>OHQZ01000050.1_pt1 | contig 68754 bp, 49 predicted proteins | sample 1578281 | NCBI WGS metagenome assembly OHQZ01 (sample SAMEA3879589, study PRJEB24766) | human gut metagenome | biome: human-associated habitat; feature: feces | place: USA | collected 1985/1987
AGAGCATGCGGCTGTTAACCGCAGTGTCGTTGGTTCGAGTCCAACAGGGGGAGCTTTTTAATTAAGTCATTATTGAGAAATTAAATTCTCTTTAATGACTTTTTTGTTTTATGAATATTTAGCAAAATCTCCATCCAGGAACAAAAAATGTCAATTTAAACAAAAAAGCTTTTCCATAATAAAAAAATATGATATTTCTAAATACATTAGAAAGTTATTGAAGGAAAGAAGTATTTTTACTAAATGTAAAGGAGATATCATGGAAAGAAGTCTGAAGGTTTATCAGAAAATGAAAAAAATCTGGAATATAAAAGTTAGTGGAAATCAGGAAAAATTGAAGGCTTATCAAATGGTTTATACGATACCGTATGGAATTAGTGAAAATTTTTTTCTTGGATTTTTGGGATTTTTTGGGAGTTTTTCAAAATCATATATGTGTATAGTAATTTTTTCAGCAAGCTTTTTTTATTTTATCTATAAGGAAAAGAAGAGACAACGGGTGTGTTTTGTTTTGAAAGAAATCGAGAAAGAACTCTTAGAAGAAAACTAGAGAAGGATTTATCCTGTTTTTTTAGCGTTTCTATAGTTATTTCACTATTTTTTTCCTCCTCTGTCTGTTAAAATAGCAACAGAAACAAGGCTTTATAGTGGCCTTGAGAATTGAGAAGAGAATTGAGACGGAGGACAATCATGAGTATACAGGAAACAATGGAAAATTTTTTAAATACCCTGAGAGGGCAGGCAGGGCAGGCCGAAGAGATTCCGGAATTGATGGACGTATTTGTGAATTGTTACACAAATACTTTAAACACTACGGTTAAAAGAATGGAAAATAACATGACCCATGTAATTACAGGGGATATTCCAGCTATGTGGTTGAGGGATTCTGCAGCACAGTTAAGACCTTATATTTTTCTGGCAAAGGAAAATGAAGAAATCAGGGAACTGATTGCAGGGTTGGTGAGAAGGCAGTTTATGTGCATTACCATTTATGAGTATGCCAATGCGTTTAACGAAGCGCCAAATGGGGCTTGTTGGGAAAAGGATGATCCGGATCAGAATCCATGGGTTTGGGAGCGGAAGTTTGAGGTGGATTCTTTGTGTTATCCTCTTCAACTGGCATATCTGCTTTGGAAGAATACAGGATGTACTACGCAGTTTGAGGGAGATTTCCAGGCAGGTGTGGAGAAAATTCTGGAAGTGTTTACAACGGAGCAGTATCATGAAGAAAAATCTCATTACCGCTTTAACAGAAATAATGGCTATTATCGGGACACTTTATCCAGAGATGGAAAAGGCGCATTGGTGAAATCCGGCACGGGATTAATCTGGTCTGGATTTCGTCCAAGTGATGATGCCTGCACCTATGGATATCTGATTCCTTCGAATATGTTTGCAGTGGTTGCTCTTGGTTATCTGGAAGAGATGGAACGGGAGATTTTCCATAATGAGGAACTGGCAGAGAGAGCTAAGGCGTTAAAAGAAGAAATTCAGAGAGCTATTGAAACCATAGGAAAGACTTTTACAGAAGAGTTTGGTATGGTTTATGCTTATGAGACAGATGGCTATGGTATGTATAATCTTATGGATGATGCCAATGTGCCAAGTCTTTTGGCTATGAGTTACCTGGGCTATGAGGGTGAGCCGGAGGTGAGCAGCAATACAAGACGTTTTCTGTTAAGTGAGGCCAATCCCTTCTATTTTAAGGGAGATAAGGCGGCTGGAATCGGAAGTCCTCATACACCTTCTAATTATATCTGGCATATTGCCATGGCAATTCAGGGACTTACCAGTGAAACAAGGGAAGAAAAACTGGAAATTCTTAAGAATATGGCAGCTACTACCGGAGGAAAAGGTGTGATGCACGAAGGCTTCTGCTGTGAAGATGACAGTAAATTTACAAGGGCATGGTTTTCCTGGGCAAATGCCATGTATGCGGAATTATTTCTGGATTATATGGGATATCAACTGGAAAAATAGGAAATTTTGCAGAGCATAGAATTTGTACACTAAACATAGAAAAAGGAAAATTGAGATACCATCACAGATTAGGTACAATGTAAGGGAAAACAGACGAAAGCGAGAACAGGAGGTTCAAAAGTCCATATGTTTTTAACAGATAGAAAATTAGACAGACGAATCAGCGAAGTGAAAAACTACAGATACCGCAATGCCATGAACATGAAGGAATTTGTAGTGTGTGAAGATGAGCAGGGTGTTGTAAATCCTGAAGTCCCTGTAAATTTTGATAACTGGGAAACCATTCAGGTAGGTGATTGCTGGTCAGGACGTGACCGTTACCTGTGGATGCACAAGGAAGTGCATATTCCAGAAGAATGGAAAGGTCAGAGAGTTGTAGGTGTATTTGACTTTGGCAATACAGGAGCAGGTAATAACTCTGGTTTTGAAGCAATGTGCTATATTAACGAAAAACCATACCAGGGTGTAGACGTAAACCATAAGGAAGTATTCTTCCCGGAAGAATTGTATGGAAAGACTTTCAGCCTTACATTCCGTCTCTGGTCCGGTCTGGAAGGCGGCGGTGTTCCAAGACCACAGGAACATAAGATTGCACAGGCAGATTTAGCTTGCCTGGATGAAAAAGCAGATGATTTTTATTACATGGGTACTTTGATTCTGGATACCATTAAAAATCTGGAAGATGGAAATCCTGTAAAATATGATTTGAGAATTGCCCTGGATACAGCATGCCATTGCATCGACTGGTCTTATCCTGGAAGCGAGACTTTCTATGAAACACTGCATCAGGCAGATGATGTACTGAACACAAAGATTGACGGTATGGCGAAAAATTCTCTGGTAAGCGTACACTGCGTAGGCCACACTCACATTGATATGGCATGGCTGTGGAGATTAAAACATACTCATGAGAAAGCGTCCCGTTCCTTCTCCACTGTACTGCGTATGATGGAAATGTTCCCGGAATATATTTTCCTTCAGACACAGCCTCAGTTGTATGAATATATTAAAGAAGACTTCCCTGAAATCTACGAAGAGATTAAGAAACGTGTTGCTGAAGGACGCTGGGAAGTAGATGGAGGCATGTGGGTAGAAGCTGACTGTAACTTAACAAGCGGCGAATCTCTCACACGTCAGATTTTAATTGGAAGCAAGTTCATCAAAGATGAATTTGGAAAAGATGTGGAATACTTATGGCTGCCAGACGTATTCGGATATTCCTGGGCTCTGCCTCAGATTTTGAAAAAATCCGGTATTGATATGTTTATGACTACCAAAATCAGCTGGAACCAGTTTAACCGTATGCCACATGATACTTTCCACTGGAAAGGTATGGACGGAAGCGAAGTGCTGACACACTTTATCACCACTCCAGAACCATGGAATGAGCCAGGCTCCTGGTTCTATACCTATAACGGGCTTCTTACTGCAAAAACAGTAAAAGGCGTATGGGATGCATACAGTGAAAAAGAAATGAACAAAGACCTGCTGATTTCCTTTGGATACGGAGATGGCGGCGGCGGTGTAAACCGTGACCTTCTGGAAGCAAGAAGACGTATTGATAAGATTCCGGGGCTTCCTACACTGAAAACTTCTACAGCAGGAGAATATTTCAGAAATCTGAAAGAAACAGTAAAAGAAACAGATCAGTATGTTCATACCTGGGATGGAGAGTTATATCTGGAATACCACAGAGGTACTTACACCAGCCAGGGTTATAACAAACGTATGAACCGTAAAATGGAACTTCTCTACAGAAAAGCAGAGTGGATGACAGCCATGAATGCAGTTCTGGAACAGAACATGGACAAGGCAGAACAGGAGAAACTGACACAGGGATGGAAGATGATTCTTACCAATCAGTTCCATGATATTATTCCTGGTTCTTCTATCCATGAAGTTTACGAAGATTCCAGAAGAGACTACGAAAAAGTAAAACATATTGCTGAAGAAGTAGTAGCTGATTACAAGGCAGCAGAGCTGGAAGAAAAAGATGGCGCTTATACCGTGTACAATGCTTCCGGATGGAATCTGGATGAACTGGTTGTTGTTCCGGCAGAGGAAACAGCTATTTATACAGATGTAGAAGGAAGTGTACTTCCATCACAGCAGGCAGATGGCGTTACTTATGTACAGGTAAGCAATGTTCCGGCTATGGGACACAAAGTTATCTATGCTAAGAAGGGTGAAAACCAGGCAGAAAGCAGCGCATTTACTGTAAACGGAAGAAATATTGAAACACCGTTCTATTCCATTTCTCTCAACAGCTATGGACAGATTACACGCCTCTTTGATAAAACTGAGGGCAGAGAAGTTCTGGCAGCAGGAGAAAGAGGAAACGTACTGCAGATGTTTGAAGATAAGCCACTGGATAACGATGCCTGGGATATTGATATCTTCTATCAGCAGAAAATGAGAGAAGTAACTGATTTAACAAGCTTTGAAGTAACACAGTGCGGACCTCTTCGTCTGGTGATTCATATGGAATGGAAATATATGAATACTACCATTGCACAGGATATGATTCTGTACAGCGAAGACAGAAGGATTGACTTTAAGACAGACGTAGATTTCCAGGAAAGACAGCAGCTCTTAAAAGCAGCCTTCACCGTAGATATCAGAAGTACCTTTGCTACTTATGATATCCAGTATGGTAATGTACGTCGTGCAAATCACTGGAATACAAGCTGGGATCAGGCAAGATTTGAATCTGTAGGACACAGATTTGCAGATATGTCTGAAAGAAATTATGGTGTTGCCTTAATGAATGACTGCAAATACGGATATGACATTAAAGACAATGTAATGCGTATTTCCCTCCTTCGTTCCGGACTTCAGCCAGACCATATCCAGGATGTGGGAAGACATGAATTTACTTATGCCCTGCTTCCACATACAGGAGATTTCGTAGATGGACAGGTTGTAAAAGAAGCTTATGCGCTGAACAATCCTATGGATGTATTCAAAGGCGCAGACAAAGCACCTTATGACAGCTTCTTCACCGTAGATAATGACCAGGTGGAAATTGACGCAGTGAAGAAATCTGAAGATGGAAAATATCTGGTTGTTCGTTTCCATGACTTTGCAGGTGCAAAACAGAAAGTCACTGTAAAACCATCCTTCGCATTCAAAGCATGGGCAGAAAGCGATTTAAGAGAACGTCCAATGGAAGATTTCCATACAGATGATATTGTGATGGAATTACATCCTTATGAAATTAAAACTATTATGTTTGAAATCTAAAAACAAACATAGACGAAAAGAGAGCAGAAAAAGCTCTCTTTTTGTGCTGTATTTAAAAACACAGTATGATACACTGTAGACAGAATATAAAAGGAGAAATCATCATGGAGAGGAAAAAGCCCAGACAGCTTTATTTGAAATTGTTCTGGACCTATACAGTGATTGTACTTTGCATTGTATTGGCGCTTACCATTTATTTTATTTCTGTGTCCAGAAAGCATATGCTGGAAGCAAATATAGAGGAAATGGAACGCATGAACCAGGCTTGCATTACTTATATTGATGAGACAGAAGGAATTGCAGATTATATTTATAAGGATTTATACCGCTCAAAATCAAAGCTGGAGGATTTGATGCAGTATTTAAAGCTGGAACCGGATGCTTATGAGGAATATTATCTGAACCGGTATGCAGCTACCAGTGACCTGGTGTATGAAGGAATCATTAACTTTCTTACCGAGGCTTTTGATGCTTATCCGGAGTTGGAACAGGTAGAGCTTATCAGTTACGAGAACTTTCAGATGACCCAGTGTCTGCCGGATCAGATTTTTTATCCCGGAAGGGATGGGAAAACCAGGCTGGCAAAATTGCAGAGCAGCAGTTATAAGCAGGAGGGAAAGCTGATTTATGTCAAAGAAATACGAAGCACAGATACCATGGAAAATGTGGGGTGTATGATTTTTACCTTCAAAGGCGAGGAGGAGTTTGCTAAAATTCAGGAGGATAGTGATATTATACAGACCGTTATTTGTTCGGAATATGATCAGCCGGTATTCCAGGATGTCTGCGTGGAAAATTGGGGAACCCTTTTAAATCAGGAGAAGTATTACCAGGAAAAATCCATGACGGATCAGTATACGGTTTATTCCTTTCAAAGTAAAGATGAGGCAGAACGGATTGAAATCAGGTCTTTTCTGACTATTGCAGGAGCCGGTGTTGTAGCGGTGATTCTGGGGATTTTATGCATTGGTTATTATGTACGGCGCCTCACTACAAGAGTGGGCAGCATTTTAAATGCCATGAATGAGGTAACCACAGGAGACCTTCAGGTACGTCTTCCGGTGAATAACAGCAAGGATGAACTGGATATGATTGCCTGTAACTTTAATGACATGTGTGAGAAACTGGAGCTTTATATTCAGAAAAGTTATCTGGCAGAGATTGAGCAGAAAAACGCACAAATGCAGGCTTTGCAAAGTCAGATTAATCCTCATTTTTTGTATAATACCCTGGAAGCTATCCGCATGAAAGCAATCTGTAACGGTGACAGGGAAGTTGGAAAAATGCTTTACAGCATGGTTGGATTGTTCCGCAGCCAGTTAAAAGAGGCAGATGTCATTACCCTTGGACAGGAACTGGACTACTGTAAACAGTATTTGGAATTGTTTATGTACCGTTACCCCGGGATTTTTCAGTACCATGTGGAGTGTTGTCCGGAACTTTTATCTTTGCCCATTATTAAGTTTGTGCTGCAGCCTATTGCGGAAAATTATTTTATTCATGGAATTGACCGGGAGCGGCAGGATAATGAGGTATGGGTCCGGGCAGAGAAACAAGGGGAGAATCTTTTCTTATACGTTGAGGACAACGGATATGGAATGGAAGAACAAGAAATAGAGAAAAAGAACCGGGAATTAAGGGAAAACCTGCCGGATCGGGGAGAGAAAAAATCAATAGGAATTACCAATGTAAACAGAAGAATCAAAGCAGTTTACGGGGATGCCTGTGGCATATCCATAGAATCAGGCAATCCAAAAGGACTGCGGGTTACGATTACAATTAAGGTAGAGGAAACGCTATGAAAAAGGTCATGTTAGTGGAAGATGAAGATTTTATTCTTCAGGGAATCAAGTATATTATTGATTGGGAGGCACTTTCCATGGAGATTGCAGCCACAGCTCATAATGGCAAAGAAGCCCTGGAAATATTTCAGGAAAACCCTACAGATATTGTGGTGACAGATGTGGAAATGCCCCGTATGAATGGATTGGAACTTTTAAGAGAAATCCGCAAATTAAATTCCAGGACCAGAGGGATTATTTTGTCCGGATATGATGAGTTTGAATATGCCAGGACAGCTCTTCGCCTGGATGTAGAAGAGTATATTTTAAAACCCATTAATGAGGATCAGCTAAGAGATGCCCTGATTCGCGCCGGAAAACATTTGGATGAACTGGATCGGAAAAAAGCAGGAAACATGGAAGATAAGATTGGATGGATTCGGTTTCTGAAAGGAAAGCTTGCCAGAGAGGAAGAGGCAAAGTTTTACCAGATGCTTCCTGAGATAGAAGAAGGGGAGAAGGTTTATGCAGCGATTATGAAAATTGATACAGATACCATAGAAAACACAGGTGGAATGATGAATATTCTGGCAGAGCTGCAGAAACTGGGACAAAAGCTGAAACCTATTTATCTGGCGCCGGACACCTTGTTTTTGCTTATGTATATGCCACAGGAGGCACAGGATCAGGAAATACTGGATTGTTATGGGGATGTTCAGGATCATCTGGAGAGCAGCTTTGGAATTATGAGCTTTTTTACTGTAAGCAATGCAATTACAGAATACGAACAGCTTCCAACATGCTATAAGACAGCGCAGAAGCTTCAGAAATACAAAATGCTGGAAGGTTATGGAAGCTGTATTAATGAAGCGCATATTCAGGACAGGAAGTCTCAGGATGTGGTCATTGATGAGACCATGCTCCGTAAGATGATTTTGAAAAAGGACAAGGAAGGTGCGCTCAATTACATTGAAGACTTGTTTATAAACAACCTGGAATCTGAGGTTAATGTGGAAGTGCTGTATCAGATGAGTTTAAAAATTGCCATGCTGCTTCAGGATATTAAGATGGAATACAAGCTGGCGCAGTCCACAAACCTGAGAGATTTATCAGAAATTATTGAGAAAATCTACCAGGCAGATGATCTTTTAGGGTTAAAGGCCATTTTTATTTCAGAGATTGTGGAAATTATCAATTATCTTCATACAGAAGATTCCCAGTATACCCCAGTGGTAAAACAGATTATGGCGGAGGTTCAGAAAAATTATAAAGAAGATATGAACCTGAAAACCCTTTCTTATAAGTATCACATGAATGCGTCTTATCTGGGCCAGATTTTTCAGAAAGAGGCAGGATGTTCTTTTGCCCAGATACAAAAAATGGAATTGCAAAAGACCTGATTTTGAATACAAATATGAAAATCAATGATATTGCCAAAGAAGTGGGATATCCGGATACCAGCTATTTTTACAGGAAATTCAAGCAATGTTATGGTGTATCACCCGCTTCCCTGCGGACAATGAAAAAATATTGAGCAGAAGCAAAGAGGAATTTCGCATGAAATGGAGACATAGGAAAAAGGCGGCAGCAATGGGTATGATTACCTGCCTGGCAGCGGGGATACTGTCTGGCTGTAAAGAACAGGCAGAAATCAATGAGAATGGGGAAGAAGTGGTGTGGCTTACCTGGTATCAGGTGGGAGATGAGCAGAAGGATGACCAGATGGTTCTGGATGCGGTGAATGATTATACCTTTGAAAAAATTGGCGTAAAAATCAAGATAGAGAAGATTGGATGGAGCGATTACAGCCAGAAGATGCAGATTATGATTAATACAAATGATTCCTGGGATTTGTGTTTTACCAGTTCCTGGACCAATGATTATCTGCAAAATGCCCAGAAAGGCGTATATCTGGAATTGGATGAGTATTTGGAAGATGAAGGTCTGGAAATGTATGAAGCTATTGATTCCAGATTCTGGGAAGCTGCCAGAGTGGGCGGAAAAATCTATGGGATTCCCAGTGAGAAAGAGATTGGAAGCTGTCCTATGTGGGTTTTTACCAAAGAGTACGTGGACAAATATGATATCCCCTATGAAGAAATCCATAATCTGGAGGATCTGGAACCATGGCTGAAGCTGATTCAGGAAAAGGAGCCGGATGTAGTACCCATGTATCTCACAAAAGATTATTCTGCTCCTGCTTATATGGATAAGATTGTGGATCCCATTGGGATTGAGTATGCAGACAATACACTGACCGTTCAGAATCTGTTTGAAACGGAAAAAATGATGTCAACCCTGAGAACCATGAGGAAATATTATGAGGCAGGCTATATTAACCAGGATGCTCCTTTGGCATCTGATGATAAAGCTGTGAAGCGGTTTGTGACAAAAGGAGACGGACATCCCTTTGCAGAAATTTCTTGGGGAAAAGATTTAGGATATGAGGTCGTGGCGTCACCGATTATGGAGACACAGATTACTAACGAATCAGCCAGAGGCGCATTAACAGCAATTAATAAAAATTCAAAGCATCCCAAAGAAGCGGTAGAGTTTCTGAATCTGGTAAATACGGATGAATATTTGAGAAATCTTCTGAATTACGGAATAGAAGGTGTGCACTGGAGCAGGATTCCGGTTGAGGAAAAAGAGGCCGGGGAAGCGGAAGGAAAACCTTATGTGTATGATACCAAGGTACGTTTAAATCAGGAGAAAAAGCAGGATTATTCTGTGCCCTACTGGGTACAGGGAGGGCTGTTTGGTACTTATGTGCTGGAAAATGAGCCTGTTGATAAGTGGGCAGTGTTTAAGGAATTTAATGATGCGTCTAAGGCTGCTCCGTCTCTGGGATTTGATTTTAATATTGAACCGGTAAAGGCTGAGGTGGCAGATTTTCGCAGTATTTTAGATGAATTTGGAAAGGCGCTTTATACGGGAAGTGTGGACCCGGATGTTTATGTACCTAAATTGCTGAAAAAATTAGATGCCGCAGGAGTTGACAGGGTGATAGAAGAGATGCAGAGACAGGTAGATGCCTGGAAACAGACAAAAGAGTAGCAGATAGAGAGGAAGAATAAGGCATGAAACGAGAGGATATTTTACGAAGAGTTGGCCATATGAGCCAGGTAGCAGAAGTGAGAAAGATTTCTTTTGGTGAGGGAAGAGCAGCAGGAATGAAGGGATGGCAGGTCAAGAATGGTTCCCTGGAGTTTACTGTGATGGAAGACAAATGTCTGGATCTGGCTCAGGTGAGTTATAAGGGCGTCCAGATGAATTTTCTGTCAAAGCCAGGGCTTCAGGGACGCAACCACTATGATACCAATGGAGGGGAAGCCCAGAGAAGCATTATGGGAGGCATGATGTTTACCTGCGGTCTGGAAAATATCTGTGCGCCATATGAAAGTGACAAAGCTTATCCCATGCATGGAAGAATCCGTACAACACCGGCAGAACACACAGGAGCAAAGACCCAGTGGAAAGGTGATGTTTATGAAATATCCCTTCATGGAGAGATGCGGGAAGCAGAGCTGTTTGGAGAAAATCTCCTGTTAAAGAGAGAGATTACCACAACTTATCCGGGAAAACAGATTTTTGTAGAAGACACCATAGAAAATCAGGGATTTCGGGAAGAATCGGCTATGCTGCTGTATCATTTTAATGTAGGCTATCCTCTGTTAGATGAAGGCGCCAGAATCATTCTTCCTACGAAAAAAGTAATGCCAAGAGATGAGGCGGCAGCGCCTTATGCAGAACATTATGATATTATGGAAGCGCCAAAGGACAATGAACCGGAATATGTGTTCCTTCATGAGCTGGCAGCAGATGAGGAAGGGAATACTTTTGCAGCAGTGATTAACGAGAAGCTGGGACTTGGCATCCGGCTGGAATTTAACCAGAGAGAGCTGCCTTATTTCATGGAGTGGAAGTCACTGGCAAGTGGAGACTATGTTGTGGGACTGGAACCGGCAAATTCCAGTGTCTATGGAAGAGCTTACCATGAAGAAAAAGGAGACCTTCACAAGATTCAGCCATTTGCCACAGAGAAAAAACAGCTGACCATTACCATCCTGGAAGGGGAAGAATTACAGGAAACCGTCAAAATGGCAGAAAAACTGGTAAAATAACCGAAAAATAAAGAAAATACAGAAATTTGAAGCAGTCCTGCGGGGCTGCTTCTTTTTGGTGGAGAAAAGACTTGGTAGAACCGACTAAGAGTGGAAAAATCACATTACTAGAATTTGTACAGGAAATCTAAAGATTTTCAAATTTTATAAAGCTTTCATAAATGTTATAGTTAATTTACACAAAGAAAACAAAAGGGAGGTCATGAAAAAATGCGAGCAAAAAAAACATCGGGAACACCGGTGAAAGTACGCAAGAGAAGATGGACAAAGGATGATACAGAGCTGACTTTGTTATCCGTGCCTACATTGATTTGGTATCTTATCTTTTCCTATCTTCCTATGTTCGGTATTATTATTGCATTTAAGCAGTATAAGCTGGCACCAGGCGGACATGGATTTATATACAATCTGTTCCACAGCGACTGGGCGGGATTTAGCAACTTTGAGTATTTCTTTAGTTCCAATTCCTTCACCATGCTGCTTCGCAACACAATACTTTACAACATTGTATTTATTATTATCAGTGCTACAGTGGCAGTAGGCGGCGCTCTGATGCTGAGCAATATGATTAACAAGAAAGGGTCTAAGATTTATCAGACCATGATGTTTCTGCCTTACTTCATGTCATGGGTAGTTATCAGTTACTTCGTGTATGCACTGCTGACACCGGAGAAAGGTCTGATGAATGGTTTGATTACTGCACTGGGCGGCGACCCTGTCATGTGGTATCAGGAAGCGAAATACTGGCCCTTCATCCTGGTTCTTCTGAACACCTGGAAAGGTATGGGATATGGTATGGTTATGTACCTGGCAAGTATTACTGGTATCGATCCGGCGCTGTATGAAGCGGCTGTTATGGACGGCGCTACCAAGACCCAGCAGATGAGACACATTACACTTCCTGGAATTAAACCGGTATTTGTTATGATGCTGATTCTGGACTGCGGTAAAATCTTTAACTCTGATTTCGGTCTTTTCTACCAGGTAACAGGACAGATTCCTGCATCCCTGTACGAAACTGTATCTACCTTTGATACCTTTATTTACAAGGCCATGCAGTCTACAGCGCCAATCGGACAGACAGCGGCAGCTTCCTTCTTCCAGGCAATCTGTAGTTGCGGTACCATCCTGTTTGCAAACTGGGTAGTAAGTAAAATCGACAATGAAAACAGAATTATTTAGGAAGGGAGCGAACAAAAGTGAAAAAAGATCAAAACCAAACAGTATCATCCCTGAATCAGATTAAAAAATCCACCAACGTGGTTTTTAACATCATTTTCCTGATTCTTGGTTTGATGTGTATCTTCCCTCTGCTGTTTGCCTTCTCCATTTCTATTACCAGTGAGTCGGCACTCCAGGCAGGCGGATACCATCTGATTCCACAGGAGCTTTCCGGAGCAGCTTACAAATTCCTCTGGAATGAAAGAGCAATGATTCTCCGTGCCTTTGCAATGTCTGTACTTGTAACCTGTATTGGTACGGTCATTACAGTATGCCTGACTACTTCCATGGGGTATGTGGCATCCAGAAGAAGTTTCAAACTGAAAAAACTGTATACCTGGATCATCTTTATTCCTATGGTATTTAATGGCGGTATGTTTGCAACATACGTTGTAGTAAACAATATTTTGAATTTGAGAGATACCATCTGGGCATTGATTTTGCCTCTGGCCTGCTCCTCATTCAGTGTTACCATCTGTCGTACTTTCTTCCGTACAACCGTTCCGGATGCGCTGATTGAAGCGGCGAAAATTGACGGTGCGGGACAGTTCCGTATCTGGTCAGGAATCGTACTTCCGATTTCCAAACCGGTTATGGCAACGATTGGAATGTTTGCAGCATTTGGTTACTGGAATGACTGGTTCCAGGCATCCCTGTATATTTCAGACAGCAAGCTGTATACTCTTCAGGCATTACTGAACAGTATTCAGAACAACATTGATTATCTGGCAAGCAACCCCTATGGCGGACTTTCCATGCAGCAGTACAAGATGAGCATGCCAACAGAATCTGTGCGAATGGCTATTGCAATGGTTATCATTATCCCTATTGCACTGACTTATCCATTCTTCCAGAAATACTTTATTTCCGGATTAACCATTGGTTCTGTAAAAGAATAATCAAATAAAATTTTAGGAGGACGTTATGAAGTTAAGAAAATTAGCAGCACTTGGTATGGCAGCTATTATGGCAGCCGGAACACTTGCAGGATGCGGCGGAAGCGATGATAAAAAAGAAACCGCAAAAAATGCAGGTGGAGAAGATATTGTAAATCTGAAATGGGTTATCATCGGTAATGGTATGCCGGACAATTATGATTCCTGGATTGGAAAAGTAAACGATTATATTGGTGAAAAAATCGGTGTCAACCTGGAAATGGAAGTTATTCCATGGGGAGACTGGGATGACAGAAGAAATATTATTATCAGTACCAATGAACCATATGATATTATCTTTGGTAATGGTAATAACTACATGGCAGATATCAAACTGGGAGCATATGTGGATATTACAGATATGATTCCTGAACAGATGAAAGAGTTCAATGAACTGATGCCTGAAAAATACTGGGATGCAGTAAAAGTAGATGACAGAATCTATGGTGTTCCGGCTTACAAAGACAGTTCTATTTCTAACTATGCAGTATGGGATAAAGAACTGGTAGATGAATATAACATTGATTATAAGAATCTGACAACTATTGAATCTCTGACACCAACCTTTGAGATGCTGAAAAAAGAGAAAAATGATTATCCGGTATATGTTAAGAATGACGGTGTTTACTCCATTTTTGACGTATATGATCAGATTGGCGCCGGTATGCAGATTCTTGGTGTAAGATATGATGACCCGGAAGGTAAAGTATGCTTTACTCTGGAAGAACCTGAAATTTATTCCGCTCTGGAAACTTTCCATGACTGGTATAAAAAAGGTATCATCAATCCAGATGCGGCTACTTTAACAGAAGCGCGTGTATACAACATGTGGCGTATTGCTCAGGGATGGGAATCTGCCGGTGAAACAGCATGGGGACCAGATATGGGCAAAGAGGTTGTTGTTCAGAAATGGGGAGATACTATTCTTTCTAACGAAACAGTACGTGGCTCTATGAATATGATTTCTGCAAACAGCAAATATCCGGAAAAATGTCTGGAACTGCTGAACCTGGTAAATACAGATACTACTCTTCGTGATATGTTCTACTATGGTGAAGAGGGTGTGAATTTTGAGTATGTGGATGTAGACGGAACACAGAAAGTACATAAGATTAACACAGACTGGAGCATGGCTGGTTATACCCAGGGTACTTTCTTCACTGTTACACCAGAAGATACTACAACTACTGACCAGTGGGGAGAAATCAAGGCGCTGAATGAAGAGGCTGTTCCATCTGTAATGCTTGGATTCAACCTGGATACAACAGAGATTGATTCTCAGTTAGCAAACTGCCGTGAAATCTGGCTGCGTTATAAGAGCGAGGTTATGGCTGGTGTCAATGACCCTGCAGACGTAATTCCAAAGATGAAAAAAGAACTGATGAATGCAGGATTCCAGGATATTCTGGATGAAGCTCAGGCACAGGTAGATGAATTCCTGGGTAAATAAAAAAGGTAATACCTTCATAAAAACGATTTTGACATAAAACAGAAAGAGGCTGTCGCATAGAGGGGTGTGACAGCCCTTTTCTGCTAAATAGGAGACAATAGGAGGCATATGGCTGGATGAGGTTAAAAAATAAGACGGATAACAGACCGTATATGAATGTGATTTTTGGGAATTTTTACAGCCCTGCATTTGACGATGAGGAATTTGTAGATGAAACCATGGGGCTGATTAAAGAGCTGGGCTATAACAGCGTGATGTTTGACACCAAGGCATGGGAAGATTTTCGGGAGCGGTATGAAACAGGAGCTTTAAGCCAGTATGTGAAAATGCAGGAGTATATGGGAAAATCTGCCCATGAGCATGGACTTTTCTATAATTTTCTGCTGTTGTATTTAAATGGGGATAATCTATATCCTCACATTCGTTACAGCCCTCCGATTTTCGGGGAGGAAATTACATATCTGGACGGAACACCGGGAAGATGGTACAAATACTGGTCAGAAAAAGCTCAGGCTTCCATGAAAGACCATGTAGACAGAATCATGGAAAGCTATGGAAAGGGATGTCAGCGGTGCATTACAGAGGAGGGAAAAGAAGTTCTTCCTGTGTGCAGTATGTGGGATCCTGTGGTAGCAGTAAGCTTTGATGAAGAGGGACAGAACCGGTATCGTTCTTACTTGAAGGAATTCTATCACAATGATATTCAGGTCTTGAATAAAAATTATGGAATCAGCGTCAAAGATTTTGAGAGCCTTTCCCCAGAGGAATACTGGTATGGTGTGAAATACCCGGAAAGTGGATTTTATACAGAAGAGGATGTGAAAAAACGCACGCCGAAGTTCTATGTGTGGAGGGATAATGCTCTTTGGAAAATTCATGAAATGACAGAGTATTTTAAGAAAATCGGACCGAAGTTAAAAGAGAAGAATCCTGATTTGTTCCTTTGTCCGGATTTAAGCCAGTGGGGATATTTTCTGAACATTTTCGGCAGGGAGCAGCAGGATTTGGACAACGAGTTCAGTGATTTGTGGGACACTGCTATACGGGGAATTGATATGTATGCCTTGCCTCCTTATCTGGATTCCTGCCATTTTATTACTGTTCCGGTTACACCGGATGGCATTGCAGACGCTTATGTGGTTTCCTGCCAGCACAGTATGATGCGGGTAATGAACCAGGATAAGCCAATGACAGGGGGGATTTACTGGGGACGTTATATTTATAATGATATTTATGCTCAGCTTACCCCGGCAGAAATTATTGGCTCCATGACAGCCTGTGGCATGGATGGCTATACCTGCTACGGTATGAATGGTCTGGATGATGGCGGGGTGATGAACCGCATGGATGAAGATTTCCAGGAATCTTTAAGACGGGGAAATGACTGGTTTGCAAAGGTGCTTCCTCTTCGGGGAAATAAAAAGAAAAAAGAAATTGCTATTTTGTTCCCGTCAGAAATGGCTCATCTGGAACCGTTTGAGGTGGGAAATAATAAAATCCGCCGCCTTGATTTGCTGGGATGGTATAAGATTTGCTGTGATCTGGGCTATCAGGTAGATGTGATCAGCAATCACGAAATTGAGGCAGGAGCCCTCCAGGATTATAAGGTATTGGTAGTTCCTGCAAATGACTGTTATTTTGCAGTAGAGCATGAGACAATGGAAGAAAAGCTGAAAAACTGGGTAGCAGAAGGGGGTGTGGTGCTTCATGGACCGGAGAACATGCTGGCTCAGAACTGCTTTGGAATCACAGGGGAAACCTGTGAGAAAACACCTTATGTTTACGGAAAAGTTATCATTGCCCAGGGAGAAGCATTCTGCCGCTACCAGGGAGGAGAAGAGATTGCGCCTTATGTAGACGGTGTTGGCTCCTGTGTGGTAAAATATGCAGGAGAAGAACTTGGCCAAAGAATGGAACTTTCTGCTGGAAAGCCAGGGGCAGTCTATTCCTTTGGTGTGGAGATTGGAGCATCTTATGCTGCAAAAAATATTCCTCATGTGCCTTATGCTCAGGAAAATAAAGAAATGTATCCCATTATTCAGTCCAGAACCACTTTGGTAAAAGATATTTTAGCCCGGCATGTGACACCGGCAAGCAATATCTGCCAGAGAGGAATTGAGACAGCAGTATATGAAAACGGTATGATTCTGGTAAACCACCGTTCTACTCCGTTTGTACTGCCGCAGAAGTATAGAGAAGAAATCTATCAATACCCATGGCATGGAGAACAGGAAGGAAAGGGCATTCTAAGTGGTCATGAGGCTGTGTGGGTAAGCCTGTAAAATAAACTTGGAAAGGGTAGAAAATGTCAGAGTTTTAGGAGGTTTTATGGAAACAAGAGAATTACATGAAAATTGGAAAATGCGCTGTACAGAGGCGTTGGACTGGCAGGAAGCTGTGGTTCCGGGAACCGTGTATACAGATCTGCTTCGGAATGGAAACATGGAAAATCCTTATTGGAAGGATAATGAAGACAGCATTTGCGCTTTGATGGAAAAGGATTATGAGTATACATGTACCTTTGAGGGGGGAAATACCGAAGATTTTTCCAGTATTTTCCTTCGGTTTGAAGGTCTGGATACAGTTGCAGATGTGTATTTAAACGGAGAACTTCTGGGACAGCCCTTGAATATGCACAGAGTCTGGGAATATGAAGTGCAGTCACTTCTTAAAGAAGGGGAGAATACTCTGAGGGTGGTTTTTCATTCCCCACTGAATTATATTGCAGAGGCTTATAAAAAATATGGAAATATCGGAAATGAAGATACATACGAAGGCTTTATGCATTTGCGGAAAGCCCATTACATGTTTGGATGGGACTGGGGCGCACACTTGCCGGATGCAGGTATTTACCGCCCTGTAAAGCTTTGCAAGGTGAAATGTGGACGATTTGACAGCGTGTATATCCGCCAGAACCATGAAGAAGGAAGATGTACACTGGATTTTGATGCAGCTTATCTTGTGGAGGAGGATGGAAATTACGAGGTACATGTGACAGTTACTTCACCAAAAGGAGAGACTTTTAAGACAGTGCTTTCCAAAGAAGGATGCGGAAGTCTTACCATTGAGAATCCAGAACTTTGGTGGTTGAATGGACTTGGCGCGCAGCCTCTTTATGAGGTGGAAGCAGTTCTGTTCTGTAATGGAGAGGCAGTGGATACCTGGAAACGGAGAATCGGTCTTCGCACCATGACCATGCAGAGAAACAAGGATGAATGGGGAGAAAGTTTTGCCCATGAAATCAATGGCAAGGCATTTTTTGCCATGGGCGCGGATTATATTCCGGAAGAACATCTTCTGGGCAAGAGAAGCAAAGAACGTACCAGACAGCTTCTCATGGACTGTAAACTGGCAAATTATAATGTTATCCGCGTGTGGGGCGGCGGTTTTTATCCTGATGACTGGTTTTTTGATATCTGTGATGAGCTGGGTCTGGCTGTATGGCAGGATTTCATGTTTGCCTGCTCTGTATATGAGTTGACACCGGAGTTTGAGGCAAACATCCGCCAGGAATTTGTTGACAATATTAAACGTCTCCGTCATCATGCTTCTCTGGGCCTGTGGTGCGGAAATAATGAGATGGAAATGTTTGTGGATGAGCGCTGCTGGGTAACAAAACCTTCGGAGGTAAGAGATTATCTCTTTATGTATGAGCGGATTATCCCGGAAGTGCTGCGGGAATATGACCCACAGACCTTCTACTGGCCTGCAAGCCCGTCCTCAGGCGGCTCCTTTGACAATCCAAATGACCCAAACAGAGGAGATGTGCATTACTGGCAGGTATGGCATGGAAATAAGCCATTTTCTGAATATCGGAAACATTTCTTCCGCTATGCCTCTGAGTTTGGATTCCAGTCTTTCCCATGTAAAAAGACAGTGGAAACCATCTCTGATGATCCGGCAGACTGGAATATTTTCTCTTATATTATGGAGAAGCACCAGAGAAACTACGGAGCAAACGGAAAGATTATGAATTACCTTCAGCAGACCTACCGTTACCCGGGAGAATTTGATACGGTACTGTATGCTTCCCAGCTTTTGCAGGCAGATGCCATCCGCTATGGGGTAGAGCATTTCAGACGGAACCGGGGTCGCTGCATGGGGGCTGTGTACTGGCAGTTAAATGACTGCTGGCCTGTCATTTCCTGGTCTTCTATTGATTACTGGGGTAGATGGAAGGCCCTGCATTATTATGCAAAAAGATTTTTTGCGCCAGTGATGATTTCCTGTCAAGAAGAAAGCTGGCTTACTCAGGAAGCAAATATGAACCGCCAGCATTTTGAATTTGAGAAATCTATCTGGCTGAACGTGACTAACGAAACCCTGGCAGACAAAGAAATTCAGGTGAAATGGTATCTGAGAAATGCGGAAGCAGAAATTTTAAGAGAAGAAACAGAAATTGTTTCCGTTCCTGCTCTTACCAGTGTGTGGCTGGATAAAGTGGAATTGCCGGAAGTAGACGTATTTACTGAATATGTCAGCTTTGAGGCATGGGAAAAAGGTGAAAAGATTTCTGAAGGAACGGTTATTTTCTCTTATCCAAAATACTTCAAATATGAAGAGCCAAATCTGAAATGGAAAGTAGAAGGAAACACCATTACCGTAAGCGCTGATACTTACGCTAAGAGTGTGGAAATCTTAAACGAAAACGAAGATCTGGTGCTGTCTGATAATTACTTTGATTTAAACGGAGACAGCAAGACTGTGGAAATTTTAAGAGGAAAACCGGAGAATATCAGGGTGCGGAGCGTGTTTGATATTCGGTAGGAGAGATTATAAAAAAGGGGCTGTGAAAAAACTCAATCGAGTTTTTTCACAGCCCCTTTTGAAATTAAATAAAATTCCCCTCTCCACTATCTCCCGTTTCGCCTTCTGGCTGCTGGTAATAATAAGGAAGTTCATCTTCAAAAAATTCTTCGTAGTTTTCAAAATCATCATAATCATCGTAATTGTCATAGCTGTTATAATCATCCATACTATCTTCCCCGCCATACAGATATTTATTAAGGAAATCATAAAGCTCCTCTTCTGTGAGATCTTCGGAGGTGATGATGGAGAAATAATCCTGCATGAAACTGCGACCCTGGTCTGTTACAAGAAACAGAGTACAGATGGTAATAATCAGTACGGTTGCAAGGGTAATACAGCTAATACCAATGGCCATGCCTGATTTTGCCGGACCAGAACGGGCATATTGTCCTTTGGAAAGACAGGAAAATAAAATAGCCAGGCCGGCGAAAATGAACAGTAAAAAAGGCATGCAGCACAGAGACAGCAGGGCAAGAATTCCCATGACCAGAGACAGAGAAGCCATGGTCTGATTTCCGTCATAAACAGGGGGAACAGGTGTCTGCTGAGGCGTAGGTGTATACGGCTGATAATAATTGCCATTATAAGGATTTTCCATAAGTTAAATCCACCTTTCTTTTGTTAGAATATAAATATTTCGCTGATATGAAACATTTTATCATGGATTATTTTTAGGGGCAACCCAATTTTCTTGACAAATTCCTTCCGCATTGATAAGGTTGTAGTTGGCAGGATTTCAAAGGAAAAACTGCCGCTGAAACTTAGGGAAAGAAAGGACGTTTTATATGGACATTATTCAAGTAATCACCCAGGAATTAAAAGTAGAGAAATGGCAGGTAGAAGCTGCTGTTGCTCTTATAGATGAAGGGAACACCATTCCATTTATTTCACGATATAGAAAAGAAGCTACAGGAGCATTAAATGATGAACAGCTTCGTAATCTTTTTGAGCGGCTTACTTATTTAAGAAACTTAGAGGATAAGAAAAATCAGGTGCTTTCTAGTATTGAAGAACAGGGAAAACTTACAGAAGATCTGAAAAAGCACATTTTAGAAGCACAGACCTTAGTAGTGGTAGAGGATTTGTATCGTCCGTACCGGCCAAAGAGAAGGACAAGAGCTATTATTGCAAAAGAGAAGGGTCTGGAGCCATTGGCAAATATTCTGAAGCTGCAGATGACAGATAAGACCATGGAAGAGGAAGCAGCAGCATTTATTTCTGAGGAAAAAGAAGTAAAAACAGCAAAAGATGCTTTGGCAGGAGCTATGGACATTGTAGCAGAGAGTATTTCAGATGAAGCAGATTACCGCATCCATATTCGTAAAGCAACTATGAAGTCGGGACTTCTTGTTTCTTCTGCAAAAAAACCGGAAGAAGCTACGGTTTATGAGATGTATTATGAATATCAGGAGCCGGTTTCCAAAGTGGCAGGACATAGAATTTTGGCAATTAACAGAGGGGAAAAAGAGAAGATTCTCACTGTGAAAATTGAAGCGCCAGAAGAAGAAATTTTGCGTTATTTGGAAAAGCAGGTTATTACAAAAGATAACCCCAATACAACATCAATGTTAAAAGCAGCAGTAGAAGATTCTTACAGACGTCTGATTGCACCAGCGATTGAGCGTGAAATTCGTAATGATTTAACAGAAAAGGCAGAAGATGGAGCAATTAAGGTGTTTAAGAAGAACCTGGAACAGCTTCTTATGCAACCTCCAATTGTAGGACAGGTTGTTCTTGGATGGGACCCTGCATTCCGTACAGGATGTAAACTGGCAGTTGTTGATGCCACAGGAAAGGTACTGGATACCACCGTTATTTATCCAACGGCGCCTACTACTCCTGCTAAAATCGCAGCAGCAAAAGAGACTTTGAAAAAGCTGATTGAGAAATATCATATTACTCTGTTTTCTGTAGGAAACGGAACAGCCAGCAGAGAATCAGAACAGGTAATTGTAGAGCTTTTAAAGGAAATTCCGCAGAAAGTTCAGTATGTGATTACCAATGAAGCCGGAGCTTCTGTATATTCAGCAAGCAAACTGGCAACAGAGGAATTTCCAAACTTTGATGTAGGACAAAGAAGTGCAGCATCCATTGCCAGAAGGTTGCAAGACCCACTTGCAGAGCTGGTAAAAATTGACCCGAAATCTATTGGCGTAGGACAATATCAGCATGATATGAACCAGAAAAAACTGGGTGAGGCTCTTTCCGGTGTGGTAGAGGACTGTGTAAATAAAGTAGGTGTAGACTTAAATACAGCTTCGGTTTCTCTTCTGGAATATGTATCTGGTATCAGCAAAGCAATTGCAAAGAATATCGTGCTTTACAGAGAAGAAAATGGTGAGTTTAAGGATAGAAAAGAGCTTTTAAAAGTGGCAAAATTAGGCCCCAAAGCCTTTGAACAGTGTGCAGGATTCCTACGTATCCGAGGAGGTAAGAACCCTCTGGATGCTACTAGTGTACATCCGGAGAGCTATGAAGCAGCAGAAAAATTATTGGCGGATATGGGGATGAAGCCAGAAGATATTTTCCAGGGGGCAACTGTATATTACATCAAAGATTATGTTCAGATGGCTAAGAAATTAGGCGTAGGAGAAATGACGCTTCGTGATATTGTAAAAGAACTTACAAAACCTGGAAGAGACCCACGTGAAGAGATGCCAAAACCAATTCTTCGTACAGATGTCTTGGATATGAAAGACTTAAAAGAGGGTATGATTCTCAAAGGAACTGTAAGAAACGTCATTGATTTCGGGGCCTTTGTGGATATCGGCGTACATCAAGATGGGCTGGTGCATATTTCAGAGATGACAGAACGGTTCATCAAACATCCTCTGGAAGCAGTGAGCGTAGGTGATGTGGTAGATGTAAAAGTTCTAGGTGTAGATATGAAGAAAAAGAGAATTTCCCTGACTATGAAAGGGATTCAATAAAGTAAATGTTGAAAGGAAGCGTTTGACATGAATGTAAATCAGGAAAGAATTGCAAAACTGCAGCAGGAAATGAAAAAAGAGGGAATGGATTTGTATCTGGTGCCTACTTCAGATTTCCATCAGTCGGAGTATGTAGGGGACTATTTTAAAGCCAGAGCATGGCTCTCCGGTTTCACTGGTTCTGCTGGTACCCTGATTGTAACAAAAGAAGAAGCTTGTCTGTGGGCAGATGGAAGATATTTCATTCAGGCTGCAAAACAGTTAGAGGGAACTGGAGTAACCCTTATGAAAATGGGGGAAGAAGGCGTTCTAACAGTAGAAGAATATATTGAGGAAAAATTGCCCGAGCATGGATGTTTGGGCTGTGATGGTCGCACCATCCATGTGGCAGAAGGAAAAGAGTTTCAGGAAATCTTAAAGAAGAAATCCGGCAGCTTAAAATGCCAGAAAGATTTGGTTGGCAGCATATGGGAAGACAGACCAGAAATGTCAAAAGAAGCTGTGTATTTACTGGATACAAAATATGCGGGGAAATCTAGGGAAGAAAAAATTGCAGAAGTTCGCGCTGCTATGAAAAAAACAGGTGCAAATGTACATTTGATTTCTAGTATGGATGATATTGTATGGTTATTGAATATTCGTGGAAATGACATTGTTTGTAATCCAGTTGTGATGTCTTATGTAATGATGAATATGGAAACCGTAAACTTCTATGTTCAGGAAGAAGCAGTGCCAAAAGAAGTAAAAGAAGCCCTGGAAAAGGCCGGGGTCGTGCTTTGTCCTTATTTCCAGGTGTATGAAGATGTGAAGGAACTGAAAGAAACCGATAAAATCATGGTGGAAGATGTATGTACCAATTTCACACTTTATGAAAATATTCCACAGCACACAGAAGTTATTTTTGAGAAAAATCCGGCAGCAGTACTGAAAGGAAATAAAAATCCTGTGGAACAGGAAAATATCCGTATTGCTCATATAAAAGATGCAAAAGCCATGTGCAGATTTATTTATTGGCTGAAAAAGAATGTGGGAACCAGTGAAATTACGGAATACAGCGCTGCCCAAAAAAGCGAAGCATTTAGAAGAGAAGATGAGGACTGCCTGGATTTGAGTTTTGAAACGATTTGTGCCTATGGACCAAATGCGGCTATGTGCCACTATGCACCTACCAAGGATGAATGTGCGAAAGTAGAACCTAAGGGATTTTTCCTCATTGATTCTGGCGGACAGTATTGGCAGGGAACTACAGATATTACCAGAACTATTGCAGTGGGAGAACTTACCAAAGAACAGAAAGAACATTTTACATTGGTACTTCAAGGGCACATCCGCCTTGCAATGGCGAAATTCCAGTATGGCTGCAGCGGAGCAAATCTGGACGCCATTGTAAGAGGCCCCCTTTGGGAGAGAGGTTTGGACTTTAATCATGGTACAGGACACGGAGTTGGATACCTGCTTAATGTTCATGAAGGACCCCAGAATATTAACTGGAGACTGAACAATAAGGGAAGAAGAGGAAACACAGTACCTCTGGAGGAAGGAATGCTTACCTCTAATGAACCAGGGCTCTATCTAGAAGGAAAATATGGTATTCGTACAGAAAATCTGATGCTGTGTAAAAAAGCAGAGAAAAACAGCTACGGACAGTTTATGAAATTTGAAACTGTGACCTGGGTACCTTATGAGAGAGAAGCAATTTTGCCTGAAATGCTCACGAAAGCGGAGCTGGATTGGCTGAATGCTTATCATAAACAGGTTTATGATAAAATTGGACCTCTTCTTGGAGAAGAAGAGAGAACATGGCTTCTGGAAGCTACGGCTGAGATAAAAGGGAAATAAAAAAGAGCAGGACCACACAAAAAAGAGAGATTACAATTTTGTGATGTGGTCCTGCTCTTTCTTGAAATACGGAAAGCAAAGGTTTATAATAAGTCCTAAAGTACAAAAGGAGTTCAGAACCGCTTTATAAAAGGAGAAAAAATGGCGAAAATAAATCACGTAACAAAAAAAACAGAGAATCCTTTTCTAAATTTCTATGAGCTGGATCGGGAATCTAAAACTGGAAAAAAAGGGAAATATTATGTGGCCTCCAGAGCAAAAGATGAAAGCAGATTGAAGCTAAACACAAAGAAAAATCATCCTGATGGTGTGATTATTTATAGTTTGTATGGGGAAAAACAAGACAAGGTGGTTCTTGTTCGTCAATACCGCTACAGTATTGATGATTATATTTATGAATTTCCGGCAGGTCTGGTGGAAGAGAATGAGGATTATAAGGAAGCAGCGATTCGGGAAATGAAAGAAGAGACTGGACTGGAGTTTTGCCCCATAAAGGTTCATCCGGCTTATGAAAAGCCGGCATTTACCAGTATTGGTATGACAGATGAGTCTTGCAGTGCAGTTTTTGGTAGTTCCACTGGCAGCGTTTCCCAGGATTATTTAGAGGATACAGAAGAGATAGAAGTAGTTCTGGCTGATAGAGAAGAAGTAAAACGGATTTTAAAAGAAGAGCATGTGGCTATTATGTGTTCTTACATGCTTATGCACTTTCTCCATGACCAGGAGCCTTTTGGGTTTTTGAAAGAACTGTAAAGACGGGAGTGGCTATTGAATATGAAATGGAAAAAATATGTAAAGAGTGTTGTTGTATTTCTTTTTACCATAGCAGTCATAGGATTAGGGATTTTTCTGGGGATTAAGCTGCTGAAGTTTTTCATGCCATTTGTGATTGGTTGGCTGATTGCTTTGATTGCAAATCCTTTGGTCCGGATGTTGGAGAGAAGGCTTAAAGTAGCAAGAAAGCACACATCTATGTTTTTGATTATTGGAGTTTTGGGGGCAATTATAGGAGGTATTTATCTCATTGGTGTTAAAACTGTGGAAGAGACAAGACTTCTGATTGAGCAGGCACCGGTCATTTACCAAAGCATACGGGAGGATTTTGATACGGCAGGAGAAAATCTGTCTATGATTATTGAAGAGCTTCCACAAAGTGTTCAGGATAGTATTCAGGAGTTGCAAGACAGTGTGGGGGAAATGGCTGGAAAAGCTGTGAGCAAAATTAGCCAGATTACCATGGATCAGGCCGGTGATATTGCAAAAAATCTTCCCAGTATACTAATTGCCATTATTTTTACGATCTTATCTGCCTATTTCTTCATTGCAGACAGGGATAAAATTTTAGAGTTTGGAAGAGAAAATACTCCGGCAGTCATTCAGGAACATTGGAGAGTCTTTTCAGATAGTCTAAAAAACGTGTTTGGTGGATATTTTAAGGCTCAGTTTAAAATTATGGGAATCATTGGTGTGATTTTATTTATAGGATTTCTGATTTTAAAGGTAAAATTTGCAGTGGTGGTTGCTATTTTAATTGCATTTTTAGATATGCTGCCTTTTTTTGGAACTGGGACAGCTCTGATTCCCTGGGCCTTGTTTAAGATTATTTCTGGTGATGTACAGTACGCAGTAGGACTGGTTATTTTGTATCTGACTACCCAGCTTATAAGAAGAATCATTGAACCTAAGGTAGTAGGGGATACCATTGGAATGAATCCATTGCTGACTTTGGTTTTCATGTATATAGGATATCGGGTAAGTGGAGTCATTGGTATGATTCTGGCAGTACCGGTTGGCGCTATTGTGATTAATTTTTATAAGGCGGGCGTGTTTCATGGACCCCTTCATGGTATTAAGGAAGCGCTGGATGATTTCCTGAAATGGATGTATCAGGGAGAAAAGGAAACGAAAAATAAGTAAAGGTGAAACAGAAGAAATGCAAATAATGAAAAAGAGAAAATGGACAACAACAAAGGTAATTGCAGTTGGGTATGTGTTGGTAATTGCTATAGGGACAATTTTGCTTATGCTCCCCATATCTGGAAGAAGTCATGAGCCTACGCCTTTTATGGATGCCTGGTTTACCGCAACTTCAGCAACCTGTGTGACAGGCTTAGTAACCCATGATACGTATACCTATTGGAGCAGCTTTGGGCAGGGAGTTCTTCTGGTACTTATTCAGATAGGGGGAATGGGATTTATGACCATTGCTATCTCTGCTCTGACCTTTACCAGGAAAAAAATAGGACTGTCTCAGAGGCTGATGATGCAGGAATCAGTGGCAGCGCCTCAGGTGGCAGGGGTTGTACGGATGTCGCGGCTGATTTTAGTTGGAACCGTACTGTGTGAAGGATTAGGGGCTGTTTTATTAAGTTTTTATTATGTTCCCCGTCTTGGGCTTGGAAAAGGAATTTATTTTTCTGTGTTCCACTCTGTTTCCGCTTTTTGTAATGCAGGGATTGATTTGATGGGGTATTATGAGCCCAGTTCTTCGTTAATCACTGCATCTGACAGTTATTTGGTTGGAATTACTATTGCTTCCTTAATTCTGGTAGGTGGCATTGGTTTTCTGGTGTGGGAAGATATCAAACATTGGAAGTGGCATATAAGCCGTTACCGGCTTCACAGCAAAGTAGTGCTTACGTCTGCTCTGATTTTGGTAGTGGGCGGAACCTTGTTTATGTTTCTCTTTGAATATGGAAAACCTTCCATGGAGGGAAAGAATCTGGGAGAACAGATTTTATGTTCTTTTTTCCAGGCGGTTACGCCGCGAACAGCAGGTTTTAATACCATGGATTTAAATCAACTGACAGACAGCAGCCAGATGCTTATGGTGTGTCTGATGTTTGTTGGGGGGGCACCTGGTTCCACGGCAGGAGGAATCAAGACCACTACCATGGCGATTTTGCTTCTGACGATCTGGACAGAGTTTAAGAAGAGAAAAGATGTGGAAATGTTCAAACGAAGAGTGGAAGGTGAAGTTATTCGCCACGCTGTTTGTATTTTAATGTTATATGGCAGCTTGATTTTAATATCTTCTATGGCGATATGTGCAGTGGAAGGAATCGGGGCCAAGGAAGTCATCTTTGAGGTGGTATCTGCCCTGTGCACAGTAGGGCTTTCCCTTGGAATTACCCCAGAGGTAGGAACATTATCCCATATTATTTTGATTTTATTAATGTTTATCGGCAGAGTGGGAGGAATTACAATTCTCATTGCTTTTAGCAATCGAATTTCATCGATTCCGTCAAAACTTCCGGCAGAGAAAATTGCAGTGGGTTAATAATAGAGAATAATAGAGATAGAGACTAGGAGGAAAAGTTATGAAATCCGTTCTTTTGATTGGACTAGGACGTTTTGGAAGACATATGGCAGAGAAATTACTTGAGGAAGGAAACGAAGTCCTTGGTGTTGATATTTGTGAGGAGCGCGTGAATGATGCTATGGATATGCTGACTAACGCACAAATTGGGGATGCTACCAATGAGCTTTTTGTGGAATCTCTGGGGGTGCGGAATTTTGACTTATGTGTGGTAGCAATTGGAGATAATTTTCAAAGTTCTTTAGAGACTACAGCACTTTTAAAGGATTATGGTGCGCCCTTTGTGTTGTCAAGAGCAAATAGGGATGTTCATGCCAAATTCCTTTTGAGAAATGGCGCAGACCGCATTGTATATCCAGAAAAAGAAATGGCGCAGAGAATGGCTGTAAAATATGGAAATGATAATATTTTTGACTGTATTGAGCTTACTGATGAATATTCGATTTACGAGATTCCTGTTCCGGAATCCTGGGTGGGAAAATCCATTTTGGAGAAGGATGTAAGAAAGAAATATGGTATCAGTATTTTGGCAACCAAGCGGTTAGAGACCTTGTATCCTTTGCCAGGAGCGGAACATGTTTTTGCAGAGGATGAAAATTTGATTATTCTTGGGCATTTTAAGGATGTACGTGCAGTGATTAAATTACACTAAGAAAAAGACTATGATGTGAAAAATCTACAGAATAAGTGGAGAAAATCCAGGGAAGATAGGGGAAATTCTTGCACAAGCAGAGGAAAAAAGATATAATCCACAGTAGAGAAAATACACTTGCAGCAGGAGGAAAAGAAAAACATGAACAAAAAATTTGATGTGATTGCATTAGGTGAATTGTTAATTGACTTTACAGAAAATGGAACCAGTGGACAGGGAAATCCTATTTTTGAGGCAAATCCAGGTGGTGCGCCTTGTAATGTGCTGGCTATGTTGAACAAGTTGGGCAAGAAAACCTCCTTTTTAGGTGTTGTAGGAAAAGATCAGTTTGGTACAGCGCTTAGGGGAGCCTTAGAAGAACAGGGTATTGATACAAGCCATTTATATGAGGATGAAGAAGTGCATACTACATTGGCATTTGTACATACTTTTGAGGATGGAGATCGGGATTTTGCTTTTTATAGAAATCCGGGGGCTGATATGATGTTAAGAGAAGAACAGATTGAAGAAGAGTATATAAAGTCAGCCAGGGCATTTCATTATGGTACACTTTCCATGACTCATGAAGGAGTAAGAAAGGCAACTTATAAAGCCATTGATATTGCCAAAGAAGCAGGTCTTATCATTTCTTTTGACCCGAATTTAAGACCTCCGCTGTGGAATTCTATGGAAGAAGCAAAGGAGCAGATTGCTTATGGACTCTCAAAATGTGATTTGCTGAAGATTTCTGAGGAAGAACTGGAGTTTATGACAGGAACCAAGGATGTAAAAGAAGGCGCACATATGCTTCTGAAACAGTATCCAGGTATTAAAGTTATGAATGTGACCATGGGAAAAGAGGGAAGCATTTCTTTCCATGAGGGAAAAGAAATATTCCAGGCTCCGTTTTTACAGGAGAATACCATTGAAACTACCGGAGCCGGAGATACCTTTGGCGCCTGTGCTTTAAATTATGTGTTAGAACATGGCATGACAGGACTTACAGAAGAAAATCTCCAGGAAATGCTTCGTTTTGCAAATGGCGCATCCTCTCTGATTACAACCAAGAAAGGTGCATTAAGAGTAATGCCAGAGAAGCAGGAAGTGTTGGATTTCATTTCAGAAAAATAATCTGCTAAAAATTTCACAAACTTTATTAAGATGCATTGACAGCCAGGTGATTTTGTGATAGATTATAACCATAGTTTTGATTACTGACGGATAGATGTGGAGTACCACAGGGGAATCAAGACCATTTATAGAAGCCGACCGTCTGGGCAACATTTGTAGAGATATGTAGTTTACAAATGTTGCCCTTTTTTCAACTAGGCTTGTGTGTTGGGAAAAGGGCATAAGAAACCATTATTTTTTAAGGAGGATATTGTTATGGGATTCAAAAGTGATATCGAAATTGCACAGGAGTGCACCATGGAGCCAATTACTAAAATTGCAGAGAAAGCAGGGATTGATGACAAATATCTGGAGCAGTATGGTAAATACAAAGCAAAAATCGACTACAATTTATTAAAGGAATCAGATGCTCCAAACGGAAAACTGATCCTGGTTACAGCGATCAACCCTACACCAGCTGGTGAAGGTAAAACTACTACAACAGTAGGTCTTGCAGATGGTATGCAGAAATTAGGTAAGAAAGTTATGGTTGCCCTTCGTGAGCCATCCCTTGGACCTGTATTTGGTGTAAAAGGTGGAGCAGCAGGTGGTGGATATGCACAGGTTGTTCCTATGGAAGATATTAACCTGCATTTTACCGGTGACTTCCATGCCATCGGCGCAGCCAACAACTTACTGGCAGCTATGCTGGATAACCACATTTATCAGGGAAATGAACTGAACATCGACCCAAGAAAAATCACATGGAGAAGATGTGTGGACATGAATGACCGTCAGCTTCGTTTTGTAGTAGACGGTATGGGTGGAAAGACAAACGGTATGCCAAGAGAAGATGGATATGACATTACGGTAGCATCTGAGATTATGGCAGTTCTGTGTCTGGCAAGTGATATTACAGACTTAAAGAAGAGATTAGGACGTATCATCGTTGGTTATACATACGGAAAAGTTTCTGAGCAGAAGCCAGTAACAGCACATGACCTTCATGCAGAAGGCGCTATGTGTGCCCTGTTAAAAGATGCTCTGAAACCAAACCTGGTTCAGACACTGGAACATGTACCGGCTATTGTACACGGTGGACCATTCGCAAACATTGCTCATGGATGTAACTCTGTAATCGCTACCAAGATGGCTCTGAAATTAGGCGATTATGCAATCACGGAAGCAGGTTTCGGCGCTGACCTTGGTGCAGAGAAATTCCTGGATATCAAATGCCGTATGGCTGGTCTTACACCAAATGCAGTTGTTATCGTTGCAACCGTACGTGCACTGAAATACAACGGTGGAGTTCCCAAAGCAGACCTGAACAATGAAAACCTGGAAGCACTGGAAAAAGGCCTTCCAAATTTACTGAAACACGTAAGCAATATCAAGAATGTTTACAAACTGCCATGTGTAGTTGCAATCAATGCATTCCCAACCGATACCAAGGCAGAGCTTGACCTGGTAGAAAGAAAATGTAAAGAACTGGGCGTAAACGTTGCACTGTCTGAAGTATGGGCAAAAGGCGGCGAAGGCGGTATTGCACTTGCAAAAGAAGTGATCCGTCTGGTAGAAGAGCCAAACGACTTCAGCTATTCTTATGAACTGGAAGGAAGCATCGAAGACAAACTGAACCAGATCGTACAGAAGATTTACGGTGGTAAGAGAGTTGTCCTTACAGCAAACGCTCAGAAACAGGCAAAACAGTTAGAAGCTTTAGGATATGGAAACTGCCCAATCTGTGTGGCTAAGACACAGTACAGCCTCACAGACGACCAGACAAAACTGGGTGCGCCTACAGACTTTGAAGTAACGGTACGTAACCTGAAGATTTCTGCAGGAGCAGGATTTATTGTAGCACTTACTGGTGAGATTATGACTATGCCAGGACTTCCGAAAGTACCGGCAGCAGAGAGAATTGACGTAGATGAAACAGGAAAGATTTCCGGTCTGTTCTAAGATTTAAAAATTGAACAACGTGGCTGCCGCATGTTGCAGCTATTCGGAAAATTCCGAATATGCACAGGGTGTGGCAGCCCTAATTGTCTGGAGAATCGGACTGGAAGGGAGCGTAAAGACATGTTTAAAGACGAATTTAAGGCCGTATGTAACAGTGCGGCAGCAAAACTAAATTTAATGAAAAGCAATCCCCTGGGATACTTTGTAGCATCTATTCTTGCAGGTGTATTTGTTGCTATGGGTGGTTTTGTAGCATTTACACTTGCAGGACATCTGTCCAGCTCAGAGGCAACAGCAATCTGGGCAAAACCTGCACAGAGTGCCGCATTTGCAGCAGCACTTAGCCTGGTTGTTATGGCCGGTGCAGATCTGTTCACAGGAAATAACTTTGTGATGGCCTCAGCTGGATTTAGAAAAACTGCTGCATGGGGTGATATATTTAAACTGTGGGGATTCTGCTGGATCGGAAACCTGGTGGGTTCTCTGTTATCCTCAGCACTTTTTGTAGCTGCAAAGGTTCCTACCGGTGCAATTGGTGATTACTTTGTAAATCTTGCAGCGAATAAAACAACAACTGCTCCGGTGCCTCTCTTTATGGAAGCTGTTTTGTGTAATATTCTTGTTTGTCTTGCAGTATGGTGCGGAATTAAGATGAAATCAGAATCTGGAAAACTGATTATGATTTTCTGGTGTATTTTCGTATTCATGATCTGTGGCTTTGAACATAGTATTGCCAACATGAGCAGTATTGGTGTATCTTTGCTGACAGGCAAAGTTGGAATCGGTCCATACCTTTATAATGTTGTTGTTGTAACATTGGGAAATATGGTTGGAGGTATTGTGGGCGTGGCTCTTCCATATCATATTATTTCAAAAGATAAGTAAACTACCTCTAAAAAATAATGGAAAACAGACTGTCCTTGCGGGTGGTCTGTTTTTCGTTTTAGTGATAAAATAGAAAAGATAAATAAAATATAAATTCAATTTTAAATAGAGGAGGAATCAGATGCACAGATTACTATATTATCCAAATTTTGAGATTCAAGACCCTAATTTTCTAAAATTTGCATTGCTGTATATTGATGAAATTAGGCCCATTATACCTGTAGCAGCAAGAAGGTCTTTGAGTGATTCCATGAAGAATATTTTAAATAATACGGAGCTGATTTGTCCATATACGCCTAGTTATGAGGACGGATATTTGGCTTCTATTGCAGCAGTTCATTATTTAGAAAAACAAAAGCTTTTTGTGCCATATACAGAGGGGTGGAAGAGAAATAAGTATGCGAGACACAATTACACCTTATATGCAGAGAAGTATACATATGAATTTGAAAAGTATTGTGTGGAAAATGGATTAGGTGAAAGATGTGATGAAGGAATCTGCATAGATGAAGATGTTGCATATGCCTATATGAGTATATTAGCAGAGATTATTTCAAAAGAAACAGAAATAGATATGATTACAGATAATGCAAAATACTCTGACCCATCTTTAAGAAATTTTCATGCTGTTAATAGAAGGATGATGGATAGACTGGGTACAATTCGCAGAGAAATACAATTTTATGTACCAATTGATATGGAAAGAATTCCGCTTCACGAATTTATAGAATTGCGTTCCGATCCAAAGTTTGAAAGAGTACGTAAAAATTTTGTTATAGAGTTAAATCATGTTTTGGATTCCTATGATAAAAGTATGGAAGAGGTTGATTTGAAGAAGCTTATGGAATGCAAACAGGAAATGTATAGCTTTATAAAAGAATTATTTATTTCATGTGCAGCCGTTGCTGTAGGGGTACACTCCTTTGGAAATATGTATACAGCCGATAGAGGTACATTAGACTTTTGGGGAAATGTAGGTAATCTAGGAATTAGTTTAGATACTTTGAAACAACACTGTGGTTTGGTGAGAGAATATGCTGCAAGCATTCACAGAAAGAAGCAGGCAAGAAAGTATCTGGCAAAATTAAGGCAATTGAGAGCAGAAGTATTATAAAATATTAAAATATTTTTTCGTGCATCCCCTGTTCTACTTTAGCATAAGTTTTCAGTGGGAGTGAAAAGTTATTTATGACAGACCAGAAATTAGAAAATATGCTGAATCTTGCCTTAGATGCCACACCTGGAGAACGTGAAAAATCTTTGCAATTAAATGTAGGATATGATTCGTTAGAGAAGCAGTGGGAAGTGATTGTGAAATATTCCGGCAATTTGAGAGAGGTTCTCGGAGCTGAAATTCCCATAGTGGAGCTATTGAATGGATTTGCTATTCTGACGATACCGGAGAGCCAGATAGAGAGGCTTACAGATTATCCCCAGATTGAGTTTGTGGAAAAACCAAAGCATTTATTTTTTGCTGTAGATCAAGGGAAAAGTGCGTCCTGTATGACTTCTGTACAAAGTCAGTTTTCACCTTTTGGAATGCCGCTGACAGGAAAGGGAATATTAGTAGCTTGCGTGGATTCTGGTATAGACTACAGCCATCCGGATTTTCGGAATCAAGATGGAAGTACCAGAATCATTAAGCTGTGGGATCAGAGTATCCAGGGAAATCCTCCGAAAGGATATGTGATTGGAAAAGAATACACCAGAGAACAGATTAATGCGGCGCTGGAGGCAGACACAAGGGCAGAGAGGGAAAGGCTTTTGCCAAGCCGTGATTTAAGCGGGCATGGAACAGGAGTCATGGGAATTGCAGCAGGAAATGGCAGGGCTTCAGATGGCGTTTATAGAGGGGTTGCCTATGAAAGTGAGCTGCTTGTGGTGAAACTTGGTACCTCCAGAGAAGGAGGAGTTCCAAGAACTACAGAATTAATGCAGGGAATTGATTATGTGCTGCGGCAGGCAGTAGCTCTTGGAAAACCGGTGGCATTAAATCTTAGTTTTGGAAATAATTATGGATCTCACAGTGGAGAATCTCTTTTGGAAAGTTATCTTGACGGAGCGGCTCATTTCGGACGCAGTGTTATTTGTGTAGGAACAGAAAATGAAGGAAACGGCGCCTTGCATACATCGGGAAGGCTTTCGTAGCGTTGAATGTAGATTCCTATGAACCCACATTGAATGTACAGCTTTGGAAACAGTATATAGATGAAATGGAAGTTATCCTGATTCATCCAAATGGCCAGATCGTAGGGCCTTTTCAAGAAATTTTGGGACCGCAGCGATTTACAGTAGGTACTACTGAAATCCTGCTTTATTATGGAAAGCCAGCGCCTTTTAGCCTTTCTCAGGAGCTTTATATGGAATTTATCCCCAAAAATCAGTATGTGGACAGTGGAACGTGGAAAATTCGTTTGATTCCAGGGAAGATTGTGGATGGGAGTCATGATCTATGGCTGCCAGGAGGTGGAGTCTTAAATTTAGGCACAAGATTTCTTTTTCCTACCCCAGATACCACTTTGACAATACCTTCCACAGCAAGAAAAGTGATTTCAGTAGGAGCCTATGATTCCAGATATTTGTCCTACGCTGATTTTTCAGGAAGAGGCTATACCAGAGTAACCAGGGATGTCAAGCCAGATATTGTAGCGCCAGGGGTGAATATTCAGACGACAGCCCCAGAAGGGGGATATGCTGTGCAGACGGGGACATCATTTGCAGCACCTTTTGTCACAGGGGCAGCGGCGCTTTTGATGGAATGGGGGATTGTCAGAGGGAATGATCCGTTTTTGTATGGGGAGAAAGTAAAGGCGTATTTGCGAAGAGGCGCCAGACGAATGACGGGAGGTGAGTATCCAAATGAGAAGGTGGGGTATGGGATGCTGTGTGTGAGGGATAGTATACCAGAGTAAAAAACAAGGTGATAATTATAGAAGTTAAAGTGTAGTCTTTTCCTTGAACACATGCTATACTCTTTTCTATAGGATTCCTCTGTAGAACTGGAGGAAATATGAAAAAACGAAAAACATTACAGGATTTGACGATTAAGGACAACTTTCTTTTCGGCGCAGTTATGTGTGTGGAGGAAAATTGCAAGGGATTTCTTGAAATGGTGCTTGGTTTCTCTATTGCGCAGGTAGTTGTAAGCAAGGAAAAGAGTATCGTCTACCATCCGGAGTACAAAGGTGTCCGTCTGGATATCTATGCAGAAGACGAAAATCGTACGCATTGCAATGTAGAAATGCAGGTGAAGAAAAAGACAGCTTTAGGAAAACGCAGCCGCTACTACCACAGCCAGATGGTAATGGAGGCGCTGGCAAGCGGAGAGGATTATGAAACCCTGCCGGATACCTTTGTGATTTTTGTCTGCGATTTTGATCCCTTTGGAGAGCATCTGTACTGTTATACCTTTGGGAATGAATGCAGGGAAAATAAAAATGCGAAGCTTGACGATGGAAGTTACACCATTTTTTTGAGTACTAAAGGAGAAAATGAAGAGGAAGTTCCAGTAGAGCTTGTCAGATTCCTGAAATTTGCAACGGCTGATTTAGAAGAAAGTGAAGAGGACTTTCAGGACGAACTGGTGAAACAGTTCCAGGAGACCATTCACAACATCAAAACAGACCGCGAGATAGGAGAGCGCTATATGATTTTTGAAGAAATGCTACGGGAAGAAAAACAAGAAGGTCGGCTTGAAGGCAGACTGGAGGGGAGAATAGAAGCAACCCGGGAAGATGTTTTTGAACTCCTGGAAGATTTAGGAGAAATACCAAACAGGCTTCGCGACAAAATGGAAGCTCTGGAGGAACTTGGAGATTTGAAGTTTCTATTTAAACTGGCCGCAAAAGCAGATTCGATGCAAAACTTTGTGAAAGATGCAGAGAAGTATTTGCAAACAAAAGAAAAACAAGAATAAAGTCGGTAGTAACTCTGTACTGCCGAGGCACATCTGTCCCAATGCCATTTAAGGCATTGGGTGTCATAAAACTCTTGCTCTTAAGAACATCTTACTGATTCAGTAAAAATTCACTAAATAAATGAACAGGGGAATCCTATATCTCTTCTATTGTCAAATTTATTAACACCATTCAAGGTTCACACACACTGGATAATGATCTGACAGCCACACATTTCCTTCCTTATCTTCCCATTTTTCCACTGTGGTACATTTTAATTTTTCTACATTTTCCTTTTCAGAGTTATGAAGATACACATAGTCAATAGATTCTTCTACTTCTTCCGGCAAAAAGCCATGAAAGATCACTCCAATTCCCTTTGTAAGATTTACATAATCTGATTCTCTTTCTATTTTCTGGATTTCCCATGCACCTGGCTCCGCATTAAAATCTCCTGCCAGAATCACCGGAATATCTGGAAGCAAAAGTTCTCCTTCTGCCTTTTTCAATATTTGATTCACCCCCAGTCTCCTGGCTTCTGCTCCCAGGTGATCCAAGTGCACATTCATAAGCCGAAAAACTTTCTTCTCCTGTAAATCCTCTAACACTACCTCCGTACAAACTCTTGGACATTCAGACTGCTCCCGGTACCTGCTCCCCGGCACAAATGGAGTTTCTGATAGCCAGAACGTGTCCATGGAAATAAGGTTCCATTTTTCTTTCCTATAAGCAACAGACATCTGTTCATTGTCCAATTCTTTGCTTCTGCCACATCCGACCACATAATAATCCTCTAATTCTTCCTTGAGCCACACCGCGACATGAGGCAGAACCTCCTGAAAACAGATTACATCCGGCTTTTCATATAATATTTTTTGCTTAATAAATGATTTTCTAAACTGAAAGCAATTCTCTCCATCCTGTCCGTAATCACAACGTATGTTAAATGTCACTAACTTCATGCCATATTTCTCCTTATTGTAATCTTATGTGAATTTTTAATCCATTTCTAAAATATCATTACGGTAATGATTTTTAAAGTCTTTCTTTTTTAATGTCACATTCTAATACTTTCATACTACATTTTGTATGATATCTGTAAGAAAAATAATCCACCTTATAGCATGTCGCATAACTTTGATTTTTGCTACAATAATAATTAGAAACTTTTATGTAACATGTAATTCTCTTACAGGAGGTGTATTTTATGAGCAACCAGGCAAACGCAACTTTATCCGAAGGACAAAAACTTTTTAAAGAAAGGCTGAATCGTGTAGAAACAGCTATCCATTTAGGGGAACCGGACAAAGTACCCGTATTTACTTTTTTCTCTTCTTATATACAGCGTGCATATAACTCTAACTACTCAGATATTTTTTATAACTTTGAAGCCGCAGGTGAAGCTGCCCTTAAGTTCCACCAAGATTATCCTCAATTGGACATTGCATTAACCCCTCAATTTGTCAGTGGAAAGGCCAACGAAATTGCAGGAGCTACTATGGTTGACTGGCCAGGACGTCCAGGCACCAGAGTGAGTCCGTTCAGTTCCCATCAAATTATCGAACGCGAACTCATGATGCAAGAAGAATATTCAGAAATGCTCAATGATTTCTCCGGCTTTATGCTCCGAAAATATGTGCCAAGAGCTTTTTCTAACCTAAAAGGAACCTCCATGCTAAATCTCATTCCTACTGTTGTAACCAACACAAGTATTTTAGCACCCTTTTCTTCCCAAGAAGCCCAGGACACTTTCCAGAAACTGGCGCAAATTGGTGCTGAAAACGAAAAAGCTGCGGCTGCCACAGCAAAATACAGCAATCTTCTGGCAGACATGGGATTTCCTCCAATGATGACCGGAATTTCTGAAGCTCCATATGATATTTTAGGTGACTATTTCCGTGGAACTATGGGAATTTTTGAAGATATGACAGATCCTGATATGGAAGATTATGTAGAACATGCCTGCTATATGTTTGCTGAACAGCAAATCCAGTCCTTGCAATATTTCCGCTTTGCAGATATGCCAGTAAAAAGAGTTTTCTTCCCATTACATAAAGCCATGGACGGTTTTATGAGTGACAGTCAGTATGAGCGCTTTTACTGGAAGCCATTAAAGAAAATTATTCTTGCACTTATTGATATGAATGTCACTCCGTATATTTATACAGAAGGCCCATATCACACCAGGCTGCATCATTTAACAGATGTACCTATAGGAAAGGTATTTTATCACTTTGAAGACGTAGATATGGCAGAGGCAAAACGTATTCTTGGAAATACTGCTGCAATCTGCGGAAATCTTTCTATTAGTCGAATGGAATTTGGTAAAAAAGAAGACATTGCAGAAGATGTGAAGCGGCTTCTGGATGTCTGCGCTCCAGGAGGCGGCTATCTGTTTGATTTCAATGGTTCTCTGGAAAACTGCAAGCCAGAAAATCTGGAAATCATGTTTGAAACCTTGGATAAATACGGAAAATATTAGAGAAAAGGGGCCGACGGTCCCTTTTTATTTCTCATATATCCAGGCTTTTGCGCTAAAATCTTGATTTGCCCGCCCATATTCTGCTATAATACGACTCCCCACAGGAAATAATGGGGTTACTTCTTTGGAATTCTCAAATCGATGTAGCACTACAAGTCCATAATTTTTCCATTCTCGAATTACCATCTGCTCTCCCTTTGGATAATTATATCCTGTTGTATTATTCTGATTCAAAACTGTCTTTCCATCCCGAATTATCTCTGACGCTTGTATATAAAATTCTATTCCTTCCTCTACTAGTCTCCACTGTTCTTTTGAAAGATCATAAATATCCCCGCTTAAACACATTCTACCTAGAAATGCAGAAATCATAGAATAATAAATTCTCTCGTCACTATCACCAGAACGTAACACTACCCAAATCTGACTCTGTTCTGGGCGTATTACTCTATGTAGATTCGCTGCAATTAAAGGAATCGCCTTTGTCTCATGAGCATCAGAAAAACTTGCCTGACTGACTAAGTGCATCATTGATGGTTCCAAACGGTGTCCTCCGCTGGAACAGTTCTCAATTACAATCCCGGGCACTTCTTGGCGTATTTTTTCAAAAAAACGTCTGCTTGCCTCCACTTTTCTATAAAGTCCATCCCCCAGACTATCTCCGCCATCACATCCCATTCCTATAGTATCGTTATAATCTATTTTTAAATATCCAAATCCACATTCTTTAAGAACCATAATCACTTTTTTTGCTAAATATGATATAACCCATGGATCTTCCATATCCCAAAATCGCCGGTTTGCTACACTCAAAATTTTTCCATTTTTATGTATAAGATGTTCTTTTGCTTCATAATGTATACTTCCATTCGTCACAGATTCCATTTCAAACCACAATCCCGGAACCATTCCTTTCGATCGAATATAATCTGCTGCTTCCTTTAAACCATTTGGAAATTTTTGACTATTCACTTCCCAATCTCCAATTAAATCCCACCAGTGTTCACTATTTCCATACCATCCACTATCAATTATCAAATACTGTATTCCCTTACCGTCAAGTTGGTCGCAAATTTTTTTTACATTTTCAATAGAAGGATTTCCCCAAGTCGTACAATACTCATTAAATGCAATTCCCATATGATTGTCTACAGATGAAATCATTGGATGCTGTGCTTTCACCAAATAATCACAAATCTCTTCTAAAGAACTTCCTTGTGTGATAACAGCTTTAGGTGTTACAAATTTTTCTTCTGGCAACAGCTTCTTTCTCCATTGACCAAAATCTCCATCAGCAATACCACCCGTCACAAGAAACTCCTGACCCTCTTTACAGGATATCTCCATCTGCCAAGAAGAAGCACAGTACAACTGGATTCCGAGAATTGTTCCTGTAGCACTATCCTCAAGTGCCAAAAAAGGAAAATATTTACGAACAGGCATAGAACCCACATTTCCAAATTTCTCGATTCTGGTCGCACATCCATTCCAAGAACATTCTAAATTTAATTCCTCGATTGTCTCTGTACGCAATCTTCCTTCTGCACTCCAAAAAGACTGAATACGGTGAATTTTATCTGCCACAACATTTTGGAGGGCGAACGAAGATAACATTTCCATTGTAATTTCTTCCGCACTATGATTTTCAACTTCAGTCCACACATGCATTACTTCATTTTCTTTTTGCTTGTATACAGTCAGCAATACTCCTTCTGTATTTTCGTAGCAAATCTTTGTTTCTGTTTCATTTACTTTTTTAAAGTTATCTATCGTCTTGCTTCTACACATACTTAGACCACAGGAAAATCCTCCCGCATATCCATCACCTTCTAATTTTATTTCTGCACTTAATTCCATCTACCCTACCTCTTCTTTCTCTATTATCTTATTGCCCACACTCTTAGAAGATGAACTCCTTCCATCCACTCCTGCCAATATAAGCGCAAAAAACGTGCTTTCCTTCTTTTTGTATATAAGAAAATCGGTTCATTCCATTCCATTGTACATGGCGTGTAATTTTCTGAATCAGAAGAAAGATATATTGTAATTTCCTTTGGTTGATGCTTTCCTTTCAGAGATACTTCTATTGTTGTAAACTCTTTTTCTCCTTCTAAATCCAATTCAATCCAAGCCTCATCTTCTTCCTGAGGCACCCAGTACTGCTCTGCACTATTAACAACACAATATGGTTCATGCCCTTTCTTGCTGCTACTTGCAAATACAGGACGATTTTCTGATAACTCATAAACAGTTTCCATTTTAGGTGCAGGTGTCAAATAAGGTGGATGTACCATTGGTACCTGCTGTCTTGAGCATGATTCACCTTTCGCCTTCAGACATAATCTTACCGGTTCAAGCCCATCTGCACGTGCTTCGATTACATTTTCTCCTCCAAAATAACTCCGAAATTCAATAGCAGCCTGACCATCTAGAAAACTATTATCTTCTGGTTTAAAAGTGATACTACGACCAGTAGGAAAAATCCCATCACCTTCTACAACCTCTAATGTCACTGGCAACTCATTAGAAATTCTTTTCCCTTCTTTGTTACACAGATAAACATGAAGCCATACATCTTCCTGACCGTTGGCTAAGAATTCTGTCCTGTCTCCATGTAATTCTAAGTGATCTGCAATTCCTTTTTTTGCTATTTCAGGAGCAGGTATTCCCAGTAATTCCTTTCTATACCAGTACCATGTATTCAAAGGAAGTCTATAATAATCGATCATTCCCATTGCCCCCATTCCACCTAAAATACTTCCATGGTGAAAAGCACACCACAATGCTTTTCCACTGCGCCAAGGATAATCCTTTTCTACACCATCTCGAAAATTTGGATTGAATGTTCCCGGCCGATATCCGTACATGCTACCATATTCAGATACAAAACTAGGAAACCCAGGATCAATATAAAGACTTGCTCCATCTCCATTATATCCAGCCACATCTCCAAGCACATCAAAGCCTTCTCGCTGTGCGCCTCCTACTGCCGCTTTTCTAGACGGATCTAATTCATGCACACGATTTACCAATTTTTTCACTAAATTCTTCGTTTGATTCAGAACTGTTTTATCTGTAAAAAAAGGCTCATTCGACACACTCCAAATAATCACAGAGGGATTGTTTCTATTTATAAGAATCATCTCTTCTAAAGCACGCAAACAACTTTTTTCAAAGGGTTCTTGATCTTCTTCATGAATCGGATAAGCACTGCTGGTCCAATATCCCTCCTCCTTCGGTCCTCCTGTCCCCCAAAAACACAGTTCAGACCAGAACAAAATTCCTATTCTGTCACATTCCTCTGCAAAAAACGGGTGATGTGGATAATGTGATCCTCTGATAAAATTCATACCACAGTCTTTTATCATTTGGATATCTCTTGTAATTCCACTTCGTGTCACCGCATCAGCCCAACCTGCGTGATCCTGATGTACATTTGCTCCCCATATTTTATAAGGCTTCCCATTTAAGTAAAATCCTGTATCTTTATCAAATCTAACTGTACGTATTCCAAATACAGTACTATATTCATCTGTCTTTTCTCCATTCAAAAAGATCTCGCTAACCATTTTATAAAGGTTTGGATCTTCCGGAGACCATAGACAAGGATTTTCTATCTCAAATTTTGTTAAAACTGTCTGTACCTTTGCCTTTTCTAGGCTCTTATCAAAATTCAAAATCTCCGTCTCACCATGAAAAATTCTGTTTATAATATATCCATTTTGTATTTTATTCTCAGAATACACTGTTACTTCTGCGCTCATAAAAGCTTTGTTTTCTTCCAGCTTCTCTGTTTGTACAAATGTCCCCATCCATTCTACACAAGTACGTTCAGTCAAAACCAAAAATACATCTCTATAAATTCCCCCATTAAATTGATGCTCTCCTGCTCTTGGAGCCAGTCTTGCATTCCAATTATTATTGACTCGCACTAAAAGTTCATTTTTTCCTGCTCTACAGCGTTCTGTAAGGTCTACAACAAAAGATGTATATCCGCCCTCATGTTTTCCTACAAACTCTTCATTCAAATAAATTTCTGCACATTGAAAAACACCCAAAAACTCCAGATATATTCTTTTCCGTAAATCTTCTTCAGAAATGTCTAATTCTCTGTAGTAGCACCCATATCCTACATAAAATTCATTTTCCATAAAATAAGGAATGCCAAAAGAATGCGGCAGTCCAATATCTGACCACTCTTCTTTATCTTGTATCTCATCTGGTTCTCGATATCCATAAACAAATTTCCAACCACAATTTAGCAGTTGCTTTCTCCTTAATTTTCCGCTTCCTAGAACTTCCACTTTTTTCTCCTCTCCATCTCATATGCAAAAAGTGCCAGCACCCCCGCAATTCATTCCTTAGAGAATACATGGGTATGTCAGCACTTTTTACTTCATTTTTCAATCTTCAAACGTTACAGCTACCTTTCCACAGTTTCCTGATGCCATTAATGCATACGCTTCTCCTGCCTTTTCCAATGGAAATTCATGCGTAATCAAATCCTCGGGATGAATATTCCAGCGAACCAAATGTTCTACCAGTTCTTCCATTTTCCAAAGAGATGTGACCCAAGAACCATAAATAGTTTTCTGTCCATGGATAATATCTGGACTGGGTTGGAAATTACAATTTCCACCTTCTCCTACGAAAGCAATTTTCCCCCAATCTCTTGTAGCGCGTATTGCCAACTGTCTTCCCGCATCACTTGCGCTTGCATCAATTGCACGCTCTACACCCTTTCCACCAGTAACTCTGAGAATCTTTTCTAACACATCTTTTCCTGGTTTAAACACTTCATCTACCAATCCTAGTTTCTTCGCAAGTTCAATTCTTCCATCATTCATCTCCACACCAATCAATTTGGTTGCTCCCATACATTTTGCCAACATTAAAGCAGCAAGTCCCACTGGTCCAAGACCAGTTACCAATACTGCATCATTACCAGAAACTCCAATTTTTTCTATTGCCTCATAAACAGTTCCAAAACCACAGGCAACCTGAGCACCATCTTTATATGTCAATTCATCTGGAAGTGCAATCAAATCTTTTTCGTCTGCAAGAATATATGGCGCCATACCTCCATTTCTCTGCCATCCATATGCTTTTCTATGTTCACTTTTGCACGAAATATAATAACCTTTCCTGCAGTCATGACAAACTCCACAGCCAGAAATATGATAAACAATTACTCTGTCCCCTTTTTTGAATCTTTTTAAACCTTCTCCCACCTCCACAATCTGTCCACATGGTTCATGTCCTGCTATAGTACCCGGGATATATCCTTCCGGCCCTTTCCCAACGTGTTCTCTATAAATACAACGAATATCACTTCCACAGATTGTAGATGCTTTTGTTTTAATTAATACCTGTCCATATCCAGGTTTCGGAATTTCAAACTCTTTAAACTCTACCGTACTATTTCCCGGTAAAATTGCTCCTGTCATTGTTGCCATTACATCCTTCTCCTTTTTATATCACATATTTTTAACTATTTCTGCGCTTCCATATATTCATCGTAATACTTCTGATAAATTTCCAAGAAATTATCTACTCCCATTGTTTTTAACTGTTCAATGTATGCATCCCAGTCTTTTTCTATATTAAGTTCACCTGTTATAAACTGAACCATAGACTGATCTACGTAACCGCCAATTGTAATTGTACTTTCAGAAATTGTCTGTGCATCCTGACCATCAAAAACAAGATTTGGAACAATAGATTCATCTTTTGGCGAATATGGCTCATATTTTTGCGCTGCTGCCTGGAAAGTATATTCTGTATTTAATTCTGGATTTTCAATCAACTGTCCATTTCTGTAATCGACCGTTCTGCTGCCGATCATTGCATCTGACAACCAATAGCTATGATCTCCATATGCTTTCTTATAGCCATTGCCAACCCAATCATAATCTTCATCAATCTTGTAATTTGCATATTTAGCAGTACCACCATCCAGTGCAGTACCTTCATCTACATAATCCCAAGCAAGTCCCTGCGGACCAAATGATTGTACCAGTGTACCTTCTTCAGAAGCCAAGAAATCGAACAGCGCTACTGCTATCTCAGGATTTTTGCAACTTGCAGAAACCACTCCAAGACAAGAGCCAAAATAATCTGTTAAAGATTTTGCTGCCAATCTCACACCATCCGGTCCTTCTACTGGCTCTAAAATAGTCCAATCCTGCCACTTACCTGGTTTATTCGCCCAGAAGTTTTTACCATCTACGTTTACACCACCACCAGCATAAAGTGCTACAATATTTTCTTCACTATCCAGAGATGCAGTAAACTGTGTCTCATCTTGAGTAAATGTCTGGCTATCCAAAAGACCTTCAGAATATAATTTATTCATGTATGCCAGTGCATCTCTATACTCTTCCTTCATCACCTGGTATTCAATCTTACCATCTTCGCTTACTACAAGTCCCGCACCTGGAGTCGGATTCGTATTGCTAAGCGGTTTGTTACACTGAATAAATGCATTTGTAAGCCATACAGTCGGATCAGTTGACCACCCTCCAACAAAACCTGTCATTGGAATTTCATCTGCTTTTCCATTTCCATTTGGATCTTCAGTTTTAACCTTTTTCATAAACTCATATAATTCTTCTGTCGTTTCTGGCATTTTACCACCATTAAGCTCATCTACCCATGGTTTGTAAATCCACATACGGTTCTGGTACATACAATGAAAGCATTCATTAGAATCACCATATGTATAAATATGTCCATCTGACATTGTGATATCAGCTTTTCTGGTCGGACATTTTTCATTTAATGCATTCCAGTTTGGTGCTTCTGCTAAGTAATCATCAAGTGGAAGCAACAGTCCCTGTGAGCCATAGGACATCAATTCAGATTTCGTCCAATGTGTTGCCAGAAAAATATCTGGTATGGATTCTGGATCTGTCATAATCAGATTTAACTTTGTTTTCGCATCATCTCCATCTAAGTCATAAATGAAATTCAACTTAACATTTGTTTCCTCTTCTATCCAATCTGTTACATAGTTATTAGAATAAAATCCACCGCCTCCGCCAGTTCCATATACAAATACATCTAGCTCCAGTTTTTCCTCCAACGGAAACGTAACATCACTTACAGATTTACGCTCAGAGGACTCATTTCCTTCCTTATCTTTCTCTCCATTCCCTGAACACGCAGTAGTCATCGCCGCTGACATCGTCATTGCTGCTACCATTGTCCATGTTGTTGCTTTTTTGATTAACATTTTTTTCTTCATCACTTAACCTCCTCGTAATGTTTTTATATAAACCGCTGTTTATATCCTTTTCATTAATTTTTTTATCCTTTCACAGATCCAATCATCACACCTTTTACAAAATATTTCTGAATAAATGGATACAGAATCATCAACGGCAAACTACTAATAATAATTGTTGAATACTGTAGCATTTGGCTAAGGTAACGATTAGCTGCAACACGTGCCGGATCAATATTTGCGTTTGCAAAATTCACTTGTGACATCAATAGGATTCTACGTAACACAAGCTGAAGTGGATATTTGCTTTCTTCATTAATATAAATAAGCGGATTGAAATATCCGTTCCATAATGAAATTGCAATCCATAAGCAAAGCACTGCAACAATTGGCTTTGATAATGGAATAACAATCTGTGAAAAGAATCTAAAATCCGAACATCCATCCATTTGTGATGCCTCTAGCAATTCCTTAGGAATCGTCTGATTAAAAAACGTTCTTGCTACAATCACATTGTAGGCACTGACTGCAGTTGGAAGGATAATGGACCACATTGTATTCATCAATCCTAGATTCTTAACCAACATATATGTCGGTATCAAACCACCCGAAAACATCATAGTAAACAAGAATATACTTGAAAGTACTTTCTTACCTTTAAAGTCATCTCTAGATAATGGGTATGCTGCTAAAAGAGTAAGCACCATACTAACTACCGTTCCAACTACAGTATATATAATCGAATTCACAAAGCCCACCCAAATTGCATCATACTCAAATACTGTTTTATAACTGAGAAGAGTTGGTTCTACTGGAAATAACCTTACTTTTCCAGACGCTAATGCTTCACCTGAACTAAAAGATGCACTCACTACATAAATCAAGGGATATAAAATTGTAATCAATAATAGTCCCAGCAATATATAATTTACAAAGTAAACAAATTTATCCTGAGTAATTCTTTTCTTTCTCACTTCAGTTTTCCCCCTTTCTACATAAGTCCATTCCCAGAAATCTTTTTAGCAATCTTATTCACAATTAATATCAGAACCAAACCGATTACAGACTGGAACATGCCAATTGCTGTTGCAAGAGGGAAATCTGGAAACGTTGAAACCAAAGATACCTTATAGGAATATGTCGAAATCACCTCTGATGTACTAAGGTTCATTTGATTCTGCATTGCAAGAATCTTTTCGTAACCCGTATTTAAAATCCTCCCCATATTCAAAATCATCATAATAACTGCTGTTGGCAGAATAGCTGGAATGTCCACGTAACGGATTCGCTGCAACAAAGTAGCACCGTCAATAATCGCCGCCTCATGAATCTGCATATCTACACTAGCAAGAGCTGCAACATAAATAATTGATCCATAGCCTACTGTCTGCCATACTCCACTCCAGACATAAAGCGATGGAAATAGTTCTGGACTTCCAAGAATATTGATGCCAAAATTATTGTATAAAAAACTTCCAATAACGCCGATACGATTATCCATCAACATGTTAATAATACCGACAAATACAATAGTAGAAATAAAATACGGACAATATGTAATCATCTGTGCTGCTTTCTTAAATATCCTACTCTTTACATAGTTTAAACTAAGCGCTAATACAATCGCTGTCGGTATTTCTACCAACATCGTATACACTGAAAGAATCAATGTATTCTTTAAACACGCCCAAAAATTATAATTATCGAAGAAACGAATAAAATTCCCCAAACCAAAATCACTCGCCCAAGGACTCCCCCCAATGCCAAGACTCACCTTATAATCTTTAAATGCAAGAATCAAACCATACATGGGTCCATATGCAAAAATTAACAATACGATCAATGGCGGAAGCATCATTAAGTATAATTGCCAGTGTGCTCGAAAATATTTTTTAAATCCACCAACGGGTGCAACCGATACCTTTTTTTCAGCCCCTTCTTCCTTTCTTTTTTTCTTAAACATATGTACTATCACCTTCCCTTTCTAATTGTGCAACACAATTTCTTGTGCCACTGCTTTATTCGTTAATGCCACTATATAATATCCATATTAAAAAGTAAATTTTCAATTCTTTTTTTCAATATACCGTTTTTTTGCACAAAATAAGGGCTGAAAAATGGTATCTATTCCATTTTTCAGCCCTCATATTCACTTTTTCACACCGTTTCTATATTCTGAAGTATTAATTCCTGTCACTCGTTTAAAAGCTCGACAAAATGAATTCACAGAAAAATACCCAACCTGTTCAGAAATCTCGCTCACTTTCATCTTTGTCGTCCCTAACAGTTCTTTTGCTTTATCAATCCGTATTCCTTCCAGATAAGAGGAAAACTTCATACCCATTTCTTGCTTAAAAATCGTAGATAAGTGCGACTCACTAAGTTCGAAGGCTGCTGCAACATTACTTAGTGAAAGATTACAATCTCCGTAATTCCGTTCTATATATGCTACAATAGCAGGGACAATCTGACTGGAATCCACTCCCTCCTTCTTTTTCCTGACATGACTACATACAGATTCATAAATTTTTATTGTCTTTGTAATTTGCTCTAAAAGAGAGCTTCCATGATGTTTTTCTAATTGTTGATAATATTTTCTGCATTCATCTTTTTCCATATTAACAATTGGAAGTATTCTAAACATAATAATCTGAAGTTCTGTTAAAAATAATTGCTGCAAATAAATTGGCATTGTATTCTGAATGATATATGTATTCAATAATTCTCTTAATTCATCATGCAGCCCCTTTTCATCACCAAGCAAAACCAAATGATTCAAACGCATTTCCATATCTGCTGGCGGATAAAGCGGCATAATATCAGAATTATCACTATCCCATATAATAGTATTTTCAAACTGTTCTTTTTCTTTTCGAAACGTATGTATCGCCCGATTATATGATTTATGAATATCCGAAAACTGTTTGACACAGGATCCCCCATACACAAACATGTGCTCAGCAATATTAGTCGGAAGTTCTTCCTTAATTTTTCCAATATACTGCTCTGCCTTTGCTCTGAATACCCTTTCCTCCATATCATCTTCGTTAAGGATTAGAATTACCTGGCTTTCTCCTGAATTAATATAGAGACTATCTGGTATTTCTTGTTCCAAAATCTCCAAAAGAGAAATCACACAGGAATCCATCCATGACGTATTTTGATTTATCATTTCTGAAGAACCACCAGAAAATTGCAAAATAAAAACACAAAGTTCTCGATTTTCCCAAGGCACCCCCAATGATATCATCCACTTTTTTAATTCCTCCGGCGAACTATAATCTCCATAAATCAAACGATTAATAAGAGCACTTCGAATAAATGGTTTCTGTTTCTCAATTGCATCAGATAATACAGATTTCTCCCGAACTAATTTACTGTAAGCCAACTTTAAATGCGAAAAAACAGTCAAGTGACTGTCATAATATTCTGTCTCTTTAGAAATTTCTTTTAATATCTCATTTACAGACCCTGCTGATTTCCTTGATAAATAGAAACTTATCATTAACCCCACAAACAAGGCTGTTGCAATACTAAACACTGCTGCCAGCATTGCTGAAGTTTTTTGTACACTAATACTTTTCTCTGGGTACAACATATAATAATTTAATCCCGACTCTGCAGACATCTGAGACATCAAAAGATATTTTTTTCCTTCAAACTCCAAAAAAAGGTTCTCCGTACCAGATGCTTGTAAAAGCTGTTCTTCTGAAACAACTTCATCAAAAATTTTTAAATACATTGGCTCTTGTTTGCTATTAGTTATTAAGAATGCTCCCCCCACATCATCCGTAATGGCAGGCATTAATGCATCAATATAGGAACTCTCAACAAAAAAACAAATAGAACCAATATTTTCCCCGCTACCACCATTTAATAATAACGGACGATTATACACTAAGAAATCTTTCTTTGTACCGTCTTCTTTTTTATAGTCATAAGTTTGTACTGGTTGGAAACCATATCCTGAGGACATATTTTGGATAAACAGCAACCATTCTTCATAAGTTTTATTATCCACTGGATGCATATAAAGATCATAAAAGTCATGATATTCATAAGCGATTGATTTATTAATCACCATTTCACTTTTATTAAAAAATATAAAATAGTCAAAAATAGATGAATTAATTTGATATAATTCCGGCAGCTGCATCTGCAGTTTATTAATTTGGTATGCCTTAGGATAATCAAAGGGTTCTTCTACCCTTTTAAACTGATTAACTGCAGAATTTGTTGATAATGAATCTCCAAGATAATTCAACTCATTAAACATAGTATCTACCAACTTCACACTATGACTTAGTTCGTTCTTTTTTTTCTGCACCTCATCTTCACTAATTGTTTTAATCATGTCTCGGTAAAAGAGAGAGCATATCAACAGTGGAATGAAAAGGACAACAATATAACCAATTAAATAATAACACAACAAAGATCTCTCGCTATTTCTTAACTTTTTGTTTTTCATCTTTCTTTTCATTCCACCCTTCTCCTAATAATTGTCTATAAATTTCACATTTCGTTCTAGCAAGATATGATGTTCTGTACCATTTACACATAATATAACTGGCCATTTTTCTTCCAAAATCTTATCTGGATAAATCTCTAACGCAATAACCTTACCATCTTCCCAATTCATCGCTAATTCTGCTCCACATCTCAAACGCACACCACTGAGACAGCCACTTTTCGTTTTCTCTGTAATCGCAGGAAGAAGTTCTATTCTGTTTTCTTTGCTCTTCACCAGCATTTCAATCATAGCCGCAGCAGCTCCAAAATTACCATCAATCTGAAATACATAACCGTCTAACATAGGATGATTATCCATTAAGTTTGGAAAAGTTCCCATACAAAGAATAGCATTCAGGTTCTCATATGCTTTTTCCCCATTGCCAAACGCTGCCCATAATCCTATAATCCACGCTCTTGACCAGCCAGTATGACCGCCGCCATTTTCCAATCTTCGCTCCAATGTTCGATATGCTGCGTTAAATAACTCTGGTGTACACTCTTTTGAAATAGAATTCCCTGGATAAAGCCCGTATAAATGTGAAATATGTCTATGCCCTGGTTCAGGTTCTTCGTAATCTTCCATCCACTCTAAAAGTTGTCCATATTTACCAATCTTCAATGGTGGAAATCTCTTCTTTACAGCTTCAGCCTTAGAAATCTCTTCTTTACTCTTTCCAAGAACCTGGCACGCTCCAATATATGAGTGGAATAATTCTAATAAAATTTCTGTATCCATAGTTGGACTTTCACACAAAACGCCCAAAGTTCCATCTTCCATTTGGTAAGTATTTTCTGGCGAAAGAGATGGAGACGTTACAAGCGTTCCATTCTTTCCCTCAATCAAAAAGTCATAAAAGAACAATACACTCTGTTCCAATACATAAAAATTTTCACTTAAGAATTTCTTATCTTTTGTAAAAAGATAATGTTCCCATATATGAGTTGCCAACCACGCTTCACCCATCACCCAAAATGCTGATGTGATACAATGATCCTGTGGGGCTGTATCTGCATAAATATCTGTATTGTGATGACAAACACTTCCATTGCAGCCATACATCCTTCTTGCAGTTTCTTTTCCATTCTCACAGATACGCTGTAAATGTTCAAACAATGGCAAGTGACACTCCGAAAGATTTGCAGTTTCTGCCATCCAATAATTCATCTCTGTATTAATATTTACCGTATATTTACTTTCCCACGGCGGTGTAAGACTGTCATTCCATATTCCCTGTAAATTAGCCGGAAGGCTTCCCTCCCTGCTGGATGAAATCAAAAGATACCGGCCATATTGAAAATATAATTCCAACAACCCCATATCTGTCATTCCATTTTGTACCTGTTTCAAACGCACATCCGTCGGAATTTCTTCCATTTTAATATCCGACTGGCCATAATGAAGCTGCATCCGCCTGTAAAGTCTTTGATAATCCTCTATATGCTGTTTCCTAAAACGCTCCCATCCAAGTGATTCTGCCAAAAGACATCTTTCCCTTGCAGCCACAATATAATCAGAATAGCGAAAAGATGTTTCTGTGTCAAGATATAGTACACACTCTGTCACATTCTTTACAACAAGAAATTCTCCTATTATTTCTACTGACCCTCCCTTCGTCATCCATTCAGGCTGTACATCCACAGATAGGTTCGTACAAAAAGAGATTCCTTCTTTTCCACCATCCACTAGGAAACGCACCATTTTTCCGTCTTCGCTCAAGATTTCATCTGTAAAATTATGTTTCCTTCCTAAATGGCAATCAAAGGAGAATGGTACTCTTTCTTTTGTCATCATGTGAATTGCCATACAACCGGCGGGTGCAGAAGCAATTACCTCTCTCTGATATGTAATACCGTCAGAAACAAACTGGACATTTGCAATGCCTTCTTCCAAATCCAAATCCCTATAATAATGCGTAATATCATCTATATTATGCATGTGAATATAACATTCCCCTGCGGTTTGATAGGATCTTTGTGAATTTGGCACACCAGATAATGCATATAAAGTCAGTTCCTGTGCCTCTTCTATCTTTCCCGCCCTAATTAAATTTCTAATCTCTTTCAGTTTTTTCGGTGCATCCGGATTAATTCGATCCAACTTTTTCCCACTCCAAATGCTATCCTCATTAATCTGTATTACTTCTTCCTGTGGATTCCCAAACACCATGCCGCCATATCTTCCATTTCCAACTGGAAGTGCCTCGCTCCAACATTCTGCCGGTTTTTGATACCATAGCTTCATTAAGCACTTACCTCCCGCCATTCTTTATCGAATAAAAACCTTTTCCCTCTTCCAAAAATTGTAACAAATTTGTCTCTATCTCTTGCTTTCCTGCCAAATAACCATCTTTTAAAAATACAATAGGAACCATCTGATCTTCTTCCGGAACCTTATAACTTTCAAATAATTTACGAATTTGTTCTCCGTTAGTATCTGTTCTTGATTCTAGTTTCATCACTTTACACGCTATCTCTGTCCCATCACAATTAATTTTTTCAGGAAGTTGTTCCCAGAACACCTTCATATCTTGGCATTCCGAACAATCTTCCCTATAAAAGTACATAGCAGAAATCCCAGATGCATCTAAAAATGCTGATAATAAATGTTCTCTAATCTCTTCCATCCCCAGATATATATTTCCTTCTAAAATCATTGCAGGAAAAATATAGTTATCATTTTTCAACTGGTATTCCTCTGCCATAGCATCCCATTTTTCTTTTCCGCTTGTTTTAAACACATTATACTCCAACAATTCATATGGACACTCATCCTGATATGCTGAAATCTGTTCTTTAATAACTTCATGGAACTCCTCTGTTCCATCACAGTTCCCACATGCCGTATTATGAAAAAAATAAATGGGAATGCTTCCTTTTTTCAACTGTTCCCCAGATTTTTCTAAAAATTCCTGTTTTGGAAGCTCCTGTTTTTCCGATTCCTGCTTTTCCGCAGCACAAGATGCTGTGCAACAGATTAGCAATACTATAAAAATAAACAGCAACATCGCCTTACCGTATATTTTCCATTTTACCAATCTGATTCTCATGCCTTCTACTCCTTAGAAATCAGTTCAAAAGACTTCAGCTGTGCAGTTCCTTGACCTCGGTATGTTAAATAAATAGCCTGTACACCATCTGGAATTTTTGCATCTGCTTCATACCTATTCCAAATATTCGTATAGTGAAGCTGAACATGTCCTAACGCCTCACCATTCCACTTTGTACGGATTTCAATTACGCCATCTGCATATCCTCTAGTAGTCACCGCAAAATGGTCAATATTTTCACAATCAAAATACTTATATCCAAACACTGCAGAGTCTGTAATATTGGCTATATACCCCACTTCTTCATCCCCATCGCGTCCATCCTGGATAACTTTCGGATATTTATCCCCAGCTACATAGATACTCGGTTCATTTGTAAAAATATTGCATGCCAAATATGCTGGATATTCTCCTTCACCTATCAGTGGTCCACCATTTAATCCACAGGATGTAATTTCAGCCTGACAAATCACACCATCTTCTGTAATTTCCAGTTTCTCCGCACATCCCTGTCTGCTATACCATGTACCATTAGTATGACGGTGATAAAAGATATACCAGTCCTCACCAATCTGAACAATACTCCCATGGTTATTTGCACCGTATGCAGCCGGCATATCCGCTGGTTTGTAAGTGTCAATATGCAAATCACAGTTACTGACAATTACTCCGCCATATCTAAAACCGCTGGTCGGAGATTTACTCACTGCATAACACAATTCATGCATCACTTCTGAAGAATACACAAAATAGTATGTATCCCCCATTTTACGGATTGATGGTGCTTCAAAAAAAGCATGTCCTTCAAATCCTGTCCCATCACTTGTTTCACAACCTGGTACCACAAATACAGTCTCTTCTTCTATTGTCAGCATATCTGGTCCAAGCACCGTTGCCATTGCTCCTGTTCTCGTTTTATCCCCTTGTCCACAAAATCCAGTATACAAATAGGTACTGTTTCCTTCTGTCAAAACACCTGGATCAAATTGAGGCTCATCCTGTGGACGATCTCCCAGAAGCACACCATTTTTGTCATGTACATATCCGTAGAACTGATAACGTCCTGCTGGTGTATCACAAACAGCTACTGAAACCACATGCGCATGATCTAATACATAATAGAGATAATACCTTCCATCCGGCCCCACCGTTACATCTGGTGCATAAAGACACATTGAACCATCTCGATTAAGAGGATCTTCTGTCTTCGGATAAATAACTCCCTCATATCTCCAATTTCCAAGGTCATCAACCGGGGCAGACCAGCAAACATAATCACCCATACAAAATACATAACCATTATAAAAATCATGTGACCCATATACATAAACTCTTCCATCAAAAACGTATGGTTCTCCATCCGGAATATACTCCCAGGATGGCAGATAAGGATTTAAGGCTTGTTTTTTCTGACTCTTCATTTCTTATTTCCTCCAATCACTTCTGTTTAGTTTCTTAAACTAATCTGAACAATTATTTTTTAATTCTCTAATTTACTTCATATGCTTTTCAATAAGCGAACCCTCTTGCGGATTTCTCCATCCTCTTACTGTCTAAACATCTTCAGAGACAACGCCCTTTTGCAGCATAATATTTGCATAAAGTGCACTCTCTCCTGTTGCAATAATCGCATATACCTTGCATGCTTCCTCATAAAAAGCAAAACGCTCTATCTGCCCTATAGCCTCTGCTCCGCGTTCGTCTGCTTTGTCTATGATTTGTTTATATTCCTCCCAAATTGGCGTTTCCACTGGATCACCTTTCATAACTTCCATCAACTGCACTGGATGCTCAACATAAGTATCCAGCGGAAACAACTGCAATATAGCCTCAAGAACCTCACAAGTTCCATGTCCATCCATACGAACAACTATAGCATTTTTTCCTATTGACTCTGCTGGAAAATTTCCATCCGCAATTACAATCCTGTCACTGTGTCCCATCTCACAAAGCACTTTTAAAAGCTCTGGTGATAATATTTTCGGTATTCCCTTTAACATTTCCGCTTCCTCCTATTCTTCATCCCATAATGCCTTCCAATCACTGGCACCAGACCACAAGAATACCTGACCTTTAATTAGACGACAATTACGATCAGACTTTCTGATTTTCTCCATTTCTTCTTCTGTTAGTGGATCTTCTGTTGCACAACGCAAGTTAGCAATATACTGTGGCTCTTTTACCGAAAACGGAATCGGAATCATTCCGCGTTGCACTGCCCATTTCAGACAAATCACTGCCGGATGTACATTATGTGCTTCAGCAATTTTCCTAATTGTTTCCATCTCAATATCTGCAATATCTTCCGCTGTACGGTCACGTTCTGGTCTGGATGGAGAACCAATCGGACAAAAACCTACCGGAACAATCTTATGCGTAACCGCATAGTCAAACAGTTCTTGCTGCTGGAAGGATGGATGACACTCCATTTCCAGCGCAGCCGGTTGAATACGACATAATGGCAGTACCTGTTCCAGTTTTTTCACCGTCATATTTGACATACCAATGTAGCGCACCAATCCTTTATCAACCAGTCTTTCACACTGACGCCAGGTGTCCATAAACTCTTCTACAGAAAACGGTTTTGAATCCGGATTACGGGAATCTCCGTCACATCCAGGTGCATGATAATTTGGAAATGGCCAATGTACAAAATAAAGATCTATCGTTGATAAACCCAAATCTTCCAAACTCTGTCTACACGCTGCTTCTACCTCTCTATGGCGATCATTCCATACTTTTGAAGTGATAAAAAGTTCTTCTCTTGTCACGACTTTATCCTGAAATACCTTTTTCAATACTTCTCCAATCTGTTTTTCATTTTGATATACAGCTGCGCAGTCAACCAAACGATATCCATATTTAATTGCTCCATATACTGCCTCAGATACCTGTTCCGCACTGTACTTATCAGAACCAAACGTCCCAAGTCCTACCGCCGGTATCTCTTCTCCTGTGAAAAGTACTCGCTTTGGTACATTTAAAATTTCTATCTGTTTTTCCATTTTCTTACTCCTCTCCTATTACTTCTATAGATAAATCTTCTTTTCTGAATCTTAAATCCCCTTCTGTCTCCCAAATAACCCTTCCGTTTTCCTTGCAATAGTGAATATGCGTTAAACAGTACTCTCCCTTTTCATACGCATATCCATCGCCCGCATCTTCGTAAAGAGTAAAGTCTCCATCACACCCGGCATATATCTGCAGAGAAATCTCTTTTCCCTGTGCATCATCTGTACAAACTTCTGGCTTCATAACAGGAAGAATAGCGCCTGCACGTACATACACCGGTATGTGCTCAATATCAGCGTTAGCCTCAATTTCCTGTCCTCCCTCATACTTTTCTCTTGTGTACAAATCGTACCAATCTGTTCCTTCTGGCAAGTAAACTCTCCTTGTATACTGCACCTTTTCAAGAGCTGCACCCCCCGTCTGATAATACATAGGTGTCATCACCGGACAAATAAGGAGTGATGGTCCAAATAAATATTCATCTGAAATCTCTACCACATGACTATCTTCTGGAAAATCCATTATCAATGGACGCATCATTGTTTCATCTTCCAACCAAATAGCTCCTGCCACAGAATAAATATAAGGAAGTAACTGATATCTCAAGCGGATAGCGGACAAAATTGCTTCATAAAAAGGATCTCCTTTATCACCAAAATTCCATGGTTCTCTGCGACAGTCTGTTCCATGACTGCGAAAAATAGGCAAAAAAGCACCATACTGCAGCCATCTTACATATAATTCTCGATAGGCAGGATCTGTATTCCCACCTTCATATTCCCCTTTCCAGAACCATGGCATTCCCGATTTTACAAAGAAAGCACCAATATCCAAAGTCCAATATGGCAAACCACTAATGCAAAACTGAAGACCTGCCACAATCTGTCTGCGAAGTGTCTCCCAACTTGCATATGTATCTCCTGACCAGAGAATCGTACCATATTTCTGACTTCCCAAATATCCGTTTCGTGTCAAATTTACTACTCTTTTATCTTCTGTAACACTGCGCTGTCCTTCATAAAGCGCCTGTGCATGATAGAGACCGTAAGCATTCCCTTTTTCAATAGGCATACTTTTTCCTGCTACATCCACAAAATCCCGGTACATTTCAGATGGGTCCGGCTTGTAAAGTCTACTCCATTCAGGCGTAAATGGTTCACTTGAATCGCACCACCAAGCATCCACTCCATGACAAAATAAACCTCTTTTTACCTGCTCCCAATAAAGTTTTCTGGCTTCCTCACTGAAAGCATTGTAAATATCACTTGCCGGAAGCAACAGATTACGTTCCTGAAATTCCCGATAATTCTCACAGTTTTCATTCATATTCGGCCAAATAGAAATCATAAAATGTATATTTTTCTCATGTAGCTTCTCTATCATTTCCTTCGGATTTGGGAAACGTATCTTATCAAAAGTCTTCTGCCCCCATAAATTTCCTTCCCAACTCATCCAGTCAAGTACTAATGCATCTAATCCAATTTCCCTACGCCGGAATTCTTCTGCTGTTTTCACCAGTTCTTCTGCTGTTTCATAACGTTCCTGTGACTGAATGTAGCCGTATGCCCATTTTGGCAATAATACTGCTTTTCCCGTCAATTTGCGAATTCCTTTTACAGTCTCTCCAAGTGTTTCACCTGCAATAAAATAATAGTCCAGATATTCATCCGCTTCTGTATAAAGATAGGATCCGTACTGCGTGTCCTGAAAAATAACTGGGCTCTGTGTAGAAAGAAGAATTCCCCATCCAAGACCAGAAACTAATGCCGGCAGGGCAATCTTCAAATTGGCCTGATGCAAGTACTGTGTGGTATGGCGAAGATTCCATATCCCTTCTTCTGCCTGCCCCAGTCCAAACAGCGGTTCATCTTCCTGAAAAGTAAGCTGTAGCTTTGTATGACAGCGCTTTCCTTCAAATTCCCGCTGTGACTCCCTGATACGACGTTTTATACCATCCGGGGTTCGTACCTCCTCTATTTTTGTATGTTCATTGATCACTGTGCGATAAACGTCAAACTCTTCTGTAATCTTGCTTTCTTTTTCCGCTTCTTGCAAAAGCAATGTTCCATCCATTTTTTCAAATCGAAGCGAACCTGTTTTTCGGTTGACAATTACCTTCATTCTTTTAGTCCAAAGTGTAATTTCACGTTCTCCTTCTGTATAATCCCAATTACATAAAGTTCTTCCGCTCTCTGTCATTTCTGCTGCCAAATTTATAATATGACATCCTTGTACATCCGAAAACTTTTCTTTTTCCGTATAGGAAACACGTACAATCTCTTCTACCTGAGGAATCAATCGTATTATGCCAGCTTCCGCCTCCAAAAATAATTCCCCGTCTTTCCGAAATACTCTTATAATCTCTCTCTTTTTTCCCACATAAGCTTCTAACATACCCCATTCTCCCATACAAAATTTCTTTTTTACACTTTTATACTGTTTTATACTGTATCATTTTTTTCACCATAGCACAGTTTTTTTTGAAAATCTATATTCAGTTCTTCTAAGTTCTATTCTGTTTTTATTCTTCTTTATTCTTTTTTTCTAATGTTTTATTCTTTTTTTCAGGGCCTAATTTTTATATAAATATAGTACAGAGACACAAATTTTCTTCCTAAATCTGGTACAAATTGGCAGCAAAGAGAAAAAGCCAAAAGAAATCCTCATACCTCCAGATTTCTTTTGGCTTTTCTACCTCTGGAACAAATCAGTCCAATAGCACCTTACTGCCTTTTCCTCTTACAAATCAGCAGCACTCCTCCTGACACTGCAAGCAGCCCCAGAAGCATCACCACATGACTTTCATCTCCAGTCTGGACACCCTGGTTCCCCGCTGGTTTTCCTGTTGTGGTATTGTTGCCATTATTATTTACATTTGTTCCCGGCACCTGTGTCTGTGCCTTTTTAATTTTTACTACTGCTTCATCGGATTTCTTTGCATCTGCTTTAGAAACCGCTTTTACCTTCACTTCTCCTGCTGTTTCTGCCTTGCTGACATATAAAGTTCCCTTTTCATCTATATATGTATCTTCATGATGTTTTCCTACAAGCTCCCAGGAAACTTCTTTGGAAAATTCTCCTTTTCCCTTCACCTCAACTGTAAACTGTTTTGATTCCCCAGCTTTTACTTCTGCTTTCTCCGGTACGATTTCTACAGCTTCTATTTCCCAGCCTGAAGCATCCGGATTTTCTGGTTGCTGTGGCTTTTCAGGTTCTTCAGGTGTTGGCGGCTGCGGCTCTTCCTTTGTTTTTACGGTAATCCCCTGAGCAGCCTCTTTGGTAATGCCCTCATATGTATAGCTGATAATAATTTCTTTATCACCTGCTTTTAGCGGTTCCTCACTGTAGCTGATTTCTCCGGTTACATCCTTTGTGCTTCCATCACTGAATTTGGCCTCTACTTCCATTCCTTTTGGATTGAAAGTCTCTCCTTCTGTATAGGTTGTCTTTTCCGGTGCTTTCTGAATGGATATACCTTCTAACAGCACAGTCTGCGGTGGTTCTGGTTTTTCCGGCTCCTTGCTCTGATACTCAGCCGCTCCAATATCCGGTTTTCCTTTTGCAAGGCTTCCTCCGAAGAAGTCCTGGTCATAGGTTACGCCTGCTACCTGTGGGAAATTATTGCCCATAATGCAGTCAATACTTGCATAGTTCTGTGCCTTTGCTTCTTCAAAAAGCTCCCTTGGAGAATGATTTCTGCCATCTACCAGTTTGTTTCCGCCAAAATGCTTCCATGCCTCATCTACAGTAAGCCCTTTATCAATGAGTACGGAATCTTCCTGTAATTTATAACCGTCCAGCAATCCTGAGCTTCCTGTTATAGCATCTTTGCCTTCATGGGCTTCCGGAGCGCTTCCTAAATCTGCGATTCCCAAATCATCTGCCTGCAAAGGCTTGGCATCTGCCTCAAAAGCGCTCATACCTCCTGTATAGGCATTGTTATAAATTTTCATGTGTTCCTGAACCAAACCAGCTCCCTTGGCATCACCGCCATAGGCTTTCTGTCCCTGAGGATAGCTAAACACATTGTTAAATGCAAATCCATCATTTACGCCTACACCGGCTCCTGTATTAGACAGGAAAAATACACCTTTGTCTAAAACCTGGTCTGAATAAATGGTATTGTTATAAATCATAGTTCCTTTAGGAAGCCCCTGTGCAAATTCAAAGGTTTTATCCCTGTCATTCTGGCTGATATTGTAGCGGACTGTTGCTCCTGTATGTGGATAGCCGCCCATAATCAGCATGAAACCACCTTCATTGTTATGACTATAGTTATACTGCATAACAGAATTGGAAGAGGCATGATCGCAGTCAAGTCCCTGTCCATCTGTTGTTCCGTGGTTTTCATAAGCCTCATTGTACTGCAGCACTGTATTTGCCGCCTCAAAGGGCCAGATTCCTACATTATATCCTGTATTCTGGAAACGACAGTCTTTTGCAAGATTGTGTTCAATCAAAGCTCCGTCTGTATCGCGGACAGTAATACCATCTCCGCCAATATATTCCATATAGTTTCCTTCTACTACCACATTGGTAGATGGATACCAGTGAACCGGCACGCCCGGATCATTCTTTTCCCACTGGTTACACCACTGGGAGCTTACCAGCTTAATGGCAGAACGGTCTACCCGTTCAAAAGTACAGCCGGAAATACTGATGTTGTCATATTTACTTGGCACACCTGTCAACTGTCCATTCTGAATGTCCGCCTTTACATCAAAGAATACACCGCCATTCCACTTTAAATTAATGTTTCCATTAATGTCATGGATATAGCAATCTTCAATAGCAATTCCGGAGGCTGTTCCAAAGTTACGGATAGACACATTAACTGCCCGCAGGGCTTTTTTTGTATTATTGCTTTCATTCAGCCCAAATTTCGTGTTGTACTGGGTATCCAGGTTGGTAATCTCCAGATTCCGAATTTCTACATATTCCTGGTTATAAAGTGATACTACGTTTTCTACCTCACCGTTTCCTTCCAGTCTTGGAAGCGCTCCTTTTCCATAAGCACTGACTTCAATAGGATTTCCTTTTGCTCCCATTCCCTGAAAGGCAAGCTGCTGTCCTGTGAACACACTTCCCCGCTTCAAAAGAATTTTATCTCCCGGCACAAAGGTTCCGTACTCTTTCACTTTATCCAAAGTCTTCCAGGCAGTTTTTTCTGAGGTTCCTTCTGCGTCATTGTCTCCATTTTCAGAATCCACGTAAAAGGTTTTTCCCTCTCTTACCTTATCTGTTTCAAAAACAGCCTTTACCACCAGTTTTTCAAAATCTCCTGCCGGCATCACAAAGGTTCCGTCTTTTACTTCAACATTTTCTATCTGATACTCTTTTAAGCGGTATCCTGCCTTTGCTGTTGCAGTCAGGGTCACTTTTTGCCCTTCCTCTGCCTCTGTTACATCACTGGTAGCTGTTCCTGTCTTATGTTCCTTGTCTTCTTTTCCTTCAAATATAGAAACAACCTCAACTGGTTTTTTCTCACAAATCTGCTCTACCAGAAGATTGTCAAAAGCTGCCGGAGCGCCTGCTGTCATATTAATTAATTGTACTGCCGGCTGCATTTCTGACCAGTTCCCATTATCGGTATAGCTGAACATTTCTTTGTTGTCTATGAAAAGTTTCATTTCTGAGCCTTTTACTTCAATGACAACATGAGCAAATTTATCTGTCATTTGAAAGCCGCTTTTTTTCAATTCTTCATTTTTGCCATTGTGCAATTTTCGCAGCATAGCGCTTCCCTGTGAATTAATTGCAACTACATAACGGGAATCAAAGCTCTCTCCACCACGAAAAGCAATCTGTATGGTTCCGGATTCACCTGTCATTCTTCTGGCATCTACAGAAATACGATAGCCTTTATTTCCGCTAATCTTAGTCCAGTCCACCTCTGGTTTATAGGCATTGCTGGAACTTCCATCGGCAACCTCTACCACCAGTTCTCCATCCTGTGTGCGGATACCATCTGGCTGTGTTCCTAAATCCCCGCCAAAATCTTCAAAGAATAATTCATCTTTTCCGGGAACTCTTGTTTTAAAATATGCCCTTACTGTTATATTCGGAAATTTTTCATTTAACTGAAACCTGTTGTTTTCAATAGGAACTAAATTGTCGGTACTGGTTTCGTATTTCTCAAACACATATCCGTGGTTTGCCTTTGGCGTTAAGGTTACATAATCTCCGCTATATCCGGAAAGCTTGTCTGCAGTCAAAGTACCGCCCTTGTGCTCTGCATCCAAAACTCCGTCCGTGTAAGTTTCCAGCGTAACCTTGCATTCTTTCCCACTTGGCTGTTCATTGGTGGTAACACGTAAGTTTGCCACCGCAAAATCCTGTGCCGGATACTGACCTGCAAAAAGCAGTTTTCCTTTTTCCATTTTTCCTATTTCATCATGGGTAGCCGTGATAATTTCCTGTTCATCCAGCCATGCTGTAATAGTATTGTCCTGAACTTCTACTGTCAGCTTATGTGTTCCCTCTGAAACTGTTACTTCTGCTTCCCCATACCCAGTATTTACTGTATTTCCTGTTACTCTCTCCAGAAACACCTTGTTATGTGGAAAGTCAAAGCGAAGCTGCAATCTTTGTCCTTCAAAACCGTCCTCTGCCTTAAATCCAATTTTCGCATTACAGTTTGTATTTCCGGATCCGATTACCAAATCTGTCTGAATCAAAAAGTTCTGCGCTGCAATCATTCCATTGGATATCATGGCATTGTTAGGACCAGCACCTTTAATCACCGCCTGTCCGCCGCCTATTTTCACTGCGTCAGGCTTATTTACCTTCCATCCGCCGGCATCCTGAAAATCATCCTCCAGCAGCACGCGCGTACCTGCCTGAGGCACCTGCCGTCCCGGTTCTTCCGGTTCTGCAGTCTCTTCTTCCGCTGGTTCCTGTGGCGCTTCTTCTGTCTGTTCCTGTGGTTGTTCCTGTGGTTGTTCCTGCGGCACTTCTTGTGGTGGTTCCTGTGGCTTGTGCGTTTCTTCCTGCATCTGGGATTCCCCATCCGGAAGCACACTGCCAGTGCCTTCCTGCTCAGGAGTCTCCGGCTGTATCTCTTCCGGCAATACTTCTTGTGGCAGCACCTCTCCCAGCTGCTCCTGCTGCGTTTTTGGACTATCTGCCAGTACCTGTACCGGCATACCTCCTGCCAGAAGCGCTGCAGTCAATGCAATACATGAAATCTTTTTTGCTATATGTTTCATTCATTTCCTCCTCATCGAAAGTCCCGAACTTCAGACTCTGCAATTTTTTTACTTAATTCCTTCTCAAATTCATCTGCAGTACACTGCTCTAACACTGCTCCGGAAACCTCTTCATAAGGCAAATATCCACCCGGCTCCCGTTTCGTGCAAATGAGCTGCTTTGTTTCTCCGCTGTCACTGTTCCAAGTTGTCTGTCCTCCTTCCTCCAACTGCAAAAGTTTATTTGCAAGTTCTTCGTCCGCTTCTGTCATGGCACGTACATTACTATCATTAAGTTCCAATGTTTCCTGATAGGTAATTCTGCCCTCCTGCCAAACCGTATAATCCGCGGCAAAAGAATCTACCTGCCTGTAATTCTCCTGATGACTTTCATAAAAAGAAACCAGTTCTTCCTCTGAAATCTCCTCCATTTTTCTGTTTTTCAACTCCTGTTCACATTCCCCAATTAATCTCTTGTAATATTGCATAGGAGTAAATTCCACTGGTCCATATACCGGCTCTCCTTTTTCATCAAGTTCTTTCCGCTTCTGGTTCTCTGCTTTCAGCGCTTTTAAAAAAGTATCATAAGAAAATTCATCTACAATGCCTTCCTCTTCTGCCCAGTTCCATATTATCTTTCCTCTGACAGCTCTCTCTTTATCTCCATTATAAAAATCCAGTTCTTCCCGTGTTACAGGCTTTCCGTCTACAAGAAGTGGTGGTTTCTCCTCCTGGGTTTTTGCAAAATAAATAATGCCCGCCAGTGCAAAAAGGCATATCAGAATCATTGCCATCAAATATTTTCTTTTCCTGAACACGATTTTTCCTTTCTTTTCCTCATATTTTATAAATTATTTTTTGTAACTATTATATACAATTATGTCTTGCATGCATATTGCTCTTTTTTCCAATATTTCACCTCTATTTTTGTGTATTTTTACCTATTTTACAGGAAGATTCAAGCTTTTCCTTTTCTTTTATATAATTATATTTTATAACTCTTTTTTCTGTGTTAGTCTGTATTATTCTGCTTTACCATCTAAAAATTAGATATAATATTTTTCTTTTATAAAAAATGTTCTTAAAATAAAGCGCAAAAAACTACCCGAAACCAATGACCTCCTAATCGGTCACTGATTTTCGGGTAGTTCTTCCCCATCTATAAGCAAAATGTTATCATCTGAAAAATTCCAGTTCAGGTGTCACACACCTTTTTTGTAAGTTGCCGGATTTCTTCTTCATCAAAATCAATCTCCGGTAATAATTCAAAATAAAAATCTGTATATTTCTGGGCCAAAGCCGCAATGCAGCGATTCTGATACATCTGAAATCTCCGCACTGACAGTTCATCCTTTTCCAGCTTAATATATGCGCTAATCCACAGTTTACGCCCAGTCTTTACCACCTCAAAATACAACTCCGAATATCTGCATTCCCTTAACTCAGGCTCCACAACTTCTTTTATCTCCTGTATGGTTTCCTCATCCGGTGAAATTAATAGTAAATCACGAATGCCTGATACCACAGTGCCTATTGGCTCAGGAAGCATAATGAGTGATAATACAATAGCCAGTGCAGAGTCCAGATAAGGCGTCAGTTTCTGGAACCACTCAAACGGAACCAGTATGGGGAGAAAAAAGGCCAATGTCATTCCCATAGAAATCACACTGTCAATCTTCCATCCCTGCATTTCTGTCTCTATAATCGGAGAATTCAAAGTCCGGTTTTTACATTTCAAATAAATGGCCACAAAAATACTAATGACCATACCCGTCAACTCAAACCAGGCTACCACTCCAAACGCAACCCTATGTCCGCCATGGAATAAAATATTCATACTGTTGGCAATCATTCCAATAGTTACTGCTGACATGGTAATACCCTTTACCACCACAAAGACTGTTTCCAGCTGCATATGCCCAAATGGATATTTTTCATTGCTGGGCTGGTATAACAGCGGAATCAGAAAAACCGATGGCAGCAACATACAAAATTCAATTCCATCATATACTGCATCCAAAAGCACCGCCTGAGAACTGGTCACGATTGCCATGACCAGCTCCAAAACCACAAAAAGAAGGTTTCCATAAAGAGAAACCGTCATTGCTCTTTTTTCTTTTTTGGGGCTTTTTCTGCCTATACGCATGTTTTCTACCTCTTTCCTTCAGAAAACAAAGAAAGCGGGAAACCTCAAAAGAAGTTCCCGCTTCTATACTTTCTCATCTATTACTGAGCTATTTTCATTGGGTTAACCTTTACGCTTGGTCCCATTGTGGAAGCCAGAGATACGCTCTTTAAGAACACACCTTTTAATGCGCTTGGTCTAGCCTTATTAATAGCTCCCATAAGCGTCTGGAAGTTGTCCGCTAACTGCTCCTCTGTGAAAGAAGCTTTTCCGATTGGCACGTGAATGATGTTTGTTTTATCAAGACGATATTCAATCTTACCAGCTTTGATATCCTGGATAGCTTTTGTAACATCCATAGTTACTGTACCAGCTTTTGGGTTTGGCATTAAGCCTTTTGGTCCGAGAACACGACCAAGACGTCCAACAACACCCATCATATCTGGTGTAGCAACAACAACGTCAAAGTCTAACCATCCTTCGTTCTGAATCTTTGGAATTAATTCCTCAGCTCCTACGAAGTCTGCACCTGCTGCTAAAGCTTCGTCAGCTTTTGCATTCTTAGCGAATACTAAAACACGAACAGTTTTTCCTGTTCCGTGTGGCAGTACAACTGCACCACGAATCTGCTGTTCTGCATGACGTCCATCACAGCCTGTTCTGATATGAGCTTCGATTGTTTCGTCAAATTTAGCTACGGCTGTCTTCTTTACTAAAGAAACTGCCTCTGCTGGATCATATAAAGTTGTACGGTCAACTGCTTTTGCAGCCTCTGCGTATTTTTTTCCGCGTTTCATATAAATAACCTCCTAGTGGTAATTGCGGGAATGTCCCTCCCACGTTTGTTGATAGTTTACTCTTCTACTTTAATACCCATACTTCTTGCAGTTCCAGCGATCATGCTCATAGCTGCTTCTAAGGATGCTGCATTTAAGTCTGGCATTTTCATTTCTGCAATTTCCTGGATCTTAGCTTTGGAAATTGTAGCAACTTTATTTTTATTTGGAACGCCTGAACCAGATTTGATGTTGCAAGCTTTCTTTAATAAAACTGCTGCCGGCGGAGTTTTTGTAATGAAGCTGAAGCTTCTGTCCGCATATACTGTAATAACAACAGGGATGATTAAGTCTCCCTTGTCTGCTGTTTTTGCATTAAATTCTTTTGTAAACTGTACGATGTTTACTCCGTGCTGACCTAAAGCAGGACCAACCGGTGGAGCTGGTGTTGCCTTTCCAGCAGGAATCTGTAATTTAATATAACCTGTTACTTTCTTTGCCATTTTCGGCACCTCCTATTATGTGGTAATTGCGGGGATGTCCCTCCCACGAGCCATGTGACATTATGACCCTTTCATCTTGTTACCGGTCTTTTCTCAGTTTTTAAGAAAGACTCTTTACTTCTGCGAAACTTATTTCTACTGGCGTTTCGCGACCAAACAGCTCAACATTGATTGTTACAATCTGTTTTGCTTCATTAATACTCTGAACAACGCCCACAGTATCTTTCCATACACCGCCTGTAACAACAACACTGTCGCCTTCCACGAAGTCAATCTCTACATCTCTTACCATAGAAATGCCAAGTGCTTCGATTTCCTGTTCCGTAAGGGGAACCGGCTTGGAACCCGGGCCAACAAACCCTGTAACACCACGGGTATTCCTTACAACATACCATGTGTCGTCATTCATTACCATATGAATCAGAACGTATCCTGGGAACATCTTTTTCTGAACCTGCTTTTTCTCGCCGTTCTTCAACTCCACCACGTCCTGCATAGGTACACGGACTTCTAGGATCTGGTCCTCCAGGTGTCTGTTTTCAATAGTCTTATCAATGTTGGCTTTTACCTTGTTTTCATACCCTGAATAAGTATGAACAACATACCAATTTGCTTCTGACATCGTAATTCACCTTGTCCTTATTTAATTAATAAGTTAAGCAGCTGCAAAATTCCGCTGTCAATCACAGCGATGAACACACCTAACACTGCTGTAATAGAGATTACCGCAATCGTCTGTTTCACTAACGTCTGCTTATCAGGCCAGATTATTTTCTTAAATTCAGCCTGAAGTCCTTGAGTCCAGCTTTTTTTTGGAGCTTTCTGTTTTTTCTCTGCTTCCATAAATTCACCTCTTAAACCGAATTATTTGGTTTCTTTGTGCATTGTATGAGTTCTGCAGAACTTACAGTATTTTTTTGTCTCCAAACGCTCTGGATGATTCTTCTTTTCTTTTGTCATGTTGTAATTACGCTGTTTACATTCTGTACATGCCAATGTGATTCTTACGCGCACGACTTCTCCACCTCCATGTGTCTTTTATCGCCGGCAGCTTCACGTAACTGCCTCTATGCAACGTCTTGTTACTGCGACAAAGACCTCCTTTTCGTGATAAGTCCACCGCATCTGCGGCAAATTAGGCACAAAAAAAAGACCTACTTCCACTGTCGCTGTTCAAGCGTATCACAGAAGCAGGCCTTTGTCAAGCCAAATTTACGCATTTTCAAGGGTTTTCCCTGTTTTCAGACTTGTTATCAGACTTAGAAAACAGAATTCCTGTAAGATGTTCCAAAGAGCGCCATTCCTCTTCTTTTAAACTGGTAAGCGCCAGAAAAAATCTCTTTCTGAAAGAGGTATCTTCTTCTTTTAATATTTGTCCAAACCACTTCGATAATTCTAAATCCGGCGTGGTTTCCCGGTACATGGCGCCTTTTCCTGTACGAAGCCACTCCTCCCGGACTCCAAATTCCCTGCACATAGAAATAATAATCGCATCAATCGGAACCCTTACACTTGTCTCATAGGTTGCAATCGTATTTCTGGAAACACCAAGTTTTTCTGCAAACTGCTGTTGTGTCATTCCGGCATTCTTCCGGATGGTTTTAATTCTGTCTCTCAATATGGTCATTCCCCTTTTAGCACTCTCATTTTAATGTCACAATACCTACCTATTATACTCCATTATAGTCACGGTGTCAACATTTCCTCATTGACATCAGCTTTGAAAGGTAAAAATAATTCGCAATGATTTTGCTTGTTTTAAGGCAGATT
>OHQZ01000071.1_pt1 | contig 54863 bp, 49 predicted proteins | sample 1578281 | NCBI WGS metagenome assembly OHQZ01 (sample SAMEA3879589, study PRJEB24766) | human gut metagenome | biome: human-associated habitat; feature: feces | place: USA | collected 1985/1987
CCTCGGAACCGGTTCCTGCCGTGGTGGGCACCTCAGCTACCGGAAACGCCTCCCTGACCGGGCCGTCCGCGGAGGTCTGCACTTTGGTGTACAGAAGCCTCTCATCATGCTCCGGGTTCGCCATCATCAGTGAAATGGCCTTGGAAGCATCCATGGGAGAACCGCCGCCCACGCCGATGACAAAATCCGCACCCTCGCTGACTCCCAGTGCCCTCGCCTTCATCACCGTTTCCACGGAAGGATTCTCTTCTATTTCATCAAAAATAACATAAGGTATCCTCTCTCTTTCCAACGCGCCCTTCACATCCTCCAGAGAGCCGTTGATCCGTGAGGAATGCTTCCCGGTCACTATCAGGGCTTTTGTCCCCAGCGCCGCCAGCTCGCGGCTGTGGTTTTCCACACAGTTCTTTTCATTATAAACTTTGGTTGGCATATAAAGCTTCATATACGTTCCTCCTCTTTCCCGCTTTTGATGCTTCTATCGTAACTGTAAGATACTGAACAGTTACCTTCTATTTTATAACAAAAAAAGATAAGCCGCCATCCCCTTACCGTAACTACGGGCAGGAAACAACAGCTTTTCTTTTTAATTCCATACAGGGCAGAAGGAGTCCTATGCGTTCACCACATTCTTCTGCTCCGAATATTTCTTAATATTGGATGCATTGATAATCTTACGATACTCTTCCCCGTTCACCACAACCAGGGTAGGCGCCTGCATCACGCCGTATTTGCCGGCCAGCTCCACATTTTCTTCCGCATCGATCAGAATATAGCTTTCATCCTTCAGATATTCCTTCGCCAGCTTACAGTTAGGGCAGGTCTTCGTGGTAAAGAGATATTTCACATCATCCGCAGACTCCGCCTTTATAGCGGCATTCTTCTCGTAATCCGCCAGGGTAACCACCGCGGAGGAATGCTTCAGTTCGGATCTGGACAGATCATATTCCGTTCTGTTGGTAAATTCCTGTGCCTTTCCGTCGTTCCAGTTCTGCACGGGACGGTAGTAGCCGGTAATACGGCTCCAGACCTCTGTTACCCTGCCGCACTTCGGGCACACCTTCTGTTCGCCGGTAAGATAACCATGCTCAGAACAGATGGAGTAGGTGGGTGACAGGGTATAATAAGGAAGCTTGTAATTTAAAGCAATGGTCCTCACCAGGTTGGCCGCCGCCTTCCAGTCGGGAAGCTTCTCGCCCAGGAACGCATGGAATACGGTGCCTGAGGTGTAAAGCGTCTGGATTTCATCCTGGATATCCAGCGCGTCAAAAATATCAACGGTATAGTCAACCGGAAGATGGGAGGAATTGGTGTAATAAGGCGTATCTCCCTGATTTCCTGCGGTTTTGATTCCGGGCCATCTTTTCCTGTCATGCTTTGCCAGACGGTAGGTGGTGCTTTCTGCAGGAGTTGCTTCCAGATTGTAAAGATCACCGTACTCCTCCTGATAGTCGGCAAGGCGTTCCCTCATATGGTTCAGCACTTCCTTGGTAAAATCCTGCGTATGTTTGCTGGACATATCCTCACGCAGCCAGTTCGCGTTCAGGCCGACCTCGTTCATTCCGATGAGGCCGATGGTTGAAAAATGATTGTCAAAATTTCCAAGATATCTCTTTGTATAAGGATACAGGCCTTCATTCAGCAGCCTGGTGATCACCTGTCTCTTGATTTTCAGGGAACGGGCGGAAATATCCATCATCTTATCCAGGCGTCTGTAAAAATCTTCTTTATCAGCGGCCAGATAGGCAATACGGGGCATATTAATAGTAACCACGCCCACGCTTCCGGTGCTCTCGCCGGAGCCGAAGTAACCGCCTGTTTTCTTTCTCAGCTCACGCAGATCCAGGCGGAGACGGCAGCACATGGAGCGCACGTCGCTGGGCTGCATGTCGGAATTGATATAATTACTGAAATACGGGGTGCCGTACTTAGCAGTCATTTCAAAAAGGAGCCTGTTGTTTTCCGTATCGGACCAGTCAAAATCCCTGGTGATGGAGTAGGTGGGAATCGGATACTGGAAGCCTCTGCCGTTGGCGTCGCCTTCGATCATGATTTCGATGAAAGCCTTGTTCACCATATCCATCTCCGGCTTGCAGTCCTTGTATTTGAAATCCATTTCTTTGCCGCCCACGATGGCAGGAAGCTCCGCCAGGTCATCCGGCACGGTCCAGTCCAGCGTGATGTTGGAGAAAGGCGCCTGCGTTCCCCAGCGGCTGGGGGTATTGACCCCGTAAATAAAGGATTCAATGCATTTTTTCACCTCACGGTAAGACAGCTTATCTGCTTTGACAAAGGGCGCAAGATAAGTATCGAAGGAAGAAAATGCCTGAGCTCCCGCCCATTCATTCTGCATGATCCCCAGGAAATTTACCATCTGATTACAGAGTACGCTTAAATGCTTTGCCGGAGCAGAAGTAATCTTGCCTTCAATACCTCCAAGCCCCTCCTGGATCAGCTGTTTTAAGGACCATCCTGCACAGTAGCCTGTCAGCATGGAAAGATCATGGATATGAATATCCGCATTTCTGTGAGCGTCTGCAATCTCATTGTCATAGATCTCAGACAGCCAGTAATTGGCAGTGACAGCTCCGGAATTGCTGAGGATCAGACCTCCTACTGAATAAGTAACTGTAGAGTTCTCTTTTACGCGCCAGTCCTCCACCTTTACATAACTGTTTACTATTTCTTTGTAGTCCAGGATCGTGGATTTCATATTTCGGATTTTTTCCCTCTGCTTGCGGTAAAGAATATACGCCTTTGCCACATCGCTGTAGCCGGCCTGGATCAGAACGTTCTCCACACTGTCCTGAATATCCTCCACAGTGACCCTGTCATCCTGAATCTTATCCTGAAAATCAGCTGTCACACGCAGCGACAGAAGATCGATCATATCCTTGCTGTAATTCTTTTCTTTTGCATCAAATGCTCTGCTGATAGCAGACGAAATTTTAGCCATCTGAAATTCAGCAATTTCCCCATCACGTTTTACTACCTGAAACATAAGTCCTTCTTCCTCCCTTGCTTTGCTCGCTCTTATTTTCTGCTGATAGATTACATTGTAGCAAAGGTCACAGGTTCCGTCAACCGCAAAAACCACCATATATTGTGCGATCATACCTTTCACACTCTATATGATGGTTCTGTTTTCCTGTATTTACAGGCTTTCCGGTGTTTTTCAAAACCCGGAAATTTATTTTTTTATACAAATGTGACCTGCCTTGTTATCCAGGACAGCCAAAATTACAGCGCTCCTGTTACAATCAGCCCCGGGGCATAACATTCACAAAAAACTCTGCAGGGATTTTTGCCTGAACAAAAATACCGTCCTCTCTGTATTCCTCAGACAGAAGCTGCCCGTATTCCCGGATCATCTGGATTTTTCCGGCTTCTTTATAAGCATACAGCTCCTCAATATAAATCTGGCTTTCTGCCAGAAGCCGGGATAACAGCTCTCTTAACTCACACAGTCCCCTGCCTGTTCTGGCAGAACATTTTACCGTATAGTCTGCCCACAGATCACGCAGCTCTGAATCAGGCACAAGGTCCTGTTTATTAAGAAGTGTAATGATCTTTTTCCCGGAAACACCAAGCTCCTTCAGAGTTTCATAAACAACCTGCATCTGCGTTTCTGCTCTGGGATTGGAAGCGTCTACCACATGGATGATATAATCTGCATATTTTGCTTCCTCCAGAGTGCTTTTAAAGGCTTCCACCAGATGATGAGGAAGCTTTCTGATAAACCCTACTGTATCTGTCAGAAGGATCTGCTGTCCGTCATCAAGATCCATTACTCTTGTTGTGGGATCAAGGGTTGCAAAAAGTTTATCCTCCGCCTGCACTCCTGCTCCGGTGAGAGTGTTCAGAAGCGTAGACTTTCCTGCATTGGTATACCCCACAATAGCAGCGGTCTTCAGTCTTCCCTTTGATCTGCTGCCGCGGATCAGCTCACGGTGTTTTTCCACCTGTACCAGCTCCGCTTTCAATGCCGAGATTCTGGTGCGGATAAGACGTCTGTCCGTCTCCAGCTTTTTCTCGCCGGGTCCCCTTGTTCCAATACCTCCGCCCAGTCTGGACAGGGAATCTCTTAATCCTACCAGACGTGCGGACCGGTAACGGAGCTGAGCAAGCTCCACCTGGATCTTGCCTTCGCTGGTCACTGCTCTTCCCGCAAAAATATCCAGAATCAGCAGCGTTCTGTCCATAACCTTACATTCCAGCTCCCGCTCCAGATTATTCAGCTGCGATGGTGAAAGCTCATCATCACAGATAATTCCGTTTGCATCAAGAGCAGTCAGGAGATTTTTCACTTCCTGAATTTTGCCTTTTCCGATATAGGTTCCCGGATGTACTGCTTCTCTGTTCTGAATGACCTTTGCCGCAGTTTCTGCTCCTGCAGTTTCTGCCAGCTCCTGAAGCTCGTCCAGGGATGCCTCCACATCATCTCCGATATCAGTCTGAACGCCTACCAGGATCACCCGCTCCTGAATTTCCTTAAAATCATACAACTGCATATCAACCCTCCCAGGATGTCTGTTCTTCTGCCGAAGCTGTGTCCTGTCCTTCTTCCGGGGCAGGTTCCTCTACATTTTCCTGCGCGATCCTGGACTGGAGAAATTCCAGTTCCTTCTTTGCTTCCTGGTCATCGGGATACATTTTCATATACTCCTGAGCCTTTGAAAAAGCGGTGTTAAAGTCAAGCTGTTTCTCATATGCAACAATTTCATTAAATAAAAGCTCCTGCATCTCGTCTGTATCTGCAGCCTCAAGTCCGCTGGCAATATTTACCAGTGCGCTCTGATAATCTCCGTCTGCTATATCACACAGAGCCAGCCCGTTGTATCCCTCTGCCTTACGGCTTTCTTCTGCGTTCAGATAATCCTGATACATGGATCTGGCGGCAGCCGTATCATTCTGTGCAAGGCATACCATTCCCAGTAAAGAAAGTGCCTCCACACTGCCCTTTTCGGAAGCCTTTGTCAGTTCGTTCCTGGCATTTTCATAATCCTGCATATAGTAATAAATACGCCCCCGCTCGCAGTAATCTTCTGCATTCCCGGGCTCAGTTTTCAGAATTGCTTCCAGATACCGTGTCCCGTCAGCCTCCATGCCTCTGCTCTGGTAGGCTTCGTAAATCTGAAGAGCCATGTCATAATCGGCTTTCTCTCCGTATGCCTGTTCAAAATTTGATGCCGCCTCATCATAGGCATCCATTGCAAGCGCCACACAGCCTGTTAAAAAATACAGATCTGCATTCATGGAATAATCAGACGCCAGAGTCTGACAGTCTGCCATGGCGTCATCCGGAAGCCCTGCTTTCAGCTGTGCAGTTGCACGGTATGCAAGCAGATCCTGCCTTATGGATTTTTTTACCCGGTTCTGTGACAGCGCCTGAGTAAAGCTCTCCACAGCTCCCTGATAATCTCCCAGGCGCAGTTTTGCGATTCCTGCGCCTCGTAGAGATTCCACTGTCTTATAGCTGTAGGAAACAGAAGTCTCATAACCTGTCAGCGCTTCCTGATAACTTCCCTGCTCCAGATTTTCTTCTGCCTGCTTATAAGTATTCTGTTTTTCACTTCCGCAGCCTGTAAGGAGAGACGCTCCTATACAGACTGCCAGTATCCGTCCGATTTTTCCTGTTTTCATGTATATCCTTTTTATTCTACAATAAGCCCTTCGGCTTCGATCACCTTTACCACATTGTCCACATGTTCCGCACAGATATCTTCTGTTCCTGCTTCTACCATAACCCGGATCAAAGGTTCTGTTCCGCTTTCTCTTACAAGAATGCGTCCGTCTGTGCCAAGGGCTCTGGCAGCTGTCTCTACAGCCTCTTTTACCTTTGGATTTTCTCTTGCCGCCACTTTATCCGCAACACGTACGTTTCTCAGGATCTGCGGGTAAACCTTCATCTCTTTTGCAAGATCACAAAGAGTGGTCTTTTTCTCCACGCAGGCCTCCATCAGCATCAGAGAAGTAAGGATTCCGTCTCCGGTGGCTGAATACTTGCTGAATATAATATGTCCGGACTGCTCTCCTCCAATACTGTAATTGTTTTCCAGCATATTTTCCGCAACATATTTATCCCCTACTGCCGTCTGCTCATAGCTGATTCCCTCGCGCTCCAGAGCCTTATAAAGTCCCATATTTGACATAACCGTGGTAACTACTGTATTTCCGTTCAGCCTTCCCTGCTCTCTCAGGTATTTGCCGCATACATACATGATCTTGTCGCCGTCGATAATGTTTCCTCTGTGATCCACTGCAATACAGCGGTCTGCATCGCCGTCATAAGCAAATCCCACATCCAGGCCTTTTTCCACAACAAATCTCTGAAGCACCTCAATGTGTGTAGAACCGCAGTTGGTATTAATGTTTGTTCCGTCCGGCTCATTATTGATCACATAGGTTTTTGCCCGGAGAGCGTCAAACACACTTTTGGCAATTGCAGAGGAACTTCCGTTTGAACAGTCCAGACCCACACGGATGTTTTTGAAATCACGGCATGGAATAGAGATCAGATAACCGATATAACGGTTTCTTCCGGAAGCAAAATCTACTGTTCTTCCAATATCCTCGCCGGTTGCCAGAGGAAGCTCTTCCAGCTTTCCATCCAGGTAAGCCTCGATCCTTGCCTCTACCTCGGCTTCGATCTTCTGTCCGTTTCCGTTGAGAAGCTTGATTCCATTGTCATAAAAAGGATTGTGGCTTGCAGAGATCATGATTCCACAGTCAAAATCCTCTGTGCGGACCACATAGGAAACGCTGGGAGTTGTGGTCACATGAAGAAGATATGCATCTGCTCCGGAAGCTGTCAGACCTGCCACCAGCGCGTATTCAAACATATAGCTGCTTCTTCTTGTATCTTTTCCGATTACGATCTTCGCCTTATGATCGCGCCCGTAATACCAGCCCACATAACGTCCTACTTTAAAAGCATGATCTACTGTAAGCTGCACGTTTGCCTCACCGCGAAAGCCGTCTGTTCCAAAATATTTTCCCATAATAATTCCTCCTTGAAGTCCATTGTGCCGACACAACGGGAAACTGCTTATTTATAAAGTGTCTCCGGATAAACGCCCTCTTTTGCAAGTCTGTCAAAAGCAGCGATCACCACTTCTTTGTCTTCCTGATAGGTCACCCCAAACCAGGTATCCTTTGTATCCAGTACATCAACCTTTGCTTTTCCTTCCTTGATCAGACGGTCGATCATCTCCGGCAGAAGATATTCTTTTTTGATATCCGCAGCATCAAGACCCTGAAGAAATTCCACAAAGCCTTTTTCCAGCACATCCATAAATGCAGGAGTCAGGCCCCACATATTCATGGAAACAAGGCTGTTTACATCCAGCTCTTCTGCTGTTCCGTCAGCGCTTCTGGACTCTGCGCCGTTCTCAGTCTTATAAATGTCATGAGTCTCTGTCACGCCAACCAGCGCTCCGTTTTCAATGTGGCAGACGCCTCTGGTTACGCTTCCGTTATCGCTGAGGGTATTTCCAAGACGGAATCCGGCCATACAGATATGAAGAAGTCCATCCTCCGGCTGCTTCTGCACCAGATAGTCATGTACTTTTACATATGCTTCTTTTCCATAATAATCATCTGCATTAATTACCATAAACGGCTCGGACAGAACATTCTTTGCCGCAAGAACTGCCTGACCTGTTCCCCATGGCTTTGTTCTGTCAGCCGGCTTCTCAAAGCCGTCCGGAAGATCTTCCAGTGACTGAAACGCATACTCAACTTCTGTGATCTGTTCAATTTTATTGCCGATCACAGCGCGGAATTCCTCTTCCAGATCCTTTCTGATAATAAAAACAACTTTGTTAAAGCCTGCCTCCAGAGCGTCATAAATAGAATACTCCATAATAATCTCGCCATTTGGGCCAACCGGCGCAAGCTGTTTGATTCCTTTTCCAAAGCGGCTTCCGATTCCGGCAGCCATGATCACCAGTGCTGTTTTTTTCATTTTATTCTCCTCCATTATATATTATCTATGCTGATATCTGTATATTTTACATTTTACAGACTTCAGTACTGTAATATTTTTATTTCTTACGCTTCCTCATTGTTGAGATTTGCCAGTTTAGCCGCCTGATCAGCCGCAATCAGACTGTCAATGATCTCACTGAGGTCGCCGCCCAGAATGCTGTCCAGACGATGCAGGGTAAGCTTGATCCTGTGGTCTGTCACACGCCCCTGAGGGAAGTTATAAGTACGGATCTTCTCGGAACGGTCTCCTGTTCCGATCTGGCTTCTTCTTGCCTCGGCTTCTGCATCGTGCTGTTTTGCAATCTCCATTTCATACAAACGGGAACGCAGTACCTTCAGAGCCTTGTCTTTGTTTTTCAGCTGTGATTTTTCATCCTGACAGGAGATCACGATTCCTGTTGGAATATGGGTCAGACGTACCGCAGAGTCTGTGGTATTGACACACTGACCGCCGTTTCCCGACGCACGGAATACATCAAATTTACAGTCGTTCATATCCAGGTGGAAATCAATCTCCTCCGCCTCAGGCATGATAGCCACCGTACAGGTAGAGGTATGGATTCTTCCGCCTGACTCTGTTTCCGGCACTCGCTGTACCCGGTGAACGCCGCTTTCATATTTCAGTCTGGAATAAGCGCCGTTTCCCTGGATCATAAAAGTGACCTCTTTAAAGCCGCCGATTCCGTTCTCATTGAGACTCATCATCTCTGTTTTCCATCTGAGGCTTTCCGCATATTTCACATACATACGGTAAATTTCCGCTGCAAAAAGAGCAGCCTCATCGCCGCCTGCGCCTGCGCGGATCTCCACAATAACGTTTTTGCTGTCATTTGGGTCTTTGGGAAGAAGAAGGATTTTGATCTCATGCTCCAGCTCCTCCACGCGTTTTTTTGCGTCGGAAAGCTCTTCCTTGAGCATCTCTCTCATTTCTTCATCTTTCTCTCCTTCCAACATGGAAAGGCTGTCCTGAATAGTTTCTTTATTCTCTTTGTATTCTTTATAAGCGTCCACGATCGGCTGCAGATCGCTCTGTTCCTTCATAAGCTTCTGGAACCGCTCCTGATTATCTGTAACTCCCGGTTCTCCCAGCTCATTGAGAACCTCATCAAACCGGATCAGAAGATCCTCCAATTTATCAAACATTCTGTTCCTCCTGTTACTTTATTCTTAGGCAAAAATTTTTGTTCTGGGATTCTGTCCCAGAACCACCCTGTCAAGTCCCGCAAGATCTTTTTTGACCGTTACCTGTTCAAAACCTGCATTTTCCATAATTCCGGTCACTGCCTGGCCCTGATCCCAGCCGATTTCATAGACAAGCCAGCCGCCGGGCTTCAGGTACTTCCTGCACTCCTCTGTAATCCTTCTGTAAAAATACAGTCCGTCCTCTTTTCCGTCCAAAGCCATATATGGGTCATGAGTCCGTACTTCATCCATCAGAGTCTCTATCTCCCCTGTTGGAATATACGGAGGATTTGACACAAGCATATCATACTCTCTCTGTGTTTTTCCACTGGTTTCAGAAAAATATTCCCCGGAAAACAGATCACTGTGTACCAGAACGGCTCTGTGATCCAGTCCCAGCTTCCGAACATTTTTTTCTGCAACCTGAAGAGCTCCCTCCCAAAGGTCTGCCCCCGTGCCTTCTGCCTCCGGAATTTCCTTCAGAATACTCAGAAGGATACACCCGGAACCTGTACACATATCAAGGATACGCGGCTTCTCTGTTTTTTTCAGAAGGTTCAGCGCCTCTTCCACAAGAATCTCTGTATCCTGCCTTGGCACAAGCACTCTCTCATCCACAAAAAAATCATATCCCATAAAGCAGGCTGTTCCGGTCAGATGCTGAAGAGGAATGTGTTCAGCCCTTTTACGGCAAAGCTTAAGATATGCTTTTTCCTGCCCCTCTTCTGTCTCCTGATCCATATGCGCATAATAATATGCCCTGTTTTTTCCAGTAATATATTCCAGAAGGAGCCAGGCATCCAGCCTGGCTTCACCTATTTCTGCTGTCTCCAGGATCTCAGTTCCTTCCCGCAGCAGCATTTCAAGAGTTTTCATTTGTTTCTTCTCCCGGCTTCCAGCCGAATTCCTCTTTCAGATACGCTTTCCAGTCAAAAACTGCTTCTACCGCAGCAATAGCCACCTCAACCATATCCTCCGTAGGTTCTATTGTTGTAAGCTTCTGCATGGCAAGTCCCGGTTTGCTTAAAAGACACGCAAGCTTATTGTCAGTTCTACCTGCCCACTGGATCATCTCAAAAGAAATTCCTGCTACAACCGGCACCATCAGAAGTCTTCCCAGCAGTCTCACCCAGTAAAACGGAACCAGCACAAAAATAAAATGCAGGAAAATGCTGACCAGCATGACCAGAAATAAAAAACTGGTTCCGCAGCGCTTGTGCTGCCGGGAGCTTTTCATAACATTTTCTACGGTAAGGGGCAGTCCGTGCTCAATACAGTTGATACATTTGTGTTCTGCGCCATGATACATAAAGGTTCTCTGGATATCTTTCATTCTGGATATCAGAAGCATATACCCCATAAACAATGCCAGCTTCACAAAGGCTTCCGCCACTGTTATCACAACCTCAGATGCGCCTACATTCTTTAAAAGACTGGCAAGAGCATAGGGAAGCAGCATAAAGGCGGCTACCGATATCACAATGGAAAACGCTACTGTCGCGTAAAGCAGCCATTTAAACTGTCTGTCCTCTTTTCTTTTTTTGGCAGCGCGCTCTTCCTCTGAAAGAGCCGCATTTTTTTCAGCCTCTTTCTCATCCTCTTCATCGCCTGCAATCTCCGCAGAGTACATGAGACATCTGGTTCCCACTACCAGACTGTCCACAAAGCTGACCACACCCCGGATCAGAGGCTTCCGCCAGATTCCGGCATTGCCAAACGTACATTTATAATCTTCTACCTTTAACTCAATTTCTCCGTCAGGACGGCGGACAGCAATGGAATACTTATCCTTATGCCGCATCATGATTCCTTCCATAACTGCCTGGCCGCCGATATTTGATGACTTCATATTTTCATATTCTCCATCTGTCATAAGCTCTTTTGTCTGAAAGCAAAGACAGGTTGAGATTTCCCAACCTCAACCTGTTCTCACGTTTTCATATTGTTTAATTATTTGTTTAAGCCGTATTTTCTGTTGAACTTATCAATACGTCCGCGAGCCTGTGCAGCCTTCTGCTGTCCTGTGTAGAACGGATGGCATTTAGAGCAGATTTCCACATGGATATCTTCTTTTGTAGAACCTGTTACAAATGTGTTTCCACAGTTGCAGGTTACAGTTGCCTGATGATAATTCGGATGGATTCCTTCGCGCATGATTTTCACCTCTCTGTATTTCTTTCTATTATTTTCTATTCGTGTATGAGTAGACGAATTTATTATTTTACAGCCTCCTGAGTATAACATACTCCTTTCATAAATGCAAGATATTTATAAAAATTTCTGTTTTTTTGCAGTCTGTACAAATTCCGCATTTGTTCTGGTTCTGGAAAACATATTCAGAATCTGCTCCACGGCCTCATCTGCCTTCAGACTGTTCAGAGCCTTGCGCATGGAGGATACGGTCTCCTGCTCTTCATGGCTGAGAAGAAGATCCTCGCGGCGGGTTCCGGATTTCTGAATATCAATGGCAGGAAATACACGTTTTTCCTGAAGCCTGCGGTCAAGCACCAGCTCCATATTTCCTGTTCCCTTAAATTCCTCATAGATCACATCGTCCATCTTGCTTCCTGTATCTACAAGCGCTGTGGCAAGGATCGTAAGGCTTCCGCCCTCTCTCATATTGCGGGCTGCGCCAAAAAATCTTTTCGGCATATGAAGAGCCGCAGGATCAAGACCTCCTGAAAGGGTTCTTCCGCTTGGCTGCACACAGAGATTATATGCTCTGGCAAGCCTTGTAATAGAATCCAGAAGAATGGTCACATCCTTTCTGTGTTCCACCAGACGGCGGGCTCTCTCCACAACCATTTCCGATACTCTTTTGTGATGCTCCGGAAGCTCATCAAAAGTGGAATAGATCACCTCAACGTTTGGCCCCTGGATCGCTTCCTTAATATCTGTCACTTCCTCCGGGCGTTCATCGATCAGAAGAATGATCAGATGCATGTCCGGACTGTTTCTTAAAATAGACTTGGCAACATCCTTAAGAAGGGTAGTCTTACCTGCCTTTGGCGGAGAAACGATCATCCCCCTCTGTCCCTTTCCGATAGGACTGATCAGATCCACGATCCTCATTGCCATACTTCCCCCCGGGCGCTCCATCTGAAGCCTTTCATTTGGAAATACGGGAGTCATATCCTCAAAATTATACCGTTTCTGCCCTTCGCTGGGATGAAATCCGTTAATAGAAGTTACATATAAAAGAGCGCTGAATTTTTCCCCCTGAGTTTTAATGCGGATATTTCCCTGAACGATATCTCCGGTTTTCAGATTAAATCTGCGGATCTGGGCCGGAGAAACATAAGTATCATTCTCTCCCGGAAGAAAGTTTTCACAGCGGATAAACCCATATCCGTCCTGAAGGACCTCGAGAATTCCATTGGCTTTCTGGCCGCTGTCCAGCTGCGCTGTTTCTGCCGGAATCTTTGCATCATCCTGCTGTATATAGCTTCCTCTGTTTTCATTCTGACTGCTGAAGGCTCTCGGATTTTCCTCCTGACTGTATCCGCTTCTTCTGTCTTCGTTCTGATTATTATATGTTCTCGGATTCTCCTCCTGGCTGTATCCGCTTCTTCTGCCTTCATTCTGATTATTATATGTTCTCGGATTCTCCTCCTGGCTGTATCCGCTTCTTCTGTCTTCGTTCTGACTATTATAAATTCTGGAATTTTCATCCTGAGTATTTCCGTATCTGCGGCCTTCATTTTGGCTTCCATACGTTCTGAAATTCTCTCCCTGAGTATTTCCGTATCTGCGGCCTTCATTCTGACTGCCGTGATTTTTCGAAAACTCGCTCTGACTGTTGCCGTATCTGCGGCCTTCACTGGCGCTGTTATAGGTTCTCGTTCCGCCCTCCTGCCAGTTATTTTTTCTTCTGTTGTCATAAAATGCCCGGGATTCCTGAACATGTCCATTCTGTCTGTACTGACGCACCGGAGTCTGATGTTCCTCCTGCCTGTCTTTCTTTTCTTCCCGGATTTCTTCTTTCTGTACAGTTTCCGAAATTGCTCCTGTATCTTTCCGCTCCTTTTCATCCTCCTGAAGCATACGTTCAATCAGTGCTGGCTTCCTTAACGTGGAAATTCCTTTCAGGCCTCTTGCCTTTGCCAGCTCCTTCAATGTCGCAAGTGACAAGGATTCGTATTTTTCTCTCATAAAAAATTCCCTCAGCCTTTTCTAAAAATAATACCCGGTTAATTCCGGAACTCTATATTATGATATAAATATTTTACGGGATACTCTGTCGGAACCGACACGAACATCAGAATTCCGGAAAACAGATAGTCCTGTTTTCCGGATAAACCGTCTTTTTCCCGGGATCACTGTCCCTGATACTGTAGATTTTCAAATTTTATTCTAGCATATTTTATTTCTTCTGTCTACCGGATGAAACCTCTTACTTTATTCTGTTCACTAAAGCCCGGTCAAAATGCCTGCCAGAGTTCCCGGCAAAACATCAGCCTGCGGACAATGCCCCATATACGCCATCTTCCGTAGCAGAACAGCTTCATTTCCGATTATCTGTAAAAATAAAATTTTTCATTTTACTTTTTGGTGAAAGATCAGTGAACGATATTTCCTACAAGTCCATAGGATACAACATACATGATCACAGTTGCCATAATAATTCCTCCCAGAATAGCCAGAGAAGATTTTTTGATATCAACTTCCAGAAGAGAAGCGATCAGCGCTCCTGTCCATGCCCCTGTTCCCGGAAGAGGAATTCCCACAAACAGCATCAGCCCCCAGAACTCATACTTTTTGATCTGGTCGCTTTTTCCCATAGCCCTGTTTTCAAGCTTTTCAATCAGACCATGAAAAATCTTTGTTTTTTTCATAAGTTTAAAAATCTGTCTGATAAACAGAAGAATAAACGGAATCGGTATAATATTTCCTATTATACATATGGGAATGGCTGTCGCTGCCGGAATCTTCAAAAGCGAAGCTGCCAGAAGTCCACCTCTCAGTTCCAGAATCGGAACCATTGAAATAATAAAAATAACCATCTCTGCCGAAATAAACTGGGACAGATTATCTGTAAACCACTGTACTAATACTTCCATATTACCTCCTGCTAATTAAATTTTTTGCTCATTCAGATAATTTCTGAGAAATTCTGTAAGAACTTCCATTTCCTTTTGCGTTCCTATTGTAATACGCAGATGATTACCTGTTCTTTTTCCCGGAAAATACCGGACATAAATATGATGCTCTCGAAGCGCCTGGAATAATTTCTCCGCCGGACAGCTCTCATGAGAAGCAAAAATAAAATTTGCCATGGAATCCTCAAAAGAAAATCCCAGCTTTTTCAGTTCTTTTTTTGTCCATTCTCTTGTCTCAATAATTTTACGGCAGGTTCCGTCAAAATATTCTCTGTCTTTTACTGCCGCCACCCCTGCTGCCAGAGCTGTTGTGTCCATCGTATAAGAATTAAAAGAATATTTTACATCATTAAGGTAAGAAATCAGCTTCGAATCGCCAATGGCAAAACCGATCCGCATTCCTGCCATAGATCTTGACTTTGAAAAAGTCTGCACAACCAGGAGATTATCATACTTATCTACAAGAGAAACGGCTGACTGTGCGCCAAAATCCACATATGCCTCATCTACGATCACAACGACCTCTCTGTTATGCGCCACAATCTCTTCCACATCCGCAAGAGACAGGGCTACCCCTGTAGGAGCATTGGGATTGGGAAAAATAATTCCTCCGTTTTCTCTGAAATAATCTTCTTTTTTGATATGGAAATGCTCATCCAGAACCGGACGTTCATAAGGAATCCGAAAAAGCTCCGCCCAGACATCATAAAAAGAATATGTAATATCCGGAAACAAAATCGGCTTTTTACCGTTAAAAAATGTAAGAAAACTCATAGCAAGCACATCGTCAGAACCCACTCCCACAAACACCTGCTGTTTTTTTACTCCGCAGGCTTCTGCAATGGCTTTCACCAGATCATCTGCTGCCGGATCCGGATACAGTCTTAATGACTCCGGTTCAATCCCACTGAGAGCTTTGCACACTCCCGGCGCCGGCGGATAAGGATTTTCATTTGTGTTCAGTTTAATCATGTCCTGATGATCAGGCTGCTCTCCCGGTGTATAGGGAACCACCCTGCGGACATTTGCTTCCCAGGTCTGCATATTTTTCGCCACTCCTTTTCTTTATTCCGCATTACATATCTGCTATTGTACCGATTCTTTTCCCATTTGTCAAAGCTTTCATGAGGGGAGCTCTGCTGTAAAAATATAAAAAACCGCCTTCCATTCCGGTAAGCCCAAAATGGAAGGCGGCACTGCTTCTGTACAATATATCAGATTCTTGCCACGCCTGTTTTTCTTGCAGCATCGGCAACTGCCTTTGCAACCGCAGGTCCTACTCTCTTATCAAAAGCCTTGGGGATAATATAATCCGGTGAAAGCTCCTCATCGGAGATCAGCGCTGCCAGCGCCTCAGAAGCTGCAATCTTCATCTCATCATTGATATCTTTTGCTCTTACGTCAAAAGCGCCGCGGAATACGCCCGGGAACGCCAGAACATTATTGATCTGGTTAGGGAAGTCACTTCTTCCTGTGGAAACAACCTTTGCACCGCCTGCTTTTGCTTCATCCGGGAAGATCTCCGGTGTCGGGTTGGCGCAGGCAAAAATAATCGCATCCTCTGCCATTGTTTTTACCATTTCTGTTGTCACAGCGCCCGGCGCGGAAACACCGATAAACACATCTGCGCCTGCAAGCATATCAGCAAGAGAACCTGATTTTTTATCCAGGTTTGTTACCTTGCTCATTTCTTCCTTAACCGCATTCATTCCCTCTGCACGGCCTTCGTAAATGGCACCCTTTCTGTCGCAGAGAGTAATATTCTTAAATCCTGCCTTCAGAAGCAGTCTTGCAATGGAAATGGCTGCTGCTCCTGCTCCGTTCATGACTATGCGAACATCCTCTTTTTTCTTGCCCACAACCTTAAGGGCATTGGTAAGGCCTGCCAGAGTAATGATGGCAGTTCCGTGCTGGTCATCATGGAAAATCGGAATATCACATTTTTCTTTGAGCTTTTTCTCAATTTCAAAGCATCTTGGAGCGGAAATATCCTCCAGATTTACACCACCGAAAGAACCGGAGATGAGATAAATGGTATTGACGATCTCATCTACATCATGGCTTTTAATACACAGAGGAAACGCATCCACATCGCCAAACGCTTTAAAAAGAACGCATTTTCCTTCCATAACCGGCATTCCCGCCTCCGGTCCTATATCACCCAGGCCAAGAACTGCGGAACCATCGGTAACAACAAGACACATGTTCCATCTTCTTGTAAGATCGTATGATTTGTCCACATCCTTCTGGATCTCCAGACAAGGCTGCGCTACACCCGGAGTATAAGCCAGGGAAAGATCATCCTTTGTCTCTACCGGAACAGTTGTCACAACCTCAATTTTGCCTTTCCATTCTCCGTGTAATCTCAGTGATTCTTTTGCGTAATCCATTTTTATATCCTCCTTAGGGATTCTTTTAATAGTTTCCTGTAAAAAACCTGCTGTCCTTTGGAAGCTCATAGTCCTTAAAATACTTGCCGAAATCAAGCTTTAAGTATCCACACAGGTTTGCAAGCTCTACCATAGTGTTGTCATTGACCGGAATACCGTTTTCTCTTCTTTCTTTTTCTGCAAAGACTTCTTTTTCACCATGGGTATAGATGCGATCCTTGCCTTCAGCCCTGGGACTTTCTCTCAGGGCCTCAAGGTAATCGGAAAAATGTTTTCTGATGGCTGCCGGATCACCGAATGCTGCCGGATCAATAGCCATAAAGCCATGGCAGATTCCGGTTTTGTCCGGGAAAGTACAGCAGCTGTCAGAAGTCACGCCCATGGAAAGAATGGAGCTGAACAGCTCGCAGAGCATTCCGTAGCCATATCCCTTATGACTTCCTGTCACCTCTTCGCTTCCGCCAAGGGGCATTATTCCACCACCCTTTTTTGCCACAATATTTGCAAGTACATCAGGAGCGTCCGTGCTTGCATGGCCGTCCTTATCAAGAGCCCAGCCATCCGGCAGCGGTTTTTCCATCTTATTGTACATCTCCAGTTTTCCTCTGGTAACTACTGTAGTTGAACAGTCAAAGAAAAACGGATAGGGATCAGCCGGCATTGCCACTGCAATAGGATTCGATCCCAGCATGGCCTTTTTGCCGAATGTAGGAACCATAATTGCCTCAGAGTTGGTGCATGCCATACCGATCAGCCCCTGATCGCATGCCATTTTTGCATAAAATCCGGCAATGCCAAAATGATTGGACTCACGGACACTGACAATGCCCACACCTGTTTTTTTCGCTTTTTCAATTGCCTTTTTCATGGCAAAAACACTGATCAGCTGTCCCATTCCGTTATGTCCGTCAATAACAGCAGAAATCGGTGTTTCAAATACTACCTCTGGTTTGGCGTCCGGATGGATCGTTCCCTTTTCAATACCCTTGTGATAGCGAACCATTCTCTGCATTCCATGGCTCTCAATACCATAAAGATCTGCTGTCAGAAGCACATCCTTAATTTCTGCGCTCTCTTCATCATTAAAACCAAAAGCCTTAAATACATCGGTACAAAACTGATTTAATGTGTCATATGACCATTTTACATATCCCATGATAGTTCCCTCCGTTTTCTGGTAGTGCCAAACATTTTATTGGTTATACCAATTTGTAGTTTCATTATAGCATCGGTCATACCAGAGCACAAGAAAAATCTTTTGATTTTTATGCAAAATCATATTATTTTAATGGGATCATTATGTAAAATAGTATCATATAGACAAAATATCAGTTGTCATTCTTCTTCCCGAAGCATTTCCGACATAAATTTCTCCACAGTGACCATATGCTCCGACATACACCTCTCTGCCGCTTCCACATCTCCGTTAATAATTGCTTCCACCAGCCTGTGATGCTGCTCATCCACAACAGCGGCAGACTGATTTTTATGCATGATATAATCTCTGATTCCGGAAATGATACTCTCTGTCAGCTTGTCCGCAGCAGCCAGAACACTGTAGATCATGGGATTGTCTGCAATTTTGGCAATCTTCTGATGAAGTTCTTTATCAAGCTCACCCCTCATCTTCTCATCTTCAGCAGCATCCAGCCTGGCAATGATCATCCACAGCTCTGCCGCATCCAGAGGCGTACACTTTTTTGCAGCAAGAATTGCATTTTCCCTTTCAAGTGCTGCACGAAGCTGCTGGTTCTGGCGGACATAACCATTATTCAGCTGGAAAAGGATGGACAGAGGTCCGATCAGCCAGGTATCAAGATCTTCTGTTATATAATTGCCTCCTCCAGGCACTGCCTTCAGAATTCCCAGAAGCTCCAGTGCTCTTAACACCTCTCTTACAGCAGCTCTTGAAACCCCCATGGTCTCCGCCATAGTACGCTCTGCCGGCAGAGCATCTCCAGCCTTCAGCTTCCCTGTCTGGATATTGTCAATAATCTGCTTCAATATTCCATCAAACGCCCGTTCTTCCCCAATTTTCCTAAACATACTTCTCCTTAATTCTTTTTCATTTAATATGCACCTTTACAGCTCTTTATCAGAAACTTTTGTACGTCATAAGTATATCATTCTGCCTGATAAAAAGGCAAGCATTTAAAGGCGGCTCAGATAGTTTTCCTTCCAAATCAGCATCCGTTTTTTTATTTATGTGCTTCCCATTTACATTCTGTAATTTCCATTTCTGTAAAGGTGGCTTTAAAAGAAGAATTTTCCGGGCTGCACGCATAAATGCCAAAGGTGATCTCCCCTGCACCCTCCCACATATGGCAGATACGCATCTGTTTAAAATTCACTCCGTCTGTGCTGCACTCAATGCAGAAATCACTTTCTCTCCTGCTTAGGCGATACCACATTTCTTTTACAGATGCCGGAATATCCATAGTAGCCCAATCAGAATAGCCATGATTAGTTGCTACACTTCCCAGACGCTGATACTCCTCATTCTCATATTCAACAGAAGCCTTCAGCCAGTTTTCGCTGTCCAGATACACAGCCACTCCGCACTGGTCAAAACGGTGCTTACTCTCAAACCTTGTCCGCACAGTAAAAGAAAAATATGTGTCTGCGGTTTTTGTCTGAAGTACAGGCGCATTATCATTCTGAAATCCATAATAAGTACGCTGCCACAAATCTGTGCCGCACTCAGTAATGATCTCCACCTTTGTTTCATCCATAAATACCCTCTCAGGTTTCCTTGTCCATATCAGTTCCTGTTTTAAAAATTCTGCCATTTTTATCCTCCTCTTTTATTTTTTGTCTCCTGTAATCATTCTGGGAGTCACCGTGATGTCTCTCTGTACTTCTTTTTCTTCCAGAATATCCATGGCAGTATCATAAGCAAGAGATCCAAAATCCGGGCTCTGGATAGTTGCATCCAGAATTTCTTTTTCCACCAGATTCAGTCCGGCGCTTTCTCCCTCAAATCCGTCTACCCCCACAAACTTTGTTCCATTTCCCATACGAAGCTGTTCTCCGGCAATATACGCTCCATACGCCATCTCATCATTAAAGGCGAAAACAATATCAGGAGCGCCATTTACAACAAGGTAATCCTTCATCCGGGCTTCTGCCACATCCCGGAACCAGTCCCCATAATAATACACAATATCTTTTTCTTTGACTTTTTTCTTCACTGCTTCTGTAAAACCGCGAAGTCTGTCCTCTGATATAGGCGAGCCTTCCACGCCCTGAAACACGATAATCTTATCACCCTCTGTATAAAAATTCTCCAGAATATATTCTCCCGCCATCTTGCCAATTCCGTTATCATCTGCCTGTATCACCGTTGTATAAGCCTTTGTCTGCGGCTCCACTCCTACAACCACAATAGGAATTTCCTCAAAAACCTCCTCCATAATCCCGTTCAGCGCATTGCTCCCGTCCGGAGAAACGATTAAAAGATCAATTCCGCATTTCATAAGAGCTTCGATATCCTGTATCTGCTTTTCCGTACTTCCTGCCGCATCCCTGAAAATCAGATTCACATTTTTTTCTGTCTCTGCCCTGCTTCCGATCACCTGAGCCAGGTTGTTCAGCCAGGGTTCCATTACATTGGTAAGACTTACTCCTATCAGATATTCATAGTCGTCTGTCCGTACGCTCTCTGTTCCGCATCCCCCGGTACATAAACAGACAAACAAAAGAAGCGCCAATATCCATTTTTTCACAACCTCACTCCTCCCGGGTCAGAGTTCTCCGAAATTCTGAAGGAGAAAATCCCTGACAGTTTTTGAATGCTGCAGAAAAATAATGCTGATTGCTGTATCCCACCTGTTCTGCAATCTGATTCAGAGAAAGACGGTCATTGCGCATCAGAGAAATTGCCTGGCTGATACGGAGCATTGTCAGAAAATCTTTAAATGAGATTCCCAGCTCCTGCTTCATGATCCGGCTGAGATAAGAGGGATTGCAGCCAATAGCGTCTGCCACCTGGGTAAGATCCAGTTCTCTCTGCTGATAATGAGCATAAATATATTTTCTGGCTTCCATTACAATTGGCCTGCACTCCAGAATCTTTCTGGCACGGGTTCGCAGCTTTTCATGAACATCCGGAATCTCATCCCTTTTACAGGTCTGTATCAGGACACAGCATTTTCCATCTACTGTCTTATTTATTTTTTCTGATATGATTTCCTGAAGGTTCTCTGTTTCACCTTTATAACCTCCGATCATTCCCACAGCATCCTGATACCGGTTCATGAACACATATACAGGCTTGTACTCGCCGATCAAATTCCTCATAATTTTTTCCAGAGTCATTTTGTAAAGCTCCTCAGGAACAGCTCCCGCCGGAATTTTTTCAGTAAATCCGCTCTGCATAGAAACAAGAATCAGCATCACTGTATCCGGAAGTTCAATTTCCAGAAATTCTCTCTGTTCCTGCCATTCTTTTCCGGATAAATTTCCATTGATCCAGTCATTAAAAAACACGTCTCTTATGGTATTTTTATTCTGTACAAACTGCTGCCGCATCAGATTCATAAATTTTCTGGATTTCCGGGTCTGCCACAGTTGCCGGCTCACACTTTCCAGAGCTTCTTTCAGCTCACTGTCTGCAATTGGTTTCAAAAGATAATGAGACACCCCCAGGGTAATAGCCTGCTGTGCATACGCAAACTCATTAAAACCGGAAATAATAATTACTTTACATTCTATAGAAAGCTTTTTCAGCTCTTCCAGAAATTTAATCCCACTGAGCTTTGGCATGCAAATATCTACAAGAAGAATATCCGGCTCATATTCCTTTGCTTTTTCCAGCGCCTCCAATCCGTTTTTTGCCTCTGCGCACACACATAGGGGCAAGTCAAAGGTTTCCAGTGTATTTTTCAGTCCCTGACGAATCTTCGGTTCATCATCTGCAATCAGTACGTTCCACATATGTCCTCCTATTTGCTCCTTTTTATCCTTAATTCTGCAATTACGCCGCCGCCCTCTCTCAGATAATAATGCAGTCCATATTCCTCTCCATAGAACATCCGCACTCTGTCGTTTACATTCAGACTTCCAAATGCATCAACCTCTGCCATCCGTTCTTTCTGAGCAAACCACTGATTCAGCTGTCGACAGCGCTCCTCTGTCATTCCTGCACCATTATCCTCCACTTTCAGAACAACAGAATCCTCCCCTTCCGGATATACCCGAATCCAAATGGTTCCATGCTCTCTCTCGGATTCCTTGATCCCATGATAAAGTGCGTTCTCAATCAACGGCTGGAGAGAAAGCCGCGGAACCTGACACTTAAGAATTGCAGGATCTGTCCAGACCTCATAGTCAAAAAGCTCCTCATACCGGAATTTCTGAATATCCAGATAGCTTTTTACCATGGCAATCTCCTGCTCCAGACTGATAAACTCTTTTCCCTGGCTTAAACTGATCCTGAAAAAATTAGATAATGCCAGTACAATGTCCACTATATCCTGTGCATGATATCCCTTTGCCATCCACTGAATAGTGTCCAGGGTATTATAAAGAAAATGCGGCTTTATCTGCTCATGCAGAATCTGCAGTTCTGCTTCTCGTTTATGTTTCTGCTCCTGATAGACCAGTTTCAAAAGCTCATCTGTTTTTGCCACCATAGAATTAAACGCATCTCCAAGCTGATGGATCTCCCCTTTATAGTGGTTGTCAAAACGTACTGTCAGATCTCCCGTCTGCGCCCGCTTCATCAGTCTGGACAATTTAGATATGGGCTTTGTAATTGAGGCAGCAAATACAACAGAGCACACAATGGCAAAAACAGCTATAACTACTGCGATCAGAATTGATGCCATCCTTACCTGCGAGGCACCCTGAATGGTTTTTCCCCAGTCAAACACTCCCACTGCAGTTAAATCAATATAAGAAGAGCGGCTGTAGATTACATTATACATTTCCCCTTCAATATTGCAGCGCACCTGTCCGCTGTCCCCTTGAGAAAACCATTCCGGATTCATCCTGTACACCACCTTGTTTTTCGGAGCATAGAGAACCTTGCCCTGACTGTCCTGAATATAGCTGAAGCCAGTCTGTCCCATGGTAATATCCTCAACAAGATTCTGGATACTCCGGATATCCAAATCGACCAGAATCACTCCCAGAGGCTTTCCGCTTTCTGTATCCGGAACCATCTGCACCGCTGTTACATAGCTGTCTGTACTGTAATTTTTCCAGCTTTTCAGATTTCTTCCCAGAGAGTTTCCAGTCAGTACCAGCTCCCCGTCTGCTTTCAGCGCTTCCTGATACCAGTCTTCTCTGGTAAGAGGAGTTTTCTGAATGCGATAGGAATCATTTGAAAGATAATGCCCTTTTTCGCTGGCTGTCACAATATTAAGATAATCCTCATAATGCTCTGAATAGCGCAGAAGCATATCACGGACTTTACTTTCCAAAATCACACGCCGCGCCTGCTCCTTCTGTTCATCCACTTTCAGATATTCCTGAAATTCCGGCGCAGCGCCCAGGGCTGCCACATTATCAGAAACAGACTGAAAAATCAGATCCAGAGCCTTCAATACCTGATTCTGGATTTCCATTGTGTTTGCATAAGAACTTTCCTCTATGGAATTCTGATAGATTACATTTCCTGTTCCGGTAATCACTACGGTTACAAGAAGGAGGAGACCGCAGTTCAGGGCAGCCATCCTGAACATCATATTTTCCGGTTTAAAAATTTTTTTAATTTTTTCCAACATTCCTTTCCTCCTGACATGCTCTCTATCATACCAGAAAAAGGGCTGCCTGCGCAGTCCCTTTCCTGTAAAAGCTTATTATTATCGTATTATTCTTCTGTCTTCTCTTCTGCTTCTTCTGTCTCTTCTGTTTCTTCTGCCGCACCGTCATCGGATCCGCTGTATTTTGCAAGAAGCTCTTCAGCATTGTCAGGCGTAACGATTTCAGATTGCAGAGTCAGTTCTTTTTCCAGTTCTTTACCTTCTACCAGAAGCTGATATGCGCTCTCAATCGCCTCAGCACCGCCGGTGGGATAAACCTGAGTCATGCTTAATCTGCCGTCCATAACACTTCTGATACCGCCGTCAGGTGTGGGAAGTCCGTCAAAACCAACAAAGAGGATATCTCCTTCTCTGCCTGCATTCTTTGCTGCAATGTAAGCGCCTTCTGCCATCGGGTCATTCAGAGCCAGGAAAAGATCAATCTCATCGTTTGTCTGGAGCATTTCTTCTGCTACGGTGATTGCTTTTTCACGAAGCCAGTCTGCATTGTTTGCTGCAACAATTTCAATATTTTCGTTCTTTTTGATCCCCTCACGGAAACCATTGTCTCTGTCAATACCGCCGGAGGTTCCCTCAAGGCCTTTGATCTCACAAACTTTTCCGCCGTCCGGAAGAAGAACATCTGCAACATACTCTCCTGCTACACGTCCCATATCTACGTTATCAGCGCCGATAAACTGTGTATATTTGTCTCCGTCAATCTTTCTGTCAAGAAGGATGACCGGAATCCCTGCATCATAAGCAGAACTTACCGCATTTGTAAGAGGAGTAGCCTCATTTGGAGAGGCAATGATCAGATCAACACCCATCTGTACAAAGTTTTCAATGTCAGCAATCTGCTTGGAGTTATCCTGTGCAGCGTCCGCAAAAACCACTTCAAACTCCGGATATTTTTCCGCTGCCATTGCGATCTGATCGTTCATTGCAACACGCCATGGCTCGCCAAGGTTACATTGAGACATACCGATCACATATTTGTCTTTTTTCTCTTCTTCTGCATGAACAGTAACTGCCCCTGCTGCAAGACTGGATGCGATCATTGCTGCTGCCAGTAACACACTAATGGTTCTCTTTTTCATATAACCCTACTTTCTCCGACAGTGTATTTATTTTTATTGTTCATTCCTGCCTTCCGCTGCCGACCGGAAGAGAAGAATTTGTTTCACATATGTAATTGTCTGTCAGTCTTTTACCTTATCTGCCTGCATAAATACGGCAATGATAATAAGGAAACCTTTTACTACCAGCTGGAGATTGGAATTTACACCTTTCAGACCAAGTACGTTGTCAAGCATACCGAGGATCAGCGCACCTACCAGTGTTCCGACCAGTGTCCCCTTTCCGCCTGCAAGACTGGTTCCGCCAATGGCACAGGCTGCAACTGCATTCAGCTCATATCCCTGACCTTCGTTTGGTCCGCCCTGGCTGATCTGTGCCGCATGGATCATAGCTGCTACAGATGCAAGCATTGCACAGAGCATAAATGCGTATGTTTTGATTCTGTCTACTTTAATACCGGAAAGATATGCCGCCTGACGGTTTCCTCCAATAGCATAAATCTGACGGCCAAAGGTTGTTTTTGTAAGAACAATGTGAAAAATGATCAACAATATGAGAAAAATAATGGCAGGTACTGGAACCACACCTCCGATTCTCATCTGTAGAACCTCAAATGCCGGCGGAGCCATTCCCTCGCCTTCTCCGTATGCCAGTGGGATACCGATTCCATTTGCCCAGAATCTTGCAAGACCGCGGGCAATGTTCATGGAAGCAAGTGTTACGATAAATGCCTGCAGTTTCAGTTTGGTAATACAGAGACCGTTGAAAAGTCCGAACAGACCGCCGATTACAAGACTCAAAAGAACTGCCGGTACGAATCCAAGTCCGCTCTTTACCATCAGATACGCACAGCCAGTGGAGATCAATCCCACTACAGAGCCAACCGAAAGGTCAATATCTCCCAGAATCAGAATCATGGTCATACCGATTGCAATAATACCATTCTCAGATACTGCTCTCAGAACATTCATCAGATTGCGCAGATCTAAAAAATTGTTTTTACCGTCTTTCACACAGACAACCGACGCTACTACAAATATAATTACCAGAGCGATGACACTTTGCATCTGTTTGAGCATCGCTTTCATTTTTACTTTGTTTTCCATTGTTCACCCTCCCTATCTTGTAGCACTCTGAAGAAGTTTTTCCTGAGTTGCATCTTCCTGCATAAATTCGCCGGTCAGCTCGCCCTCACAGAAAGTAACGATCCTGTCAGAAATGCCAATAACCTCCGGCAGCTCTGAAGACACTACAATAATCGCCATACCCTGTTTTGCCAGGTTGTTGATCAGTTGGTATATCTCGGCTTTTGCACCTACATCAATACCTCTGGTCGGCTCATCCAGAAGAAGGATTTTGGGATGTGTCATCAACCATCGTGCCAGAACCACTTTTTGCTGATTGCCTCCTGAAAGAGAACTTGCCAGTGTTTTATAACCGGGAGCTTTTACTCTCAAAGCCTCCATCTGTTCCTGCCAGACCTTTTTTTCTTCCTGATGCTTCATAAAAAACATGGAGCTGAATTTTTTTAATAATGGAAGGGACATATTCTCCCCAATGGATCTCTGAAGCACCAGTCCGGAGCCCTTTCTGTCTTCTGTTGCAAAAGAAATACCTGCACGGATGGCATCTGCGGGAGTTTTAATAGTCACCGGCCGTCCCTCAATGATGATTTCTCCTCTGGTATCTCCATGGTGCACACCTGCCAGACATTCAAAAAACTCCGAACGTCCTGCGCCTGCAAGTCCTGCAATTCCCAGAACTTCACCGTGGCGCACCTTAAGAGAAATATTCTTTAAAGAACGCCGGAAGCTTCCCATTGGCGGCGTGTATGTAAGATTTTTTACCTCCAGAGCAACTTCACCTTTTTCCGTAGGATCTTTTGGGTACTGCTCACTCATATCACGGCCTACCATCATTCTGATAATCTCATCCTTGGATGTTTCCGCTGCCTTGACTGTGCCGATATACTGGCCATCTCGCATAACCGTAAGCCTGTCCGCAATCTTAAATATCTCTTCCATTCGATGTGTAATATAAATAATTCCTTTGCCTTCACCGCGAAGCCTGCGGATAATGGTAAACAGCTTTTCCGCTTCTTTTTCACTGATGGCGGATGTAGGCTCATCCATGACAATAATCTTGGAATTAAGAGAAATTGCCTTTGCGATCTCCACAAGCTGCTGCTCTCCGATACGGAGATCTTTCAGCTTTTTTGAAGGATCCACATGCACATCCAGCATGTCCAGATATACTTTAGCCTCATCCTTCATTGCCTTGAAGTCTACTGCAGGTCCGGCGGAGGTTTTCCATCGTCCCAGAAAAATATTTTCTGCCACACTGAGCTCCGGCACAATCTGAAGCTCCTGATGAATTTTGGCAATTCCCAGTTTCTTCGCTGCGATCGGATCAGGTACGACGACTTTCTCACCATTTAAGTAAATCTCTCCTTCTGTTGGCTGCAGGGAACCGCTTAAAATATTCATAAGCGTAGATTTTCCTGCACCGTTCTCGCCCATCAGAGCCAGAACCTCGCCTGCATAGAGGTCCAGGGAAACACCCTTCAGAGCCTGAACGTTTCCAAAGGTTTTACTAATATTTTTCATATCAAGTAATTTCTTTTCCATAGCTCCTCCTTATCTGTTCTCATATGATATGTGTATTATACACAAAAAACCACGGCATGTATTTCTAATTTTCGGTGTTCTTTTTATAATTTCTTTACTTTAATTTCATTTTATCATTATTTTTTGTTCATTTTTAACAATTTCTGTTTTTCTTCCGGCATTGACTTTTACCCAGTACCTCCGTATACTTTTTTTATACTGAAAACAGGAGGTTTTTTACCATGAAATACGACTTCACTTCCATTACAGACAGACACGGAAAAGATTCCATTGCAGTAGATGCACTTACAGGCTCAGGCTTTGCTCCTGCTCCTCCCAAGGACGGCTTTGACATCATTCCCATGTGGGTTGCGGACATGAATTTTCCCACTGTACCCACTGTGCCGGAAGCTATCATAAAGCGGACACAGCATCCTTTTTACGGATATTTCTCACCCTCAGAGGAATATTTTGACAAAATCATCCGCTGGCACGAAACACGCAACCATGTTACAGGTCTTACAAAAGAATGTATCGGCTACGAAAACAGTGTTCTCGGCGGTGTGATCTCCGCCCTTACCTCTTTTGCGTCGCCAGGAGATAAAGTCCTTCTCCACAGCCCCACTTATATCGGCTTTACCAACAGCCTCAGAAACAATGGCTTTGACATAGTTCTCAGTCCTTTGATCCAGGATGAAAATGGTGTCTGGCGCATGGACTATGAAGATATGGATAAAAAACTCCGTGAAAACAATATACACGCAGTAATCTTATGCAGCCCCCACAATCCCTGCGGCCGTGTGTGGGAACGGCAGGAGCTGGAAAAAGCCATGGAAATTTACCGGGCAAATGACTGCATTGTAATCTCTGATGAAATCTGGTCGGATATCCTTCTGGATGGTCATAAGCATATCCCCACCCAGTCTGTGAATGAGGATGCCAGAAACCGCACTGTTGCCCTGTATGCTCCCAGCAAGACCTTTAATCTGGCAGGTCTGGTGGGAAGCTATCATATCATCTACAATAAATATCTCCGGGACAGGGTTCAGGCAAAAGGCAGCAAATCCCATTATAATGAAATGAACCTTCTTTCCATGCATGCTCTCCTGGGCGCCTACCAGCCGGAAGGCTATGAATGGGTAGACGAGCTTTGCCAGGTTCTCTCAGGAAATGTCAGCTTTGCCTGCGATTTTATCCGGGAACATTTTCCGGAAATAAAAGTTGCAAAGCCGGAGGGAACCTATATGCTGTTTCTGGACTGCAGCCAGTGGTGCCATTCCCATGAGAAAACTCTTGACCAGCTTCTGAAAGCCGGATGGGATGTAGGTGTTGCCTGGCAGGATGGCCGTCCCTTCCATGGCCCCTGCCATATCCGTATGAACCTTGCCCTGCCTCTTTCCCGGGTGCAGGAAGCATTTGAACGTCTGGACAGATATGTATTCTGATAAAAGGAGAGCCGTGTGAAAAAAATTAACAATCTCCGGTTTCTGCCCCGGATTTCTGAGGCAGAAAAAAGAAGGCGCAATCCCACTTACCGGAATGCCCGTAAAGCATATACAAAAAACCTGCTTTTTTTCTTTCCTGTGTGGATTATCCTTCTGATTATATTTGTTTCTGTGATCACAAATATAGAAAACCGCATTCTGGCAGGTATTGTCGGCCTTTTTCTTGCGGCTTCTCCCATTATGGGCCTTGGGATCGCCTGTAACCTCAGCCTTCGCCTGTGGGTCTGTCCCCACTGTGGAAAGGAACTTCCTGTGCAGCATATTCAGTATGTTTCTCTTCCTGTGTACACCGCTCAGTGTCCCGGCTGCGGATATTCTCTGGAAGAAACAATCCCCTCCAGTGCGTCATTTACACAGACTTCCTGTGAGCAAAATCAGAGGATTGATAAAAAAAGAAAGCTTCCGGCCATGGTTTTCGGTGTTCTTCTGCTTATGTGCGCTGCATTTATGCTGATCACATGCTTTGTTTCTATCGGAAAAGATCCCGGATATGCAATTGCAGTCGCTTTTTTCACTACTGCCTTTACTCTGGCTTCCGGAATTTTTCTTTTCATGCCTCATACTCCGGAGAGGCACACGGAAGAAGAACCCTTCTTATATGTACGAACCTCTGTACTAAGACTGGTTGCAGGCAGTTTCCTGTTACCCCTGGGATGGCTGATTCTTTTTGTTGCCACAGCGACTGTCGCCGCAGAGCCTGTTAATATATCCATCTTTTTTATGTTCATAACAGGATTTATATTGTTTGTATGGGGAATATGGTGTCTTCTGGCTTACCAGAACAAAAAGATCCTGCTTTTCCGCAGCGGTAAACTGATATACTCCGCACCATACGGAAGATACAAAGAATTTCATACAAAAACATTTGCCTCAATGAAGTATGGCGCCATGGGTTCTGTCCGGATTCATGATTCAGCCGGAAACCTTCTTTTTTCTTTCCGTGCCTCTCTGCCCGGCGGAGCACAGCTTACAGACTGGCTGTCAGAACACTGTGAAACAGCTTCTGCTGCCGGACCGGACCAAAATACAAAACAGTCCCGGACAGTCAGAGCTTCCAGAGAGCCTCTGGAATGGAAAGAAGAATACCATACGCCTATGCATGATCACCTGAAAGCAATAAAAGCGGGGCTGATCGTCGTTTCTCTTCTTGCGCTTGCAGGAACCATACTTCCGTTTCTTTTTATGACAGAATTCAGTTTAACCTGCGCTGCAATAACTATGACTCTGTCTTTGTTCCTTCCAGTGATCTACTACCTGATTTTTTCCAGTGTTCTGTCTCTGGACGGTAAGCCCCGTCATGCCACTGCAGAATGGAAATCCATGTACATCACCATGCCGGTTTTTCCTCTGGGAATTCTGTTCCTTTTTGTGGTTCAGGTTATCCGCGTTTTTGATAAAGTAAGGCTGACTGTTGCCGATTCCGACCGTTCCCTTATCTGTTGGATTGTCATTGCAGCCATACTTATCGTCATTACCGTAATACGGACACCAAAGCACCTGCGTGGAGAGGGTCTGTTTATATGGGAACTTTTTCTGTGTCTTCTGTCCTATTCACTTTCTTACAGCCTGAATGCCGCCACCTGCTCAGAGGCCGTGCATACCACTGCTGTAATCACTGACAGTTCTGTAGAAAACCGCGACAAAGACGATCCTGACTATTATCTAACTGTCAAACTGTATGATGCTACAGAAGCAGAGATTTGCGTAACAGAAGATCTTTATATGATGTATCAGACAGGACAGCCAATTTCTCTCTGCCAGAGAACAAGCGCTTTTGGAGTACGCATGGTTCAACTTCATACGCCGCTGAATAAAGAGGCTCGCTCCTTTTACAACCCAAAATAAAACCTATACAGATTGTCATAATCTCCCCAGAATATACACTTCTTAAATACTGCAGAAAAGGAACCGGGAATATCCTCCGATGGTATTCCCGGTTCCCCCTTATCAGTTGTTTTATACTGTCCATAAGATTCTTCTTTCTACTTTTCGTATTGCTGTCTTATGTACCCAGAAAATGCCTTCGTCTGTATTTTCCTGGCTCTGCAGTTTCTCCTTTGTATATGCTCCTGTTAAAAACAGGTTTTTTCTCAATATTAATGTACACTGAGAAAAAACCTGTCTGTCATCCTTAAAAGTATATACTTTTACTCCACTGCTGCTTTTTTCACCTGTGCAAGCGCTCTGGCAACTGCAGGAATGGAAATAATGATCACCGTGATCACTCCCTCTGCCAGCAGAAAGCTGTAGTTATAAACAATCGGATACACTGCTTTCAGAGACTGGGGGAAATTTTCCGGCATATAGCTCATCCAGTAAAGATATCCGCCCAGTGCGTGAAAGGCTCCTCGCGCTATCACTGCTGCAATATAGCCTTTCACAAGTCCATGGCTGCTTTTTGCAAAAAAGCCTGCCACTCCCAGCGCCGCAAAAGCAAGAACATAGTCGCAGCACACCTGGAAAAAGGACAGCACATAGGGTTCCTGGATAAACTGCAGGATTCCGTAAGCCAGACCTACCATTACACCGGTTTTGGGGCCGTACCAGTTGGCAGTAAGCACAATAAAGAGCATACTACACAGTGTGACACTTCCTCCCCAAGGCAGGTGAAAAATTTTCAGGTAAGACGTAATAAAGGCAAGCGCCACCGCCATGGCGCAGAATACAAGCTGTTTAGCAGACATTTTCTTCTTTTCAGAGCTTTTTCCTGCAAAAAAGATCGCAAGACCGAACAGCGCCACTCCCACTGCAATGCACACAGCATACCCGGCTGTTGTAAGCCCGCCGTCTGCATTTACCATAAATTGAAACATAAAAAAACCTCCTTCATCTTCGATTGAAGACAAAGGAGATTTACATCTCGCATTCAGCGCATACCTACGTTGGCATTACCCAAATCAGGTTACGGGTCGAAGTTTACAACTTCCTCTCAGCCTGTGACACAAGCTCCCCTGTCGACAATCCATATGTAATAATTTCAGAAACCGCCATTGTCCTTTAACATCCGGTCAGGCTTCTGTAACGAATCCTATTATATACCTGCCGCTTATAAAAAGCAATGTATTTTCCCTGTCTCAGATTTTTTTCAGCTTGGCAAAACCTGCAAACATCTTTTTTGTTCCTGCTCTGTCAAAGTCTACTGTAACCTCGTAATCTCTTCCACCCTCTACGATGTCCTTTACGATTCCCACACCGAATTTTACATGGCGAACCGTATCGCCCACTCCGTAGTCAAGACTCTCTGCTTTTTTTACCTGAAAGCTTTTGGGCTGGAAGGCCTTTGCCTGAAAAGCCATTTTCATCTGCATATAGCTGCTTTTTGCAGAAGTAGTTTCCGGCATCTTTGGCTTGTGCTCCTGAATGGTATGTCCCAGTTCCACCAGCTCCCGGGGAATCTCTCTTACAAATCTGGAAACACGATTGTACTGGGTTTCACCGCGTACCATTCGCTGCTGGGCGCTTGTAAGGGTCAGCTCCTTCATTGCTCTTGTGATCCCCACATAGCAAAGCCTTCTTTCCTCCTCCATATCCGACAGATCTGCAGAAAAAATACACATACTGCTTGGGAACATTCCGTCTTCCATCCCTGCCAGATATACGTAAGGAAATTCAAGGCCCTTGGCGCTGTGCAGAGTCATAAGAAGAACATAATCCTGATCAGGATCCACAGAGTCAATGTCAGCAACCAGGGCAATTTCCTCCAGAAAACCGGAAAGGGTTGCCTCTCGTCCTTCTGCCGCCATGGCTTCCTGATAGGAGACTGTTTTTGAGATCAGTTCGTCAATATTTTCAATCCTTGCTCTGGACTCTTCTGTATCCTCTTCCTTTAACTCATCCACATATCCGGTAAGATCAATAATCTCCTCCAGAAGTTCTTCCACTGTATATGCAGCCGCCTTGCTTTTCAATGACTGAATAAAAGTCACAAAACCGTCAATTTTTGACTGGGCTCTTCCAAGAGACGGAATTTCCTCAGATACCCGCAGGGCATCATAAAAGCTGATCTGCATATGGTCTGCATACTGCTGAACCCGTCCCACAGTGGTTGCTCCGATTCCCCGTTTCGGCACGTTAAGAATCCTTCGCACAGCCAGATCATCGGAAGCATTGTCAATTGTTTTCATGTAAGAAAGAAGATCTTTAATCTCCTTTCGGGCATAAAAGTTCACCCCGCCTACGATCTTATACGGAATGTTTGCAAGAAGACACTTTTCCTCAAAAAGTCTGGACTGGGCGTTTGTCCGGTAAAGGATCGCACAGTCACGGTAGCTGCATTTGCCCTCTCTCCGCCTGGAGGCAATATCTCCCACCACATACTCAGCTTCTTCAAAGCCGTTCATAAACTGGCGAAAATGGATTTTTTCTCCCTCGGGATTCTCTGTCCACAGAGTTTTGGGCTTTCGCTCCGTATTATTTGCGATCACTTCATTTGCCGCATTCAGGATGTTCTGGGTTGAACGGTAATTTTGTTCCAGGCGAATGACTTTTGCCTCCGGAAAAACCTGTTCAAATCCAAGAATGTTTCCGATATTTGCTCCGCGGAATTTGTAAATAGACTGATCGTCGTCACCTACCACACAGAGATTTTCATATCTGGATGCAAGAATACTTACAAATTTAAACTGGGCCGTATTGGTATCCTGATACTCATCCACCATAATGTAACGGAACCGTTCCTGATAAGACTCCAGAACCTCTCCGCAGTTCTGAAACAGTTCTACTGTTTTTACGATCAGATCGTCAAAATCAAAGGCATTGTTTCTTCTTAATGAAATCTGGTATTCCCGATAGATCTCAGCAACCTTTTTTTCATTAAAATCAGCTGCGTTCATCAGCATTTCATCCGGTGTAACAAGCTCGTCTTTTGCATGAGAGATCTGAGCAAGAAGAGAGCGTTCTTTATATTTCTTGGTATCCACGTTCAGCCTTCTGCACACATCTTTTATGAGAGTTTTCTGATCGTCTGTATCATAAATGGTAAAATTATTATCATATCCGATGCGGTCTGCATGTCTGCGAAGAATTCTCACACAAGTAGAATGGAAGGTAGACACCCAGACACTTCCCCCGTCCAGACCTACGATCTTATCCACACGCTCTCTCATTTCCTGAGCAGCCTTATTTGTAAAGGTAATAGCAAGAATATTCCAGGGGTTTACTCCCTTTTCTGCGATCAGATAGGCGATTCTGTGAGTCAGTACTCTCGTTTTGCCTGAACCTGCTCCTGCCAGGATCAGAAGAGGACCTTCGGTATGGTAAACAGCCTCCTGCTGCATATTGTTTAATGATTCATATATACTCATATTTTCTCCTATATTCTGTCAGTTCATCATTTTTCCCTGCATGTCTCGGGATTTCGGCATATACATGCCAAGACCCCTGCAGGATAGTGACCTGTAATCAGTAGCTTTTACTTCCAGCGCATTCCTGCATACACTCTGATTTCCTGTATCATGCCCTTCATTGTATCATAGATCTGCGCCTTTATGAATAAAAATATTTCATCCGCATTTAAAACTGCATTTGAAAAAAGCCCGGCATTACGCCAGGCTTTTTTCCAGTTTTTCAATCATTTCATCAATATCTTCTTTTGTGATCACAAGAGGCGGAACCAGTCTCAGTACATCGCTTCCTGCTGAAATCACCAAAAGTCCGTTTTCCAGAGCCTTACTTACAATCGTCCCCACGGAAATACCCTGTATCACAAGTCCCTGCATAAATCCTTTTCCACGTCTCCGGGAGATAATTTCATATTTATCCACAAGAGCGTCCAGTTTTTCCTCCAGATACGGAGTCAGCTCACGGACATGCTCCAGAATATGATCTTTCTCAAAAATATCAAACACCTTGCTCACTGCTGCGCACACAAAGGGATTTCCTCCATAGGTGGTTCCATGATCTCCAGGTTCCAGAGACGCTGCCGCCGCTTTTTCTCCCAGAACAAAAGCGCCTACCGGAACACCGCAGCCCAGAGCCTTGGCGCAGGTCATAATATCCGGCTTTACACCGTAATCCTGCCATGCAAAATATGTTCCCGTACGTCCCATACCGCACTGTATCTCGTCAAAAATCAAAATCAGGTCTTTTTCATCGCAAAGAGCTCTCAACCCCTGCAAAAATCCCGGATCTGCCGGATAAATTCCGCCTTCCCCCTGAACCACCTCTGTGAGAATGGCGCAGGTTTTGTCTGTGATCTGGACTTTTACACTTTCCAGATCATTAAAATCCGCAAATTTCACGCCGCCGATCAGTGGCTCAAAGGGTTCCCGGTAATGAGCGGTCCCGGTAACAGAAAGAGCTCCCATGCTCCTTCCGTGGAAGGAATGGTTCATGGCAATGATCTCATATCTCTCCCCGTTATACTTCGTGCAGGAGTATTTCCGGGCAGCCTTCAGCGCTCCCTCTATGGATTCTGTACCGCTGTTTGTAAAAAACGCCCTGCTCATGCCGCTGGCTTTTACAAGCTTTTCTCCTGCCTCGCTCATAGGCTCATTATAATAAAGGTTTGAAATATGAAGCAGTTTGTCGATCTGCGCTTTCAGCGCCTCGTCATAGCCGGGATAATGATATCCCAGAGCATTTACCGCAATCCCTGCCGCAAAATCAAGATATTCTTTTCCCTCTGTATCATAAAGCCGGCAGCCTTCTCCACGGTCAAACATGACCGGAAATCGGTTATAGGTATGAAGAATACTTTTTTCTGCCTGCTCCATCTGTTCATGCATGCTCATCATAATATTTTTCGCCGTCCTCTCTTAAAATAGCTGTTCCGATTCCTTTATTTGTAAAGATCTCCAGAAGAAGGCTGTGAGGAATCCTGCCGTCCAGAATATGCACCCTGTTTACTCCGTGTTCAATGGCGTCAATGCAGTTTTTCAGCTTGGGGATCATTCCTCCGCCTACATAGCCGTCTGAGATCAGCTTTTCCGCCTCGTGAATATGTAGCTCGGATATCAGACTTTCCGGATCATTCTGATCCTTGTAAACTCCTTCAATATCAGAAAGAAAAGCAAGCTTTTCCGCATGGACAGCCTCGGCAATGGCGCAGGCAGCGTCATCTGCATTAATATTATAGGAATCATAATTCTCATCATATCCTACCGGAAAAATAATGGGCAAAAAATCCTGTTCCAGAAGCTCATGAAGGATTCTCGGATTGACCTCCTGAATCTCTCCTACATATCCGATGTCCTCTCCGTTTGACAGCTTCTTTGTGCATTTCAGAAGTCCGCCGTCCTTGCCGCTGATTCCAACTGCGTCCACTCCCAGAGATTCTACAAGCGTAACCAGCTCTTTGTTTACTTTTGCAAGAACCATTTCTGCAATTTCCATGGTGTCTTTATCTGTGACACGAAGGCCGTTGACAAATCTGGGCTCCATTCCCACTTTATTTACCCAGCGGCTGATTTCCTTTCCGCCGCCATGAACAATGATCGGTTTAAAGCCTACCAGCTTCAGAAGAACTGCATCCTTAATTACATTTGCTTTCAGCTCCTGATCAAGCATAGCGCTTCCGCCGTATTTGATCACCACGATTTTCCGGTTAAATCTCTGAATATAAGGAAGCGCCTCGATCAGCACCTCTGCCTTGTCCAGATATTTCTGTTTTACCATTTTTTTCCTCCTCGATTTCCTTTTTCTCTATTCTTCCTTACAGTCCGTTTCTCAGCCACTATGATACAGCCAACCATAACCAGCCACTGCTCTGACAGATCTTAATATCCGTCAGAGCCTTTATTCGTTGTACCTTTTATCTTCCGAATCAGGAACGGTAATCCGCATTGATCTTCACATAATCATAAGTAAGATCACAGCCCCAGGCGGTTGCCGTACAGTCTCCCATTTTAATGTCTGCAATCGCTGTTACCGCATCCTCAGAAAGAATTTTAGTTGCCTCATCCTCACTGTAGCCTGTGGAAACACCGTTCTCAATAATCTTAATCTTTCCGGCTCTGCTCTCAAAATACAGATCAACCTTTTCCGGATCAAACTGGGCGCCGGAATATCCCATAGCGCAGAGGATACGGCCCCAGTTGGCATCATGGCCGTAAATCGCCGCCTTTGTAAGTGAGGAAGTCACCACTGATTTACTTAAAGTCACTGCCTGCTCTTTACTTTCTGCCCCGATGATCTTCACTTCAAAAAGAGCGGTGGCACCTTCGCCGTCTCCTGCGATCTTTTTGGCAAGCTGAGTATTTACATAATTAAGTGCTTGGCAGAAAGCCCGATAATCTTCATTTTTTTCTGTGATCTCCGGATTCCCTGCCATACCGTTTGCCAGAAGGAGAACCGTGTCGTTGGTTGAAGTATCGCCGTCTACAGAAACCATATTGTAGGTATCTTTTACGTCCTGGCTTAAAGCCTCCTGCAGAAGCTCCTTGGAAATATTCACATCTGTTGTGACAAATCCAAGCATGGTACACATATTGGGATGGATCATTCCGGAGCCCTTGCACATTCCGCCTACTGTCACTGTTTTTCCGCCGATCTCAAACTGAACTGCCGCCTCTTTTTCTACGGTATCTGTTGTCATAATGGCTTTCGCTGCCTGATTTCCTGCTTCCAGGCTTCCGTCAAGCTCCGGCGCCATAGCCTCTACACCGGCTGCAAGCTTCTGAACCGGAAGCTGCATTCCGATCACACCAGTGGAAGCCACAAGCACGCTGTCCGGGTCTACCTTGAGGGTTCTTGCTGCTGCCAGGGCTGTCTCTTTGCAGCATTCAAAGCCTTCTTTGCCTGTACATGCATTGGCAATCCCACTGTTGCAGATGATCACCTGAGCCTCCGGCTGATTGTACACAATATCCTGGTCCCATTTTACCGGAGCCGCCTTAACAATATTGGTGGTAAAGGTTCCTGCTGCCTTACAGGGAACCTCACTGTATACCATTGCCATATCCGTTCTTCCCTGATATTTGATCCCGGCAGCTGTAGAGGCTGCCTGAAATCCCTTTGCCGCTGTCACGCCGCCTGTAATGATATTCATAATAATCTTCTCCTCCTTTTTTCCTGCTCCGGAATCCACTCTGTTTTTCCGGTTTCAGAGTTTCTCCGCTTTCTGTCACACACTGTACCTGCAGTACTTCATCGTTATATTTTGTGTTACGGCACCATGGGAATCTGGCGAAGTCCCTCTGCCTCATCAAAGCCGAACATCAGGTTCATATTCTGAACCGCCTGACCTGCTGCGCCTTTTACAAGATTATCCATTGCTCCCATCATAATAATACGTCCGGTGCGGGGATCGATCTTAAAGTTTACATCCACAAAATTGCTCCCTTCCACCCACTTTGTCTGAGGGCATACGTCTTTATCAAGGACACGGACAAACTGTTCTTTTTCATAATATTTATCATAGGCTACCTTTACTTCCTCATAGGAAACTTCTTTCTTCAGAGAAGCATAGGCAGTGATCAGAATTCCCCTGTTCATTGGGATCAGATGAGGAGTAAAATTCAAAACCACCTCTTCGCCGCAGGCATAGCCAAGCTGATCTTCGATCTCCGGCGTATGTCTGTGTGAAGCGACGCCGTATGCCTTGATGTTTTCATTTACTTCACAGAAAAGATTATCCACCTTCGCTCCTCTTCCGGCTCCTGAGGTTCCGGATTTTGCGTCAATAATAATAGTAGACGGATCGATCATCCCCTCCTTAAGAAGAGGATAAATGGAAAGCGTGGAGCAGGTTGGATAACATCCCGGATTGGCGATCAGCCGGGCTCCTTTGATCTTTCCCCGGTTGATCTCACAGAGCCCGTACACGGCCTCTTCAATAAACTGCGGAGCTTTGTGCTCAATCCCGTACCACTCTTCATACTTTTTTACATCTTTAATACGAAAGTCTGCGCTGAGGTCGATCACCTTTGCCCTGGAAAGAATCCCTTCATTTACAAGAGAAGCGCAAAGCCCCTGAGGTGTTGCGGTAAAGATCACATCCACTTCATCTGCCAGAGCTTCCATATTATCATCCATACATTTTGCATCCACCAGTTTAAAAAAGTTCTGATAGATTCCTGCGTATTCCTTATCAATATAGCTTCTGGATCCATACCAGACCACTTCTGTTTCTTTATGTCCCAGCAAAAGTCTTGCCAGCTCGTTTCCCGCATAGCCGGTGGCTCCGATAATTCCTGCTTTTATCATAATAAATTCTCCTCCTTTGTCCATACGGCATCTTCTTTTTATGTATGTGTATGCCGTTTCTGTCAGGATGATAAGATTATACATCCATTATGCATAATATGCAATAATTATTTTTCACAATACATTTTATTTTTTCAGTCTCTCTTTATATAAATTGATTATTACTTATAAATATAATGGAATTTCCAAAAAATCTTTTTAAAGTTTTTTCATTTTAGGTATTGCATATTTATAAGATTTGTTGTATATTATCCATTGTTCCCGGAAACATACAGATTCCGGACTAAAACAAAAAACTTATCGAATAATAATTTTAAATGATAAATAAACAGGAGGGACTCTATTATGAAAGAAAAAGTTGTTTTGGCATACTCTGGCGGCCTTGATACCACAGCGCTGATTCCGTGGCTGAAAGAAACCTTTAATTACGATGTTGTCTGCTGCTGCATTAACTGCGGCCAGGGAAACGAGCTGGACGGACTTGACGAGAGAGCCAAGCTTTCCGGAGCTTCCAAATTATATATTGAAGATATTGTAGATGAATTCTGTGATGAATATATTATGCCATGCGTAGAGGCAGGCGCTGTATATGAGCACCAGTATCTTCTCGGAACCTCTATGGCACGTCCGGCAATTGCAAAAAAACTGGTTGAGATCGCACGTAAAGAGAATGCTGTTGCTATCTGCCACGGCGCTACCGGAAAAGGAAATGACCAGATCCGCTTCGAGCTTGGAATCAAAGCTCTTGCTCCTGACATCAAGATCATTGCTCCATGGCGTATGACTGACGTATGGACCATGCAGTCCCGTGAGGATGAGCTGGCTTACTGCCAGGCACATGGAATCAACCTTCCATTTGATGCCCGTCACAGCTACAGCCGTGACCGTAACTTATGGCATATCAGCCATGAAGGTCTTGAGCTGGAGGATCCTTCCCAGGCTCCAAACTATGACGATATGCTTGTATTAAGCGTAACTCCTCAGAAGGCTCCGGACAAAGAAACAGAGATTACCATGACATTTGAAGAAGGTATCCCGAAAACTCTGAACGGAAAAGCCATGAAAGTATCTGAGATCATTACTGAGCTGAACCGCCTGGGCGGAGAAAACGGAATCGGAATCGTTGATATTGTGGAAAACCGTGTGGTAGGTATGAAATCCCGCGGTGTTTATGAAACTCCTGGCGGAACCATCCTTATGGCAGCTCACGACCAGCTTGAGGAACTGACTCTTGACCGTGATACTATGGAAGCAAAAAAGAAACTGGGCAGCCAGTTTGCGCAGGTTGTTTATGAGGGCAAATGGTTCACACCTCTTCGTGAGGCAATCCAGGCTTTTGTAGAATCCACTCAGAAATATGTAACCGGCGAAGTAAAACTGAAGCTTTACAAAGGAAATATCATCAAAGCAGGAACTACTTCTCCATACAGCCTCTACAATGAGTCTCTTGCTTCCTTTACAACCGGCGATATGTACGATCACCATGATGCAGACGGCTTTATCACTCTCTTTGGACTTCCGCTGAAAGTTCGTGCCATGAAGCTTCTGGAAGTGGAACAGAACAAAAACAATAAATAATCAAAACGAAAAGACTGCTGACAGCAAAGCCCCGGAACATATCCACAGGCTTCTGCTGACAGCAGTCCTTATTTTTTGTATTCAGAAAATCAGTCTTTTATCTGTATATTTCTGCTTTTCAGTCTTTTGTACATCCACTCACGGAACAGCGCATAAAGTACTGATACCAGCGGGATAAATATCAGCATGCCCACAACTCCCATAAGACTTCCGCCTATGGTAACTGCCATCAGCACCCACACAGAAGGAAGTCCCACGGAGCCTCCAACAACATGAGGATAGATCAGATTTCCCTCAATCTGCTGAAGCACAAAGAACAAAATCAGAAACAGCAGCGCCTGTACAGGACTTATCAGAAAAATCAGGATAAAGCTCACTGCACATCCGATAAACGCACCAAAAACAGGAATCAAGGCTGTAAATGCAATCAGAACACCTACCAGCATTGCATACGGGAACCGGAATATGGTCATTGTCACAAAGAACATGGTTCCCAGAATCACAGCCTCAATGCACTGTCCTGTAACAAATCCGGAAAAAATATCATTTGCCAGAGAGCATACATGAAGCACATATTTTACGGCTTTTTTGGGAAACAGAGCATAAAGGGCTTTTTTTATCTGAACCATCAGCTTCTCTTTCTGAAGCAGTACATAGCAGGCAAAAACAAAGCCAATACCAAAGTTCATGGCTGTATTTACAATGCCCAGAGTGACTGTCACAGTAGAAGAAAGAATATTGTTGACTCCCCTCTGAAGCCCTGTCATAACAGAGTCTAACATTTTCTGCGGCTCTATCTCAAGAGAATTGGCCCACTCCGCAATAGCAGAATCCTGTTTGAAATTTTCATCAATCCATATCGTAATATTTGTGATTCCCCGCTCAATGTTTCTTCCAAGGCCCATCACTGTCCGTCCCAACTCAGGAACAACTACGTTTCCAACAATAAAGATCACAAAAGCAGCTACCAGTATGGCAAGCACAAGACTTACCGGTCTGGCAATCTTACGGACAAGCTTCGTATTCTTCCATTTTCCTCTGCCGAATACGTTTCTCTCAATAAACTGCATGGGAACATTTAACACAAATGCAATTCCACAGCCTACAAGAAACGGAAAGAACAGGCCGACGATCCTCATAAGAAAATCAAGTACAACATCCAGATTCTGCAGACCCACGTATAAAAGCACTGTAAAAAGAATCAGATACATACAGTTTTTCATGTTTTCTTTTTTAAATTCCAAAATATCCCTCCATCCAGGTTCTTTTTTCTGACTGGTCTCATGTGTCTCGTCCGGGCATTTCCCGGACCTGTCGGTATTTCCGATACGACACATTCTATCACGGATATGTTTTTCTTGCCAGAGAAATTCTTTAATTTTCTTCTTAAACATTTTGCACAAATTTCAACTGTGATTTTCTGCATTTCCGATAGTTCAAATTGTTTGTTTTTAATTGACAGAAAATTCTTTTCCATATATAATATAAAGCATATAAATAAAGGTATTTGCAGCAGCTTATATAAGTCCATAATCGGTTGGACGTTTCTACCAACTACCGTAATAGTTGCCTATAAGTCTTATTCAGGGTATCCAAAAAAGGTAGTTGGAATTTTTTTGCTCAAAACCGCCCTGGCTGCAAAGAAGAAAGGAAGGTAAACCACATGAAACAGAATTCTTCTTTTGCACTAAAAGGAAACGTCTGCTTCAGCACAGACAAAAACACTCTTGTCTCCAGAGAACATGCCTATGTTGTCTGCGAAAACGGAAAATGTGCCGGAGTATTTTCCTCCCTCCCGGAAAAATTCCAGGGAATCCCGGTAAGAGATGCAGGAGACAGTCTGATCGTCCCGGGATTTGCAGACCTTCATCTTCATGCTCCCCAGTACAGCTTCCGGGGAATGGGAATGGATCTGGAGCTTCTGGACTGGCTGAACTCTGTGACCTTTCCTGAGGAATCCAAATATTCCGATCAGGAATATGCCCGGAAGGCCTACTCCATTTTTGCTGAGGATCTGAAAAAAAGTGAAACCACAAGAGCCTGTATCTTCGGCACTCTCCACGTGGAAGCAACGGATATTCTTATGGAGCTTCTGGAAAAAACCGGACTGAAGACCTTTGTAGGAAAGGTAAATATGGACCGCAACAGCCCGGACACACTGCAGGAAAAAAGCGCTGAAATCTCCGCAGCCGACACAATCCGCTGGCTTGATTCCTGCACAGGAAAATATCAGAATGTAAAACCCATTCTGACACCGCGATTTATCCCGTCCTGCTCAGATGAGCTGATGAAAAAGCTGGCTGAAATCCAGAAACACTATAAACTCCCTGTACAGTCTCATCTGTCTGAGAATCCCGGCGAGGTTTCCTGGGTACAGGAGCTTTGCCCGGAAAGCAGCTTTTACGGGGATGCTTACCGGCAGTTTGATCTTTTTGGCGGAAAAGACTGCCCTACCATTATGGCCCACTGTGTTTATTGTCCTGAAGAAGAAATACAGCTTATGAAAGAACAGGGAGTATACGTTGCCCACTGTCCTCAGTCCAACACCAACCTTTCATCAGGCATTGCCCCTGTAAAGCTTTATCTTGAACAGGGCATTCATACCGGACTTGGTACCGATATTGCAGGAGGTCATTCTCTTTCCATGCTGAGAGCTGTTTCTGACTCCATTCAGGTATCAAAACTTCACTGGAGGTATATAGATAGCAACAGGAAGCCTCTTACCTTTGAAGAAGCATTTTATATCGGGACAATGGGCGGCGGAGAATTTTTCGGTAAAACCGGAAGTTTTCTTGAGGGCTATGAATTTGATGCCGTTATCCTTGACGACACATATTTCCCGCATCCGCAGCCGCTGACAGTGCGGGAGCGTCTGGAACGTCTTACCTATCTGTCTGACGCCCGCTGTGTTACTGGCAAATATGTTTCCGGTACGGAAATATTTTAGCAATATTTTAATAAAAAAGGGGGTAGCATTATGAAGCTCGAAAAAATCTTTCACCTGAAGGAAAACAAAACAGATGTACGGACCGAGGTTATTGCCGGCGTCACCACATTTATGACCATGGCGTACATCCTGGCAGTAAACCCTAACATCCTGGAGGCCTCCGGAATGGACAGAGGCGCTGTATTTACTGCAACTGCGCTGTCTGCGTTTATTGCAACCTGCCTTATGGCTCTGTTGTCCAATTACCCGTTTGTTCTGGCACCGGGCATGGGATTAAACGCATATTTTGCGTACACCGTTGTCCTTGGTATGGGTTACAGCTGGCAGCAGGCTCTGGCCGCAGTATTTGTAGAAGGCCTGATCTTTATCCTTCTGTCTCTGACCAATGTACGTGAGGCAATCTTCAACTCCATTCCCATGAACCTGAAACATGCGGTTTCTGTGGGAATTGGTTTGTTTATTGCATTTATCGGTCTGCAGAATGCAAAAATCGTTGTAAACAATGACTCTACACTGGTAAGTGTATTTTCCTTTAAAAGCGCTGTAAAAGACGGAACCTTCAACAGCATGGGAATCACTGTTTTACTGGCTCTGATCGGTATTTTAGTTACGGCAGTCCTTCTTGTAAAAAATATTAAAGGAAGCATCCTGTGGGGTATTCTGATCACCTGGGGACTTGGAATCATCTGTCAGTTCGTTGGACTGTATGTACCAAATCCGGAGCTTGGCTTCTTCAGCCTTCTCCCTGATTTCTCCAACGGAATCAGCGTTCCCAGCATGGCGCCAACCTTTATGAAAATGGACTTTTCTATTGTGTTCAGTCTTGACTTTGTTGTCATCATGTTTGCATTCCTGTTTGTAGATATGTTTGATACTCTGGGAACCCTTATTGGCGTGGCATCCAAAGCCGATATGCTTGACAAAGACGGAAAGCTCCCGAAAATCAAAGGTGCTCTTCTCTCTGATGCAGTGGGAACTTCTGTAGGCGCAGTTTGCGGTACTTCTACTGTTACTACTTTTGTAGAAAGTGCTTCCGGTGTAGCTGAAGGCGGACGTACCGGTCTGACTGCCATTGTAGCAGCCATACTGTTTGGACTGTCCCTGTTCCTGTCACCTATCTTCCTGGCTATTCCGTCCTTTGCAACGGCTCCGGCTCTGATCGTGGTAGGATTTTTGATGCTCACATCCATTACAAAAATTGATTTCAATGATTACACAGAAGCAATTCCATGCTTTATCGCAATCATTGCAATGCCATTTATGTACAGTATTTCCGAAGGTATCGCAATGGGCGTTATCTCTTATGTTGTGATCAATCTTGTGGCCGGAAAGGCAAAGGAAAAGAAGATCAGCGTACTGATGTATGTTCTGGCAGTACTGTTTATACTGAAGTATGTCTTCTTGTAAAAAGGTCTTCTTAAATAAAGAACAAAAATAATCAGGTACAGCGCAGAACATGAAAAATACGACAGATGCCCTTCAGACAGCAAATGTTTACGCTGTGATATATAAGATTACAGTCAAAATATCGTATTAGGATAAAAACAGCACAGGCTTATGATAAATATTCAGAGCCTGTGCTGTTTTTGCGTAAACTCTCCATTGTAAAGGGATTCCGCAAATGATATAATATTTTTTATATGACTTAAAAGGAGAAACTGTTATGAAAATTTTTATTGTCATGGGTGTTGGAATCCTGATAGGACGTTTTCTCATGACAGGAAGAATCAAAAAATGGAACGAACGTCTTGCCATGCTGTGCACCCTCCTTCTTATTTTTTCCATGGGGGTTATGCTTGGCCAGAAAGAAAACTTTCTCAGTGAACTGTCGTCTCTGGGACTGAAAAGCTTCCTGTTCTTTCTGATTCCCACTCTGGTTTCCATTATTCTTGTCTACATACTGACAAAACGCTTTATGGAGAAAAAGCACTCAGATTCAGAAGGAGAAGACAAATGATCGTTTTATTTACACTGCTGGCCCTGGTCCTGGGACTTTTCTGCGGGCTTTCCGGTTTCAATCCCACGCCTGTCAGCTTTTTAAGCCAGCACTCAGATATGATTTTATACATACTGATGTTTTCTGTGGGAATCAGCATCGGAATGCACAACGGCATCCTCAAAAAAATCCGCCAGTATCATCTGAAAATCCTTATTATCCCCCTTGGCATTACAGTGGGCTCTGTCATCGGAGGGCTGATCTGCGCAGTGATCCTGGGTATTTCTCCGGCAGAGGGCGCTGCTGTGGCAAGCGGAATGGGCTGGTACAGTCTTGCGGGAGTTACCATCAGCCGTCTGGGAGGCGCGGAACTGGGAAGTATTGCCTTTATGAGCAATCTTATGAGAGAATTTTTCTCTTTTTTCCTGATTCCCATTATTGCCTCCAGGCTCAATAATTATACCTGTATTGCGCCGGCTGCAGCCACCAGCGAGGATACTACCCTTCCTGTACTTCTGAAATACACAAATGAGGAAACTGTGGTTCTGGCTGTTCTTAATGGAATTCTCTGTTCCTTCTTTGTGCCGATACTGATTACTTTTTTCTTTAATATTTAAAATCTGTATTATTATAGTAAAACATCCGAGGCAGTTCCTTTTGAAACTGCTCCGGATGTTTTATTTAATCCAGCTGACCATTCTCGATCAGACGTTCTTTAATTCTTGCAAAGCTCTCATCACTGATATCATGTTCCATTTTACACGCATCCGCTCTGGCAATCTCTGAAGGAACTCCCAGGCTCTCCAGCATTGTTGTGAGAACTGTATGACGTTCATAAATTCTGTTGGCAATCTCTGCGCCTTTGTCCAGAAGAGTCACGGTTCCATAACGGTCCATAGCAATATAACCGTCTTCTCTAAGAAGCTTCATGGCATGGCTGACACTGGGTTTTGAAACTGACAGCATTGTGGCAATGTCCACAGATCTTACTCCTCCGCCCTTTTGGGACAGCCTTAAAATCGCTTCCAGATAATCCTCCGCCGATTCTCTGATTTGCATAAAAACACCTCCCGTTCCGATTATTCTACCATAAATGACACCTGATTACAACCTGCTGCCCACAGGCATATAAAGCTGCCGCCTTTCACAGCAGCCTGGTAAAAATGCATCCCGGACCATCTTTGGTGATGGCGTTTTGCCCTGTATGTCCCGGGATTTTGGAATATACATGCCTAAGTGCCTCACGGGACAGTGACCTGAAGCATGTTGTATAGCCTCCGAAATTCCGTCATGTTTCTTCTACTCTAAAACATCCTGCAAAATAATGCCGTGTAAATCATAATAGCCCATCACTTGTCGTCTCCAGTAAGGCGAAGCGTATCTCGGATTTCCTCTACGTCCATATCCAGGATCACTGCAAGCTCTCCCACACTGAATGCGCTTTCTCCGTCTTCTTCATCCTCAGAAAGCTCTCTCACAGCGCTTTCCAGCTTCTCCACCCTGGCCACCAGACTGTCATCCTCAAATTTTCTCTGGCTCTGCTCCTTGCAGGCCTTACGGATTCCCTCACGGATCTGTTCCAGAAGCCATTCCTCACTGCGCAGAATCTCTCCGGCAGCGCCAAGAGCCTGTACAAGGCTTACATTGGCCTCCTGGATCAGATCCCCGATAAAGATATCCTCTGTATTCATTTCCACAGCAAGCCTTGCTGCCGCACGCATATAGCAGGCAGCAAGGCTCTGTACGGCGTCTGCGCTTCCGCTTCTAAGTTCTTCAAAAAGCCGCCCGCTTTCCGGAAAGTCCTCTTCTCCGGGAAGGCTTTCCAGATATTCTTTCAGATAAGCCTCCTCTTCCTGTGTCAGAGGAACCCGGCGTACTTCCTCCTGAGCGTCTGAGCCCTCTGTCTCTGTCTCAATTCCCTCTATCAGGATTCCCTGTCCGGTAAGATATTTAAGCACGTTCACAAGCTGACTGCTGTTCAGATCACTTCCTGAGAATTCTTCTCTGATCTGCTCTGCCCTGAGACTTCCGCCCTGCTCTTTGGCCAGTTCCTGCATTTTTTTAAGTTTTTCCTGAAATTCACGAACATCCATTGCTGTTCTCCTTTTTTTCCTTTCGTCAATAAACTGATTCCGGGTTGAAATCATTTATTATTTCTCACGCCATTCCCAGTAACCTGCGAACAGTTAGAATCATTTTTCATTATAACATCTTCCCGGACTCTTTTCACCCAAAAATTACCGGCTGAGACATTCATCGAAACAATCTGGCTGCTGTTTACACAGCATTTTGACCAGATTGCTGTAAACAACGGGCATATCCACAGGCTGAGCCGTCAGCCGAGCCGTCAGCCAAGCTTGTCCTCAAGAGCCTTAATGGACTCCATATTGTATTTTTCATATTCGTTAAAAATACCGTCTCCCATTGCGTCAAACTCTGCCGGCGCATACTTTGGAACATACCAGGATCTGGAATCAAAATACTGCTGTATTTCTGCCGTATCAAACATCCTTCCATGTCTGGCAAAAATTTCATTTCTCGCCAGCCCCAGCTGTTCTTTGGTCAGCCTCTTGCTGATAAGTGTCTCTTCTGTAAGATATTCGCTGTTACTGGTTGGCAGTATGTATTCTCCGGCTGCCGCATTGTTCTCCGGAGACGGCTGCACCTGTCCGCCTGCAGCTCCTCTGTTTTTTCGAAGAGACAGGGGAACCCAGTCAGAGCTGCTTCCCTCCTGGTGAAAATTTCGTGTGTAGGAATCCCCGGCAATATCCACCGTATAATATCCGCCTCTTCTGCCATTGCAGATAAGCTTATTTTCGCAAAAATACCATGGACCTGCGGACTCGCTCAGATGCAGCGGCTCCCCGATCTGACGGACAGTTCCTCCGTTGTTTCCGTAAAGAACAATATCATATCCCAACTCCGGTGTATAAATGTCCTCATCCATTTCGGAAAAACCTGTTGCTGCCACTAATATGGATTCCTGATTTTCTCCGGCATCCACTATGGCATAATAATCTCCCACATGATTTGTTTTTAAAAACTCCTCATAGGAACCTGCCACAGATACCGTATCTGAACCAGCGCTTTCCTCTTCTGTATGTGTCTGATCTACAATCTCCCGGATGGACGAGGTATGATCTTCAATATCCATCCAGAAGCCCTCCAGATATCTTTCCGATTTTAATCTGTCATATACAAACTGACCTGCTGACTGCCCCTCTTCCATACTGTCTCCGCGCACTAACCGCACAATCGAATAACAGCGGGGATCCTGGCTGACTGTTGAATAAACAATAAAATTTTCCGTACCTATACCTATACGTTGAGCCTGGAATCCCAAGGCTTTATACTGCTCTATCATATCGATCGTATACTGTCCGTAATCCAGTCCCTGAAGCGGTGTTGGATCTAAAGCAAATAAAGCTTCGAGTTCCATTCCCGATGCCGCATATTCCATATCCTGAGTACTTTCCATAACTGAGAAGGCTGATCCGTCATAGGTATATCCTCTTAAATACCACTCAAACCCTGTGACCAGATATTTGGGAGATGCGCTGTACTCATAAAAGAACTGATACTGTCCATTTACCTTTCTCAAAAAAATATTTCCCTCATAGGCAGTGGAATTCGTATCAGACATTGCCGCCAGATCCTGAAACTTCCCTTCCAGATCATATTCTGCCAGCTCAATCATATCGGAAACCATCCAGGTATCCACGTTTAATTCATACATGGATATCCTGACACATTTATTTTCCGGCCCAAAGGTTTCACTTGGCTCATAAGTAACTGCCAGAATTTCATCACTGTTATCATTATCAAAATCCCATTTCAGACATCCGAGAATTCCTTCCTCCTGAACATTCTGAAGTTTCATTATCTCATCCTGCATGATCAACGGCGTCTCCAGACGCTGTCCGCCAATATAGGGAAGTCCGGTCAGCCGGGATACGATACTTCCGGCGTCTTCCTCCTTCTGCTGCTGAACCTCTGCCCTGTCTTCTGCCGCCCACAGGATTTCCCCGTTTCCCAGTGCCAGAACACAGGTCAAAACTACTGCAGTTACATTTTTCATCTTTTTCATACACATAGTCTCCTTCCTGCTATTGAAACTACAACCCTTTACAAAAATCCTGATCACATTCCCATATAACTTCTGTTGTATTTGTGTTTGACAGCATTTTTAAGCAGAATGTCTGTCCTGCGCAATTTCTTTTTTCAGACCCTCAGTCCGCTTTTTCCGGGCTTTCCAGGCCTTCTTTTTCTTTTTTACAGAGAAACACCCGGTAGGGGAGCTACCGGGTGTTTCGAGGGGAGTATAAATAATTAAATAAGGGGTTATGTAAAAAAAATTTTTGAAGGGTAAATTCTTTTTACAGATTAGATTATAATATAAACTGGAAAAAAAAGCAATATGATTTCATGAATATTATTACAACTTTTTGACATAATAGACAGTGTAATAAGCAAGTTGACAAAATGCATTCCAAATCGCCTTAGGTGACAGGAAGCATTTTGCCCTGTATGTCTCGGGGTTTTGGCACAGATACCAAAATACCCTGCGGGATAGTAAACAGCAGCTATTCAACACATTACACCAGGAGGAAAATGAAAATGACAAAAAATTATGAAACAGAAAACAAAAACATGAACAGCAACACAGACAAAGCTTCTGATAAAAGCGCACAGAACTGCGGAAAAAACAGTTCCAAAAACGCTTCCAGAAACAGCTCTAAAAACAAAACTACAAACGCTTACGACAGAGAACAGAACAATTACTCTGACAGATACTAAAGAAAAAAATCAGCAAAAAACAAACGTTTCTCCCTTCTTACAGAACCGTATGGACAGGGCGGATGCAGGCAGATGCCGCATCCGCCCTGTCCTGTCTTCCGATCTGTTTCTCCGTCCTCTTTTCTGCATATGATAAATAAAAAAGGAAAACTCAAATGTTTCCCATTGAAACCATTTCCGCCAAAATGCTTGATTATTATGCAGACCGTTCCGACGCTCTCATCATAGACGTCCGCGATGCAGCCCTTTATCAGAAAAGTCATATCCGCGGCGCGTTAAACTATCCTTACAGTCAGATTGAACAGTGCCGGGAGCTTCCCCGGGAAAAGCTTCTGATCTTTTACTGTCAGCGGGGCGGCTCAAGTATGGCCGCCGCCAGGCTTTTTGTAAAAAAAGGGTACAAAACCCGGTCTGTGATCGGCGGTTTTGAAGCTTATCGAGGAAGAAATCTTGTAATTTCCGGATAACCGTGATAATGTAAAAGAGAAAAATCCTGTTCTGTAAAAACAGAACGGATTTTATACAAAACACCTATTATAAGGAGAATACCTGAATGAAATACTTGTTTGCATCAGATATACATGGCTCCGCATATTACTGCCGGAAGCTTTTGGATGCGTTCCGTGAAGAGCAGGCAGAACGTCTGGTTCTTCTGGGCGATCTGCTCTATCACGGACCCAGAAATGATCTTCCAAGAGAATATGCACCCAAAGAAGTCATTGCTCTTCTCAATGAACATAAAAACAAAATTTACGCTGTCCGCGGAAACTGTGAGGCCGAGGTTGACCAGATGGTTCTGGAATTTCCGGTAATGGCTGACTACTGTATTCTTTCTGTAGACGGAAGAACCTTTTATGCTACTCACGGACATATTTATAACCAGGACAATCTTCCCCCTCTCCAGGAAGGAGACATTCTGATCCACGGACATACTCATGTGTTAAAAGCTCAGCAGATGGATGGATATATCCTTTTAAATCCAGGCTCTGTTTCCATTCCCAAGGAGGGAAATCCTGCAACCTACGCAGTTCTGGAAAACAGTATATTTACTATTAAAGATTTTGACGGAAACACTGTCAGAGAAATGAGGCTGCCATGAAATATATGGAACTGATCGCTCCCTGTCATTTTGGAATGGAGGCTGTCCTGAAACGGGAAATTCTTGATCTCGGCTATGAGATCAGCAAAGTGGATGATGGAAAAGTAACTTTTCTGGCTGACGCTGCGGGAATCGCACAGGCAAATGTATTTCTCCGCACCACAGAACGTATTCTTCTGAAAGCAGGAGAATTTAAGGCGGTGACCTTTGACGAGCTTTTTGAAAAAACAAAGGCAATTCCCTGGGAAAACTACATTCCTCAGGATGGAAAATTCTGGGTTGCCAAGGCCAACTCCGTAAAGAGCGCACTTTTCAGCCCTTCCGATATCCAGTCCATTATGAAAAAAGCAATTGTAGAACGTCTGAAAGGCGTTTACGGTATTTCCTGGTTTCCGGAAGACGGAGCAAGCTTTCCCATCCGTGTATCTTTTATGAAGGATGTGGCCACTGTGGGCATTGATACCTCAGGAGTATCCCTCCATAAACGCGGCTACCGTCAGATGACTGTAAAAGCTCCGATCACTGAAACTCTGGCATCAGCCCTTATTATGCTTACCCCATGGAATAAAGACCGGATCCTTGTAGATCCTTTCTGCGGAAGCGGAACCTTTCCTATTGAGGCAGCCATGATCGCCGCCGATATGGCTCCCGGCATGAACCGCTCCTTCCTTTCTGAAGACTGGAAGCATATTGTTCCTCGAAAATGCTGGTATGACGCCATAGAAGAAGCAAACGACCGGATCAACCTTCATATTGAAACGGATATCCAGGGCTATGATATTGACGCAGAAGCGCTGAAGGCAGCCCGTTCCAATGCCAAAATGGCAGGCGTGGACAGGCTGATCCATTTTCAGCAGAGAGCAGTTAAGGATCTCAGCCACCCAAAACCATACGGCTTCCTGATCACGAATCCTCCATATGGAGAGCGTCTGGAAGAAAAAGCAGCTCTTCCGCAGCTTTACCGGGAAATCGGAGAAAGCTTCAACCGTCTGGATAAATGGTCCATGTACCTGATCACGTCCTATGACAGAGCTGAAAATGATATTGGGAAAAAAGCGGACAAAAACCGCAAAATATACAATGGAATGTTAAAAACCTACTACTATCAGTTTCTGGGGCCAAAACCGCCAAGGAGGAATGCAAACAAATGAAAAAAGTAATTTTTGCCACCGGCAATGAAGGAAAAATGAAGGAGATCCGCGAAATTCTCGGTGATCTGGATATCCGGCTTCTTTCCCTGAAGGATGCCGGAATCACAGCTGATATTGAAGAAAACGGAAGTTCTTTTGAAGAAAATGCAGTCATCAAGGCAACGGCTATCCGTGACCTTACCGGAGAGATCGTACTTGCTGATGACTCCGGTCTGGAAATCGATTACCTGAATAAAGAACCGGGTATCTATTCTGCCCGCTACATGGGTGAAGATACTTCTTATCATATTAAAAATGCAAATCTTATTGAGCGCCTGAACGGAGTTCCTGATGAAAAGAGAACTGCCCGCTTTGTATGCGCCATTGCAGCCGCTTTCCCGGACGGGACTGTTCGGACAGTCAGAGCAGCTATGGAAGGCAGGATCGGCTACGAGGAAAAAGGCGAAAACGGATTCGGCTATGACCCCATTTTTTATCTTCCGGAATACGGATGTTCTTCTGCGGAGCTTTCTATGGAGGAAAAAAATAAAATCAGCCACAGAGGGAAGGCTCTGAGGGCTATCAGGGACGAGCTTCAATGAAACTCCTTATTGTCAGTGACACTCATGGAAGAGACGCCAATCTGGAAGCTGCGGTTCTGAGAGAGCAGCCTTTTGATATGCTGTTCCACTGCGGAGACGTGGAAGGGCGCGAGTTCTACATTGAAGCCCTTGCCGAATGTCCCTGTACAATTATTGCCGGAAACAATGATTTCTTCTCCGACCTTCCAAAAGAGGATGAAATTACTGTATTCAAACACCGGATCCTTGTAACCCACGGACATTTTTACGGCGTTTCTATGGATCTTTCCCGTCTGATTGATGAGGCCAGATCCAGAAACTGTGACTGTGTGTTCTTCGGTCACACACATAAACCAGTTATTGACGAAGAGGACGGCATCATGGTATTAAATCCGGGAAGTCTTACTTTTCCAAGACAAAACGGACATAAACCAAGCTATGCTGTTGTAGAAGCAGACGAGGACGGAGGTCTCTCTGCCGAAATCCGTTACCTCTGATACCACAACGGGACAAAAGTCAGTCTTACTTTTGTCCCCATACTTTTATGTCCGGCAGTTGCTTGTCCCGCAATATTCTTATTCCTGCTCTGAGCAGGTATGCTGATTTTCTGCAAGAAGCTCTTTGATTTCCGGAACAGACCTTCCGGCTTTTCTCTGCTGCCGTATCCATTCCACAAGCTGTATGCTCTGTTCTCTCCGGTACCTTCTTGTCAGGTTTTCTTCTTCCTGCTCAAAAGGCAGCATTCCCTCCTCAGTATAATGCTTCAGGGTACTGTAACGACACCCGGTCAGACGCGCCAGCTCCCCTATGGAAACATAGTCTGAAGCAAGAATCGCTTCCATTGTTCTCCGTCTGGACATATTTTATATGCCCCCCTTCACCGGTATACAGGAGAAAGCAGCGCTCCCTGAACAGGAATTCCCTGGCATGAAACAGTTTTGGGGACAATGCGGTAAAATATGTTGTCTATTTTTAAAAGAGTTTCTGTTCCATTCTTTACTTCTTCCACAAAATGCCCGTGTTCGCATAAAAAACTCATCATTGCCGTTCTGCGGTCACTGACTGTAGTTCCAAAAATAACAAAATCAACAAACACAGCCTGACGCCTTTCCAGAAACGGAAAAGTAAGATTTACCCCCTGCATATAAGGATTCTGAAAAAGTTTTTTCTTTTTCCTTAAAAAGGCTGTCCCCAGACTTTCAAAGGCTTTATGAAATTCCTGATTCCACAACACACCTGTCCACTGACCGGATGCTGCCATACGCACCATTTTCTGAGATATTTCTTCCTGTTCTTTTGCCGAAAAGATCTCATGGATAAATCCACTTTCACGAATCATCCACAGAAGCAGAATCCCATCATCGGTCAGCTCTCCTTCTTCCAGAAGTTCTGCTCGAAGGGCTTCTGTCACCTTTTGGTAAATATCCTGGTCACTTCTGTACACCATCAGATCCACGCCTGCAGTATCGTAATACATATCACAGCCCAGAAGATCCTGAACCTCATCCAGCGCTCCCCGGGATATCAAAATCCCTATATCCTCTCCGGCCTCCTTATTCAAAGCTTCTGTTTTCAGGGATTTTACGGTTTTCATTTCTTTTTCCAGTTTGTCTGCAAAACCCGGGCTTTGACAGTCACCGGAGGCAAGAAGTCTCTCTGCCCGTTTTCCCGCGGCAGCTGCGCGAAGAACAGCACTTTTGGCAACCGATTTATGTCTGCTGTCCGTTCCATCTAGTCCTATAAGAAGAAACTGCTGTACAAGTGTGTAATCGTCCATATTTTTCTCCTTTATTTTTCCTTACATTTGATGCCGTAGTTACCCCGGCTCCCATTTTCATAGCCCTGGCAGATCTCATAAACTTTTCCATTGATCTCTACCTCATCATCACCGGTAAAGGTACAGGAATCTCCGTTCTTTTCACAGTACTCTGATATTGCCTGCATGGCTTTTACCATAGTAGGATATTCTGCGCTGTCCTCATAAGGAATCCAAAAAGCTTTTTTAAACATATCCTTCACCTCTCTTACTTCATATTTCTTATTACTTACTACTTA
>OHQZ01000107.1_pt1 | contig 42575 bp, 43 predicted proteins | sample 1578281 | NCBI WGS metagenome assembly OHQZ01 (sample SAMEA3879589, study PRJEB24766) | human gut metagenome | biome: human-associated habitat; feature: feces | place: USA | collected 1985/1987
TTAAAGCGGTACGCGAGCTGGGTTCAGAACGTCGTGAGACAGTTCGGTCCCTATCCGGCGTGGGCGTAGGATATTTGAGAGGAGCTGTCCTTAGTACGAGAGGACCGGGATGGACTGACCTCTGGTGTATCGGTTGAGTATCAAACTCATGGCCGAGTAGCCAAGTCGGGAAGGGATAAACGCTGAAGGCATCTAAGCGTGAAGCCCCCCTCAAGATGAGATATCCCATACGCAAGTAGTAAGACCCCTTGAAGACGACGAGGTAGATAGGGCAGAGGTGGAAGTGTGGTAACACATGGAGCTGACTGTTACTAATCGGTCGAGGGCTTAACCAATAAGGTTTAGGGAGCGGTTCAGGATTGAAAGAGAAGGCCGTCGAAAGCTTGCTTTCGTAAGGACTTATCTGAAAAGACTGAAACATTGGCGAAGCCAATGTTATGAAATAGACCGAAGGTCTATGAATAACCGCAAAAAGAAAAAGTTACAAACGGATGAAGATTCAATGTGTAGTTTTGAGAGCAGATGGAAACAATAAAAAAAGAAATGCAGGCTGGAACGGTTGTTTCAGTCTTTTTTGTTTCATAGGAAATTACGTCCTGTGAAACAAAAACGCTCCGCGAGGATCGCCATGAGGCGGTAGAGGATTTTGTCGCAGAAGCGACCCGCCGCAGGCGGAGAAGCTCGCGAGCGGGCTTCTTTTTCACATCATAGAAAAGAGTATCCTGAGAATTGCACAACAAATGAGGAAAATTGAAAAATGAAAAGAGAAACAAACATACCTTTCTGCCTTCTTTCTGTACTGGGGATTATTTTTGTGGTAGACGGACATCTGAATCACAGCTTTTTTGATATCGGCGGTCTGATTCCTTATTACGCATTTCATATGCCATTGTTTGTTTTCATATCCGGATATTTTTTCCGTATGGACGAGGGAGAAAGTCTTTGGGGATTTGCTGAACGAAAATTTGTACGGCTGATGATTCCTTATTATTTCTGGAATCTGGTTTACGGACTTCTCGCTGCATTTCTCCGGAGAAACGGTTTCCTCTTTGGAGAACCTGTGACGTTTAACACCATGTTTCTGGAACCTTTTCGTTTGGGGTATCAGTTTATTTTAAATCATGCGGCCTGGTTTGTTCCGTCCCTTTTTCTGGTAGAGCTTGTCTACAGAGCCTTGAGTTCCTGGAAATTCTGCAAAAACAAAGGGAAATCTGTCTGGAGCCTTTTTTGGCTGACTTTTGCAGGAGGAATTTGCGGGATTATTATGTCCAGAGCTGCAGGAAATGAAGGATTTTTTCTGACTGCGGAAAAAATGCTGTTTCTGCTTCCGTTTTACAGCGCAGGAGTTTTATATCGCAGAGAACTGGAAGCAAAAGACCGTTTGGGAAACGGGCTCTATTTTTCTGTAATTCTGGGAGCAGCAGTGGTTCTGTGGCTCAGCGGAAAACCCTTGATTTATTCAGTCAGTACCTGCAGGGATTTTTCCGGCTGTCTTCTTCCTTATATTACCGGGTTTCTTGGAATTGCTTTCTGGCTCCGTGTCAGCAAAATACTTGCTCCGGCATTTCGCAGCAGCCGTTTTCTTGAGTTTTTTGGAAGAAATACCTTTTCCATTATGATGCATCACATGATGGTGTTTTTTCTTCTGACAACGTGCTTTGCATTTGGTGCAAAATATATGGGAATGTTTGGCGATTTTGATTTTGCACGTTATAAAAGCGATATTTATTACTGCTACCGGCCGGGGGGAGAAGCACAGTGGATTATAATTTATCTGCTGGCTGGCCTTATGGTTCCTCTGGGATTTCAGAAAATACTGATGATATTCAGGGGAAAAGTAAAAATTACATATTTCAATCAAATAAGACAATGGATTCATGAGAAAAAAACAGGTATAATCAGGCAAGAGCCGTACAATGTTTCCGATTCAGGTGAAAGCGGAAGAGATAAGACTCTGAATATGAAGTCTGATCAGCAGAAAGAGAAAAGTGAGGTTAAATGATGAACAGCAGGGTACCGCAGCTGTCGTGGCTGGAAAATCCGGAGGTATTTGCCGTAAACCGTCTGCCGGCACATTCGGATCACCGGTTTTATGAAAGTGAAGAAACCATGGAGACAGGAGAGAAGGCCGGGGGACGGATGCCTCTTCGCCAGTGCTTAAATGGAACCTGGAAGTTTTCCTATGCAGAAAATCCATCCCTCAGAAAGGCGGAATTCTATCAGGAAGATTTTGATGATTCTGATTTTCATGAAATCCAGGTTCCGGGACATATTCAGCTTCAGGGATATGATAAATGCCAGTATATTAATACCATGTATCCGTGGGACGGACATTCGGAATTGCGTCCGCCCGAAATAGACTGGGATTACAATCCGGTGGGAAGCTATGTCCGGGAATTTGATCTGGAGAAGCCTCTTTCCGGAAAGCGGGTGATTCTTTCTTTCCAGGGAGCAGAAACCGCCATGTATGTATGGCTGAACGGAGTCTTTGTCGGATATGGTGAGGACAGCTTTACTCCATCAGAGTTTGATGTGACTCCCTGGATCCGGGAACAGGGAAACCGTCTGGCAGTTGAGGTTTATAAGAGAAGCAGCGCAAGCTGGATTGAGGATCAGGATTTTTTCCGTTTTTCAGGAATTTTCCGGGATGTGTATCTCTATGGGATTCCAGATGTTCATCTTCAGGATTTGTTTGTAAATGCCGGGCTGGAGCATGATTATCAGGACGGACGGCTGAAAGCAGAGCTGTCTCTGGCAGAAAAAAACAGCGAAAAACAGTTTTCTGGCTGCCGCGTGGCTGCGTCTTTAAAAGACAGAGCGGGAAAACAGATCTGGGCGTCGGAAGCATGTGTTCCGGATGAAAATGGCAGGGTAGTTTTTGAGTCCTCTGTTTCCCGGGTTCATGCCTGGAGCAGTGAAGATCCGTATTGTTATATGCTGTACATTGAAATCAGGGACGGAGAGGGACGTCTGACGGAGATTGTGCCGCAGAAAATCGGCTTTCGTACTTTTGAAATGAAGGATCAGATCATGTGTCTGAACGGAAAACGTCTGGTATGGAAGGGAATTAACCGTCATGAATTTGATGTCCGTCTGGGACGGTCGATCACAGAGAAGGAAATGCTCTGGGATATCCGTTTTTTGAAGCAGCACAATTTAAATGCTGTGCGGACCTGCCATTATCCCAACCAGAGCCGGTGGTATGAGCTGTGCGATGAGTATGGGATTTATCTGATTGATGAGGCAAATCTGGAGAGTCACGGCTCCTGGCAGAAAATGGGAGTCTGTGAGCCGTCCTGGAATGTGCCGGGAAGTCTTCCCCAGTGGAAAGCCTGCGTAGTCGATCGTGCCAGATCGATGCTGGAGAGAGATAAAAACCACCCGTCTGTTCTTGTATGGTCCTGTGGAAACGAATCTTATGCCGGGGAGGATATTCTGGCTATGTCCCGGTATTTTAAAGAACGGGACAGCTCCCGTCTGGTTCATTATGAGGGGGTCTTCTGGAACAGGGAGTTTGATGAAATCAGTGATATGGAAAGCCGGATGTATGCAAAGCCTCAGGAAGTAGAGGAATATCTGAAGCAGAACCCCAAAAAGCCGTTTATTCTCTGTGAATATATGCATGCCATGGGAAATTCCTTAGGCGGTATGGAGGAGTATACCAGACTGGCAGAACGCTATCCCATGTATCAGGGCGGATTTATCTGGGATTACATTGACCAGGCGCTGGTAAAAAAAGACGGAGAAAAAGAGGTGTTGGGTTATGGCGGAGATTTTACCGATCGTCCAACGGATTATAATTTCTGCGGAAACGGTATTGTATACGGAAACAGAACGCCATCTCCCAAGGCGGCTGAAGCAAAGGCCCTGTATCAGAATCTGAAGCTGACACCGGAAGCGGGACAGGTTCTTGTGAAAAATGAAAATCTGTTTACAGACACCTCAGACCGGGAATTTGTGTACCGGATTTTGAAAAATGGAAACCAGGTGTACGAAACACGTTTTGATGCAGTGGTAAAAGAAGGGGAGGAGAAACGGGTTCCGGTAGATTTGCCGGAGGAATTTCGGAATCTTCAGGCTGTTTCCCGCAGTCTGACCGGGGACAGGGCTGTTCAGGATGAATATGTCTATCAGGTTTCCGCCCTCTTAAAAGAAGATACTTTATGGGCGGAAAAAGGCTTTGAAACAGATTTCGGGGAGACTCTGGAGTCAGAGGCGTCCGGACTGGTTTCCTGCCCTGGAAAAGCCGGCAGGGAGGAACTGAGCATAAAGTCAGAGGAAATCCCGCTGACGGCAAAAGAGGAGCCTCTTACGGTGATTCACGGAGATGTGAACCTGGGTGTGAAGGGCAGAGGATTTTCTGTCCTGTTTTCCAGAACAGAAGGGGGAATCGTTTCTCTCAGATACGGAGAAAAGGAATGGATTGCAAGAGCGCCTATGCCTACATACTGGAGAGCTTCTACGGACAATGACAGAGGAAATCATTTTGCGGCAGACAGCGCTGCGTGGATGGCGGCAGATCAGTTCTGCTGGTATGACAATACCCGGATTCAGATAGAGGAATCTGAAAATCAGGTTACAGTAACCTATCGCTATGGAGTTCTGGTTCATCCGGAAACAGAAACAAGAGTAACCTATACTGTAGGGGCAGATGGAAAAATCCAGACATCCGTTCATTTTTGCGGAAAAACGGGCCTTCCCCAGCTGCCGCTGTTTGGAATGAGATTCCGCCTTCTGCCGGATGCAGACAGGTTTTCCTATTACGGATATGGTCCGGAGGAAAGCTATCCGGATCGGAAACACGGGGTTCGGCTGGGAATTTTCTACGGAACACCGGAGGGAAATATGGCTTCGTATCTGATTCCCCAGGAATGCGGAAACAGAAGCGGGGTAAGGTGGATGAAAGTTCTGGACTCACAGGGAAACGGACTGAAATTTACTGCAGCGGGAAGGCCGCTGGATATGAACGTGCTTCCCTATACGGCGCTGGAGCTGGAGCAGGCTCTCCACGAAGAAGAGCTTCCCGTATCCCATAATACGATTGTTACAGTGCTGGGAGCGCAGAGAGGTGTTGGAGGAGATGACAGCTGGGGAGCTCCTGTACACCGGGCTTATGAAATCAGCGGGGAAAAGGATATCGATTTTCATTTTGTAATAGAAGGCTGCAGGGAATAACAAGGAGCAGCCGGACAGGATATTTTCCCGGTTTTCTGCTGCAGGAAAGCCGGGAAAGAATGCTCTGAAAGGTATGCCAAAAGCCTTGAAAAAAAATTAAAAAACTTTTTGAAAAAAGTGTTGACAAATACATAGATATATCATATAATACCCTTGTTGCTCGTTGAGAGACAGCTAATCCTCGATAGCTCAGTCGGTAGAGCACGCGGCTGTTAACCGCGCTGTCGTAGGTTCAAGTCCTACTCGGGGAGCTTTTGCTAACAGCAAATCCGGCCCCATGGTCAAGCGGTTAAGACATCGCCCTTTCACGGCGGTAACACGAGTTCGAATCTCGTTGGGGTCATTTTATTGAAACAGGATTGTTTCAATGCATAAAAAAAATATGGCGACATAGCCAAGCGGTAAGGCGTGGGTCTGCAACACCCTGATCACCAGTTCAAATCTGGTTGTCGCCTCTGAAGGAATCACAGAAATGTGGTTCCTTTTTTCGTATAAAAAGCCTTTAAAATAAAGGAATTTCGACAATTTTAGTAATTGTTACTAGAATTAACCGAAGTTCCTTTTTTAGTGGGAAAAGCCGTTTTGGAACAGGTTGGTACACTATAAATCGAAAGATAGTGTACCAATAGTGTACCAAAAAACAGTAACAAGTGAGAGATCTACAGATGACTTGACAAGTATTTGACAAGTTTTAGTCGTCTTTTGAAAAATTTAAAAAATTTTTTAGCTCCGAAATCACATCATTACTGTAGCTTTGTATAAAACGCATCAAATATTTATTTAGATTTTGGATAAACGCTTGACGTTCATGTTCTGACTTTGTATTCGGCAATGATTTTATAAGGTGTTTATCGTTAGTCATTTTTTCGTGCACTAAAATATAAAAATAGTTTGCAACATTTTCCATAATTTCATCGAGATCAGTTTTCGATACCGAAAAAACAGAGCTATTTTTGTTCTTCTGTCCGACTACAGCATTTCTAATTTTTTGATGAAATTTGTGCTTTGTTTCTTTTTGAAAATCGCCTAATTGTTGATCCAAATGATTGGTAAAGTCTTTATCTTCCATATCGCATTCTTGAATAGATGCTGCTATTTTACTGGAATAAATAAAATCGTGTGCATCTTCGCAAAGCTTTGGAATAATATGGGAGCATAGCCGATTATATATGTAAAATTTGGTATCTGGCACAGTTTTACTGTATTGTGGCTTAGATGAAAGCAGTGCGCTAAAGTACCGTTCAAAAGATTCTAAATCGTTGTCCTCGGCCGATGCAAATAAATCTAAAATGGAATCCAGTCGATACATACGTTCTGGCTCAAGGCAGAGGATTTTTTGTAATAGAGAAGAACGAAAATCTCCAGGCTTGAGAGCAAGTTTAACAGGAGTATTTTCAATGAAAAGTTCTCCTAAAGCGTTTTCAGTAATCGATCTATGCGCGATTTCGTCAGTATGTTCGACCAGTCCTACAAGGTAATCCGGGGTACATCCAAGAAAATAAGCCATTTTATTTAATTTGTCCTTTTCCATGACGCATGATTGTCCGGATTCAATTTGATTGATACGTTGTCTACTGCATCCACAGTATTTCCCTAAATCATCTAGGGTATACTCTTGTAATTCTCTAAGTTCACGAACACGTTTTCCATTAATTTTCATTTGAGTCATAGTTTCTCCTAGGTATTTTAGTCTTGGTAAGAACAAGTATACATATCAGTGCAATTGTACGTCAAGTGGGTAGGGCGTTTCATTATGAGAAAAAAGAGGATAGAATGATGTCACACCGGTGAAAAACCCACAATGGAAACAAAAAACAATTTACATTTGCTTCCAAATGGTCACAATTAAGAATTCAAGAAAAAAATTTGAGGTAAATGTGGGAGAAAGGGAAATAGCATGGATAATGAATCTTTGAGTTGCTATAGTCAGGCATACTCACAGGCGAATATGGACATCTATCGAAGAGAACAGGAAAAAGCACAAGATGTGAGATGGCATCTAAGGGAGGAGATGGAGAGTGCAAAAATAGAAGTTCAGAAGCGAGCGGCAATAGAAGAGATCATCAGTCGCGAAAAAGAGCGGAGAGAAAAAAACAGAGCTGACACAGTGAGTTTAAGGCAGCTGCAGAAAACGGAAATTGTGGTTACGGTTGACGGAAAGGTAGAAATTCATAAAGAATTGTTCGGAGGAGGAAAAGTGGATAGGCCTAATTTCCAAATTATAGAGTTTACCCAATATCTATTGGAAGTAGAAGAGGCTTATGGAATTTTTGAGATAGTGTTTATGTGTTCGGGAGAAACAAGGAAGGTGTATTTGAACTTAGCCAATGTGACATCGAAGGAAGTTAATAAAAAGTTTAATCGTGCAGGTATTTGCTTTGGTTTTTCGCATGGAAAGGAATCTGAACTTCGTGAAATGTTAGTGGTAAAGTTGCTGTCAAATGCACCAAGGAAAAGACTTCCTGCGAAGCATGGCTGGTTTCGTGATACAGATTTGAAGCTAAATTTTGCATTTCCAACGGATTTAACATGGAAGGAGCTGGAACATTTGCGATGAATCAATTGAATGCCTGGAAAATAGGATTGCTCCAAGTATTGATAACAGCATATCCTGTTTTGACTGAAAATGGTATAAAATTACAACGGCCTATAGCGTTGATAGGAGAAGACGAAAAAGCTATGCAGTTGTTGTGGAATCAGCTTTGTCTGTTTCCTGAACAGAGAATGATTCCATTGTCGGTGATGCCGAAAGAACTCGAAAAAAAATGGCTTGAATCTGAATATGGTGTATTCTACTGTAGCTATAATCGAGGCAGATATACTAGACAAAACATAGAGCAAATTGCAGTAAAATGCCAAATGGTGGATGATGGAATAGAGCATCAGAAATTAGTGCTACTATTTTCCAATTGCTGTATTCCAGAAGAGGTAGATGTAGAGGGTACAATGTTCTTTTCACATTTTGACGAGGTGGCTCCGCTTAAATTCGATGTAGCAAAGTTCATTCATTTTTGCTTAAAAAATGAAATAAGACTACTGCAAAAAGTAAGAGAAGGGGTGAATGAAATTGGAATTCAGGAAGCTCATCCTATTTTAGCAGCAGCGAAGATTTTGCTTGAAAATTATGCGATAAGTGAAAGCTCAATGGAAGAGATACCGGATTTTTTACAACGAACCTGTTGTCTACAGGACAAAGTATATGAGGAGTGGGAGAGCACAGAGAATCCAGAGATTTATGCAATCGCATTGAATCGAGCGATAATGGAGTGTGCAGATTTTTTGCCGCCAGTGTTAAATCGAGAATATATAAAGGCGGAGGATATAGGAGGGATAAATGAAGCAATTTTTTATGATGAGTTTGCCTACTACCTGCCAGAACAGTTTTTTCGATTTATCTGCGAACGGTGTATTTCTTCTGCCAGTGTAGCTTATGTAAAATCAAAACTGGCAGAAGCAGGCGTATTAGTCTTGGAAGGAAAGGCCAGAAATTACTTTACAGTTAAAATCGAGGTAGTGACAGTGTATGGTAGCATCTTAAGGGTCAGGAGAATGAAGATTCTTCGTGAAAAGTTCGACCAGTACGGCGAGTTTTCAGTGGAGGAACTGTACAAAATGAGCAGAGAGGAGACATATGAAAGTGAAGACTGGGAAGTCTGTGAAACTTGGGAGGCTTAAAGGAACGGGAAAATGTGTGCATATTGCAGAGGATGCGGATAATTCCAGCATCTTGGTACTGGGGCGTTCAGGCAGTGGTAAGACGTATGCCTTGCAGCAAATCGAAAAAAATATTGCAGAAGGCGGTGGAATGGTATTGGTTTTAAATTTCAACTCCACACATGATTTTCTGAACTACAGAGAAAATCAGAAGGTAAAACGGATTAATATTCGAGCAGAAGGGTATCCGTTTCCACTTTTTTGTCCAATGATATTTCCTGATGGTCGCAGGGAACGAGAGGAAGATATTGTCGAATCAATCCTCGAAATTTTTGGTGGCGTACTGCCGCTTCCTGTGCGGCAAAAAGCAGAACTTCGCATGGCTGTACAGCAAGTAGTTGAACATCCTGAAATGTGGGCACAAGGTATTCAGGCGATACGGGACCTTTTAATGCAAAGAGAGGAAGAGGCAGCTTGGCGTGTCTACGATAAATTCTACAGTCTGTTTAGCAGTGTAGAATTCCGCCAGCAAGAAGAAAAAATTTTCAGTTCAGGGCAAATAACGATTCTGGATCTCGGCGACTATGCTGCGAATGTACAACATTTTATTGCGGAGATGACGTTGGCAATTTTATACAGATATTTTTGTATCTGGGGCAGGTATGCAAAGCAGCCATTGTTCGTTGTGCTGGACGAGTTCCAAATTTTGCGATTAACCCGTAACTCGATTCTGGCACACATTCTCCGCGAAGGACGGAAACACAATTTAGCAGTACTTTTTGCCACGCAGACGTTGGAAACGTTCAGCAAGGAGCAAGTAGCGGTTATTCGACAGGCAGCAACGCAACTGTATTTCCGGCCGGATGAAAAGTGCTTGAAAAATCTTGCAAGGGAATATACGGGGGAAAATTGGGGGAATATTCGAGAAAAAGTGCCATCATTCCAACGGGGAGAATGTATTGCTGTTGGCCGTTTCGAGACTGGGACTATGGAAATAAGAAAGCCAATTATGATGACTTTTCGAGAAAAAGGAGGAACGTAAAAATGAAGAAAACAAAAGAGGATGCGAATATTCGAGTTTATACTAAATCCGATCTGCTGGAAATTTTCCCTTTTGGTCGCACGAAGCTGCAACAGCTGCTTACGGCCGGAGTGTTGCCAGTCGTGAAAGTTGGCAAATCGTACCTAACATCAGAGGCGCAGATTCAACGCTGGTTACTCGAAAACACAGGTAAGGAAATTTTTTATTGATGCTGGATGCCCCTGGAACTACCTCCAGGGGTCTACTTTTTGGGAGGAATATTATGGTAGAAAAAGAAACTATGAAAAAACGCCGTAAAAAAGGCGAAGGTTCGATTACAATGAAAGAAAATGGGACGTATTTGGGACGGATTACGATTGCGGGATATGAACCATTTTCCTGTACCGGAGCAACGAAAAAGGAGGTAGAACGGAAACTAGAGGAATTTAAAATCCGAACCTTAAAAAAAGAGGTAATACCGCAAAAAATATTTGTAAATTCATATATCGAGAAATGGCTGGAAACTGTAAAGCGGCCATCTTTAAAGGCAGCGTCCTTTGATCGACTGGAACGTACATACCTTACGCAGATTAAAGATAGTCGGGTAGGAAGATGCCAGCTGGGAAATATTACATCAATGGACGTGCAAGGACTAATTAACGAAAAAAGCAGGACACTTTCCTACTCATCTCTAAAGAAAATATATGAGTTGTTAAATGGATGCTTTGAGTATGCGGTTATCTGCAGAGAGATGGATTTTAATCCAGTGCGAGCAGTGCAGATGCCAAAAAAAGAAAATTTAAATAAGAAGGAGAAGCAAATGAGCGTATTCAGTAAAGAGGAACTTGCCAGAATAGAAAATGTGGCAGCCATTACGTATCAGTCAGGAGAGGTACGGTATAAGCATGTATGGTTTTTTATATTACTGGCAAATACTGGACTTCGAGCAGGGGAAGCGATAGCATTGACCTGGGATAATGTAGATTTGGAAAAGGGATTCATTTATGTGAGGCAGAATGCGTCAGTAGTTCAGGAGCGGAGCCATGATAGCGAAAAACGCTATAAAGTAATCATTACGACGGTTAAAACGAAAAACGGTGAAAGAATAGTTCCCTGTAATGCGAAGGCAAAGCAGGCCTTGGAAGGGATGAGAAGTTATCAGGAGACGCACCATATCAAAAGCAAATATGTGGATTGTAATGATAAGGGGGAGTTGTTGAGCCAGCAGACATTGCCAAAAATTTTGAAGGCGATCTTGAAAGCGGCAGATGTACCGTATCGAAGCGTCCATTCTTTCCGGCATACATTTGCGACCAATCTAATTCAGGCAGGGGTGGATGTGAAGGTGGTAAGCCAGCTTCTGGGGCATAGTTCTGTGAAGATAACTTACGATACCTATGTGCATATGGGAGTTGATCGGGCGGTTGAGGCTGTAGCAAGAATCGGATAGCTTGGTATTATTGATTATGGGAAATCTGCCCTTCCATAGTCTTTAGGAGCATTTGGGAGGCGAGATTTGTATGAGGCACTTGTTCTGAATGAGATAAATACAACTATACTAGACGTTAGCTGTATTTATCCCGTGTAACTGGTTATTGTAATAAAGGAATTATAATTACGCTTAAAAATAGGTGTTGCTTTCAGTATTACTGAAGGCAGCACCTATTTTTTAGGCATAAACTGGACAGGGCAGATGCTTGGCATATTATAAAATAGGGAAGCATCTAGTAATGGCCCACTGGGGGTGTAAGGAAGTGCTGGAAGCCTTTTATTTTTTTGTGCCAATTTGGTAATGACTGATTCTATATAGTCTTTTTGATTGCGAAATTGGGAATAATTGCAATGGTATTTTTTGCCGGTAATAAAGCTGACCGTATTAATGACAAAATGAATGTGTAAATTAGGCGTGTCGGCATGGATTGCAAATACCACCTGAAACCCTTGGTTAAAATACCAGTTGGCCAGATGGTACGCAATGGGAACGATTTGACACACTCCAAGACAATCCATATATTCATCTGGTTGGAAGGAAACAATTTCATGGCGTGCTCGGAAACCGGACGTGTTTTTAAATACGGATTGGGTTTTGAGAAATTCTTCGATTAGGTTCTCTACCGTGCATTTTGGAGGAAAGCCAAGGTATCCGACATAGGCAGGCGGAAAACAATCGGAGCGGCCAGTACGTGTAATATATCTAAGAAAAATTTCAATGATTTCGGGTTCATTTCTCTGATGCACATATTTTTTCTGTGGTGTTGGGGATACATTTAAGACTGCCAAGGTTAAAAACTCCTTTCGATAGTTGCTAACAAGTGTCTGAACGCATCAGGGGCATCAGCCAGCAAACCGGAATTTTGAAACAGATAAACCTGGGTTTGCATAAGAATCCTTGCAGTATGGAAATCTTTCTGTATTCGAGAAGAGTGAGTATTGTGAGCTTCAATGCACTCATTAATAAATTTATTCGGAGTTATTTTTTTCTTAGCAGGGATGGATTGAAGAATTTGTTTGGAACGCTGTGTTAAGCGTACAGAAGTAACAGGACTTTGCTGAATGCTCATGGGATTCTCCTTTTTCAGTTATAATATATTTATCGTTATGTATAGGGATAAATAAATCGTTATATTTTTATTCATAGGAATAATGATAGTTATAATGATAATATATTTTTTATTAATTCTATATTTATTAATGATAATAATAAAATATATCGATTTTAGTTATATTTCTTATATATAAAACAAGTAACGCCAAATGTACTACACTTTTGGTTGGAAAGGTTGAGAGGAGTTGACAAGAGTTTACTTGATTTCATTACAGTGATGTTATTTACAGAGTGGATAAATCAAGATACCCCATGCAATATGCATGGGGCATTTTAATGGTCGTAAGAAGTTTTATAATTGGTAGAAATAAGAATAAAGTCCTGTATGCTGATTAAAGGAATCGTCCAGGACTTTCCCGTTTTCATAGCCCTGAGTTTTCCGGTACGACAAAGTTTACATACGGTAGATGGGCGGCAATTGAGTATTTCAGCAGCTTCATGTACGTTTAATAATTCTGGATAATTTTGAAGAATGTTCAAATGGATGGAACCCCTTTCAGATGAATTGATTTTATTAGAATGTTGAGTGAAAACGCTATTTAAATTCTAAAATCAGTTCATCTATTATTTTTTTCTGCTGAGGGGTGAGATTACTCCAGCGATCAAAAAACTTTTTTTGTTCAGGAGTAAGTGGTACAGCAGTATTATCTTCGTCTTTGACATGTACTGATGTGTTGCTATATAAAGCGAGGGCTGAAAGCTCCGAGACGAGCCTACAGCCCCAATCACTATCATAGAAGAGTTGTACATCTACAGGCGTTTCTTCTAGTCAAAAGATATGCCAGAATTGAGGGCAACTGCCCGTATATAGACGCTCAGTTTTCACGAAATCTCTCCAGGGAGACATGCTTTTTTGTTTGAGTTAGATTTCAGCATATGACAGTCGGAAACTCAGTTACATTTGCTATGTCAAGACCTTACGGACAGCTAATGAAAACTGATTATTCAACATAACCATAGCTGACTTTTAAATCACGGTTTGTATAAGTTTTAAGAGCCTGCTTGATTATTTCGTCGTAATTTGCTTTTACATGGTGTGCCATGTCAGGAGAATAAAATCTTAGAGAAACTGTATCACCTGTTTGTGAGTAAAGGGTAGATAGATCAATCCAGCGATAATAATTAGCGTCAGACATTTTTTGATGTATAATTTCTTTTACGTCCTCCCAGTTAATTTGAATAGCAGTTTTCATAAGTCCTTTAGACAAGAGAACGGTTTCTGCATCATGGATGCTCTTATTAACAGCGGCAGTATTTACCGTGTTGCAAGAATTTTCATCTTTTGCCTTTAAAACTAATTCAACTTTTCCCATCTGATACAGAATATTTACAAGAAGGACGGTATTTTGTGTTACAGCTTGCTCGCCTTCAGTAAAAGTTTCCCAATCTCTTTTTTGCAGTACGTCTACGATATAAGACAACATAGTAAGCTGCTTTCGATAAATTTGGTAAATAGAAGTAAACGAGTCCTCAAATTTTTTGGCTGTCTGTGATAATTCGTCTAAATATTCTACAATGGAGTTTATTTGTTCACGTTCTTTCTTTACCTGGGAAAGGGCTTCATATGCACTATCTGACAATTTGTTGCCGGCTATATTGAATATGATGCCTCCAACCATTAAGCCAACGCCAAGAGTTGTGGCCCCTAAAATAGTAGAACCTAAAGCCATACCTCCGCCGCCAGCTGCGAGTGCGCCGCCGCCCAGTGCAGCTAAGGCAGCGTTGGTAGCTGCTACTCCACTAAGGGAAGCAATAGCAGTACCGGTGGAAGCAGTTCCTAAAGCCATAACAGCGGCAGTCGTTGCTCCTGCTGCGGCAAAGCCTCCGGCTGTACCGGCTACTGCGCCGCCGAGTCCGCCAAATAGAACTGCTGCACCAACAGATACGTCATGTATATCTTGGGGATTATAAGAAGGAATTGTTACATCGTTATGTACATAGCTTTTAAACTGGGGTTTATTGTGGATTTTTTCAAAAACAGAAGTAAATTCACCAAAACTACTTAATATTTCCAATTCCTTTTTTCCCAGAGAATCCATAACTTCTGTAGCTGCTTTGTTTTTTGATTCAAAATAGTCTATATTTTCTTTATGAATCTTTTGTGCTAATTTTTGGGTGTCATTGGCATCCTTCATTTTACTTGCGCCTGAGATGGCAGAACCTGCACCGGCAATCCCTGCTACTGCTGCTCCCAAACCTAGAATTAATGGTAATGGCATAATAACGTCCTCCTTAAAATGTATTATTTTTTATTTTTTCACAGATAGCATAATTAAAAGCCTCATACTCTTCCTGAGACATACTATCTTTAAAATATAACTCATAGCACTCATCAACCCTGCAGAATATAGGACGATTTTCGTAAATACTGCATAGGTTTCCGCTTAAATAACGGCAAATTCCGTCCCCACGATCTAAATTTGCATAGATAGGGGAGTTTTTTAAATGGCGGCAACAGCCGCCGCATTGTTCACAGTGAAACATTATTCAAATACCAGCGTTTTGTTTTTATTTTGCATAAATTCATTAAAATCGCCTTCCCATGGGATTTTGATACCTAAAGAATTTGATACAGCCAAAAGCATATGATTTAGTTCAAATTCATTAGTTGCCTGGGTAATTGCTGAAGCTAAATCTGCATACATGGCAGTTTCCTGTTTGAACTTAGTAAGATCAATTTTTAACAGTTCGGCGGCGTAAGCTTCAAAAAAGGCAGCTTGTTGTGCAAAGTCTCTGGACACAGATGAAAAAAGAGAAAATTGATTTAATTTATCAAACAATTTACATATGGAATCCCCTCGATCTAAATAATAAAGTAACGTGCAGCTTAAAATTCCTGTTGTTAAAGTACCACAAAAGGTCGATACAAACGGACCAACTGCGGGAAGAGTTCCCAGAGGTGTTTTGGCGAGTGCTTCGCTTACGATTGTGCCCAAAACAACACTGGCTCCTGTAGCAATAATTTTTGCTGCAGAACGAATTCGCTCGCCAAAAGGCAGGTTATCAGGATTAAAAAGAAGAATTTTTCCGGCCTGAACCAAAGATGCCCATGTTTGACGAAGAATTTTAACCACATTTTTAGCAGTAGTGAAAAAAATGTTACATAAAGTAGTTACAACACTGGACAGGATACCGGAAATGGCTCCCTCTTTGAATTTTTCAAGTAACGTTTTATATTTAAGACGAGCATTCTCAAACCCCTGCTTAATGCCATTTCCTGCTTTTCTTAGGAATAATTCCATAGTAGCATTGCTGGGTAAGGTCCTTATACTATCTTTTACAGAAAACCATATTTCTGTAAAGACAAAACCAAGTGCTTGCCGGAGTCCCATTTGCATACCGACGGTACCGGCAGCAAAGGCTACATCTTTAGCAAATTTAGGGCTGGTGTAGTAGGCTTTGTTAATTTTGGCATTATAGGCTTTTCGTGCTCTGGCATCCTGGGCACGCATATTAGCCTTTTCTTCTTCTGTATATCCACCACCTTCTTTATTTAAGAATTCGTCCATGGACTTATCCTGTTTAGAGCGATTTGTATGTGCGTTTGTGGCGCAGAGATTGTCATCAGAGTTAGCCAGATCCGTTCCCGTTAGTCCAGCTAATACTCGCCCTGCATCGTTATGGATTTCTTTTGCCGAAATAATATGTTCTACATCTACCTTATCATCTGTATCAAATTTTGCCTTTGTATATCCGTCGTAAAGGGTGCCTTCTTTCTTTTGCTCTGCATACTCCTTCCTTTTTTGAGTATAGCGGCTATCGTTTGCATGATAATCTTTAGATGAATATTCCCCTCTATTTTCATAAGCTGCTTTATTTGCAGAGTTTTTGTATTTCATTTCCGATTGTTCATAATTATCGTGATCAATCTGGCGTACATTATGGATGGTATCCACATCCCCACCGTGTTGATCTTTAATAAAAAAATCTAATCCGAAAGAAGTAATTAAACTTTCAACAATGACTCGTTCATATTGTTGAAATATGCTATCTAATACATTTTCGGATGGATCTGGTAAGAAATTTGTATCAGATAACTGTGCGAAACTTGTTCCCATTTTAATATCTCCTAGATTTTTATTGTATTTAGGTGAGAATCGCATCCCCCTGCCCTTTCAGCCACAAATTCAACCCCTTTTCTCCATATACCTCCGCAGTTACCAGATAGCTGCCGTCTTCCTGTTTCACGGCGGTGGCTGTAGGCAGGCGATCCAGTACGGCGTTAATATCTGATCCAGTATAGGTAAAACTGGTTTTATGCAGTTTTCCGCTAAACATGAAGGGAATCCTTTTCCGAAATTCGCCTTCTTCAAACCGATCTTTGTAGGGTACATGGAAGGTTTCTTTGGAAATTTTATATGCTGCAATCCGGTCAACACGGTATATGGTCGGATAACCAGGATATTTTTTATCGTGTTCGCCGATATAGGCAATGAGGTAGAAGTAATATTCAGAGCAGATAATTCCTACTGGTTTTATATCGGCATGAGTAACTTCTCCATTTGTCTTTTGATATTCCAAATGAACGAAATGGTGCTGGTATACCGCTGTCCCAAGCTCCCAGATGCGGTTAATCAGCATTTTTTGATGACGTGGTTCTACATAGTGGAATAATTCGTTGCGAATCAGATCTGCCATCTTTTTCCGCTCATTTGCAGGAAGACAGGCTTCAATTAATTCTTCAACAATGTGCTCCATCTCTTCTTTACAGAGAGAACGGCTTTCCATCAAAATTTTTGATATGGCGAAAAGTTCTGCATTTGTCAGGGCAACGGTTTTGGAACTGACCAGCCGAAAGCCTTTTTGAGCATAATCATATCGAATTTCTGCAGCTTCACCGGTTTGTGTAGCTCTGTTAGCATAAAAATCCCGAATAGAATCAATGTCTCTTTGAATGGAACGGGGATTAACTCCGTATTCTTCGGCTAATTCTGCTTTTCTGATAAGTTCACCAGATAAGAGACGACTGTATATTTCCAGGATTCGGTCGTGTTTTCTTGTGCCATCGTTCAAAATAGATCCCTTCCTTCGTTTATTTTATACCAATTATAGCATGTAACAGTGACATTAGATGTCATTGGAAAAGGAATCCTGTCTATTTCTATCATATCATAAATGATGCTGACAGACAAGGTTTTAGGCACCCTGATAGACGCTTCAATTTGTCCGGTATATCCGTAAAATTAAATAAAATGGAGGTAGTTTATGACTGGATTGGATTATGCGTTGATTGGAAGTAGAATACGAGAAGCAAGAACTGCATTAAAATTGACACAGGAAGAGGCTTCTGAACGGTGTGATATTACCAATTCTTTTTATGGGAATATTGAGCGTGGGGATAAAAAGATGAGTGTGGAAACCCTTGTAAAAATATCCAGAGGACTGGGAGTATCGCTGGATTATTTGGTATACGGAGAGATTCCGGAGGAGGGGAATCAGCTGGAGGAACTGTTACAGGATATTCACCGAAGAACGGATGAACAGCAGTATGGAAAATTTTTGCTGTTAATGAAAACCCTTTCTAAAATCGTCGATCAGTTGTAGGAATGAAAACTAGATTTTTTTAAAAGGATATTATAAATAAGAATAGCAATCCTAATTTAAGCCATGTGCGTTGTCACAGGGCTTTTTTTGTGACTAAAAATGTCATTTTGCCAGAAGTGACGTAGAGTGTCATTGATGACTGCTATTCTAAATTTAGGAGAGGGAAGGAGGCGAAGAAATATGAAACGGTTTCAGGCGTCCATGGTAAGGTATGGATATGGTATGATTTATGCAGAATCAAAGGATGAAGCGGAAGAGAAAGCAAAACGTCTGCAGGCAGATGAGATTAAATGGATTAAAAATAATGGAAGTGAGAATATGCTGGTCTGCGTTGTAGAACTTCCATCTATAGATGGACAAGTGTAAAAACAGATAAGGAGGAAGAGAACATGATAAAACGATATTTAGGAATTGGAGTTTTATTATCAATTATTCTGGCAGTAGCCGGATGCGGCGGCAGTACTCAGACGGTTGAGGATTCTGACGCAGCTGTTATGGAGGAAAGTAAAAGTGCTGGTGACGGCAAGCTTCATCTTGGAACGACAATTTTGGACTGGGAGTATGCGGTGGAGAATCTGCAGTATGGAACTCTCTATATAGCAAAGCGTATGGAAACTGTATATGAAGACACAGTGATTGGAGCAGTTGAAAAGGAATTGGATCATTTGACACAGACCGAGGAAAGCCAGTGGGCAGTGTGCGATATTGAATACCTGTTTGACACCCCGATACCTGGGAAGATAACAGCGATACTTCGGGCAGATCATCAAGATCCATTTCCTGAAAAAGGTATGTATGAGTTGAACTATATTGTTTTGGAGGAATGCCAACCTTTAATAAGCGAAGATGGATTTACCAGAGAAGTACCAGTTTACTATATGGTTTCGGATATGCAGGCTTTTTATGACGGATATAACGCATTTCAGGCAAACAAGGCATTACAGAATAGCGAAAAGGAACCAATGGGGGATACTGTTTCTAGTAATGTCCATTCTGCAAGGACAGCAGAGGAAGTAGAAACAACAGATGCAGTAGAGGCAGAATCAGGAAATAAAATTGACACCTCCGAGTATATTCTTCCCGAAAGTGATACACGTTGCTTGACAGAAGAGGATGTGGCAGGGTTAAGCGAGGACGAAATCCGAATTGCCCTGAATGAAATTTATGCACGCCATGGAAGAAGGTTCCAATCAGAAGACTTAAATGCACACTTTTCATCCAAATCCTGGTATGAACCGAAATATTCTGCTGAAGAATTTAGCGCAGTAGAAAGCAGCATTATGAATGACTACGAGAAAAAGAATATTGAATTTCTGGCAGAGGTTCGAGATGGAAAATCCGGTTCAGGACAAGGATTTGAAGAAGGCTGGATGTATGGCATGTACTATCTGGATTTAGGCGAAGGCGGCATTACAGCGGAAATTGGTTACTATACAGATAGTGGTGAAGATTACCTTTCCCTGTCTGGTTCTTATCTGGACAGCTATGGAGAATTTTCCGGTACAATTACGCATCTGGGTGATGGCACGATGTTAGCAAGCAGCGAATTTGCGGAAAGTGTCCGTTTTGAATACAACGGAAAGGATCAGATTGAGATCCTGTCGGCAGATAATACAGGTGGCATGGATTTCCCAGGCTTTGAAGGGGTTTATCAGAAAACGGAGGATTTTCCACGGTAGAAAAGCATAGCTGATTGACGCTGTAGTATAAAAATAGTATAATATAGTTATAATATTGCTATAGTTATGAAAGGGGAAGTGTTATGAATATAAAACCGTCTGCAGCGATCCGTCAGAATTACAATGAAATTGCAGAATTGTGCAGAAAAACAGCCGAGCCTGTCTTTCTGACAAAAAATGGGGAAGGCGACTTGGTTGTAATGGATATTACTACGTTTAATAGACGTGAAAAAATGCTGAAACTGCGCGAGGAACTGCTTGCAGTAGAAGAAGATCGTATGGCAGGGAGAAGTGGATGTACAGTGGATGAACTGGATGCCTGTTTAGATGATGTAATAGAGGGAGCGTAATTATGGCGGACAGTAAATATTACAAGGTAATTGTTTCCGATAAGGCAAAGTGGATGTTAGAGATGCATTTTCGTTTTATCGCAAATGTCAGTAAAGAAGCGGCTCGTAAAAAGAAAAAAGAGCTGGTATCAGCAATCCGTTCCCTTTCTCAATACCCAGAAAGGTATCCATATTTTGAAGAACTCTATATTCCATCCAATAAGTATCACAAGATGTTTGTAAAAGAATGGTATCTGGTACTTTACCAGATAAAAGACAATACGGTATATGTGGATGTTATTCTGGACTGTCGGAAAGATTATAACTGGCTATTATAAAATATAAAATTTCAGAGAGATATTATAACTGTGAGTAATTCATAAGGAGGTCTTTAAAGTGGACAAGCGGATTCTCACAGTTATTCTCAGCATTCTTACAGTCATCCTTGATGCAATGAAAGATGATGAATAACACCAGCCCAGGTCAGATATGGCCTGGGTATTTTTATGCCCAAAATAAATCAAAGGAGGAATTGAAAATGGCAGCAAACGTTGAAACGATGTTTTACACAAGGACAGCACCATGGCACGGACTTGGGACAAGGGTACTGGAAGCTCCGACTTCCAGCGCAGCCCTTTCCCTTGCCGGATTGGATTGGAGGGTGGTTCAAAAACCGCTTTTTACGGAGGAAGGACTTTTTGTTTCCGGCTTCAAAGCGAATGTAAGAGATACAGATAACCAGGTATTGGGGGTAGTGTCAGACCGATATAAGGTGGTACAGAATGAAGACGCCTTTGCCTTTACGGATGAACTGCTGGGTGAGGGCGTTACCTATGAGACAGCTGGAAGTCTGCAGAACGGCCGCCGTACCTGGATTTTGGCAAAGCTTCCTCAGAGATATATTATCAGTGGGGATGAAATCACACCGTATCTGGTCTTTATGAACAGCCATGATGGAACCGGAGCAATTAAGGCAGCCATGACACCAATCAGGGTTGTGTGCCAGAATACGCTGAATCTGGCACTGTCTACAGCAAAGAGAAGCTGGTCAACCATCCATACGGGGGACATTCATGGCAAGCTGGAAGACGCCAGAAATACCCTTTTATATGCAGACCGGTACATGGCAGAACTGGGAAAAGCCATTGACCTATTAAACCGCCAGAAGCTTTCAGACCGTCAGGTATTGGAGTACATAGATAGTCTGTTTCCGCTTCTGGATAATGCCAGTGAAACCCAGAAGAAGAATATCCTTAAAATGAAAGAGGATATGAAGTGCCGTTATTTTGAAGCGCCGGATCTGGCACATGTGGGAAAGAACGCTTACCGCTTTGTAAATGCAGTCAGTGATTTTGCCACCCATGCCAGACCGTTAAGGGAACGCTCCAATTATCGGGAAAGCCTGTTTGGAAAGACGGTTGACGGAAATACCATGATTGACAGGGCTTATGAGATGGTAAAAGCAGCGTAATGGAACCAGCTTATGTAGAAGATAGGCAAAGATATATGTGAAACGGCTGGATATTGGATATATGGGCTTCACAAACTACTTGTTGGTACATAAAGCGTTGGATATAATAGATAGCAAAAGGAGGCGGTATCCATGACGGACGAAATGAAAAACTTGATTTTACAGTATGTAGATTCAGTACGGAATATATATGGAACACATCTAAAGCAAGTTATTTTATATGGCTCATATGCCAGAGGGGATTATACAAAAGACTCGGATGTGGATATTATGCTTCTGGTTGATTTGAATGAGGAAGAGGCAGAGAAGTTTTCTGATGAACTTTCGGAACTGGGATTTGAGTATAATGTTGGTTATGACATTTGGATGATGCCGGTTGTGAAAAATATACAGAGCTTTTTCAAGTGGAGCGTTGTGTATCCATTTTACAGGAGCGTAAAGGAAGAGGGGGTATCTTTGTATGAAGCTGCCTGAGACAGAAAAATTATAACATGATTTAGGATGGGAGTATCAGTCAATGGTACTCTCTTTTTTATGCAAAAATAGGAACAGGGGTGATTGGAATGGAACAGAAGAAAATCAGGCTGCTCCGGCCGGATGAGATCGAGTGCCGGATTGGAACAATCAGCGAGAAGGGCCTGAGTCTGCTGCTGTTTATGGATGCAAGAGCAGCACAGAACATTTTGGATGAAAGTTTTACATCCTTTGGGTGGCGCAGAACCCATCAGGAGATTGGCGGAAGGCTGTACTGTACGGTAGAGGTCTGGGATGGAGAAAAAAAGCAGTGGATCAACAAACAGGACGTGGGAACGGAAAGCTTTGCGGAAAAGGAGAAAGGGGCGGCTTCCGATTCCTTTAAGCGGGCCTGTTTTAACTGGGGGATTGGACGGGAACTTTACTCCGCGCCGTTTATCTGGATTCCGGCAGACCGAGTGAGTATTCAGTATGATGGAAAGCGGTATAGCACACCGGAACGCTTTACGGTAGCAGCTATCTCTTACAATGAGAATCGGGAAATCTGCGGGCTAGAAATCCGCAATGGCGCTAACAGGCCGGTATTTGTAAAACGGGTAATTGGAGAAGATGTGCCAGCCGCAAACGGAGAAACAAAGCAGGAAGTGAAGGAACAGGAACTAGCTTCTGCAGCACCGAAAAGCAATGGTGCCGATCCGGCAGAAACAGTAAAGAAGCAGCTTACAGTAAAGATGAAACGGGACATGCAAAAGGAACTAGACCGGACTGGTGTACCGCTGGAGAAGGTTCTGGAACGATACCATCTTGCGGATATTACCCAGATGACGGCAGAGCAGTACAGGGATGCCATGATCGGACTGAAACGATCCCAGTCCAGAACAGCTGCATAAGAAGAAAGAAGGGAGAAAATATGAGAGAGCAAAGTCAGAAAGAACGGTTGGAACGCTTAATAAAGCGGCCTGTTCCGAAAAAGAAGGTGGGAATTGTCCGGCTGGAAATGGTAAAGGAAAGCCGCTGTCTGTATGGAACAAAAAAATTCCGGAAGCCGGAAGAAGCGGCAGATATGATAAGGCCGCTGTTAAGGCCAGCGGATCGGGAAATGCTGGTGGTTCTGGCCTTAAATAACCAGATGGAACCGTTGGCACTGGAGATTGTGGCAGTAGGGGGATTGAACCACTGTTATATAGAGCCAAGGGATATTTATAAAATGGCGGTATTAAATAATGCGTCCTATATTATCTGCTTTCATAACCATCCGTCCGGCGACTGCAGGCCAAGCAGGGAAGACCGCCTGATTACGGAACGGTTACGGAAGGCAGGAGAGATTCTCGGCATTACGCTGGTTGATCATATCGTGGTGGGAGAAGACCGCTTTTACAGCTTTCGGAAAGAAGGAAAATTAATTGTTCAAGAGACTACAGCAGCATAAGGGAGAAGAGCATGATTCAGATTATTATTATCATTTGTATGGCAGTATAGGAGAAGAGCATATGAAAAAATTAGTGTCAACGTTACAGTTATCAAGAGAAGAATGGCTGCGTTACCGCAAGCAGGGAATCGGCGGTTCTGACGCAGGAGCCGTATGCGGATTAAACCCGTACCGGACAGCCGCCCATGTGTATCTGGATAAGATTACAGAGGATGTGGAAGAAATAGATAATGAATCCATGCGTCAAGGAAGGGATCTGGAAGAATATGTAGCCAGGAGGTTTATGGAAGAAACAGGGTTAAAGGTAAGGCGGAGCAACTACATGTATCAGCACGAGGAGCATCCGTTTATGGTAGCAGACGTAGACCGTATGATTGTGGGGGAACGTGCAGGGCTTGAATGTAAGACAGCCAGTGCATACAGCGTCGGAAAATGGAAGGATGGACAGATCCCTCCCCATTACCTGATTCAGTGTGTTCATTACATGGCTGTAACTAATGCGGACTGCTGGTATCTGGCAGTAGTAATTCTGGGGCAGGGATTTCAGTGGACGAAGATTGAACGGGATGAGGAACTGATTCAAAACCTGATTCAGATCGAACAGAACTTCTGGGAGAATTATGTACAGGCAGGCGTACTGCCGGAGGCAGACGGATCAGATGCGTATACCGAGCTGCTAAATCAGCATTTCCATACGGCAAGAAAGGGCATGGAGATTCAGCTTTCCGGTTTCCAGATGGATTTAAAACGCCGTCAGGAGATTGTGGAGCAGATAAAAGCACTGGAACAAGAGAAGAACCAGATCGAACAGACCATCAAAAAAGAAATGGGAGAATCCGAGTGGGCGATAGGAGATGATTACCGGATTCACTGGAGCAACGTGGAGAGCACCAAAATTGATACCAGACGATTAAAGGCAGAGCGGCCGGATATTTACACGGAGTTTTCCAAAGAGGTGAAGAGCCGGAGATTCCAGATTTTGGCGGCATAAAAAGGAAGATGGAATGGGAACAGAAGAATTTTTTAAAATGATGTTAAACGAACGGATATGCAGCGTGATTCGGGGAAAATACAAACAGGATGATGAACGGAAAAACGCATATCAGAAGGCTGTGGAACAGTGGGAACAGGTGTTAAAGAAACAGGGAAAGGAGGTGGAACAGGAATTTGACCAGTATTTTTCCGTAAAGGAGGCGTGGGAGGCCGAGGAACAGGAGGCATTGTATCTGACCGGTTTTTCAGATGCCATTCAATTGATAAAAAGAATGGGACTGATTTAATATTATAAGTAGAAGTTAAAGAACGTGTTTACTTGATTGGGGACAGCCGGTGTGCTGTCCTCTTTTATTGTGGAAAAGGAGGAACAACATGGAAATTCAGGGATTAGAAAAGGCAGAAAAGCGCACACTGGACATTCAATGGGTGAAAGAACATCTGGTATGCCGCCTGGTGAACCGAAAGAACAACGAAGAACTGTTAAAAGAGATTCCGTATCGGAAGTTTTATGATTTGGCGGTGGTTTATTATGTACCAATGCAGCAAGTAGAAGATGGAATGCTTTTCTGGACTATTCGGAAGGAACAGGCGGAAGTATTGGGACTGGAAGAAGAAAGCCTGTTTACACTGGCTCTGGAAAACACCAGAAGACGGTTTCCAATCCAGTTTACTGCGTTGGAACAGGCAATCCGGCAGTTTACGTTAGAGGCAGGGATTGGTTTGGAAGAAGGTAATGAAGAGGCTGAGATGGAACAGGAAACAGGAGGCATGTACCTGTTGTCGAATACATTTCATATGTATGGAGCTGTTGCAATGCTGTATCCGGATGTGTGGGAAGGGATTGCAGACCGTTTTCAGTCAGACTTAATTATCCTGCCATCCAGCTGCCATGAAGTATTAGTGCTTCCATATATAGAAGATGTTTCACTTTTAGATTTGGCAGATATTGTATTTACCGTAAACAGGGAGTGTGTAGCGCCGGAAGACATGCTGTCTGATTCCGTTTATTTATATCGGGGAAAAGAAAAAAGGATTGTAATGGCAGGGAGAACCGAACAGGAGGAAATCAAATGAGCATTATCAAGTCAGGGAAGAAAAAACTGGACAGGAAGAGCGGATGTGTGCTGATAGAAGGAGATGGAAGAAGGCTGGACATGCTGGAAGATGAAAGCATAGACTGCATCATTACGGATCATCCGTGGCTGGATATTCTTTCCAACCGAGGGGGAAACCGTTCATTTTCCGACTATGAATGTTTCCGGTATGAGCTGGAGGACTTTCAGGAGAAAGCCAGAGTATTAAAAGCCGGATGCTTTTTAGCGGAGTTTCTTCCGGCTGAAAATGAAAGCAATTACCGGTATCTGTATCAGATAAAGGAATTTGCCAGCCAGTGCGGTCTGGAGTATTATAGCAAGGTAAGCTGGAAAAAGGGGAGTTTTGTAAGCAATACGGGAAGAAAAGCCAAGAACAGCCAGGACATTATGATTTTTACCAAGGGAAAGGCTCGGTGCATGAGGCTGGACAGCAAGAAGATCAAAAAGGACGGAAGAATTCATTACATGAGTGGGGCGGCAGGGATGCTGCCCGCCATGTTTGATGTGGAACCTGTTCCAAGAAATCAAAAGATTCATCAAAGTGAACTGCCTGTAGAACTTTGCGAACAGCTGATCCCGTATCTGACAAGGGAAGGAGAAGTAATACTGGATCAGTTCGCCGGAAGCGGGGCAGTAGGGGTGGCGGCTCTGAGACTGGGAAGAAGGTGCATTATGATAGAAAAATCCCATGAAGATATGGAACAGATTCGGAAACGGGTTGGGTAAGGTGGTTATCTTTTAACAGAGTACATTTGTTTTTGCTTTTTATAAAACAGGGGTTCGCTTAATGCTGTGGTTATGTTACAATGGAGATAGTGTAGAGAGAGAGGAATGTCCAATGGAGTTAAAACGAGATATTTACAAACAATTACTGGATTGGAAGAAACGGGATTCTCACAAGGTTTTGGAACTTAGGGGAGCACGTCAGGTAGGAAAGACCTATATCCTGAATAAATTTGCACAGGAGAATTATCCGATTTATTTATACATCAATATGGTGCAGACAACAGGACAGGAGTTTTTGGAGTGCCTTGAGAGAGCCACGGCCTGGGAGCCTGGAATGCCCAGAAAAGAACGACCGCTCCATGAGGCTATGAGATTGTTTGATGGACGTTTTCAGGACACAAAAGATACGATCGTTATTATTGACGAAATTCAGGATTCTGCGAAAGTCTATTCTCTGATTCGTCAGTTTGCCAGAGAATTTTCCTGTCATTTTGTTGTTACAGGAAGTTATCTGGGAAAAACTTTATCCAAAGAGTATTTCCAGCCAGTTGGCGATCTGGATATTATGACGCTGGACACACTGACATTTGAAGAATTTCTGGATGCCGGAGGAAAACGGGACTTATATGATGCCGTAGATTTGCTGGGAGGAAGTCCGCATAAGGACTATGATGAGCTGAAACGCTATTATGATATTTACTGTCAGATTGGTGGTTATCCTGCGGTTGTGAAAACATATCTGGAAACAAAGAGCCTGGAAGCGTGCAGGATAGAACTGGAACGTGTGATCCATATTTTTACTGAGGAATCACAGGGTTATTTTGATGATATTCTGGATATTAATCTGTTTGAACAGCTTCTTCCTGCAGTTGCACAGACCATGATAAGAGAGAAAAAAGGTTCGGAAGATCTAATCTCTGAATTATCAAAGATTGTTTATAAACAGGAAAGCAATCGGTTCAGTAAAAGGAGTATCAATCAGGCCATTGCATGGCTGTATCGTTCCCATATCCTGGATTTTTGCGGAAAAGCCAATGACTGTAATCCTACGGATGTTTCAGCAAACAGCCGGTTTTACTTCCTGGATATTGGAGTATGCAGAAGTTTTCTGGATATGGCAGGAGCAGATTTTTCGACGCTTCGAGGCATCATAAATGAAAACTTTGTTTATATTGATTTATTAAAACGGGTACGTTCCAGAAAAATTTCTGGAACAGCCCCTATGTTTGGCTTGTATAAAGAAGGTGAAATTGACTTTCTGATTAACAGTAGAGAGAATTATAAAACGTATGGCGTTGAAGTGAAGGCTGGAAAATCAGAAGGGAAAACGGCTCAATTACTTTTGAAGGATGGAAAAGTAGAGGCCGTCTATTTCCTGAAGGGTGATACCTATGGTGGGGCATCTGACAGAAAAATTACTGTACCGATTTATCTGGTAGGACGGGTACAGTTTGATTTTGTGGATAAATAAAATGAAAAGTGGAGAAAAACAGGTTCATTTGAAAAAGACGTGGGAAACTGCGTCTTTTTCTATACCATTTAAAGGATAGCAGAATTATTTCTGTATAAATTTGTATGAGAGTCTGGTATAATGGAGACAGTGTTGGAAAAGGAGTGAAATTATGCGGATTGAACTGGAAAGAACGGCATATAAAAAGCTACTCGAATGGAAGAAAAATGCAGGACGCTCCACGTTGGAAGTATCAGGTGCACGTCAGGTAGGAAAGACGTATCTTGTAAATAAGTTTGCAGATAAGGAATACAAGCAGAAGATCTATATTAATCTTCTGGAACTTTCAGGAGAACTTTTCTTAAATCAGTATGAAAAACTCTGGAGCGAAATGACGCAGGGGAAACGCTTTGAAAATCCGGTATATGAGTTAATTCGCCGTTATGAGCCATCTTTTACTGATTCGCCGGATACAGTGGTTATTATTGATGAAATTCAGGAGTCAGCAGAAATCTATAATCGGGTTCGTGAATTTACCCGTCAGCTTTCCAGTGATTTTATTATAACAGGAAGTTATTTGGGTAGAGTGTTGAATAAGGAGTTTAAGTATTCAGCAGGAGATTTGGATTCCATTGAAATACAAACTCTTAGTTTTGAAGAATTTTTAAGAGCAATGGGAAAATGGGAACTGTACGATCAACTGGATATTTATGGCGGCAGTGGAGAAACGGTTTACAAGGAACTGGAAGAACTTTATCAGATATACTGTACGATTGGCGGCTATCCAGCTGTGGTACTGTCTTATCTGGAACAAAAAAATATCGAGCAGTGTCAGGCAGTTCTGGAAAAGATTGTTCACCTGTTTGCTAATGAGAGCAGACGGTATTTTGAGGATATTCTGGAATATGATACGTATGAAAATATCTTTACCAGCGTAGCCAGAATCCTTGTAAAAGAGAAAAAGGGTCTGGATGCAGATAGTTTTAGCGAGGAACTGCAGAGCATAGTCATAAAAGAATATTCCAGCAATCTTTCAAAGGCAGAGGTGAATCGTGCGATTGATTGGCTGCACAGCGCTGGGATTATTGGCTTTGCCGGAAAACTGACGGGATGTGATATATTGTCTTATAAAGCCAAATCCAGAGCCTTTTTTATGGATCTGGGATTGACAACCTATTTTTTGACCCAGACCGGATGTGCGTCAGGAGATATACAGGGAGTAGTGAACGAGAATTTTGTATTCCTGGATTTACGTCGGCGAATTTCATTTCCAAGAGAAATTGCGCTGGAGACTCCGGCTTTTGCCACATGGGGAAACTATGAGATCGATTTTTATGTAAAATCCATCAAAGGACAGCATACTTATGCAGTAGAAGTAAAATCTGGTAAAAACAGCAGCCGGACAATGGATGAGGTGCTGGAAAAGAAGAAAGCAGATTATATTTTATATACCAAGGGGAAAACCCATGGAGGGGTAAAGGATCATATCTATACAATACCGATTTATGGTTTGGCGAAATTTCGGTTTGAATGAGATTAAGGAGCGGATAACAGGATGACGTTGAACAATCAGTTTTTTATTCCCAATGAAATTGAATTAGAGAGAGACGTACAGCAGGAATTGCTGAGATGGAAAGAAAAACGCCATAAAACTGTACTGCAGGTAGAAGGGCCTCGTCAGGTTGGAAAAACGCATGAGGTAAAAAAGTTTGCCAGCAGTCATTATGAACAGGTGATTTATGTGAATCTGGTTCGTGATGAGTACGGATTTGAGGATTCCATGAGTGAACCGGCTTTCATGGAGGCATACTGCAGCCGTTCAGGTCTGGGGCATTATCAGGATGATGAAACCACCATTTTGATTATTGATGAGATACAGGAAAGTCAGGCTGTGTACAATTCCATTCGTGATTTAAGAGAACGGTTAAACTGCGATATGATTGTCAGCGGAAGTTATCTGGCAAGAACCGTGAATTCAAGGGACTTCTTTTTACCGGCCGGTATCGCATATCTTCGGATGTTCCCGTTATCTTTTCAAGAGTTTTGTCGGGCAGAAGGATTAGAAGAAATCTTTGTAGGATTGAAATTAAACGGCGAGTCTGATCCGGAGGATTACGAGAAATTAGAGCAGGCATATCGGGTTTATCGGCAGATTGGCGGCTATCCGCAGGTTGTAACCACGTATTTAAACGGCCATAGTCTGGGAGACTGTCTGGATGTACTGGAAGATCTGGTTCGTACTTTTACGGCAGAGTCCAGCAGATTCTTTTCCAATAGTACGGCATTAAGTATTTTTCAGGAAGTGTACAAGGCCGTACTGGTTCAGATGGTAGAAGAAAAGAAAGGAACCGGAAGGAATTTCATTGAAGAGGTAACGAACTTTGTGAAAGATTCTGTAAAAGAACCAGTGAGCCGGAATGAGGTGCGGACGGCAGCTTCCTGGTTACTCTATTCTGGTGTGATTGGATACTGTGATTTATATAACAATGGAGATGTGACGGATGTAGTGAGCAATCGCAGGGCGTACTTTGCTGATACGGGAATTGCCAATTATGTAGCGGGAACTGTAGCTATCCCAGTGGATGCGATAGAGGGAATACTGACAGAAACCTTTGCTTATACAGAATTAAACCGTCTCTATCAGTGTCCGGCCAGCAGAAAAACAGTGCTTGGAGATAAACCATGTTTTTCTGTGTGTGGAGACTATGAGTTGGATTTCGTAGTAGTTGATAAGGAACGGATCCGGTATGGCATTGAAGTAAAGAGCAGTGATAACCGGGCGAGATCTTTGCATTTTTATAAAGAAAAGGGATTTGTTGACCGGGCGTTTCGGGCTGTACCGACACATGGAGATCATGGAGAAAAGATTGAGACGATTCCAGTTTATGCGATTGGGAAAGTGTTGGAACAGTAGCTTCTATAATATGATTATCGAAGAAATGAAAGAAGAGTTGGGAGAAGAACATTCAGAAGTTAAAAATTTGGTCGATGAGCTTGAGTTTGACAGTTGGAAAAAAGAGGATTATAAGTGTTATTGGTAAAGATAGTGTACCAATAGTGAACCAAACCAGTGGGAAGGAAGTGGAGATGCTGATAAAATAAGGGCTGGCGGCTGATTTTACTATGGTCTGCAACACCCTGACACCAGTTCAAATCTGGTTGTCGCCTCTACATGAGAACCATCAAATAGATGGTTCTTTTTTTTATTTTGTAGTAAATATTGACATCTTTTATTATAACATATATTATATATATGAATTTAGTTTATATATATATCATGGAGGGGATAATCTATGAATCGAACTGTAGAGAGAACGTTTGCTATATTGCAGTTGATTGCAGAAAGCAAGGGGGGAATTACGTTACAGGAAATTGCAAATGAAATGGAAATGGCAAAAAGTAGTACATATGTGATTGTGCAGACTTTACTGGAATTAAATTATATTACTACAGTCCAGAACAATAATAAAAAATATTGCTTGGGAATAGAAGCTTTTTCTTTGGGAATGAAGTATGTGGACGATATGAGTTTAGTAAAACAATGTTCTATTTATCTTCCGCCAATTGCAGAAAAATATAGTAAGACCGCATTTGTAGCTGTACTTCAGGGAACGAAGGTTGTCTATATATATAAATATGTAGCTCAGAAGGCCAGACTGGCATCTTGTGCATTAGGGAGTAGAAAAGATGCATATGCTACATCTTTGGGAAAAGCAATTATTGCATTTTTACCTGAGGAAGAACAGAAGGAGTTATTGGATAAAATTCAATTTAAAGCATTGACAGAAAGAACTATAACATCAAAGGAGCGTTTAATGGAGGAGTTGGAGAAAACTCGTCTTCGCGGATATTCCTTGGATGCAAAAGAATTGGAAGATATTACCAGTTGCTGTGGGGCACCTGTTTTTGACTACAGTGGGAAGGTAATAGCAGCTATTTCTCTATCTGATATTTATAATAAAGAGTTGGATGATGAAGTAGTTGCAGAAGAGCTAAAAGAGATTGCGTTGCAGATATCTACCAGCCTAGGTTATCACCAGAGATAAAAAGAATCTCTGGTTTTTTTATATTTAGTAGATAATACTATGATTATATCTATTTAAAAAAAATAAATATAAAAATAAACAAAAATGTTGACAGAACCATGTAAAGATTATATACTATATATAGTTCATGAATTAAGTTCACATATATAAACAAATGTAGCAATTTAAGGAAGGCAGTAAATGCCTTTAAATTTTAATTAATCATATGAACGGAGTTCTTAAATATGAACAATCAAAATATAATTTCTTTTAAAAAATTTGATTTAGTATGTTTTTCTGTGCTAGCGGCTATTTCAGAAATTATGAGCTATATGCTTCTAAATGTATTAAATAGCGGATTTTATTTTAGTTTTTCTACAGTGCTGTGTCTTATTACAATGCTGCGTTGGGGGGCTATAGGAATTATACCAGGTGTTATTGGCAGTGTTTTTGGAATTTTCTTTTTTGATATGAATTTGTGGGGCGGATTTTTATATTATGGAGTGGCGAATTTATTTTTGGTTATACCCATGCTACTTTACGGCAAGCGCGATCGTAATCGAATTTCTGAGGACTCTCTTAAATTGTTTTTGTATATTTTGTTATCGCATATTTGTCTGTCAATAGGAAAAGGCTTTGCAATTTTGATTATATCCGGTGAGATAACAGGAGTTATTGATTATTTCGGAGCAACATTTTTAATCTTAGTGATGAATGAAATTATTTGCATGGTCTTAAAAATGCGAGAAGGTTTAATTTGCGACATGCGAAATTATTTTAACGAAGGGGAAAGGTGTTAATATGAAACAGACAGAGATTAAAATGCGGGAACCTCATGCAAAAAATATATGGAAGGCTGTGGTGAAGGATTGGAGGTTATATGTACTGTTACTTCCTTTGGTAATTTGGTTTGCTATTTGGGCTTACAAGCCCATGGGCGGATTATTAATTGCTTTTAAGCGTTTTGACCCCCAGTTCGGTGTCTGGGGAAGTGAGTTTAAGGGAATTGATAATTTTATAAATTTAGTGAACGGTGTAAACAAAGTGGAGTTTTGGCAAGCATTTCGTAATACATTTATTATTAGTGCTTATAACTTAATTTTCGGGTTCCCGATACCAATCATTTTAGCGTTGCTGTTTGCAGAAATAGGAAATGAATTTGTAAGGAAATTTGCTCAGACTGCTACCTATTTACCTCATTTTTTATCAGAGGTTACAATTACAGGTATTACATTAATGCTGGTATATAGTGGTGTTCGTTCTAGCGGCATTATTGCTTCTATCTTTCAAGAGTTAGGGCTGATAGAAGAGGGAGTATCTATGATGCAGAAAGCAAATTACTTTCGGCCTTTATATATCTTGGTAGGAATCTGGAAAGAGAGCGGATACAATTCTATTGTATATTTTGCAGCAATTATGGGAATATCTCCAACGCTTTATGAAGCCTTGAAGGTGGATGGAGGCAATAAGTTTCAGGAAATTCGTTATATCACATTTCCAGGAATGGCTCCAACTTTAATTATTATGATTATTATGCGTATTGGAAATATGCTTACCATTGGATATGAAAGAGTACTCCTTCTGTATAACGCCAATATTTATGTAACAGCTGATGTGTTGTCAACGTTTGAACAGCGAATTGGTATTTTGTCAGGAAATTATGGAATGGGTGCTGCGGTCAGTTTATTTAACTCATTGATTGCATTTGCATTGGTAATTGGGGCCAATACTATCAGCAGAAATATTTCAGATACCTCATTGTGGTAAAAGAGGAAAGGTGACAAGATGGAACGATTAGATAGAAGTGAAAAGATATTTAAAGTGTTTGCCTATACTATGGTTATTATCTTTGCGCTTATGGCGTTATATCCAATTATATATGCGTTTAGTGTTTCTATAAGTGGAAAGGTAGCATATGAGAGTGGAGAAATTGTGCTATTGCCAAAGGATGTAACGTTTCAGGCATATGATATGGTTCTTCATAACAAGGGATTTTGGATTTCTTATACCAATACACTATTTTATACAGTTTTAGGTACAGCTTGGAGCATGGCTATTTCATTGACAGGTGCTTATGCATTGCAGAAAAGCAAACTTTTATTTAGACGTCAATGGAATTTTCTTTTAGTATTTACCATGTGGTTTAGTGCAGGTATGATTCCTTTGTTTTTAAATTATAAAAATATGGGAGTTGATAATCGCTGGGGATTAGTAATTGCTTTCGGTGTACAGGCATATAACATTATTTTGTTAAGAAATTATTTTAGCAGTATTCCTAAAGAGATTGAGGAGGCTGCAATTGTAGATGGAGCTAATGAATTTCAGTTATTTGGCAAGGTATACATTCCCATGTCAACGGCAAGTATTGCAACAGTTACTTTGTTTTACGCAATTTCAAGATGGAATGGATATTATTGGGCAAGAATGCTTCTGGCTAATCCTTATGAGCAGCCACTTCAAGTTTATTTGCGACAATTAATTGAAAATTATCAGAAGCTTTATGATGAATCACCGGTGAATCTTCCCTATGCGGCAGATAGTTTAGCGTATGCTATTATTATATGTTCTATTATACCTGTGTTGGTCGTTTACCCGTATATACAAAAATACTTTGCAAAAGGTGTTAATATGGGCGGGGTAAAAGGATAAAGAAAAGGAGGAAAAATCATGAGGAAAAGATTGATGGGCTATGTAGCGGCGGCAGTAATGTCTGGAGTGGCATTAACGGGATGCGGTTCATCTGTTGTTGAACAGGCAGCACAGCAGCAGTCGACTCAGGCACAGACAGCAAAGGAGGAGGGAGACGTTCAGAAAGAGACAGCTGAGGCAGCAACACTAGATTTGACAGATAAGGTGGAACTGAAAATTAACTTTGCGGTGGGAAATAAATCAAGAACTTTGACTTATAATCAGGAATCACCGCTGACATTGCCGGATGGTAAAGTGGTAACTGCAGGAATGTTGAAGCCAATGTGGTCTTATGTTGAAGATACTATGAACGTTAAAATCTCGGACGTAACTGTGCAAGACATGAAAGCTTCCGATATGATACAGACGGAGTCTACCTCTAATTTCACAGGAGCTAATATTTACGGTGGTTCTGGAATTGCTGAGAGATTGATGTTTTATGGAACTGAAGGAAAATTTGTAAATTTAACAGAGATGATGGAAAAGGGCTATATGCCTAACTTTAAAGCATATCTGGAAAAAAATCCGGAAGTACAATCTGCAATTACTGCATATGATGGAAATGTTTATTATGTTCCGTATATTGCAGAGTTGAATCAATTTGCCAGAACCTTTAATATTCGTAAATCCTGGGTGACAGACCTTTTGGATGTAGAAAATGCAGCTTATGATACAAATGATTTCGTAACTTATTATGAAGGTTACTATGTAGGGGAGAACAAAAGAACTGGTGAAAACGGTGGTACAGTAACGCCTAAGGAAGGTGTTGATATAGTTAAAAAGACAGACCAGAGTATTATCGAGATTCAGAATAATCTGGATGTAAAAAATGGTGAAACCCTTACAAAAGCATTTATTCAGTACATTAAAGACAATTATGATTACGAAACACCATCTCAGCTGTTTTTAGGAGAAAAAGCAGCATATGATATTGATGAGTTAATTGCTTTAATGCGTTGTATTAAAGCAAATCCGAAGCTTTTAACGGATGGAAGAGCAGATACCGTATGGCCTATGTTTGTAAGACAGTCTGCATACCGTGAAGATCTGTTTAGACTTTCTACGTATTTTGAAGGAAGCAGAGTACACGGAGCGGATTCTTATCAGGCAAGATGGTATATTGATAACGAAGGAAAAGTACAGTATTCCTATGCCGATGAGGGCGTTTACAATACACTTACTCGTCTTTCTGATATGGAAGCGGAAGGTTTGATTTACTCCGACTGCTATGATTTGACTGATAAAACAAATTATCGCTCTACATTATGGGGAACAGATGAAGGAGATGCTCCATCTTTTGGTTTTATTACTTATGACTGGATTTCCAGTTCTACATCTGATTCTTTGAATAGTGATATTGAGGTTATTTTACCTCCAGTAGCTAAGATCAATGGTGTATGGCAGTATTATATCGATAATGGCCGTGCGATTAAACCGGATGGATGGGCTATTTCCGTAGCTGGATGTACAGATGAACAGCTTAAGAGATCATGTGCAGTTGTTGATTATTTCTTTACGGAGGAAGGCTCTTTGCTTCAGAATTATGGTATGCCAATGCTTCGGGAGGAAAATGCAGTTTACACAGGTCCGGATGGTATTGATTATCCGAAATTTATTGAGTGGGTTTCGACAACTGCCAATGAAGTTGCTAAGGGTGATATGTCTACTTTCTTGAGAGACTGGGTTGGATGTCAGATGCCGATTGGATATCAGAAAGAAATTGGTTTTGAATATCAGACAACTTCCGAAAGAGGTTTTGAAGGATGGGAACTTCTTCAGGGTTCAACTACGGGATTTGCTACTTATGCAGGTAATGGACCAAGCGGAGAGAATGAAAACTATTATAAGATGGTTCCTCCGGTATTTTCATTAACATCCAGACAGAAAGAAACTATTTCCGATTCTACAACCATTGAAGGCGAAGATATAGTTGAGTATATGTTTAATATCATCCGTTATCAGACAAAGGGAAATGCACCGTCTGGAGCGCAGGTAGCACAGAGTTATGAGGATTATTTAAATGAGTTTAAGAACAGAGGATTGGAGTTGTATGAGCAGACTTATCAGACGGCATATGAGGTAATGACAATGTCGAAATAGTTTGCTGTACGGTTTTTGCTCATTGTTTGCGAAAATAAAAACCGAGGAAGGGGGGAGGCTCCCCCCCTCCCTTAAAAATAAGAGGTGGGAGCTGACGATGAAGAAGATATTTAGTACGCAGAAGATTACTGCAAAAATTTATACAGTCATTGCAGTACTGGTGTTCCTTTATACATTAGTATTTATGACCGAATACAAGAATTTATTTGGACTTAAATTAGAGCAGAATAGTCAGATTTCGTTTTTTCATGATTCAATTCTGCAGACATTCAATAGACAGATATTTGTTTTAGCTTTATTTGGTATTATAATCGTAGTTTTTTCGTTTTTATTGGAAAGCTTTCATAAAGTTCCTGACCGTTTTGCCTTAATTGTTATAGACGCTGCATTGCTCATAAGCTGTGTTGGAGCTGTTTATGCATTGGTGAATTTACAGGCGGTTAGTCAGTTTTATAAAGGTCTGGATTTCCAGTATTTATATTTGGAAGGCCTGGAAGAGTATGAAATGCGATTTTCCACTTTTCGTGCGGGAAATGTAATTTATATATTACAACTAATCAGTTGCGCAGCTTATGGAATTGCAATGACAGCCAGCCATATTACATTTATTAAAAAAATGAAAAAGGGGCGCAAGAGTGATGAATGATAAAATGACTGAAAAAGAAAAGAAGGCATATGTGTCTTTATATAAAAAAGATGGATTGTCCTATTCCCTTGCACTATGTGCCATCGTAGCAGAATTAGTTTTTGTTGTAGGGATTTTGGATGTAATGGAAGTTAGTTTTTGGATGGGAATTACAGTTATGGTAAATATTGCGGTTTTGTTTATATTATTTACCTGTGCTGTTAAAATGAATATTTATAATCGTACTTGGGGAATTGTTGCACTGGTTTTAGGTGTGTATTTTCTTGTACGTCAATTTGTAATTGTTCCAGGCGTGTTAAAGCCTTATGAACGTCAGGTTATGCTTATGGTAGCAAATATATCTGGAGCAGTATGTCTTGTGTTAGCAGGACTTGTTAGTATAAAGCGTACAAACAGAAGAAGGAAGCTTCAGGAAGCTCTGAATGAGTAGTGGAGGTAAAGAGCGTGGGATACTTACAGTTTAAAGATGTAAATAAGATTTACCCTAATGGATTTCATGCAGTCCATGATTTTAATTTAGATATTGAAGAAGGAGAGTTTATTGTTTTTGTAGGGCCTTCGGGGTGTGGAAAGTCTACAGTCCTTCGAATGATTGCAGGCTTGGAAGCTATTTCTGGTGGTGAGTTGAATCTGGATGGGAAAGTGATTAATAAGTGTCCGCCTGTGGAACGAGATATAGCGGTTGTATTCCAGGATTATGCATTGTACGGAAATATGTCTGTTTACGATAATGTGGGGATGAGCCTTAGAGTTCGTCATGAAAAGGATACGGTTATTTACGATAAGGTACAAGAAGCTTCTAAAATCTTAGGATTAAAGAGTCTGTTGAAACGTCTCCCCAGTCAGTTGTCGGGTGGTCAGAAGCAGAGAGTAGCACTAGCCAGATCAGTTGTTCGCCAGCCGAAGGTGTTTTTAATGGACGAGCCATTATCTAATTTGGATGCAAAGCTGCGTATTAGTACAAGAAGTGAGATTGTGCGTTTGCAACGTGATTTAGGAGTTACTACAATTTATGTGACGCATGATCAAACAGAAGCGATGACAATGGCTGATCGCATGGTTGTAATGAAGGCAGGTGTGATTCAGCAAGTAGGGACACCACAAGAAATTTATTATGAGCCGTGTAACATGTTTGTAGCAGGTTTTATTGGAGCACCTCAGATGAATTTCCTAGATGGAAAGGTAAAAAACGGAGATTTTATTTTCGGAAATAATCGTCTTTGTCTTCCAGAAGGCTATAGAGAAAAATTAAAAATTTTCGAGGGACAGGAACTAATTTTGGGTGTGCGCCCAGAACAGTTTATGTCAGTGGGAGAAGACGGAGAAAATGTTGTAAGGGGCATTCTTGAAAATAAAGAATTTTTGGGAAATTGCTATATTCTATATATTAATGTAGATGAGAAAACTCTGGTATGTCAGGTGGAACATTCTGAAGAAAATGTAGGAGAGTCTGTTATGGTGAAATTTGGAATGGAACATCTATATTTCTTCGATAAAAACACAACAAAATTAGTGCTGTATGCAAAAGCGAGTGATGATCATGAATAAAAAAAACATAGAAAAAATAGAAGTGGTAATGACGGCCAAAGTACTAATAGCAATTACTGCGATTACGCATTTAGTGTTTACTAGCATACATGTAGATGCGCTTTTGTTGCTAGAGAATGAAATTTGTGGATTTGTAATGTTTTTGTTTGTTTTGTTTGGCCTTGTTGCGTTGTTTGAAACAAGTCGGATCAAGGAAGAGGGACCTGAAAAAATTTTTACGATTTTATTTAATCTGTTGACATCTGCAATGGGAATTTATTTGGTGGCTATTTACCAAGAAGCAATAAGAATTCAGGCCTCTTTGGAGATTGCAACTGTTAGAAAGGCAATTATTTTTAGTGAAATTATAATTGGGGCTTATATGTTATCCTCAGTTCTTTTAGGAGTAGGGATAATGAAAGAAAGCAGAAGGGCAAAGAATAGATGAAACAAGGGAAAAAGCGAATTTCCGATAATGTAAAAGCGGGTATCTTACGATGGTGGATTGCCGGGATGTGCTATTTTTTTATTGGATTTGGAACACAGATAGGAATCTTAAGGGATCCGATTGATTTGATTTTCATGCTTGGGGTATGTATTGGATTTGCAACTGTATTTATTTATAATCCTATTGCTTATGGTATGTTTAATATTGTAAGGAAAGGGAAAATTACAAATAAGGCTTATTACCAGCGCAAGGGCTGGCAGAACGCAATGTATAAATTACAGGAAATTTTTAAAAATATGTTTTTAGTGTTGTTGGTTTATTTTACCTACCAGAACGTGAATATCCTGCTCAATCAGTTACTTGGCAAACCCATGGAAACAGTCCTCATTCCAGGATAGCCGTTTGGTTTTGCTACGTTATACCTTTTATATTATTGTGTGTTGACGGGAATTGGTGATACTATTCGGGAAGCAAGACAAAAAGGAGATGTTGCGAATTGAGAAATCTTGTGTTTATAGGAGATTTACAACGGTATACAAACGAATTAGAAAAAAGAAAAAAACAGTTGGAACGGCTGTATAAACAAGCAGATCAATATCATTTCCTGGAACTCCCAACAGTACATCCGCAAGAAAGTACTACCTATATGGGAATTGCAATTGTTAATCTAGCTTTGGCTTACCGACTAGGAGGAAAACGTCAGCATCTGGAAGATGCTAAGCGTTTTATGGATACGGTAATTTCCTATGAGACATGGGGAAATGCTCATTTGGTAAATGTTGATTTGTCAGCGTCTTGGATTTTGTTTGGATTATCTTTAGGGTATGATTGGTTGAAAGAAGAATTGGATTTAAATGAAAAGAATCGAATTCGGGAAAAAATTAGCCATCATGCCCGGATTATCTACGATTATCGCAGAAAAACTTATGGGCAAGGATGGTCTACTAATTTTTATCAAAATCATAATTGGATTAATATGACGGGATTGGCTACTGCAGGATATGTATTAGCCAAAGAGGATGTAATGGCTAATACATATATTGAGGAGGCAAAGGAAAACTTTTCCCGGGTTTTTTCCTATTTACCAGAAGATGGATCCAATTATGAAGGGGTTGCTTATTGGCGTTATGGAGGGATGTGGCTGTTTGTCTATGCTCATTTACTGAAAGTTCAAGAAAAAATAAACTATTTTGAGAGCAGTGGATATTTGAAAAACACTTTTTATTACCGCCTGTATCAATCAAGTGGTGATTATAGTCAGCAGTTGAATTTTGGAGATAGCCATGATAGACATAGCAGCCACCCCCCGTGCGTGTATTATAAAACAGCGGCAGAATATCAAGATGGGTATGCGCAGTGGTATGGAAACATGGTATTAGAACGTTTTCTGCAGGAAGAGGCAACGCAGAGTAAAGTGAAACCAGGAATCTTGCCGGAAGCAGCTTTTGAGTTTCTATGGTATGAACCGACGGTAGAGGAACGGCCTTTGACAGAGCTTCCGTTGGTTAGGCGTTTTGAGGATCTAGGTCTTTTGTGTGTACGAGAGAGTTGGAAGGAAGATAGTAAGGTATTCGCAATTAAATGCGGATATCCAGGAGGAAAGAAACAGTGGGAGACTGACTGGAGACTTTTAAAAGAAGAAGGAATACATTGTTTTTCTTTATCACACCACCATCCAGATAATTTATCATATATATTTGCCAGAGGAGGGGAGTATCTGACTTGTGAAGACGGATATAACCGAAATATTTTTCCGGAAAACCATAATGTAATTTTAGTTGATGGACAGTATACAGATGTTTCCAACGTGAATGATATATATGTAGAAAGTATAAAGAAGCGTTTAGCCCAAAATGAAACTGAAGAAGAAATAAAAGGATATTATGCAGGTAAGATGACTGCTTATAAACAGGAAAAAGACTTGATTATTTATCAGGCTGAAACATCTGGAATTTATCCTAAAGAACTTCAAATGGAAGAAGTGAGTCGACTGTTTGTGACAGATGGATTGGCTTTTTGGGTATTTGTAGATATATGCAAGAGCCGGCTGCCACATATCTATCAGATCATTTCCAATACGGATCAAGAAGCAGAGAAAGAAGGCGAAAATGCATTTTTGTATCCGATGAAAACAGGAAATATTCATTATGAGGTATATTCAGACAAACCGGTAAAATGGGAAACCTTTAATCAGAAGGTGGTCAGTGTTATGACAACTCAGGAACCGGATAAGGTATGCAGAACAGATATCCAAACATTAAGTGCAAAATCAGCGGAACCTCAAATATGCCAGAGTTTTTATCAATGCTTCATTTTTGAAGATAGCCTTGCTAAGGTGCAGAAAATAAAGGATGGAGTTGAGGTTCAATGGGGGAAAAAACGATATACAATCTGCGGCAATGGTCCTATATCTATTCATGTATGGGATGAAGCGGGAGATGAGTGGCAATACCAGATATAACAATGCCAATACATAGAAGGAGATGTGTAATGGATTATGTGAATAAGCTGTTTGCAGCAAAAATGAATGAGAGCGAAGAGAATAGACAGATTTTGGAGGCTATGAAAAAGGATGTAGATGAATTTATGCCTACATTCTCAGATTCTCCAGAACGTTTAAGTCGTTGGGGACATTCTTATTTTTGTGATAATGATGGCGGACGATTGATTTTTGATATACATTCTCCACATGCTCATCGTTGTGAGGTATGCGGAAATGTTTATGGAAGTGAACTTTTAGATGGAACATGGGTTACATTTTATCGTAATAGGGCAGTGGTTTTGGCATTAGTATCAGCAGCGATTTATAAAGCTACGAAGGAGCAGAAATACTTCGATTATGCTGTTTCAATTATGGAATTTTATGCCAGCCATTATACAGAGTTTGTGCTCCATAATAAGGAAAATGTAATTTGTGAGTCTTATGACAAGATGAAATGGGGCTGTGGAAGGATGATGCCTCAGGGATTAAATGAAGCAATTGTAGCAATTCGTTTTGTACAAACTATTGAAATTCTTAAAGAGGAATTGTCTGAAGACTGGCTTGAGATGATTCATAATAAAATGTTTGTAGAAATTTATCATCTTTTGGCACCGCAGGCGACATCTATACACAATATTAGTTGCTGGGGATTATCAGCTATTGGTGTGATGGGCTTGGCATTTAAAGATTCGGAAATGATTGATTTTGCATTTAATAGTGAGTACAACATCCGACGCCAGTTAAAGGAAGGGGTGACGGAAGACCGTTTCTGGTATGAAGGGTCAATTCATTATAACTTTTTCCTTTTGGAAGGTATTTCATATTTATTCCTGTTTAGTAAATTATATAACTATGAGTTTGGTGAAGAAAGCAGCCGGATTTTCGAGGAAATGTTTGTTCAGGCTTATCACTACAGTTTTGATAATCAATATCTTCCAAATCCGAATGATGGATGGCCAAATCGTTAAGGAAAGAATCGAAGGTGGTGCAAACGAAAAAGCAGTATTGAGAC
>OHQZ01000123.1_pt1 | contig 40097 bp, 33 predicted proteins | sample 1578281 | NCBI WGS metagenome assembly OHQZ01 (sample SAMEA3879589, study PRJEB24766) | human gut metagenome | biome: human-associated habitat; feature: feces | place: USA | collected 1985/1987
AGCAAAAGAAAAAGACGTAAACTTCTTGCTGCCCGTTGATACTGTGATCACAAAAGAATTCAAAAACGACACAGAATACAAAACAGTTCCCACAGGCGAAATTCCTGACGGCTGGATGGGTCTGGATATTGGTGAAAAAACAAGAGAACTGTTTGCAGATGCCATCAAAGGGGCAAAAACAGTTGTGTGGAATGGCCCTATGGGCGTATTCGAAATGGAAAACTTTGCGAAAGGCACAAAAGCAATCGCAGAAGCACTGGCTGCCATTGACGCAACAACTATTATTGGCGGTGGTGACTCCGCAGCAGCTGTAAACCAGTTAGGATACGGAGACAAGATGACACACATCTCTACAGGTGGTGGAGCATCTCTGGAATTCCTTGAAGGAAAAGAATTACCGGGTGTAGCAGCAGCAAACGATAAGTAGGCCGAAAGCAACTTAGTGAAAACGAGCCAAAGGCGAAGTTTGAACTTAGTGCGAGGCCCTTCTCGAACCTTAGTGAGCGCGAGCGCGAGCTTAGTTGAGAGAAGATACCCAGTGCGAACTTAGTTCACCGCACTTAGCGAAGCTAAGCCAAAACAAAATATAAGAAAGAAGGGTATATCCCATGGCAAGAAGAAAAATTATCGCTGGAAACTGGAAAATGAACATGACTCCAAGCGAAGCAGTTGAATTAGTAAACACATTAAAGCCATTAGTTGCAAACGAAGAAGTGGACGTAGTATTCTGCGTACCTGCTATTGATATTGTACCGGTTGTAGAAGCGGTAAAAGGCAGCAACATCCATGTTGGCGCTGAAAACATGTATTTTGAAGAAAAAGGCGCTTACACAGGTGAAATTTCTCCAAATATGTTAGTAGACGCTGGTGTTAAATATGTGATTCTTGGACATTCCGAAAGAAGAGAATACTTCGGAGAAACAAATGAAGACATCAATAAAAAAATGCACAAAGCTTTTGAACATGGTTTAACACCAATCATGTGCTGCGGCGAATCTCTGGAACAGAGAGAGCAGGGCGTGACTATGGATTTCATTCGTCAGCAGGTAAAAGTAGGATTCCTGGGACTGGCAGCAGAGCAGGCAAAAGAAGCTGTTATTGCTTATGAACCAATCTGGGCAATCGGAACAGGAAAAACAGCTACAACAGAGCAGGCACAGGAAGTTTGCAAAGCGATCCGCGAATGCATTGCTGAAGTATATGACGAAGCAACAGCAGAAGCAATCCGTATCCAGTACGGTGGTTCTGTAAATGCTGCAACAGCTCCGGAATTATTTGCACAGGCAGATATTGATGGTGGTTTAGTAGGCGGCGCTGCGCTGAAACCAGATTTCGGTAAAATCGTAAATTATAAATAGTCCTAAGTGATTGAAAAAATGTAACAACGGAAAGAAAGACCCTGTACAGATAAAATTGTATGGGGTCTTTTTTGTGTGTTTTTTTAGAAAATCTGAGTTTCAGGTTGCTTGCAGACAGGGAAGGATTTATAATAAAACTAAAGAAAGGAAAATGATGTTACTACAGAAGAGAAACCTTTGCAAAATGTAAAGTGAAGCATACATTCAGATAACATTTTCTAAGATACTAAAGGCAACAATACATAAAGGAGAAAATGTTAGATGAGTAACAACACAATTTTTGATGATGTTTTTCGGACAATGCTTCAGAAAATGCCACAGATGGCAATCTCTTTAATTAATGAAGTTTTTGGTAAAGATTACCCGGAGAACATAAAACTGAAACAAGGAAGAAACGAATTTTATACGAAAGATGGAAAGGTTATCACAGATTCACATTTTCAGATTGAAGAAAAAATATATCATTTGGAATGCCAAAGTACAAAAGATGCTACCATGATGTTTCGGATGATAGAATATGATTTTTCAGTTGCATTGGAATCTGTGGGAAGGGAAAATGAAACCAGCAGGATTTATTTTCCACATTCCTGTGTTCTGTATTTGAGAGATACTCAGGGACCAGAGGAAATGAAACTGGAACTGCTTATGCCAGATGGGCAAAGAGTGGAATATAAAGTGCCGGTAATCTATCAACAAAGATACACAAAAGAGATAATTTTTCAGAAAAGACTGTTTTTTCTGTTGCCTTTTTATATTATGAGATATGAAAAGGCAAAAAAAGAATTAGAAAAGAATCAAGAGAAGCTACAGGAGATGCTGGAAGAGTATAGAAGCATTGAGAAATGTCTGGAAGAAGAATTTCTGTATCATGATAGAGAAAAAGAATACAGGGATATGGTGGAACTAATCATTCGGATTGCGGATTACATTTTGAGAGATAGTCAGAAAGTCAGGAAAGGATTTGGTAAGGTTATGGGTGGAAAAGTCTTGGAATTGGAATCAGACAAGTTGATAAAAAAGGGAATAGAGCTGGAAAGAGAAAATACGGAAAAAGAACGTCAAAGAGCCGATGCAGCAGAAGCGGAAGTGAAGAGGCTGAAATTGTTGTTACAGGAAAAGCAGTAATGCGGTAAGAAAAAATAAAGGGCAGGCAGATAGATTTATTCAAGGAAAGAATTATCTGTCTGCCTGTTTTTTGAAAGTAAATGTGATAAATTTCAAATTCCCTCTAAATCAAATGGCGGCGTATATTCTTCTTTTGCGCTGCTTTTTTCCTGCATAAATCCCTGGGTAAGGCCAAGCGAAATGGCAGTGTCCAGGACTTTATTGTATTCATAAGTGGTAATGCGGCGGTTAATTTCAGGATAGTCGCTGCTTTTGTAAAATGGTGTGTACTGGCTCAAAAGACTGAGAAGATAGTTTCCTTTGGGAAGGTTTTCTTTTATCCAGTGGAGCAGTTGGATGGAATCCTCTTTGCAGCCGGGGAGAACCATATGCCGGATGATAACTCCTTTTTGTAAAATTCCCTGTGCGTCATAGCGCAGCTCACCTGTTTGTTCTATCATATAAGGAATCACCTCAGAGGCAATTTCAAAATAGTTTTTCGCTTTGGAGTAACGCCAGGAAAGAGAAGAATCAAAATATTTCAGGTCAGGAAGGTAAATGTCGATATAATCTTTTAAAAGAGCAAGAGTTTCTATTTTTTCGTATCCGCCACAATTATAGATAACAGGAATATGCAGTTTATGCTTTACCAAGTCCAGGGCTGGCAGAATTTGTGGTAAAAACTGAGTGGCTGTAATCAGATCAATATTATGTGCGCCTTGTTCCTGGAGGGAAAGAAAGATTTCTTCAAGACGTTTGGGTGAAAGCTCTTTTCCAAGAGTTCCCTGGCTGATGAGATGGTTCTGGCAAAAACAACATTTCAGGGTACAGCCAGAGAAGAAAACAGCACCACTTCCACGGGTCCCGCTGATACAAGGCTCTTCCCAGTGATGCAGGGCAGCTCTGGCAGCCTTCAGGGTGCTGCCACATCCGCAAAATCCCACAGAGATATTTCGATTGATACCGCAATTTCTGGGACAAAGATGACAGTTGTTAAAATCCAGTAAATCTTCCATAAAGATGAAATCCTCCATAAAATAACAAAATAACATCGAAAACTATTCACCATATTATACAAAATTTGTCGTTTTTTCAAGATAAAGGAAGAAAAGTCTTTGATTTTGGAAAAAAAGGGAGTAGAATGAGCGTGTGTGAAACTTATGGATACAGTATAGATAAAAGGAAGTCAGATACATGTCAAAAGCAGAAAACAGTAAAAAAGAAAAATTGAAGGCTTTGAAAAAAGCAGAAAAGAAAATGAAGAAAAGAAAAAATCACACAGCGAAAAAGATTGCAGCCGGAGCAGGAATTACCGTTGCAGTACTTTTGGCAGCGGGATATGGCGCTGTGGGATATTATTATCAGGATAAGTTTTACCCTGGAACCAGGATTAACGGAAGTGCCTGTGGGGGAATGCAGGTCGCTGAAATAAAAGAAATGATTAAAAAAAGCGCAGAAGAATATTCCCTTACCATACAGGAAAAGGACAATCAGACAGAGGTGATTACAGGAGACCAGATTCAGATTACTTACCAGGATGATAACAGCCTGGAAAAGGTAAAAGAACAACAAAATTCCTGGCTTTGGCCTGTTCAGATTTTTCAGGAACAGGAATATGAGGTAAAAGCAGAAAATTCCTATGATCAAAATCTTTTGAATGAGGCAGTGAATCAGCTTCAGTGTTTACAGGAGGGCAGCGGAACACCGTCTCAGGACGCCAGGGTGGAAGATAATGGCGTCGCATATGCCATTGTGCCAGAGGTGTATGGAACCCAGTTGGATAAAGAAAAAACAACTGCAGCCATACAAAAGGCAGTGGAGGAACGAAAGACAGAGATTTCGCTGGAGGCAGAAGACTGTTATATCAAACCTGGGGTACTTCAAAATGACGAAAAACTAAAGGCGGAAATGGACAAGCTGAATCAGCTTACAGGAGCTCAGGTCAGTGTGAATTTTGGCAGCGGACAGGAGACAATCTCCAGAGACATGCTGAAATCCTGGCTGAAAAAGGGAGAGGATGGTTCTTATGCCTTTGATGAAAGTCTGGTAAAGCCTGTAGTGATTGGCTGGTCTGAAAAATATAACACCTATGGAAAACCAAGAGATTTCCAGACAACAGGAGGCTCCACAGTCCATTTAACAGGAGGCGACTATGGATGGAGAGTGTGGCAGGATAAGACCACAGAATCCCTTATGGGAGTATTAAATGCAGGAACAGGCGGCGTGGTAGATGCCACCTGGCTTCAGACAGGACAGAAACATGGTAGAAATGACATTGACGGAACTTATGTGGAAATTTCTATCAGCGCACAGAGAATGTGGTTTTACAAAAACGGTACCTGTCTGGTAGATACGCCTGTTGTAACAGGGAATCCTAATAAAGGCAACGGAACTCCGGCAGGAGGTGTCTGGAGGCTGAAAGATAAACAAAGCCCTTCTGTGCTGGTAGGAAAAAGACCGGATGGAAGTATTGAATACAAAACTCCGGTAACTTATTGGATGCCATTTAACGGAGGCGTGGGTATTCATGACTTATCTACACGCAGCAGCTTTGGGGGAGACATCTATCTTTATAATGGTTCTCATGGCTGTATTAATACACCTTTTGATGCTGTGCGGACAATTTATGAAAATATTGAGGTCAATACGCCCATAGTTGTATATTAGTATGAATAATTTTTCTACTTGCAAAGAGAAAAAAAAGCTGATATAATGCAAAACAGTTGAATAAATATGCATAATATGCATGAAAGAATGAATAAAAGGAGAATATGAAAATGAAGAAAAAATGTTTAACAATACTTCTGGCTTCTGTACTGGCGCTGTCTTTGACAGCTTGCGGAGGCGGAGATGACAAAAAAGAAGAAAAAAGTGATGCAAAAGGTGTGAAAACCATTGAAATTGATCTGACTAATGAAGAATATGCTTTTGGTGTGGATAAGAGCCAGCCGGAACTGTTAGAGCAGGTAAATACATTTGTAGATAAGATTAAAGAAGACGGTACTTTAGATGAAATCTGCGAGAAATACTTTGGTGGCGGCGAACCGAAAGCTATTAAATCTGCAAAACTGGATACTTCCAAAGATCAGTTGGTAGTTGCTACGAATGCGGCTTTTGAGCCATTTGAATATACCAAAGGTGAAGATTACTACGGAATTGATATGGAAATTGCAGCGCTTCTGGCAGAGGAATTAGATCAGGAGCTGGTTATCCAGAACATGGATTTTGATGCGGTTTGTCTGTCTGTTGGACAGCAGAAATGTGATATTGCCATGGCTGGTCTGACAGTGAATGAAGAAAGACAGGAATATGTAACTTTCTCAAACCCATATTATCAGGCTTCTCAGAGAGTCATTGTTCCGGCAGGAGATACTTCTTTTGACGAATGTAAAGACGCAGCAGCAGTAGAGGAAGTTTTAAACGGTCTGTCTGAATCTGATAAAATCGGTGTACAGGCAGGAACCACAGCGCAGTATTACATCGAAGGTGATGAAGAATGGGGATTCCCGGGACTGCCTGCAGAATGTGTACCATATAAAAACGGATCTCTGGCAGTACAGGATTTGATTAACGGAAATATTAAATATGTTATCATTGATGCGGCTCCTGCAAAATGCATTACAGAAGCGCTGAATGAAATGCAGTAAGGAGAGAACATGGGCAATTTCGGACAGAAAATTGATAAATTTATCGAGATTTTTCTGGAGCAGAATGGCTATGTAAAAGTAATCGAGGGATTACAGAACACCTTATTAATTGCAGTGAGCGGTCTGATTATTGGTATTATTATCGGAACCCTCATTGCAACCGTGCGTGTTTTGCCAAAGTACAAACGTCTGCCCAGAGTTTTAAATGGAATTTGCAGTTTTTATGTAGCCTTGTTTAGGGGAACACCTATGGTGGTACAGCTTCTGGTTTTCTATTATGTTATGCTTCCCCTTCTTGGTGTGCATATGACAGGCGTTCAGGTAGCCATTGCTGTCTTTGGCTTAAACAGCGGTGCCTATATTTCAGAAATTATGCGAAGCGGTATTCAGTCTGTGGATGCAGGACAGATGGAAGCAGGAAGAGCTGTTGGTCTGAGCTTTAGTGTCAGTATGGTGAAAATCGTGATTCCACAGGCAGTGAAAAATATTCTGCCAACCCTGGGAAATGAATTTATTTCCCTGATTAAAGAAACATCTGTAGTCAGCTTTGTAGGGGCTGCAGATTTGTATGTGGCATTTAATTATATCGGAAGTAACAGCTATGAGTTCATGGTGCCATATCTGGTAATGGCATTTATCTATATTATGCTGGTGCTGATTATTTCCCTGCTTGTAAAATTATTAGAAAGGAGCCTGAAAAAGAGTGATAGACGTAATTAATCTCAAGAAGGATTTTGGGGATACCCAGGTTCTCAAGGGCGTCAGTGTAAAAATCAACAAAGGCGATATTGTGGTTGTTCTGGGTCCCTCAGGTTCCGGAAAAAGTACCTTTTTAAGATGTCTGAACTGTATGGAAGACCCTACAGGGGGACAGATTATCTTTAATGGTGTAGATATTGCAGATATGAGTGTGGATATTAATATTCACAGACGTCATATGGGAATGGTATTCCAGCACTTTAACCTGTTTGCCAATAAAACAGTGATTCAGAACATTATGCTGGCTCCTGTTTATGTGAAATGTCAGGATTTAAAGAAAGCAAAGCGCAAAAATTTTGTGCGTAAGATAAAAAATGTTTTCAGCAGCAAAAAAGAGGAATTAGAGCCAATTACAGCTACCAAGGCTTCTATTAAGCAGGAAGCAAAAGAACAAGCCATGGACTTATTAAAGCGCATTGGCATGGAGGATAAGGCGGATGTTTACCCATCTACCCTGTCAGGCGGTCAGAAGCAAAGAATTGCCATTGTCCGTTCTCTTGCCATGAATCCGGATGTAATTCTCTTTGACGAGCCTACCAGCGCCCTGGATCCGGAAATGGTAGGAGAGGTTCTGGATTTGATGAAAGCTCTTGCAAAAGAAGGCATGACCATGATTATTGTAACCCATGAAATGGGATTTGCAAAAGAAGTAGCCAACCGGATTCTTTTCATGGATGAAGGCGTTATTTTGGAGAGCGCTCCACCGGCTGAATTTTTTGCACATCCGAAAACAGCCAGGGCAAAAGAATTTCTGTCCAAGGTGCTGGCGTAAAAAAACCTATTTACCGATTCCAGGTTTCGTGATAAAATGTCTTTGGTAATAAGACAGATTGTATAGCGAGATGGAATCGGTATTTTTATACAATGGAAGGGAGAAAATTATGAGTAAAAAACCAACCGTATTAATGATTTTAGATGGATATGGATTAAATGAAAAATGCGAAGCAAATGCAGTATGCGAAGGTAAGACACCGGTTATGGATAAGCTTATGGCAGAGTGTCCTTTTGTAAAGGGAAATGCCAGCGGTATGGCAGTAGGACTTCCGGAAGGCCAGATGGGAAACTCTGAGGTAGGGCACCTAAACATGGGCGCAGGCCGGATTGTATATCAGGAACTTACCAGAATTACCAAAGAAATCCAGGATGGCGTATTTTTTGAAAATGAGGCATTATTAAAAGCAGTAAGAAATGCAAAAGAAAACAATGCAGCGCTTCATCTGTTCGGTCTTTTATCTGATGGCGGTGTACACAGCCATTTAACTCATGTATACGGGCTTTTAGAACTGGCAAAAAGAGAAGGACTGGACAAGGTTTACGTTCACTGCTTCTTAGACGGAAGAGATACACCTCCAACAGGCGGAAAAGGTTATATCAAAGAGCTGCGTGATAAAATGGAAGAATTAGGCGTAGGCGAAGTAGTATCTGTAATGGGACGCTACTATGCTATGGACCGTGATAACCGCTGGGATCGTGTGGAACTGGCTTACAATGCCCTTACCAAAGGAGAAGGTGTGCAGACAGAGTGTCCGGTATGCGCAGTAAAAGAATCCTATGAAGCAGGAAAAACAGACGAATTTGTTATGCCTACTGTAGTAGTAAAAGATGGCAAACCAGTTGGAAGAATCCAGGATAAAGATTCTGTTATCTTCTTTAACTTCCGTCCGGACCGCGCAAGAGAGATTACAAGAGCTTTCTGTGAGGATGATTTCCAGGGCTTTGAAAGAGGAAAAAGACTGGATTTAACTTATGTATGCTTTACAGAATACGATCCGACCATTCCAAACAAAGAGGTTGCATTCCATAAAGTTGCGATTAATAATACCTTTGGTGAATATCTGGCAGCGCATGGTCTGAAACAGGCGCGTATTGCAGAAACAGAAAAATATGCTCATGTTACCTTCTTCTTTAATGGCGGTGTAGAAGAACCAAACGAAGGAGAAGACAGAATCCTGGTTAAATCTCCAAAAGTAGCTACTTATGACCTGAAACCAGAAATGAGCGCTTATGAGGTTTGCGACAAACTGGTAGAGGCTATTAAATCAGACAAATATGATGTGATTATCATCAACTTTGCAAACCCGGATATGGTAGGTCATACAGGTGTGGAAACCGCAGCCATCAAAGCAGTTGAAGCAGTGGATGAATGTGTGGGAAAAGCAGTAGAAGCTATCAAAGAAGTAAACGGACAGATGTTTATCTGCGCTGACCATGGAAACGCAGAGCAGCTTCTGGACTATGAAACAGGCGCTCCGTTTACGGCACATACTACAAATCCAGTACCATTTATCCTGGTAAATGCAGATGATTCCTATACACTTAGAGAAGGCGGATGCCTGGCAGACATTGCGCCAACACTCATTGAACTCATGGGCATGGAACAGCCGGAGGAAATGACAGGAAAATCTTTGTTGATTAAGAAATAAGAGAAAACAAGACCTTGAGAAATACAGAAGATGTGATTCTCAAGGTCTTTCTATATATTTGGAAATTTTTTCTATTTTTGGTCCTGGTATCTTTGCATGGAATCTAAAAATTAGGAGACAGTAAATAACAGCAAATGAAAAAGCAGTACACACGCATAGGTTCTGCTGGCATACAAAAGATGGGAAAACAGAAAATCAGGAGGGAATCGCTATGAATCGTTATTTACCCATCAGAAGCGTGTACGCAAGAGAAGTTCTGGATTCCAGAGGAAATCCTACTGTAGAAACAGAAGTAACCGTAGGAGAAGGGATCGTCGGAAGAGATGGTTATACAGGAAGAGCTATTGTACCTTCCGGCGCATCTACAGGAAAATTTGAAGCCCTGGAATTAAGGGATAAGGAAGCAAGATACCAGGGATTAGGAGTACAAAAAGCGGTAGAACATGTGAATACAGAGCTTGCAGAGGCTGTTTTAGGGGAAAATGTGCTAAAGCAGGGATGGCTGGACAAATTACTTCTGCAGGCAGATGGAACAGAGAATAAAGAAAAGCTGGGAGCCAATGCCCTTCTTGGAGTATCTCTGGCAGCAGCAGATGCAGGGGCAAAAGCCATGCGGATGCCGCTGTTTCAATATTTGGGAGGAGTCCATGCAAGAAGAATGCCGGTGCCTATGATGAATATTCTAAATGGTGGAAGACATGCAGACAATACTGTGGATTTCCAGGAGTTTATGATTATGCCTACAGGCGCCTGTTGTTTCAAAGAAGGACTTCGCATGTGCGCGGAGGTTTATCAGAAGCTGAAAGAGATTTTAAAGAAAAATCAGCTTTCCACAGCAGTGGGTGATGAAGGCGGTTTTGCGCCGGATATCAAGGGAGCCAGAGAGGTACTGGAGCTTATGGAAAAAGCAGTAGAACAGGCAGGATATCAGCCTGGAACAGACCTTTGTTTTGCCATAGATGCAGCAGCCAGCGAATTGTACGAGGAGCAGGAAAAGGTCTACTATTTTCCGGGAGAATCTTCTATGACAGGACACAAAATTATACGGACAGCCAGTGAGATGGTAGATTATTATGAACGTCTGATACAGGAATTTCCCCTGGTTTCCATTGAGGATGGACTGTGGGAAGAGGACTGGGAAGGCTGGAGCATGATGACAAAACGTCTGGGTGACCAGGTGCAGCTGGTAGGAGACGATTTCTTTGTAACCAATGAAAAACGTCTGGCAAAAGGAATTGAACAAAAAGCAGGAAATGCAATTCTTGTGAAAGTAAATCAAATCGGAACCCTGTCAGAAGCTATGGATGCCATTGAACGGGCGCAGACATCAGGCTATGGTGCGGTGATCTCCCACCGTTCAGGAGAAAGCGAAGATACCTTTATTGCGGATTTGGCAGTGGCAGTAAATGCGGGACAGATTAAAACCGGGGCGCCCTGCAGAGGAGAACGGACTGCAAAATATAACCGGCTTTTAGCCATTGAAGATACCCTGGGAGAATTAGCACTTTATGAAAATCCCTTTCAGAAAAATAACAGTTGAAATCCCGGCTTTCCTGTGTTACACTTGAAATGCTTGATAATTAGGAGGTGTAACCGTGGAAATTTTAAGAACTGTGCTAACAGTACTTTTTATTTTGGATTGTATCGGACTTTCTGTGATTGTGCTTATGCAGGAGGGAAAATCACAGGGATTAGGAAGTATTGCCGGTATGGCAGATACCTATTGGGGCAAAAACAAAGGCCGCTCAATGGAAGGTACTTTAGTAAAAGTAACAAAGATTATGGGAGTTCTGTTCTTTGTTTTAGCATTGGTATTGAATCTGAACTTTTAATTATGAGGCTGTTGCACAAGCGTACTATGCAACAGCCTCATCTTTATATCAAAAAGGGACTTCCATGGAAGAGGAGGTATGCGTGTTGAAAAAAAATCAGCAGATGAAAAAAAGAAAGAAAATGCTGTACGAACTTATGTGCTGTAAAGAATATCAGCCTATGAGAGCAAAAGAGCTGGCGATTCTTTTGCAGATTCCCTCAGGAAAACGGGAAGAACTGCACAAGATTCTGGATCTTTTGCTGGAAGAAGGAAAAATCAGCATAAACAAAAGAGGCAGATATGAAGCTGTTCGGAAAATAGAAAAGAAAAAGGAACGGGTAAAAGAACAGGAAACGCAAAGGGAGGAAATTTTCCGAAAAGGTCACTGTTATACAGGGACTTTTATCAGTCATCCAAGAGGCTTTGGCTTTGTCCAGGTGGAAGAGATGGAAGGCGCCAGGGATATTTTTATTCCGGAAGAGGGCATTGGCACTGCCTTTCATGGAGATAAGGTTCAGGTTGTGGTGACAAAGGAAGAAAAAGACAGCAAACGCTGCGAGGGAACCATTGCCAAGGTTCTGGAGCGTGGAATGGGAGAAATTGTAGGTACTTATGAGAAATCTTCCGGTTTCGGATTTGTTGTTCCTGATAATCAGCGGTTTTTGCGGGATATTTTTATTCCACAGGGAAAATCAATGAATGCGGAAAACAGGGACAAAGTTTTAGTAAAGATTCAGGATTTTGGTTCCAGAAATAAATCACCAGAGGGAAAAATTGTGGAAATTCTGGGAAAACCGGGAGAAAAAGGTCTGGATGTCTTATGTGTGGCAAAAAGTCATGATTTGCCAATGGAATTTCCGGAAAAGGTGCTGAACCAGGCGGAACGCATCAAGGAGACCTTAAATGAAGGTGATTTTTATCAGCGGCTGGATTTGCGAGATGTGGTTATGGTGACCATTGACGGAGAGGATGCCAAGGATTTGGATGATGCGGTATCTCTTACCAAAAGAGGAAATCTCTATGAGCTTGGCGTTCACATTGCAGACGTAAGCAATTATGTGCAGTACAGCAGCGCCCTGGATAAGGAAGCCCTGAAACGTGGCACCAGTGTTTATCTGGTAGACCGGGTAATCCCCATGCTGCCGAAAAAACTGTCCAATGGCATCTGCTCTCTTAACGCAGGAGAGGATCGTCTGGCATTAAGCTGTCTTATGACCATTGATGAAAAGGGAAAAGTCATTGCTCACAAAATTGCAGAGACCGTTATCCGGGTGAATGAGCGAATGTCTTATACAGATGTGAAAAAAATTCTTCTAAAAGAAGATGAGACAGTAACAGAACGATATAAAGATTTGGTTCCCATGTTCTTTCAGATGGGAGAATTGTCCCAGATTCTCAGAAAAAGAAGAAAGAAGAGGGGCTCCATTGACTTTGACTTTCCGGAGAGCAAGATTCTTCTGGATGATATGGGAAAACCAGTGGAAATTTATGCCTATGAGCATAACGTTGCCACAGAGCTTATTGAAGATTTCATGCTCACTGCCAATGAAACAGTGGCAGAGGAATATGCACTTCTTGGCCTGCCATTTCTTTATCGTACTCATGAGAATCCAGACGGGGAGAAGATAGAGGCGGCTCTTTCTCTGGTACATCAGGCTGGCGTAAAAGTAAAGAAAGCCAAAGAAAATATTGCGCCAAAGGAAATACAGAAGATTTTAAAGGAACTGCAGGGAATGGACTGTGAACCTTTCCTGTCCAGACTGATTCTGCGTTCTATGAAACAGGCAAAGTATACGGTGGACTGCACCGGACATTTTGGACTGGCAGCTAAGTATTACTGTCATTTCACTTCTCCTATCCGGCGCTATCCGGATTTGCAGATTCACAGAATTATTAAGGAAAACCTCAGAGGAAAGATGTCAGAGGCAAAAATCAGACATTATGATCAGATCCTGGAAGAGGTGGCAAGACAGTCCAGCGCAATGGAGCGCAGAGCTGAGGAAGTAGAACGGGAAATCGTGAAAATGAAAAAAGCCGAATTTATGAAACAGCAAGTGGGAGAAACCTTTGAAGGTGTGATTTCCGGCGTGACAGAATGGGGCTTATATGTAGAATTGGAGAACACCGTGGAAGGGCTGGTGCATGTAAATACCATGACAGATGATTACTACACTTATGACCGGGAGCAGTATCTGCTCAAAGGTGATATGACAAAAAAAGTCTATGCCATGGGACAGAAAGTGAAAGTCCGGGTAGAAGGCGCGGATATCCAGACCAAAAGCATTGATTTTAGTTTAGAAAGGGAGGAATAAGTCATGGCAAAAGAATCAGGGATTCGTCTGATTGCGAATAATAAAAAAGCGTACCATGATTATTTTATTGAGGACACATACGAGGCAGGAATAGAGCTTGCCGGTACAGAGGTGAAATCCTTGCGCATGGGAAAGTGCAGCATTAAAGAATCCTTTATCCAGATTGAGCGCGGGGAAGTTTTTGTTTATGGAATGCACATCAGCCCCTATGAGAAAGGAAATATTTTTAACAAAGACCCTTTAAGAGTGCGGAAACTCCTGCTGCATACCTATGAAATCAGAAAAATTGAAGGAAAAATCAGGGAAAAAGGCTACACCCTGGTGCCCTTGAAGGTGTACTTTAAAGGAAGCCTGGTGAAGGTAGAAGTGGGAGTGGCAAAGGGTAAAAAGCTCTATGACAAACGCCAGGATATTGCCAAGAAAGACCAGAGAAGAGAAACAGAGAGAGAATTCAAAGTGAAAAATTTATACTAAATAAATGGGAGGACAAGACTATGAAATTTAAAGACATGCCTTATACAAGAGTGGATTTTGAACAGGTGAAAGAAGAACTGAAACAGCTTATGGAAGCATTAAAAGCGGCCAAAGATGGGGAAGAGCAGTTTGAAATTCATAAAAAATTTTATAAATTGAATGATAGAGTACAGACTCAGGTAACCCTGTGCTCTATCCGCCATACCCTGGACACCACGGATGCTTTTTACGAAGAAGAGCAGAACTATTATGACAGACAGGTGCCGGAGTATTCTCAGCTTTGTGTGGATTATCAGAAGCTTTTATTTGAATCTCCCTATCGCAAAACATTGGAAGAGAAAATTGGAGAAGTAGCTTTTAAAAATATGGAAATTGCCATGAAATCTGTTTCTCCTGAAATTATTCCTTTGATGCAGGAAGAAAACGAACTGACTACAGAATATGAGAAATTGCTGGCAAGCGCCAAAATCGACTGGGAAGGAGAGACTCTGAACCTGTCTCTTTTAACCCCATATTTGAAAAACAAAGACAAAGATATCAGAAGAAAAGCAGCAGAAAAACAAGATGCCTTTTTCTTAAGCATCAGTGATAAACTGGACGAATTGTATGATAAATTGGTGAAAAACCGTACTATGCAGGCCAAGAAGCTGGGCTTTGATACTTATACTCCACTGGGATATCTGCGTATGCAGAGAAACTGCTATGGAAGAGAAGAAATTGAAAACTTGAGAAAACAGGTAAAAGAAGTCTGGGTTCCTTTTGCAGAGAGCATTTTCCAGAAGAGAAAAGAGCGTCTGGGACTTTCTGAGCTTTCTTACTCTGATGAGCTGGTTTTCGGACCACAGGGAAATCCACAGCCAGAAGGAACACCGGAAGAAATTCTGGCAGCAGGACAGAAAATGTATGAAGAACTGTCCGCTGAGACAAAAGAGTTCTTTGACTTTATGATGAAAAATGAACTTCTGGATGTATTCGGAAGAAAAACCAAAGCAGTGGGCGGTTATATGACTTATCTTCCGGACTACAAGGCTCCTTTTATTTTCGCAAACTTTAATGGAACCAGCGGGGATGTGGATGTTATGACTCATGAATGCGGTCATGCCTTCCAGGGCTATCTGGCAGCTCAGGACCCTATCCGGGAACATGCAGATATTGGTATGGAAACTGCGGAGATTCATTCCATGTCCATGGAATTTTTCACAGAACCCTGGTATCATCTGTTTTTTGGAGAAAAAACAACGGAAGATTACACCAAGATGCATCTGGAAGATGCCATTATCTTTGTTCCTTATGGATGTATGGTAGATGAATTCCAGCATGTGGTCTATGACAACCCGGATATGACGCCAGAAGAAAGAAAACAGGCATGGAAGAAACTGGAACAGGAATACAAACCGCACCTGAATTATCAGGGACTGGAATTCTTTGAAAAAGGCTGCTTCTGGCAGAAACAGCACCATATTTACAGCTATCCATTGTATTATATTGACTATGTCATTGCGCAGCTTTGTGCTTTTGAATACAAGGTATGGATGGATAAAGACCGCAAGGAAGCCTGGAAAAGCTATTTGAAATTATGCACCATGTCTGCATCTAAATTCCACACAGAACTTCTGGAAGAAGCTGGCCTGGAAACACCATTTAAAGACGGAGTTATCGGGAAGATTGTGGAGAATTTAAAAGGGATTTTTTGACGGAAAATTGTGAATTTTTGCGAATGGAAAGATATACGCTGCCATGTTAGAATAGAACCAGAACACAAAAGAGGAAATCTGTAACATTGTGGGTGGCCAAGAACCCTGGCATATGGAGCAGAAAAGAATACAAATATATAGGCTATTGTGATGTTATTCGTATGGGAGGTGCGACATATGTTAGAGAAACAAGATATTCAGACCATTGCAGAAATTTTCCACAGTTCTATGAACCCCATAAAAGAGGAACTTCAAAACGTAAAAGGTGAAGTCCTAGGATTAAAAGAGCAAGTGCAAGACGTACAAAGCGAAGTTCAAGAATTAAAAGGGCAAGTACAGGGTGTGCAAAGCGAAGTTCAAGAATTAAAAGGGCAAGTGCAAGGCGTAGAAGGTGAAGTTCTAGGATTAAAAGGGCATACAAAGCGAAGTTCAAGAATTAAAAGGGCAAGTACAAGGCATACAAAGCGAAGTTCAAGAAGTAAAAGGGCAAGTACGGGGTGTCCAAAGCGAAAAGTTTTAGAATTAAAAGGGCAAGTGCGGGGCGTCAAAAGCGAAGTTCAAGAAGTAAAAGAGCAAGTACAGAGCGTAGAAGGTGAAGTTCGAGAGCTAAAAGAGCAAGTACAGGGCGTAGAAGGCAAAGTTCGAGAGCTAAAAGGGCAAGTCCAGGGTGTGCAAAGCGAAGTTCTGGAATTAAAAGAGCAAGTGCAGGGCATAGAAGGTAAAGCCAGAGAATTAGAAGGGCATGTTCAAGGAATTCGGCTGACACTTGAAAATGAGACGAACAAAAATATTAATATTGTTGCGGAAGGACATCTGGATCCTTTCTGTATGATAACTACAGCACTGGGAAAATTATATTGCGTAAACCACTAAATTGGGAGTTATTTAATCAAATATTGTTGGAGAAGTTGGATTTTCAAATGCTTCAAAGCACATCAATATTTGTTCCTTTGTACATTTTTCCACAGCAAGGTTTTCAGGTATCTCTGTTTTTTCAAAAAAACCAATCTCTGTTGTTTCAATGTTGCTTTCAAATTTTCCACTTTTGTATTTGCATAAAGAAAAAATCTTTACAACGCCATATGCATAATTTGTTACGTTATGTTTTCTCCAGTCCTGAACAGCAATCAGTTTTTCCACGAATACATTTAATCCAGTTTCTTCTTTCACTTCTTTAACAGTATTTGAAGCAATAGATTGGTCAACATCGCACCAACCACCAGGCAAAGCCCACGTACCATTATTTTCATGAACAAGTAAAATTTTACCGTCAACAAATACTGCGGCTCTTGTGTCCACTTTCGGTGTTTGATATCCTGTTTCATTACAAAAGATATGATAGACTTTATCAATAGGAATATCTGTTTTCGCAGAAATCATTTCAGCAGAAATCTTTCTTAATTCTTCATAACGTTCTTTATCATATTTATCCTTTCCGTATTGAAGTCCTGCCTGAGCAATACTTTGAATACGAATTGCAAAATCAATCCATTTGTCATTCATACTCTTTATCCTCACAAATTTAATTTCTTTCATTATAGACCACAGACTAAAAATAAACAATGAATGAATACAAAAAAGAGATACTCACTTATGATAGTGAAATATCTCTTTCCTGCTATTTTTTTCTAGTACGTTTTAGTGGACCTGGCGGGAATCGAACCCGCGTCCGAAAGTCTATCCCTTGGGGCATCTCCCATCACAGTTATTCTTTTGACATTCCCTTACAGTACCGCCGGATAACAGGCTGAACTGCTTAGTAGCTTCATGAAATCTTCCACTTTCTCAAAGCTTTGAAAGCGAAGTGCCCCGCAAGGTCGATGCCAGATTCTCAGACAGCGGGTGGCCTGAGGCTGACAAGCTGCAATTTAGGCAGCTAACGCTACTTTATTATTGTTTGCGTTTATATTTAGGTTCCAGGTTGGTACGCAGTCCCGGAGTCTGCGGATGGCTTCCTCAACTTCAAAACCCCCGTCGAAACCAGTACAAGCCCGCGTGGTTTAAAGCAACTCTTATGATATATGCTTTCTGAAAATTTGTCAAGGCTTCCGTTGCAATTCCTCAGACAGGATGATATATTGGAATTATCGTTCGTAGAGTGAACAGCCATATAGGGGAGTAAAGTTCACAATTCTGACAAATTTGACTGCTATAGTAGGACAGAGAGACAGGAGGAGCAGATTATGGAAAAACGAAAAATTTTAGTAGTGGATGATGAGAGCAGAATGCGGAAACTGGTACGGGATTTTCTTACAAAACAGGGCTTTGAAGTTTTGGAAGCAGGAGACGGAGAGGCTGCTCTTGATATTTTTTATGCAGATAAAGATATTGCCTTGCTGATTTTAGATGTGATGATGCCCAAGATGGATGGATGGCAGGTATGCAGGGAAATCCGTTCTCATTCTAAAGTGCCGATTATTATGCTGACAGCCAGAGGAGATGAGCGGGATGAGCTTCTGGGATTTGAACTGGGTGTGGATGAATATATTTCCAAGCCTTTCAGTCCTAAGATTCTGGTAGCCAGAGTAGAAGCTATTTTGCGAAGAACCAGCCAGACGGATGCGGATGGTGTGCTAAGAGCAGGAGGTGTGGAGATTAATAAGGTTTCTCATATTGCATCCATTGACGGAGAACCTATGGAATTAAGCTATAAGGAGTTTGAGCTTTTGGCATATTTTATGGAAAACCAGGGGATTGCCCTGTCCAGGGAAAAAATTTTGAATTCTGTTTGGAATTATGATTATTTTGGAGATGCAAGAACCATTGATACCCATGTGAAAAAGCTGCGGAGCAAAATGGGAGAAAAAGGGGAGTACATTAAGACCATCTGGGGAATGGGATATAAGTTTGAGGTGGAAGGATGAAGAAATCCATAAAAATACGGTTGGCAGTTACTTATATTGGAATTATGTGTCTGTCTCTGGCAGTTATGCTTTTGGTAAATTCTCTTTTTCTGGAAAAATTCTACTTGCGTAAGAAAACAGAGTCGCTGAAAAAAGTATACAATACCATGAATGATACATCTGACACCAGGTACTACAGTTCTCTGGCAGATGATGAAAAATTTAAACAATATTGTGATGAGAACAATCTTTCTATGATTGTGGTAGAGGATGTTACTTCCAGAATTTTGTTTGCCTATGCGAAAAATTCAGAACGTCTGTATTCAGAAATCCAGTTTGGGGTTCTGGATGACTTTGTGCGGGGAAAGAGGGAAATTCTGGAAGCAACGGATAACTACATTGTGGAGAAGAAAACGGACGATGTGAAGGCAATGGATTCCGTTAATATGGTAGGGGTACTGGATAATGGAAATGGTTTTCTGATTACCACTCCGGCTCAGAGTTTGAAGGACAGCGCTTTGATTTCCAATGTTTTTTATTTGTATATTGGTCTGTTTACCATTTTCATCAGTTCTGTGGTCATCTGGTTTATTTCCAGGCATATTACCAGGCCTTTGCAGCAGCTTTCTGAGTTGTCTAAGGAAATGGCGAATCTGAATTTTGATGCTAAATACACCAGTACCAGTGAGGATGAAATCGGTGTTCTTGGGAATAATTTAAACAGGATGTCCGGAGAATTGGAAAAAACAATTTCAGAGCTTCGGACTGCCAATAATGAACTGCAGAAGGATATTGAGAAAAAAGAGCAGATTGATGAAATGAGAAAGGAATTTCTCTCTAATGTGTCTCATGAGCTGAAAACTCCCATTGCTTTAATTCAGGGATATGCAGAAGGGCTTCAGGAATGTATTAATGATGACCAGGAGAGCAGAGAATTTTATTGTGATGTGATTATTGATGAGGCAGCTAAGATGAATAATATGGTGAAAAAACTGCTGAGTCTGAATCAACTGGAGTTTGGAAATGATACGGTGAATATGGAGCGGTTTGACCTTACGGAATTAGTGAAAGGTGTGGTGCAGTCTGCACAGCTTCTGGCGTCCCAGAAAGAGGCGGAAATCCGGTTTTTACAGGAAGAACCCATTTCAGTATGGGGGGATGAATTTAAAATAGAAGAGGTGGTGACAAACTATGTTTCAAATGCCCTGAATCATGTGGATTTTGAGAAAAAAATAGAGATTAAGGCAGTGAAACGTGGCGATGTGGTAAGGCTTTCTGTGTTTAATACAGGCGCCAGAATCCCGGAAGAAGATTTGGATAAAATATGGATTAAATTTTATAAAGTGGATAAAGCCAGAACCAGGGAATATGGAGGCAGCGGTATTGGCTTGTCTATTGTAAAGGCCATTATGGACAGTATGAATCAAAAGTGCGGTGTCATTAATTATGAAAATGGTGTAGAATTTTGGTTTGAACTTGCTTGTGGAGACACATTCTGTTAAACTAAAAAGATGGAATAAAATAGAAAATACAAAGGAGGAACAAAAATGCCGCCTTTACAGGGACAATGGCTGGAAGCCTTAAAGCCGGAATTTAAGAAACCATATTATAAAGAATTGTTTGAAAAAGTAGGGCAGGAGTATCAGCAGAGAAAGATTTTTCCTGCTCCGGATGATATTTTTAATGCTTTTCACTTTACTCCGCTGGATGAGGTGAAGGTCGTGATTTTGGGACAGGATCCTTATCATAATGACGGACAGGCTCATGGACTGTGTTTTTCCGTAAAACCGGAGGTAGAAGTGCCTCCGTCACTGGTAAATATTTATCAGGAGCTTCACGAGGACTGCGGATGTGAGATTCCAAACAATGGATATCTGGAGAAATGGGCAAAACAAGGGGTACTGATGTTAAATACAGTGCTGACTGTGCGGGCGCATCAGGCCAATTCCCACAGAGGAATGGGATGGGAGGAGTTTACAGATGCCGCCATCCGGGTGCTGAATGAACAGGACAGACCCATCGTATTTCTGCTCTGGGGAAGACCGGCGCAGATGAAGAAAAGTATGCTGAACAATCCAAAACATCTGATTTTGGAAGCGCCGCACCCAAGCCCTTTATCTGCTTACCGGGGATTTTTCGGGTGCAGACATTTTAGTAAAACTAATGAATTTTTGAAAAGTCATGGATTGGAGCCCATTGACTGGCAGATTGAAAATGTGCAGAGGGATTAACATCGATGGGAAAGAAAAATGATAATACATTAGTAAAAAATGCTTCTTTTCTTATGATTGCTGCGTTAATTTCCAAAATTATCGGACTGATTTATAAAAGTCCTCTTTCCAGCACCATGGGAAAAGAGAGCTTTGGATGCTTTCAGTTTGCACAAAATGTTTATTTTATTTTGCTTATGATTGCGTCTTTTAGCATTCCACAGGCAGTTTCCAAGATTATGGCAGAACGACTTGCCTTTCACAGATACCGGGATGCTCAGAAGATTTTTAAAGGCGCCTTATTCTATGCTGTGATTATGGGTGGGGCAGTTTCCATTCTCTGTGTGGTGGGAGCGCCTGTTTTAGTGCCGGATAAAATGGCAAATGCGCGTCTGGCGCTGCAGTTTCTTGCTCCAACGATTTTTATATCCGGTATTCTTGGCGTTTTTCGTGGATACTTTCAGGCATACCGTAATATGCTGCCAACTTCCATTTCTCAGATTGTAGAACAGATTGCAGTAGCGGTGGTAGCTCTTCTTATGGCAAATGTTATGGTAAGGCAGTTTGCGGGAGCAGACCCGGATGTACTGAGAAGCTGGAGCGCAGCAGGAGCAACCATGGGAACAGGAGCCGGGGTAACTGCGGCATTGTTGTTTATGCTGTTTGTTTATCAGGTGAACCGGAAATCCATTCAGAAAAAAATTGCCAGAGACAGGGTTTCTGTTGGAGAAAGCTATGGAGATGTAATGAAAACCATTGTACTCATTGTAGCGCCTATTATTCTCAGCGCATTTTTATACAATGTAAATAGTTACATCAACAGTATGATTTACACAGGCGTATCCGGAATCAAAGGTTTAAAAAGCAGTGTGGTAGAAGGGCTGTATGCAGAGTGCGGATATTTCCTTACCATTATCAATATTCCGCTGACCCTTTCCAGTACAGCGCCTACCTCCATGATGCCGGAGGTGTCAGGGTACTATGCAAAAGGAGATAAAAAGACAGCCAAGGAGAAAATCAATAAAGCAACCTGGCTGAGTATGTTTATCTCCATTCCCTGCAGCGTAGGACTTTTTGTTTTGGCAGGTCCTATTACAAAACTGTTGTTTTCCACCACAGACGGAACTGCAGGATATCTCATGATGCTGGGAGTTATTACTGTTATTATGAATGGAATGTCCAATATTTCCAATGGTGTTCTTCAGGGCATTGGCAAGGCCAATATTCCTATGATTCATGCTGCCATTGCCCTGGTTTGTGATGTGGTGGTTGTGGTGATTTTGATGTTCGTCACGAACTGGGGAATTTATAATGTGGTCATTGCCATGATTGTGTATGCGCTGATTATGTGCATATTAAATCAGAGGGCTATGTGGAAAGAACTGAAATATCACAACCCATGGAAAGAAGCCTATCTACTTCCTATGGCAGCGGCTGTTCCTATGGGGATTGTTGCATTTGTAGTTTATCACGGTGTTTATGCTGTGATGAAATCAAATTTCATTGCTCTGATTCCAGCCATTGCACTGGGCGGATGTGTGTATTTCCTGGCCTATGTTGTAATAGCAAAGCCAAAGGAAGAGGACTTCGCGGGAATTCCTGGTGGAAGGACTTTGGTGAAAGTAGCAAGGAAACTGCCTTTTGGAAGATAAAAATAAAGAGGGTATCACTTAATCATCTGATTTGATGATTTTGTGATACCCTCCTTATGTATGGGGCATGAGATTGAAAAACAGGAAGTTATGCTAATGAGAGTTCAATCTCATTAATCCTCTTTGTGATTGCATGAATTCTACCTGTTTCTTTAAATCCCATTTTGTGATAAAACCGTTTTGCATTGGTGTTGTTTTCGAGTATCCATAGAGTGGGGATATCAGTACATTGCTCAATAGCAAATCGCAGTAACTTTGTTCCATAGCCCATTTTCTGTTTATCCGGTAGAATATAAAGATCTTCAATCAGGCACTCTTTGACTGAAACAACGCCAACCGGCATATCTTCAACTAGCATATAAAACTTGCTTCCACAGTTCATCTTGTTTTGCACATATTCCTGCTGCCTTTCGGGGGTGTGTATTTCGACAAAATCTGGTACACAGAAAGAACGATGCGACTCTTTCCATGAGATTGAATGTATCATTGCGGCTTGTAACAAGTTCATTTTGTCCACTGTAATAATCATGTTTCCCTCCACAGCTTCAAATTTATCACTTTCTCCCTACCCGTATTATAACAGTTCCACATATCTGCCACAATGAAAATCGTCATACCCTTGCCATTTTTCTAACAACAAAGATGCAAATTTTAATTTTTATGGTTCTATATGGCATTCGCAGGTTTCTTTATACTTCCAGTACCTCCCTAAGAGAATCCACATCGGAATATCTCGTAGCGGAAGAATCGGCCATAAGCTTTCTTCCTTCTTCTATTGCAGCGATGGTTATTTCGTTTGGTATATCCAGTTTTAAAGCAAAAGGAATACCATGTTCGTGGATTGAGGTTCGCAGAATATCAGTTTTGATATTCAAATTCGTAGTTGCCATACAGAACACCTCCTAGTATCTGTAGAAATCACTGAAGCTTTTTAAACGCAGTAGAAAGCATTAATTTAATACGATTTAGCTGATTCACTTCGCTGGCGCCGGGGTCATAGTCCACAGCTACAATGTTAGCTTGCGGGTAATCCTTTCGGATAGCCTTGATAACACCTTTTCCTACAATGTGATTAGGCAGGCAGCCAAAGGGCTGGATGCACACAATGTTTGGTGTATCTGAGTGGAGCAGCTCCATCATTTCTCCGGTGAGGAACCAGCCTTCTCCGGTCTGATTGCCCATGGAAACAATGGGCTTCGCCATGTTTGCCAAATCTTCGATTTTAGCAGAAGGTGTGAAGTGTTTGCTCTTTTCAAATTCTTTATTTGCTGCTCTTCGGATAAACTCAATAGCGGCAATTCCCAGATTTCCCTTTTTTGCCAGGGATTTTTTGAATCCCAGTTGTTCTGCTTTAAAGTTCTGATTATAGAAGCAATAGCACATAAAATCAATTAAATCCGGGCAGACAGCCTCAGCGCCTTCCTGTTCCAGAAGCTCAGCCAGATGGTTATTGGCTGCCGGGAGGAATTTTACCAGGATTTCCCCTACAATTCCCACCCTTGGTTTCTTTTCGCTGGTAATGGGAAGGGTATCAAACTCCCGAATCATCTGGCGGCAGATATGGTTAAACTGATTAAAACCAACGTGTTTGCCTGTTAAGAAGGAGATACAGCGTTTTTCCCATTTCCGGTGCAGGGCATTGGCAGAACCTTTGACTGCTTCATAAGGACGCATCCGGTACAGGCACTTCATTAAAATATCCCCGAAAACAGCCCCGTAAGCAATTCTGGAAGCTAGTTTTGCGGTGATTTTAAAGCCGGGGTTTTCTTCCAGACCGCTTAAATTCAGAGAAATTACCGGAATGTGAGCTAAATTCGCTTTTTTCAAAGCTCTGCGGATAAAGCCGATATAATTGGAAGCCCGGCAGCCCCCGCCAGTCTGGGTCATAATAATGGCAGTTTTGTTCAAATCGTATTTGCCAGAAAGCAGCGCCTGCATAATCTGTCCTACTACAAGAAGAGAAGGGTAGCAGGCATCATTATTTACATACTTTAATCCCACGTCCACAGCAGATTTGTTGTCATTTGGCAATACCTCAAGCTGGTAGCCGCTGGCATTAAATGCAGCCTGAAGGATGGAAAAATGAATGGGTGACATCTGGGGACATAAAATCGTATAATGTTTCCGCATTTCCTCAGTAAACACAACTTTTTCAATAGAAGAGGACTGTATTTTTCTTGGCTTTTTCTGCTGTTCCTTTACCCGGATGGCAGCCAGGAGAGAACGAACACGGATTCTGGCTGCTCCCAGGTTGTTTACCTCATCAATTTTCAGGCAGGTATAAATTTTGCCGCTGTTGGAGAGAATTTCATTTACCTGGTCTGTGGTAACTGCATCCAGGCCGCAGCCAAAGGAGTTTAGCTGAATTAAATCCAGATTTTCTTTTTCCTTTACAAAGTTGGCGGCAGCATAAAGCCTGGTGTGGTACATCCACTGGTCATTGACGCGCAGAGGACGTTCAATGGGCGCCAGGTGAGAGACAGAGTCCTCGGTAAGCACTGCAATTCCATAGGAAGTAATTAACTCTGGAATTCCATGGTGGATTTCCGGGTCAATGTGGTAGGGGCGTCCAGCCAGAACAATACCCCGGCGTCCTGTTTTTTCCAGATACTCCAGGGTTTCTTCGCCTTTTCGCATAATGTCCTTGCGGCAGCGGTCCAGTTCCAGCCAGGCTTCATGAGCAGCATCCTGTACATCCTGGGCCGGAATTCCCGGAAACTCCTCGATTAACCGCTCGGTAACCGTTTCTTCACTGGTAAGAGATAAAAACGGATTGTGGAAGCGGATAGAGGCATCCTGAAGTTCATCCACATTGTTTTTGATATTCTCAGCATAAGAGGTTACAATGGGGCAGTTATAGTGATTTACAGAATCTGTAAATTCTGTCCGCTCATAAGGAATACAAGGATAAAAAATATAATGAACGCCCTGTTTGATCAGCCAGGTAACGTGTCCGTGAGCCAGTTTGGCCGGGTAACATTCGGATTCGCTGGGGATAGATTCAATACCCAGCTCGTAAATCTTTCTGGTGGAGGTGGGTGAGAGCACCACCTGATATTTCAGCTTCGTAAAGAAAGTGAACCAGAAAGGATAGTTCTCGAACATATTCAGAACCCGGGGGATTCCCACTTTGCCCCGTACAGCCTGATCTGCTTCCAGCGGAGTATAACCAAAAATTTTTTTGTATTTGTAATCAAAAAGATTAGGGATATTTTCTTTGTTTTTCTGTTTGCCGATGCCTCGTTCACAGCGGTTGCCGCTGATATACTGCCGACCGCCGGAAAAACGATTGACTGTCAGACGGCAGTTATTGGTACAGCCCTTACAGTTTGCCATACTGGTCGTGTATTTCAGGCTGTTGATCTTGCCGATAGGGAGCATGGAAGTCTCTTTTCCGTCTTCAAAACGTTCCCGGGCGATGAGAGCAGCGCCAAAAGCGCCCATGATACCGGCAATATCAGGACGGATTGCCTGACAGTTAGCGATCTTTTCAAAGCTTCGCAGTACTGCGTCATTATAGAAAGTTCCGCCCTGAACAACGATCTGTTTGCCAAGTTCGGAGGCATCCGATACTTTGATCACTTTATACAGGGCATTTTTAATTACGGAATATGCCAGTCCGGCAGAAATATCTGCCACAGAAGCTCCTTCTTTCTGCGCCTGCTTTACTTTGGAATTCATAAATACCGTACAGCGTGTTCCAAGATCAATGGGATTTTCGGCAAAAAGCGCAGCTTTGGCAAAATCCTGCACACTGTAATTCAGAGATTTGGCGAAAGTTTCAATAAAAGAGCCGCAGCCGGAGGAGCAGGCTTCATTTAACTGTACGCTGTCCACGGTATGATTTTTAATCTTGATGCATTTCATGTCCTGACCGCCGATATCCAGAATACAGTCCACCTCAGGATCAAAGAAAGCGGCAGCATAATAATGAGAAACAGTTTCCACCTCTCCTTCATCCAGCAAAAGGGCAGCTTTGATAAGCGCTTCCCCATAGCCGGTGGAACAGGAATAGGCAATCCGAGCCGTATCTGGAAGATTCTGATAGATTTCCTGAACTGCCCGGATGGTGGTGGCAAGAGGATTTCCGTTGTTATTGCTGTAGAAAGAGTAGAGCAGAGAGCCGTCCTCTCCTACGAGCGCCGCTTTGGTGGTGGTGGAACCGGCATCGATACCAAGAAAACAGTTGCCCTCATAGGTACTTAAGTCCGCGGTTGCCACATTGTACTGACTCTGCCGTTCATTGAAGGCGTCATATTCTTCCTGAGAGGCGAAGAGAGGCTCCATACGGGCAACCTCAAATTCCAGCTTTACAGACCCCGCCAGCCGTTCTTTCATCTGCGTGAGAGATGCGCTGACATCCTCTTTGGCATTCAGAGCGGAGCCGATGGCAGCAAACAGATGAGAATTTTCCGGTACGATGGTGTGTTCTTCATCCAGTTTTAAGGTGCGGATAAAAGCCTGTTTCAGCTCAGAAAGAAAATGGAGCGGACCGCCCAGAAATGCGATATGCCCTCGAATAGGCTTACCACATGCCAGTCCGCTGATGGTCTGATTGACCACAGCCTGGAAAATAGAGGCGGAGAGGTCTTCTTTGGTGGCTCCGTCATTGATCAGCGGCTGGATATCTGATTTGGCAAAAACACCGCAGCGGGCTGCAATGGGATAAAGCGCCTGATAATTTTTGGCGTACTCATTCAATCCGGAAGCGTCCGTCTGAAGAAGAGACGCCATCTGATCGATGAAAGAACCGGTACCTCCGGCACAGATTCCGTTCATCCGCTGTTCGATGTTGCCGCCTTCAAAATAAATGATCTTAGCGTCTTCTCCTCCAAGCTCAATGGCAACATCTGTCTTGGGAGCCAGTTCCTGAAGCGACGAAGATACGGCGATCACTTCCTGTACAAAGGGAACTTCCAGATGATTAGCAAGCGCCAGTCCGCCGGAACCGGTAATGACAGGATGGACCGTCAGTTCTCCCAGTTCGTTGCAGGCTTTTTCCAGCAGAGAAGCCAGAGTTTCCTGAATATTAGCAAAATGACGTTCATAATCTGCGAAAAGAATTTCGTGATTTTCATTTAAAATTGCAATTTTTACTGTAGTGGAACCGATATCGATTCCCAGTGTATATGTAAGTGTTGTGTTTGTTGCAGCAATAATAGCTGCCACCTCCTTTTTGGAAAGTATAGGTTCATATAATAATAAGTAGAATCTGTTTACCAGACTACACGATTATACGACATTTATTGACAGATGGCAATGCAGAAAAAAACGGAAGAAGTAAAAATATGGCGAATCTTGTGAAATATTTATTGAAAATCCATCTATAAGAGGCTATACTATTACACATATATCGAAAAAAATGAGAAAGAAAGGTGCATTTATGTATAAAATTATAGCCCGTGACGGCAATGCAAAGCGCGCAGAATTTCATACGGTGCATGGAACGATTCAGACGCCGGTGTTTATGAATGTGGGAACTGCAGCGGCTATCAAAGGAGCAGTGGCAACTACGGATCTATATGAGATCGGTACGCAGGTGGAACTGTCCAATACGTACCATCTTCATGTAAGACCGGGAGATCAGGTGGTAAAGCAGTTGGGAGGACTTCATAAGTTTATGAACTGGGATCGTCCCATTTTGACGGATTCCGGCGGATTTCAGGTGTTTTCTCTGGCGGGTCTCAGAAAGATCAAGGAGGAAGGCGTGTATTTTCAGTCTCATGTAGATGGAAGAAAGATTTTCATGGGACCGGAAGAAAGTATGCAGATCCAGTCCAATCTGGCTTCCACTATTGCCATGGCATTTGACGAGTGTCCTTCCAGTGTGGCAGAGAGAAGTTATGTGGAAAATTCCGTAAGCCGTACTACGCGCTGGCTGGAGAGGTGTAAGCGGGAGATGAACCGGCTGAACAGTCTGGAAGATACCATTAATAAGCAGCAGCTGCTGTTTGGAATCAATCAGGGAGCTATTTTTGATGATATCCGTATCGATCACGCAAAGCGGATCAGCGAGATGGAACTGGACGGTTATGCGGTGGGCGGTCTTGCCGTGGGAGAGACACACGAAGAGATGTACCATATTCTGGATCAGGTGGTTCCGCATCTGCCTCTGGAGAAACCTACGTATCTGATGGGTGTGGGAACTCCGGCGAATATTCTGGAAGCCGTTGACCGGGGAGTAGATTTCTTTGACTGTGTGTACCCCAGCAGAAATGGTCGTCATGGTCATGTATATACGAATCAGGGAAAATTAAACCTGTTTAACGCCAAATATGAATTGGATGACAGACCGATCGAGGAGGGCTGTCAGTGTCCTGCCTGCCGTCATTACAGCCGGGCGTATATCCGCCATCTGCTGAAAGCGAAGGAAATGCTGGGTATGCGTCTTTGTGTGCTTCATAACCTGTATTTTTACAATCATATGATGGAAGAAATCAGAGAAGCTATTGAAGCGGGACGGTATAAAGAATACAAACGTCAAAAACTGGATGGCTTTGCTGAAAATGATATTCGGCATGGAAAAAGATTTGAGGGAAAATGATAAAATAACTTGCCGAAATACATTTTTTTGTGTATGATAGTATTAACGCCCTAAAACAGGGTAGATTGATATGCAGGAGGAAAAAGAAGATGTCAGTAGTTATGGCAGAAGCTGGTGCCGGTATGGGGATTTTCAGTATTTTGTGGATCGTTGTACTTTTCGGCCTGATGTATTTTATGATGATTCGTCCGCAGAAGAAAGAGCAGAAGCGGATTGCAGCTATGCTTGCCGACATGGAAGTGGGAGATGCAGTAGTAACCACTGGTGGTTTTTATGGCGTTGTTATCGATATCACAGACGAGGATGCGATCGTGGAATTTGGTAATAACAAAAACTGTAGAATTCCCATGAAGAAAGCAGCGATTGCAGAAGTGGAAAAAGCAGAAGATGCCAATGCATAAAAAAGGAGAGGCTGTCGCACAATAGTGCGATGGCTTTTTTTATAAAACAGAAAGGAAGTAATCGATGTCATTGATCAGTGTTTTTGATGTGATAGGGCCTAATATGGTGGGGCCTTCCAGTTCTCATACCGCCGGAGCAGCCAGTGTGGCGCGGATTGCAGGAAAGTTATTTCAAAAGGAAATTCAGGAGGTAGTGTTTACTCTGTACGGTTCTTTTGCAAAGACGTATCGGGGACACGGGACAGATCGGGCTTTGGTGGGAGGCATCATGGGTTTTGAAACGGATGATTTGAGAATCCGGGATTCTTTTCAGATTGCAAAACAAAAAGGATTGAGTTTTCGGTTTGAAAAGAATACGACGGAAGATGAAGTGCATCCCAATACGGTGGATATCCGCATGACCGGAACGGATGGATCTGTTATGACAGTGCGGGGAGTGTCCGTGGGAGGCGGAAAGATCAAGATCGTAAAGCTGAATGATGTGGAAGTGGAGTTTACCGGAGAGTACAGTACGCTGGTGGTGATCCAGAACGACAAACCGGGGGTGGTTGCCCACATTACCACATGTCTGAGTCAGGTGAATGCAAATATTGCCTTTATGCGGCTGTTTCGGGAACAAAAAGGAGCCAGAGCCTATACAATCGTGGAATCCGATGAAAAGATTCCAGAAGAGGTTCTGTCTCATATCCGAAAAAATGTCAATGTGGAAGAACTGATGCTGATTCAGATATAGCAGGAGGTAGGAGATGGATTTTAACAGTGGAAAAGCATTATTGGAGTTGTGCGAACAGGAGAATTTGCCAATTTCTTCTGTCATGCGAAAAAGAGAAGAATTTCTTGTAAATATGACAGCGGAGGAATGCGATCAAAAGATGCACAAAGCGCTGGATATTATGAAAAATTCTGTTCATGAAGCGTTGGAGCATCCGGTAAAGTCTGTGGGAGGATTGATCGGAGGAGAGGCGGAAAAGATCCGCCAACATCGAAGAGCCGGCAAATCAATCTGTGGCGAAGTGCTCTCCCGGGCGATCGTTCATGCGATGGCGGTACTGGAATTAAACGCATCCATGGGGCTTATTGTGGCGGCTCCCACAGCGGGGTCTTCCGGCGTAGTTCCGGGACTTTTGCTGGCGCTTCAGGAAGTGTATGATTTTACCGATGAGCAGATCATAGACGGTCTGTATGCGGCGGGCGCCGTGGGATACCTTATGATGCGGAATGCTTCCGTGGCAGGAGCAGAGGCAGGATGCCAGGCAGAGGTGGGAGCTGCGTCAGCGATGGCGGCAGCTGCGGCAGTGGAGCTTTTCGGAGGAACACCTGAGCAGTGTCTTTCGGCAGCATCCACAGCGCTCAGTAATCTTTTGGGATTGGTATGCGATCCTATTGCCGGACTGGTGGAAGCTCCCTGTCAGAGCAGGAATGCCATCGGTGTGTCCAACGCACTCACTTGTGCAGAAATCGCTTTAAGCGGCGTCAAACATTTGATTCCGTTTGATGAAATGGTTGACGCTATGTACCGGGTGGGAAAGAGGATTCCCTTTGAATTGCGGGAAACTGCTCTTGGCGGCTGCGCGGCAACTCCTACTGGATGCAGCAAGCAGTGTCAGATTTTTTCATGAAAAAGTATCCCTTCTTTTTCTTGAAAAACCTGTGGAAATAGATTATTATATTCTGTAACAGATTAAAGAGTTAGAGAGAGAAAGGATGAAAGGATATGGAATATAAGATCGCATTGATTCATGGAGATGGAATCGGACCGGAAATCGTAGAAGAGGCAAAAAAAGTATTGGATAAAGTCTGTGATGTATTCGGTCACAGCTTTACATACAAAAATATATTGCTGGGAGGAGCCTCCATTGATGTACATGGAGTGCCTTTGACCGAGGAGGCTGTTTCTGATGCAAAGAGCAGTGACGCAGTACTGATGGGTTCTATCGGAGGAGATGCAAAAACGTCTCCCTGGTATCAGCTGGAACCATCCAAACGACCGGAGGCAGGATTGTTGGGAATCCGAAAGGCGCTGAATCTATTTGCCAATTTAAGACCGGCATATTTGTATGAGGAGTTGAAGGCTGCCTGCCCGCTGAAGGAAGAGCGGATTGGAAATGGATTTGATATGATCATTGTCAGGGAACTCACGGGAGGTCTGTATTTTGGCGAGAGAAAAACGGTGGAGGAAAATGGAGTTAAAACAGCCATTGATACGCTTACTTATAATGAAAAAGAGATCCGCCGGATTGCAGTGAAGGCCTTTGAGATCGCTGGAAAAAGAAGAAAAAAGGTGACCAGTGTAGATAAGGCAAATGTGCTGGATTCTTCCCGCCTCTGGAGAAGTGTAGTGGAGGATGTGGCAAAGGATTACCCGGATATTCAGCTGGAACATATGTTGGTGGATAATTGTGCGATGCAGTTGGTACATGATCCGGGACAGTTTGACGTGATTCTTACGGAGAATATGTTTGGCGATATTCTCTCCGATGAGGCAAGTATGGTGACTGGATCCATCGGAATGCTTTCTTCTGCCAGCTTAAATGAAACCAGTTTTGGATTGTATGAGCCCAGCCATGGTTCAGCGCCGGATATTGCCGGAAAAGGAATTGCAAATCCTATTGCCACGATCCTGTCGGCAGCGATGCTTCTTCGCTATTCGCTGAATCTGGATGAGGAAGCAGATGCCGTGGAGGCGGCTGTTCAGGCGGTTTTGAAAGAAGGATACCGAACTGGCGATATTATGTCAGAGGGCTGTACAAAAGTGGGAACTGAAAAAATGGGAGATCTGATCGCTGAGCGGATCAGAAGATAAAATAGAAGAGATAACAGGAAAGGACTGAAAAATATGAGAAGTGATGCAGTAAAAACAGGGATGCAGCAGGCGCCGCACCGTTCTCTTTTCAATGCGCTGGGCATGACAAAAGAGGAAATGGAACGGCCGCTGGTAGGAATCGTAAGTTCTTATAATGAGATTGTCCCAGGTCATATGAATCTGGATAAAATTGTAAATGCAGTAAAACAGGGAGTTGCCATGGCGGGAGGAACGCCGATCGTATTTCCTGCGATTGCAGTCTGCGACGGGATCGCCATGGGACATATCGGTATGAAATATTCACTGGTGACCAGAGATCTGATCGCAGATTCTACAGAGGCGATGGCGATGGCGCATCAGTTTGACGCGCTGGTTATGGTTCCTAATTGTGATAAAAACGTACCGGGACTTTTGATGGCGGCTGCCCGGATCAATGTTCCCACGGTATTTGTCAGCGGCGGTCCTATGCTGGCAGGGCATGTACGGGGAGAAAAGAGAAGTCTCTCCAGTATGTTTGAGGCGGTAGGTTCTTATGCTGCGGGAAGCATGACGGAAGAAGATGTGGAAGAATTTGAAAATAAAGTTTGTCCTACGTGTGGCTCCTGTTCCGGCATGTATACGGCAAACAGTATGAATTGCCTGACAGAAGTGCTGGGTATGGGACTTCGTGGAAATGGAACGATACCGGCAGTGTATTCAGAGAGAATTAAACTGGCAAAACATGCAGGTATGCAGGTAATGGAAATGTACCGACGGAATATCCGTCCCAGAGACATTATGACGAAAGAGGCAGTATTGAACGCACTGACTGTAGATATGGCTCTCGGCTGTTCTACCAACAGTATGCTGCATCTTCCGGCAATCGCCCATGAGATCGGTTTTGATTTTGATATTACTTTTGCCAATGAGATCAGCGAAAAAACGCCAAATCTGTGTCATCTGGCTCCGGCAGGCCCTACGTACATGGAAGATCTGAACGAGGCGGGCGGCGTTTATGCGGTTATGAACGAATTGTCCAAGAAAAATCTGCTGCATCTGGATTGTATGACGGTGACAGGAAAAACAGTAGGAAAAAATATTGCCTCCTGTGTGAACAGAAATCCTCAGGTTATTCGACCGGTGGAAACTCCTTACAGTGAAACAGGCGGGCTGGCAGTGCTGACCGGAAATCTTGCTCCGGACGGCGGTGTGGTAAAGAGAAGCGCCGTATGTCAGGAGATGATGTGTCATGAAGGACCAGCCAGAGTGTTTGATTGTGAAGAAGATGCCATTGCCGCTATCAAGGGAGGAAAGATTGTAGCCGGCGATGTGGTGGTGATCCGCTATGAAGGTCCGAAAGGAGGCCCGGGTATGCGTGAGATGCTCAATCCTACTTCTGCTATTGCGGGTATGGGACTGGGTTCTTCCGTAGCTTTGATCACAGACGGACGGTTCTCCGGCGCATCCAGAGGCGCTTCCATTGGCCATGTGTCACCGGAGGCGGCAGTGGGAGGTCCTATCGCTTTGGTGGAGGAAGGAGACAGAATCCGCATCAATATTCCGGAAACCAGTCTGGAACTTTTGGTTTCAGAAGAAGAATTGGAGAGAAGAAGAGCGGCATGGCAGCCAAGAGAGCCGAAAGTAACTACGGGATATCTGGCAAGATATGCGGCGATGGTTACCAGCGGCAACAGGGGAGCTATTCTTGAAGTACCGAAAAAATAAATAGGAGGAGGAAAAAGAGAATGCAGTTAACTGGAGCAGAAATTGTAATTGAATGTCTGAAAGAACAGGGTGTAGATACGGTATTCGGTTATCCGGGAGGAACCATCCTGAATATTTATGACGCTTTATATAAACATAGTGATGAGATTCATCATATTCTGACTTCCCATGAACAGGGAGCTGCTCATGCGGCAGACGGATATGCCCGCGCAACAGGAAAAGTGGGCGTCTGCCTGGCGACTTCCGGTCCCGGCGCGACCAATCTGGTAACGGGTATTGCTACTGCCTATATGGATTCCATTCCGGTAGTGGCGATCACTGCCAATGTGGGAACGAATCTTCTGGGAAAAGACAGTTTTCAGGAAATTGATATTGCGGGTGTGGTAATGCCCATTACCAAGCATAGTATGATTGTAAAGGATATTACAAAACTGGCAGATACGATCCGCCGGGCATTTGTGATCGCAAAAAGCGGCAGACCGGGTCCTGTTCTGGTGGATATCACAAAGGATGTTACTGCCCTTACGACAGAATACACATACAAAGAGGCGGAACTGGTAGCGCCTTCTACCGCGGATATTACAGAAGAGGATATGGAGCAGGCAGTGGAACTGATCAATGCATCCAAACGTCCGTTTATCTTTGTGGGAGGCGGAGCTGTTATTTCCGGCGCGCAGAAAGAACTGGCTGAATTTGTTCATACGCTCCATGCGCCGGTGACGGATTCTCTTATGGGGAAAGGAGCTTTTGACGGAACGGATGAGCTTTATACCGGCATGCTGGGAATGCATGGAACAAAGACGGCGAATCTGGGAGTGACAAAATGTGATCTTCTTATCACCATCGGCGCCAGATTTTCTGATCGTGTGATCGGCAATGCGTCCAAATTTGCAAAGAAAGCAAAGATTATTCAGATCGATGTGGATGCGGCGGAGATCAATAAAAATATTCCGGTAGACTGTAGTATTATCGGAGATGTAACAGAAGTTTTGAAGAGACTGAATCAGAAAATCCAGCCGAAAAATCATAAAGAATGGCTGGAAGAGATTGAAGCTCTGAAAGAAAAATATCCGCTGAAATACAATCAGGAAGGGCTTACCGGTCCCTGGGTGATCGAAGAGCTTTATCGAGTGACAAAAGGGGACGCTATTGTAGTGACGGATGTAGGGCAGCATCAGATGTGGGCGGCTCAGTATTACAGATTTAAAAATCCAAGAACCTTGCTTACGTCCGGCGGCCTGGGAACCATGGGCTATGGCCTTGGAGCAGCCATCGGCGCAAAATTCGGCTGTCCCGATAAAGTGGTAGTAAATGTGGCGGGAGACGGATGTTTCCGTATGAATATGAATGAGGTTGCCACTGCAGCCAGAAATAATATGCCATTGATTGAAATTGTGATCAATAATCATGTTCTGGGCATGGTACGCCAGTGGCAGACCTTATTTTACGATCATCGGTATTCCAATACGATGCTGGAAGATAAAGTGGATTTTGTGAAATTTGCAGAATCCATGGGCGCAGTGGGGATTCGGGTGACGAAGAAAGAAGAAGTGGGTCCGGCGATTGAGAAGGCGATAGCGCTGAATACGACGGTGGTGATCGATTGTCAGATCGATCGGGATGATAAAGTATTTCCTATGGTTCCGGCAGGAGCGCCGATAGAAGAAGTATTTGATCAGGATGATCTGTAAATTTTAGTTGACATGATTTTCCCGCTGGCGTATAGTATCTGTATAGTAGTGTAGTAAAGTGATAGTGCGAAAGTGAGGAGATAGAGTGAGCAGAGTATATAATTTTTCAGCAGGACCGGCAATTTTGCCGGAGGAGGTGCTTCGGGAAGCGCAGGCGGAGATGATGGATTATCGGGGAACCGGAATGTCGGTGATGGAGATGAGCCATCGCTCCAAGACTTTTGAAGCGATTATCCAGGAGGCAGAAAAAGACTTGCGGGAACTGATGAATATCCCGGATAATTATAAGGTATTATTCTTACAGGGCGGTGCATCCCAGTTTTTCGCAGAAGTTCCGATGAACCTTATGAAGAATAAGAAAGCAGCTTACATTATCACAGGACAGTGGGCAAAGAAAGCTTATAAAGAAGCTCAGATTTACGGTGAAGCCGTTGCAGTTGCTTCATCTGAGGATAAGACATTCTCGTACATACCGGATTGTTCGGATCTGGATATTCCGGAAGATGCCGATTATGTTTACATCTGTGAAAACAATACAATTTATGGTACAAAATTCAAGACTCTTCCAAACACAAAGGGACATCTGCTTGTATCGGATGTTTCATCTTGTTTCTTATCTGAACCGATTGATGTAACAAAGTACGGCGTTGTATACGGCGGCGTTCAGAAGAACATCGGACCGGCCGGTGTGGTTATTGCAATTATCAGGGAAGACCTGATTACAGATGATGTATTACCGGGAACACCGACCATGTTAAAGTGGAAGACACAGGCAGATGCAGATTCTCTTTACAATACACCTCCTTGCTATAATATTTATATCTGCGGTAAGGTATTTAAGTGGATTAAGAAGATGGGCGGTTTAAGCGCCATGAAGGAACATAACGAAAAGAAAGCAAAGATTCTGTATGATTTCCTTGACGAGAGTAAGTTATTTAAGGGAACTGTTGTAAAAGAAGACCGTTCTTTAATGAATGTTCCTTTTGTAACCGGTGACAAGGAACTGGATGCAAAATTTGTTGAAGAAGCAACAAAAGCAGGCTTTGTAAACTTAAAGGGACACAGAACCGTTGGCGGTATGAGAGCATCTATTTACAATGCAATGCCAATCGAAGGTGTGGAAAAACTGGTTGAGTTTATGAAGAAGTTTGAAAAGGAGAATACAAAATAATGGTAAACGTACATTGCTTAAATAATATTGCCTCTGTAGGTCTTGACCTTTTTTCAGATGACTACAATATGGAGAGTTCTTATGAAGATGCACAGGCAGTTCTTGTAAGAAGTGCCAAAATGCATGATATGGAATTAAATGATCATTTACTTGCAATTGCAAGAGCCGGTGCAGGAGTCAATAATATTCCACTTGATAAATGTGCAGAAGCCGGTATTGTTGTATTTAATACACCGGGTGCGAATGCCAATGCCGTAAAAGAACAGGTGCTAGCAGCAATGCTGTTAGCTTCTCGTGATTTAATCGGCGGTAATCAGTGGGTTGCTGAAAATAAAGACAATGCAGATATTGCAAAAGCAACCGAAAAGGCAAAGAAAGCTTTTGCAGGACAGGTGTTATCGGTCTTGGCGCAATCGGACAGCTTGTTGCCAATGCAGCCATTGCACTGGGTATGGATGTTTACGGTTATGATCCGTATCTTTCAGTCAATGCTGCTTGGAATCTTTCAAGCAAGGTTACGCATATTGTCAATGTAGAAGACATTTATAAAGAATGTAATTATATTACCATTCATGTTCCGGCATTAGACAGTACAAAGGGGATGATTAACAAAGCTGCATTTGATTTAATGCAGGATGGTACAATTATCGTCAACTGTGCAAGAGATGTTCTTGTCGATGAAACAGCAATCGGTGAGGCTTTAAAGTCCGGCAGGGTAAAGAAGTATGTAACAGACTTCCCGAATCCGACAACTGCCGGAATGGAAGGTGCAATTGTACTTCCACACCTTGGGGCTTCTACCGCAGAAGCAGAAGATAACTGTGCAGTGATGGCAGTCAAGGAATTGAGAAATTACATTGAAAACGGTAATATTATAAATTCTGTAAATTATCCTGCCTGTGATATGGGTGTCTGCACGGCTACAGGACGAATTGCAGTCTGCCACAAAAATGTTCCGGCTGTTATCAGCAAGATTACAACGATTCTTGGCGATGCAGATGTAAACATTGAGGAAATGGCAAATAAATCCAGAGGCGATTATGCATATTCTTTATTTGATGTTGATAAGAATGTAGATGACAGTGTGATTGATAAACTGGCTTCTATTGAAGGAATCATCAAAGTCAGGGTTGTAAAATAATAAATTCAGAGCTGTTTTCCGCAATTGGAGGAGAACAGCTCTTTTTTTGCTTTGATTTTAGAAATGTTTGTTTACTTAAACAAATGGGTACGGTATAATAATAAAAAAATACAAATGTGATAGTGGAGGAGTGAAAATGAACAGCGGGATAAATCCAAAAGAAAATAATTATGAACTGGCTAAAGCGAATGAAGTTGCCATGAACTGCCATTGTCTGGTATGCAGTATTATTTCGGTGGCATATTTTGTGGAGTTTTTAAAGGGTGACAGGACACTGTTATATGTACTTGTAACAATTATTCTGGCAATGACGCCGGTAGCAGGAGAATTTATTTCCTATAAAAAGATGCATGATACAAAAATGATTAAACATTTTGTTGCAATCGGTTTTGCTGTTTTATATGCATTTGTAATGCTTACAACGAACAATCATTTTACGTTTGTATATGTTATTCCCATGCTGATTGCTATTACGGTTTACAATGATTTTAAGTATTCACTGCCGATTGAAGTCGGTATGGTGATTGTCAATATCGTACAGCTGGTAATGTTTTTCCAGAAGGGCATTTACACCAAAGCAGATATGGCATCTGTGGAAATCCAGTTTTTTGTTATTGTACTGATTTGCGGTATTCAGCTGTATGCCTCAATTGTGACAGAAAAGTTGAATCAGAAGAAGCTTGCAGAGTTGAAGGCAGAACATGAAAAGACAGAAGAATTGCTGACGCGGATTATGGATACATCCGATAAGATGACACAGCAGATTACAGAAAGTGCACAAAAGACGGCATCGCTTGGTGAAAGCATGCAGGCAATGAAAGAATCCATGGAAGAGGTGAATTCAGGCTCTAATGATACGGCAGAAGCAGTGCAGAGCCAGTTAAATCAGACTGAAGAAATTCAGGCAATGGTAGAGCAGGTTGAAAAAGGCACAGAGTATATCATTGACAGTATGAATCAGAATAAAGAAGCCATTGCGCAGGGAAATGCAAATGTCGGTATTCTTGTAAAACAGGCAGAAGAAACGGTTGAATCCGGCAAAAAGGTGACAGAAGAACTTTCACAGCCGGATACATATATGAGCCAGATGAATTCAATTCTGGATATTATTAACAGTATTACGTCACAGACAAGTCTTCTGGCGTTAAATGCAAGCATTGAAGCAGCAAGAGCCGGAGATGCGGGACGTGGTTTTGCAGTTGTTGCTTCCGAGATTTCACAAATGGCACAGCAGACGAAAGATTCCACGGTGCAGATTTCGCAGCTGATTGAAAATGTATCCAATGCCATTCAGATGGTGGTTGAGGTCAGCGGCAGTATGATTTCCATGATTGAAAGCCAGAATGAAACCACTGAAAAGACAGCAGAAAGCTTTACGGTTATTGAAAAAAATTCGGACAATGTATACGGACATTCTAATGAACTGGCAGCCTATGTTACAAAGTTAGCCGATGCGAACAAGAAAATTATTGACAGCATTTCTACGATTTCGGCAATTTCCGAAGAAGTGGCTGCACACGCAAGTGATACGCTTTCCGCAACAGAAAGCAACAATGTGATTGTGGAAGAACTGGCATCGTTAAGCGGACAGCTTGAAACACTGGCACAGGAATTAAAAGAACAGTAAAAAAGGGGGCAGGGGATGACCCCGGAAAAGAGGACATATGGCAGTAATCAGACCTTTTGAATGTGTACGTCCGCAGGCAGAAAAAGCAGAGCGGGTGGCAGCACTTCCGTATGATGTATACAACAGAGAAGAAGCGTGCAGGGAAGTTGCCCGCGAGCCGCTTTCATTTTTAAAAATAGACCGTGCGGAAACACAGTTTGACAGTTCGGTCGATACCTACGCACCGGAAGTTTATGCAAAGGCAAAAGAACTTTTGGAAAACAGGCATATTATATTTATGAACTTACAATGGATGGCAGAGTGCAGACCGGACTTGTGGCATGTGCTTCAATTGATGACTACGAATCCAATGTCATTAAAAAACATGAAAATACAAGAGCTGATAAGGAATTAGACCGCATTACGCATGTGGATACCTGTAATGCGCAGACCGGTCCGATATTTTTAGCATACCGTGCCAATGCCGTGATTAACGGTGAGATTGATAAGGCAAAGAAAAATTCTTCTTTCTACAACAAGAACTGCTATTCTGTTCTGAACGCATTTGGAATTAAAGGTCGCGGTCCTGCCGCACCGGAACTTACATACATTAAGAAATGGACTGGCGAATACGGTTTTACTCTTGACATCGTTCTGGAGGCATGTAACCGTACCATGGCCAAGCTTCATCAGCCAAGTTTTGAATATGCGGACTCTATTTTGAAGAAATGGCTCACTGCCAACGTT
>OHQZ01000138.1_pt1 | contig 38099 bp, 29 predicted proteins | sample 1578281 | NCBI WGS metagenome assembly OHQZ01 (sample SAMEA3879589, study PRJEB24766) | human gut metagenome | biome: human-associated habitat; feature: feces | place: USA | collected 1985/1987
TTCAATTGTCAATTTTCGGTTGGAATCTCATTCATTGAGACTCCGAGAAGTTATTTACTCCATTTATAATTTCGACTGCCTTAATAGAGAATATTGCCATTTTCCCATACAAACCGGATTATGTCATGTATCTTTACATTCAATTTATCGCATTTAAAAGTTCTTCTATATCACTATTTACAGTTCTATATCACTTTCTACAGAAATTCAACATCGAAGCATCCAACGTGAAAAATATTTGCAGTACATCCTCTCCAAAAACAGAAGACTACATACATATAATCATACCTATGCTTTTGCTTTATTACAAATGCGCTGTCTGTGCGTTCTGGTATTTTCCCAGATTTTCCATCTGTTTGTAATAGGTGGAAGCGCATGTCACTTTGTGACAATGTTTATACTGGCTTAGTTTTCTTTATTGAATAGTATATTAACGGGGAGAGTTACTGCGGCTCGTTTATAATTGAGTCGCAGTAACTCTCCCCATAATCTTCCCTTAATCTACTTTAAACTCTCTGTATAGACCCATCTTTCATTCTTCTAAATTGTTTCACATAATTCCAGCCCAAAACCGCTTCCTCCGCAAGATTATCATGTCCTTTTCCATCTACAAGTGTATAATTGTAGTAGTTTTCATGATTATCATCATTAGAGAAAAAACGATGTGTTGTATATTTTCGTTTCGGATACCGCGGATTTGGGAAATACACTTCCACTTTATCCCCCGGAACACCTACTCCGCATGTATCTTGTTCTGCTATATAAGGAGTCTCCTTAACTGTAATATTATTGTATGACTTCCAAAAATCATACATTACTTGCTGACCGGAACCTCTCACGGCAGGATACTCATAATCACGTGTACTGTAATGATACCATACTGGCATTCTGTAATCATATTCCAATTTTTTTGCACCCGCAATCATAAACGGACGTGTATTTCTATTCTGACAAAATCTGGTATTATTGGCAAAAACTGCAGCAACTGCCTCTGGATGCGTCATTGCAAAAACCTGAGACATTGCAGATCCATTGGAAAAACCACTCATATAAACCCTTGTTTCATCAATTTCATATGTACTCTTCATATATTGAATCAATGCCTCCAGATATGCCACATCATCATATTGATCCTCTGCCATATCCTGATTCCAGCCCCATTTTGAGGTACACCATGGATAAACCATAATGAAACCTTCTTTTTCGGCAACCTTTTCCATTTTAATATTGTTACACATATTACCAGGCGTATCCGCTCCTCCATGATTGAAAATCAAAAGTGGAACTTTCTTTTCCGGATTCTGTTTTACACACTCCGGAATGTATTCAAACCATGTATGTCCAATTCCATTATTATCTCCAAGTCTCGTATCATCTTCATGAACAATAAATTTATAATCATCTTTTACTGTTCTCGGACCTACCTCACCATAAACACATGAGTTCGAACGGCATACTTTTGAAAAAAGATGATTCCATGCATAGCGGATCGAATAGGCATCCAATCTACCCCCATCCCTTTTCTCTTCACAAACCATCTGACAATCATTCACTGTATTATAATAATACCCATTTTCTCCCGCATCAACGCAATTTAATACCTTCATAAAACATGATGCCATTTCCGATGCATTCCACAATATTGCCGGGACAGCAGAATTCTTGCTCTGTTCCATGGCAACCTGTGCAATATCTCCTCCTATAGTAAGCATACCTGCTATATTTACCGGATTGACCGCTGCAAGGGTATGTGCCATTGATGCCCCGGTTCCTTCTCCCATAAAATATCTGGCATTATGCATCGTATGGTAAATCCCTACATCAACAAAACTCGGTTGATAATTAAATGCATCTATTAATTTTACAATGTCATGCACATCATCTGCCTGATCCGGCTTCATTTCCCAGTTCCATACCCCATCTATGGGATTTGGAAACAAGAGCAATAACCGCTGTTCGTCAACCAGTTTCTCAAATTCTTTATCTTTCTCAAGTTCTTTTAATAATATCTCTGAATTACCTTCCCTTAGTATAGTAATAATGGTGTTCTCGTAACAGCAAAGACGTTCCCCCGCCGGATAAATAACATACATATCTCTTTCGATTCCATCATATTTCTTTAATTCAACTCTCATTTTATTTCTCCTTATTTTTCAGATTTAGCATCCTACATATCAACTGGTGGTATTAAATCTGCTGTTTCTCCTGGTTTTACTTCAATTGCCTTATCAGTAAAAATTCCGCCAATCCAGACACTTATACAAGTTGGGTTATACACTTTCGTGCTATCCACTGAAAATATCAATCTGCGGTATGCATCCACATATCTCTGAATTTCTCCATTTGTTGCATACCACACATCTTCTTTTTTACAAATTTTATCCAGAAATTTTTCCATGTGATTCCAGTTATCATTCTGGTCAAATTCATAACTGTGTCCCCATACATAAAAGAGTTTTGCCGGACTATACATTGAAAAATAAAAATCATTTGACAAAAATTCTTCTGCCAAATCCATGATTCTTTCATCATCATGATGACAGGTGGGATTCCATCTCAGAAAATCCTTGGGAATATCAAATTTATAAGTTGATTCAATGGTTCTGGCATACGATAGTCCACATAATTTTGCCGCCTTTAATATATTGTCATCAACAGCACCAAATGCGTATGCAAAACCGGTAACAGGCTTTCCTTCTAATTTTTCAAGTCCCCTTCGGCAGGACAATATTTCCTCTGCACATCTGGCTGTATCCATTCCAAACATAGATTCATGATACTGCCCATGTGCCGCAATCTCATGTTTCTCATAAAGTTTTGAAACATCAGATGCATGAACCTTGATATGGTCTACTTCTTTTTTACCTGCGGAAACCCGTCCCTTCACTCCAAACAGTCCAGAATTGAGATTAAATGTCCCTTTTATTCCTCGTTCATTCATCATCTGAATCAGTCTATAGTCCTGTTCAATTCCGTCATCATAGCTCAATGTAAATGCTTTTTTTCTTCCTCCCGGCCAATATAATCTATCATTTACCTGTAAACTCATTTCACATTCCCCTTTATTTTGTCAAATAATTAATTCCTTTTTCAATCATAGTCTCTATGGTTGTGAAATCTTCTGTTTCATTACTGGATTTTAATATAATATGCGAACCGGAATTCGCAAGTCTTATATTGTCTTCATAACTTTTTACCTTATTGCTGCATAAGAGAAAAATATTTGCTTCTGATGTTTCCGCAAGCGTATAAATATCTTCTGCACTTCCCTGTACTGCACTTATATTTCCGAAAATAGCCTTCAATGATTCTGCCGACTGATGTACAAATCCTGTTTCTTTATTTTCAATATCCTGACATCTCTTTACAATATCCAGTTCTCCATTTACAGCAAAACATCCTCCATAAACATCTTCATGTTTCATCGCAAGTTTTACAGCCCCATAGGCACCTGTATGGATTCCGAAAATATAATTATCTTCCTTTTTTCTGCTGAGGGGATACATAAAGCGAAAAATTTCCACACATTCATTCGCAAGAAAATCTTCATTGTCTGTTCCATAAACCATATTTGTCGCAAGTGAGTGGCTTACCGCTGGTGCAATAATAAACATTTTTTTCTCATTCGCAATTCTCTCGAACAATCTTGCATAGCGAACCAAATCAAACGTTCCTTTTCCATCTTCATGAATCATCCACAAAACCGGAAATTCTTTTTCAGTCATCAATATGTTTATTTCCGGAAAAAATACGTGTGCTTCAAATGTTCCTGCCAGTTTTACCGATAATGCATTTATTTCTATATGTGCCATTACTCTTCCTCCATTCTAAACACATTTTTTAACGGTATCCAGTCAATGTATTCCTTCACTTTACGGTTACAATACTCCCAGTTATGCTTTCCATGATCCCTGATATCTTCAAACTCCAATCCTTTTTGATGCATCCATTCTGCATGTACATAATTTTCCACTGCGATTGCATCTTCCTGACCGGTAGAGACATAAAATTTTGGAAGATCTGTGTGATTCTTCAAATGTTGCTCAATCATATAAAAATTATCATCTGGTGTATTTCTCCTGTCCTTTGCAGAACCAAACACAGCAATCATCGTCTTAAAACCTTCCGGATATGGATCATTTTCATCCTCTCTCAGGCCAATTTCATCATCTTTATAATGTACTGGCTCATGAGGTACGATTCCTATCGGTCCTGAAAACACACCACAACACTGAAATTTTTCCGGATAACGCATAGCCCATTTAAAAGCCCCATAACCTCCCATTGAAAAGCCTGCCAGAAAATTGTCTTCTCTCTTTTGTGACAGTGGGAACAGTTTTACGGCCAGATGATACATTTCATCTGTAATTTGAGTGAAATACTTGTAATCTCCATGAACCGTATCCATATAACCTGAATAATATGCACCTGGCATAACAACTGCTATTCCTGCCTGTGCTGCATACAATTCAATAGCTGTATATCTTTGCCAATCTGTATAATCGAAACCACCCCCACACAAAAGCCATAATACCGGATACTTGTAATCTTTCGGTCTGTCTGCCAGCGAGTATCCCCATTTATTCTCTGGAATAATAACATCCAGTCCCATTTCCATATCCAACATTTTCGAAAAATAAGTAATTCGATTCAGAGCCATCTTCATCCTCCTAATCCAGATACATTTTTATAAGATCTGCCATATGCCAGGAAATCTGAGCCGGATGATCTGTCGCATAAAAAACACCATCACAATTTGACGTATGTAGATTTAAGAATCTTCTGACAAACCACTCTAAAGATACACATAAATCATCCTCTTTTTTTACTGTTTCCACATACATTGCTTCAATATGGTTATTTACAACACTTGCTACATTTCCTTCCGCAAATTGAATACAATAATTTTTCTGTGCTTTCAGCTTTCCTATTTTCGGTGTTCCTTCCAGTTCTACAACTCTTCCATTTTCTTTTACGTGACATTTCATACCGAAAATTTCTGAAAGGAAACGAACAGATACATATATATAAGTTCCTCGTACCGCAACATCACCGTTTAATCCATGATATTTTACTTTATTCCACAGGAAGGCACTTTGCGGCATTTCTACCAATTTATTATTTATCCATGCCTTTCTCTGACCCTCAGAAACCGCTATATTCACTTCATCTGCGTGCATTTCTTTTTCTGGTTTTTTATGACAAAGTACTCCGTTCTCATCCTTATAACATCCTGAAAACAGGTAATCCCAAACAAGTTCTGCATCATCAAATGTCTGTCCATGATCTCTGTTTTTTACATCCATCAGTATATTATTTCCTTTGTTCCCATGGTAAATAGCAAAATTATATTCATCTCTGATACTGATTTCAGGAAGAGAATCACATTCATTTACCCTGTTCCAATACTCAATATTTCTACGAATCGTACCATGATCCCCTTCCCTGTAATGAGGCGGTACTTTGTCAAGTTCAAGTCTGGACTGCCAGATATCAAGCGGACCGGACTTATTGATTACTTCATCATTCTCATCAAATAATAGTTTCGAGTTTGTTGGACAACCGGAACCTGCAGCACCGGCAAGTATCTTTCCTTCATATCTGGCAAACTGGCTTGTCATTGCATTCCCCATGGACATTCCCTGCATATAAATCCTTCCGGCATCAATGTTGTATTTTTGCTTCATTTTTTCAATGATCTTGAGTGTTTTCTTCACATCGTGATATTCTTCAACAGTTTTTTCCGGTTTATGCAATAACGGAACATCTCCGGATATTTGACCAACGGTTTCAACAACTCTGTCCCAGTCACATTCCATCATCCACATTCTCGTTTTTGCTGCATTTGGAAATACAACAATAAATCCTTCTCTATCCGCTACCAATGTCCACGAAGTATACACTGCCTGTCCCCATCCATTCATCAGCCCCCCATGCATAGATAATACAAGCGGTGTCTTCTTTTCTGGATTATATGACTCTGGAACATATTCATACCATGTATCTTCTATTCCATCTAACAATACTTCTTTGTATTCTTTTAGTCTTTCAGGATATACCTGTGAATTATTTCCATTTTCATTTACTGTTGTTTTTCCATCTGTCAGTTCTTCCGGCAAATAATGTCGATTATCCACATCACAGATACCTGGTCGTAACATAATTCTGTTTTCCATTGCTTATTCCCCTCTCGGATTTTATCTTTTTAAAATGTCATGGATAAGTCTTGCCATGTGTGCTGATAAAATCCCAAAATGATCCGTTGCATACATCATATCTCCACATTTTGAAAACTGTAATCCGCATACTTCCGTCACATACCATTCTGCAGAAATATAGAGAATTTCTTCACGCTCAACTGCTTCTACAAACATAGAACGAACACGATTATTTATTGTACAACCAATACATCCTCTGGCAAACTGAAGTTCTTTCCCATTATTAGTTTTGACAAACGCTTTTCCATTTTCACAGATACATTCTCCTCCAAAAGCTATAGCAAGATCCTGCACCGGTATCATAATGTATTCTCCACGAACCAGTGCATCTCCATTTAGACCATGATATTTTAATTTCTTCCACTTAAAAGAAGGTCTTTTCAGCTGTATCTTTTTATTATTTACCCATACATAAGCACTATCAGGTTCTGCAGCAAAATTAACGGTATCTCCTTCCCTCTTTTCCAGAGTATCCATATATTCTATCCTTCCATCTGCTTTTCTTCTCGTACCGGAAAACAGATAATCCCAGCAAACTTCTGCGTCATCAAATGTCTGTCCATGATCTCTGTTTTTTACATCTCGAAATATGTAATCCGCTTTCTGTCCTTTATAAAAAGCATAATTATTTTCTCCGTCAATTTTAATAACTGGTAACTCCTCACATCCATTTACCCGAAGCCAGTACTCTCTGTTTCCTACTACAATATCAAGTGGACTGTCATCACTTCCCGGAGGAGTTCCATCATTTTCCATTCTTGTCTGAAGAACCGGAAGCGGACCCGCCTCATTATTAGGGGTTCCATCCTCCCGGAACATAAGTCCCATTGTTCCCGGACCTGCCGAACCTTCCATTGCCGCAAATTTATTTCCAAAATGTCTCGCCATCATTGTAGTCATGGCATTACCGCACGACATTCCCTGCATATAGATACGTTCTTCATCAATGTTGTATTCTTTTTTCAGCTTTTCAATCAACGCAAACACAACCAGTGCATCATGATTTTCTTCAATAGGCGGAACAGGGTTCATATAAATCCCTTCCGGGTTCGGAGCTGACAATTCCTCATACAATTTTTCTTCACATTCAATCGTCCAAAACCTTCTTAATTGTGCGTTTGGAAATACGCATATGAAACCTTCCCGATCTGCGATATGTGTCCAGGATGTGTATACTGCCTGTCCCCATCCAGTCATCAACCCTCCATGCATAGAAAATACAATGGGTGTCTTTCTTGAAGGATCGTAGGAGTCTGGCACATACTGATACCATGTATCGACAAAATCATCAACCAGTGCCTCCTTTTTTTCTTCCAGCCCCTTTGGATAAACCTGAGAATTATTTCCATTTTCATTTACAACAACATTACTGTCTTTCAAAGATTCCGGCAAGTAATCTCTGTTATCATCATCCGGTATACCCGGAAGCAAATTTATTCTTGTCAATTTTTCCATATCTTTTCTCCCTCTCTTAATGATTTCAATAAATAGGTTCTCGCTTTAACGGAAGCCACTCCATAAGTACTTTTTGTAAATAAGGATCCCAAAAATTCCAGTCATGTGTATATCCTTTTACTTCCTCATAATGAACCGGAATGCCATATGCAATAAGTGCATCTCTATCTTTTCGTACTACATCTCTGATAAAGTCATTTTCGCCGACTGCAAGAAAAAGTTCCGGCAGCCTTGTACCATCCTGTAAAGCTCTTCTCACATAACCTCCCAGATCATATTCACTATCTCTTAATTTGTCAGGATTTCCAAAAGTGCTTTGCATTCTTCTCATTTTTAATGTCCGAACTTCTTCTATAAAAGCATCTGTATCTACACTGCATCCGATTCCACCTGACAAATCAACACATGCAGCATATAAATCCGGTCTTTTTAGTCCAAGTGCCAGCGATCCATTTCCTCCCATGGCCATACCTACTGTAAAATTATCTTCTCTCCTTGGCGAAGAAGGTAACAGTGTTTGAATTACTTTTGGCAATTCTTCCGTCATAAAAGTAAAATACTTATACCCATACTGTGTATCCATAAAAAAACTGTCATTCACCTGTGCAGTTACAGTCATAACACAGTTTTCTTCGGCATATCGTTCTATATTTGATTTTCTGACAATACAAGTATCATCATCCCCGCCGCCATGAAGGAGATAAATCGTCTGAAATTTCATCCCATCCCTGTACTCCCATTTTCTTCTTGCCGCTACCCCTTCTTCCCGTTTTTTATCCGTCAAAGGATAATATGTCAGTTCCTCTGTGGGAAGTGTCACTGTTATATTGGTATGTAAACTTAATATTTCTGACCGATAATTAAATCGTAATATTCCCATATTATTTTTCCTCGACTTTCACTGCTTCTCCATGGTAAACAAGCCAGTTATCTTCCTCGTTCAATCTTATTTTCATAGAAGTTATTTTCATAATGCCTTTTTGGTATTCAAAACGCATTTTTGTCTCCGTCCAGCTGTTTACCCAATGAATCTTTAATTCCAGGATATAAGGTTTTACAAATCTTGCTGTTGCACAGTATTTATTCAGTTCCGGAAATACATTATCTGTTTTACGAACAATCCATTCACCATCCATTGCAGCTTGAAAGACTGCATAATCATTGACTTTGAATATACATTTATTCTTTTTAATCTCAAGAACGAAATCCGTCATCTCCGCTTTTTTAGAGGGATCTCTATAAACAGCAAATAAATCATATGCACCTGGAGGTGCCATTCCAATCCACGGATCTGCATTTCCCGAAATCACTTTATATTTTCCATTAAAATCAACTTCAGGTAGCAATATATTTGATTTGTCCTTTTCCACTTTTCTGCTTTTTTCAAACGTCAGCAATTCTTCGTAGGATGCTTTATCTTCTAATAGAGGTTCATCCTCCAATTGACTTAACAACTCGTCATAGAGAACATCTAGCGTCTGCTGAGGTCCATACGGCATGATTCCCCCTTCATGCAATGCAATACAAAGTTCTTTTTCTGGCCAGATAATGCCATATTGTCCCTGACCACCATCAAAACGATAAACTCCCGGTATACTACATGCCCAAAGTTGATAACCATAACCACATTTTCCATCTTTCTGCTCTGGAGCATAATCATTCTCTATCTGCACAGAAAGTGCTTCACGGATAAATTCCTCTGCAACAATCTGTTCACCATTAAATCTTCCTCCATTCAAATAAAGAATCGTCAAGCGCAAATTATCCTCAGTTGTTGCAAAAGTACCTGGTTCCGCATCAATTCCATTCGGCCACTTTAACCATACAAATCTTTTGGCATCAATTCCTATTTTGTCAAATAATCTTGGGGTAAGATATTCTTTCAGATTTTCCCCTGTTTTCTTCTTTATAACAGCAGCCAGCATACACGCACCTGACGAATTGTACATAAATCTCGTACCCGGTTCATACTGCATTGGTTCCGAAAAATAATTGCTAATCCAGTCCCCTTCCATGGAAGGATGTTTTTCATGTCCATTTGTCATGGTCAAAACATGTCTCACAGTTATTTTTTTTGTCAGTTCCGGTACTTCTATTTTGGCTTTTTCTATCTCTTCTTTGAAAATATCTGTCATTTTCTCATCCAGCGACAGCTTTTTTTCTGTCACTGCGATTCCAATTGCTGTGGCTGTATAGCTCTTTCCAAAAGAATGGTTACTATGAACCATCTCAGAGTTATACGGAGCCCACCAACACTCTGCAAATACTTTTCCATGTCGAGCTGCCATAAAACCATGCATATGAGTATTTTCATGCATAAGTTCTTCCAGACATTTTTTTACCTGCTTGCTGGAAATACCTGCCTCTTCCGGTGTAATCCTCTCAAGGACCTTTTCTTCTTTCATTTATTATTCCTTTCTTGTTACAAAAGTAAAAAACACAAGTGCACAAAGCATTAAAATACCACTGATATCAAATAGCATTCTAAATCCGGCTGCTCCGGCAACTGCTCCAATAATTGCTCCTCCAATCATTGGACCAATTCCCTGAAAAATATCTCCGCCCAGATAATAAGTACTTGTAGCCACACCGCTTCTATCTGTTCCTACTCTGTTAATACATCCCGCCTGAAGAGATGGCTGTGCAGCACCTTGCCCCAGAGATCTTAAAATTCCTGTGACCAAAATCAGAACCAGAGAAGTACTTCTTCCAAGAATAAACATGGAACAGGCTGTAACCGCAAGTCCAGGCAAAACAGTGACCCGTATTCCCTTTTTATCCATAAGTTTCCCTGAAAACGGTCTGACAACGAACAAAACAATCGCACATACAGTAAAGTAAACACTGACTCCGCTGATTCCAAGCTCGTCCGCATATAAAACCAGATAAGATGAAATAATTCCATTAATAAAAGAAAATGAACCCGCTACAATGGTAAATGGCAAAGCCTCTACCGCAAGAATATCCCCAAATGATATTTTTTTCTTCAATTTTTCTTTTTTCTTTGATTCATGGAAAATGAACAAAATTCCAAATGCAACTGCCGTAAGTGCAGCAGCCATTAAAAAGGTTGCCTGCATTCCCAAATGCTCTGATACGGCAACACCAATTCCTGGTGCAACTGCCGATCCGATAACCATTCCCAATCCCAGATAACCAATACCTTCTCCCATTCTATTTTTAGGAATATACTTTGACGCAAGTGCAATCTGACATGTTCCGCTGAAAGCAAAGCCGATACCATTAACAATACGAAAGAACACAATTAATGGTTCACTGGTTACAAAAGCAAACCCCAAAAGCCCAACTCCCATAAAAATATTACTCCACTTTAACAGCGTTACATTACTCAATCTATCTGCCAACAATCCACTGAATGGTCGGCAGCAAAGTGACGTAATAGAAAAAAGTCCTACAATTACACCTGCCGTTGCAATAGATATTCCAATATTCACCAGATATTTTGATAAGATTGTTACTACCATATAAAAAGAAAAAGCATTCAGTGTATTTAACAGTACTACCAATATATAGTATTTATTCCAAAGTTTCGTCTGTTCCCTTGTTGTATTTTCCATAATTATCCTCTTTTTAATATAGGGAGAGAATCCTGACGGTTCCTCTCCCCTTGCTATTCTAAAACTTATAAACTCTTATTTTTCTGCTAACCATGCATCTAACTGTGCCTGTTTCTCATCAATAATATCCTGAAGACCTGCTGCATAAAGCTGTTTATTAAACTCTTCCAGAGAAGAATCGATATCGACTTCACCATACATAATCGGCATATAGTACTGTGATACCACATTTGCACATGCTGTCATCTGATCTGCCACTTTACTTGAATCAAACTGGAATCCAAGTGCCAATGATTTTTCAGCATTTTTGTTCTTTTCTTTCATCTGCTGATAAATGTCTTCTGATTCATAGTTCCATGTCTTACAAAGAGTTACATTTGGCCAATATGCCATACTTGCTGCCGGCCATCCGATATCTGCCATTGTTTTTCCTTCCGGATATTTCATCTGACCATTTTCATCAAGTTCATACTCTAAGCCTTCAATACCATTCGCTGCAATCTGTGCTGCCTCCGGGTCTGTAAACAATACATTCAAAACTCTCATTGCTGCTTCCGGATTCTTACAGAATGGGCTTATATGCCACATATAAGTTGTAACATCACCGGTTGTCGCAAGAGGTTCTGTAATTGCGGATCCAACAACATCCATACCGTTCTGCACTCCTGTACTTGGGATAGAACTTTCTGCATCCCATGAATATCCAAGTGTACCATCCGCAATTCCCAGATTCATACTCATCAACGTCGGCTGATTATTGCTTAATGGATCCGGACTGAAAATATCATTTTCTTTCCAGACTTTTACGTGTTCTACGAAGTTTTTAAAATAATCAGATTCATAATAGTTTTCTACCGTTGTACTATTTGTAGGATCTGTCAAAACACCAAGAAAGTTAGTATCTCCAAAATAGTCGATGTTTTTCGGAATCCAGTATGGATCTGTAGAACCCGGAATAAAGTATTTATCCGGATTTGCTTCCTTTAAAGCAATCATTGCATCCGTTGCGCTATCCAGATCATTTACCGTACTCCAGTCAATATTTGCAGCCTCGGCATCTTCAGTTCTGCAAAGATACAGGTTTTCTGAACTCCATGCATAAATACAGGGGATACCATAAATCTGCCCGTTAATTTCACCACATTTCAAATAATCTTCCAGTCCATCATACAATTCAAGAATTCCCTGTCCATCGGATTCCAGCAAATCATCCAATGGCATTGCCTGACCGTTAGATGCAAGATTATTAACAGATGTATACCAGAACGAACTAAACAAATCCAGAGAATTCTCTCCACCGGTTAACATCAGGTTCAGCTGTGTTGACCAGTTTGCGAATTCTATACCCACAAGTTCAATCTCTGCTCCTGCTTTTTCTCTCATGATTTCGTTTAATGCATCTTCTACTGCATCCGCATCAAATGAATCAAATACGATAGAATATGGTACTCTTATCACCGGATAATCTGTTTCCTCATTTCCGTCTGCAGATGATGTAGATGCAGATGCGGTATCCTTACTATCATCAGTCTTCTTGTCTGTTCCATCTCCGCATCCTGCTAACACTGAAGTAAGCATTCCTGCTGTGAGAAGCATAGATATCATTCTTCTCTTCATATTGTTCCTCCTTTTTACTCACAATTGTTTTGTCTGGGTTCTTTCCCAATTGCTTTGTTTCGATGAACTTATCATATCAGCAAAATTTTATTAGCTCTATCGTTTTTCTGTCACAAATCATCAATTTTCTAACATCATTCTCGCCTTTTTTCATCAATATGTCCTTATGCTTTTTTGCATTTTTCCTTTTCATTAGAAATACGACAATCAAAGTCAGAAAATCGATAGATTATTTGCACATATTGATGATAAATTTGACATAACAAGTATCGGGGATTTGTATCCTCTCTAAGAAAGAAGGAGATTTTACCATGAAAAAAAAGAAACTAAACCTGGCAAAAATGAAACGTTATCTGCCACTGTACGTCATGCTGATACCCGGCGCAATTTACCTTATTATTAACAATTACCTTCCTATGGCCGGTCTTGTACTTGCTTTTAAAAAAGTAAACTATAATATCGGTCTGTTCAACAGTCCTTGGACAGGTTTATCTAATTTCAAATACCTGTTTACGACGAAAGATGCATTTATCTTTTTCCGAAATACAATTTTGTATAATCTTGCATTTATCTTCTTTGGAAATTTGATGGGAATTATAACAGCCATCGCATTGGATAGTATCAGAAAGAAATTTTTCAAACGTTTCAGCCAGGTAATCATCCTTATTCCATACCTGCTGTCTACTGTAATCATAAGTTACATTGTATATGCATTCTTAAGTGGAAACAACGGTTTTATGAATATGACGATTCTTCCAGCATTGGGACTTGATAAGATCAGCTGGTACAACGAAGCCAAATATTGGCCATTTATCATTACAATTGTTTACTTATGGATGTCCTTTGGATACAGTTCCATCTTATATTATTCTACATTAATCGGAATTGATAAATCCTACTATGAAGCAGCTGTTGTAGACGGTGCAGGTATCTGGCAGCAAATTCGCTTCGTCACTTTACCTGCCTTAAAGACAACCATTATTACTCTTGTATTGTTGTCAGTCGGTCGTATCTGTTACTCTGACTTCGGTCTTTTTTACCAGGTGCCTATGAACAGCGGACTTTTGTATTCTACCACACAAACAATAGATACCTATGTTTACCGTGGTCTTCTTGAACTGAATGATATCGGTCGTTCTACTGCTGCTGGTTTTCTGCAATCCATACTTGGTTTTATTTGTATTTTTACTGCAAACACAATCGTATCAAAGCTTGATAAAGACAGTGCACTGTTTTAATATTCGGAGGTATAATTATGATTTACAAAAACAAAGCTTTTCGTATTACTATGAATATCCTTATGGTTATGCTGACTCTATGCTGTATACTTCCATTTATCCTTCTAATTGCAAGTTCTTTCAGCTCAGAAGCAGACCTTACAAAATTTGGTTATTCTTTCATTCCAAGAGGTTTTACAACCGCTGCCTATAAATATATCTGGGCAATCAAAGACAATATCTTACGTGCCTATGGAATGAGTTTTATCATTACCGGTATCGGAACCATTGCCAACTTGATTATGACTTTACTGTTTGCCTATCCTCTGTCCAGAAAGGATCTTCCCGGAAGAAATATTATTTCTTTCTTCCTGTTCTTTACTATGTTGTTTAACGGTGGATTTGTTCCTACTTATTTAATCTATTCTAACGTATTTCATATTACAGATACACTGGCAGCCATGATAGTTCCTTATCTGTTAATGAATGCCTTCTATGTAATAATGATGCGTACATACATTACAACAAATATTCCAATGGAAGTTATTGAAGCCTCTATGATTGACGGAGCTAACGAATTCCAGAACCTTACTCAAATTGTTATACCAATGTCCAAACCGATCATTGGAACAATTGGCTTAATGGCTGCCATTGCTTACTGGAACAACTGGACAAATGGTATCTATTTCATTCAGACCAAACGTAACTTATATGGTATTCAAAATTACCTGAACTCTGTTATATCTAATGTTGCTTTCCTACAGACACACAGCACAGGATCTGGTGTTGTCACTGCTGACCTCCCAAGCATCAGTATACGTATGGCACTTGCGGTTATTGCAATTATTCCTATTTTGATTGCATATCCGTTTTTCCAGAAATCTTTTGTTGCCGGAATTACAGTTGGTTCTGTAAAAGGTTGACCTCACACAAGAAAGGAATTACTATGAAAAAAATCGAGAACAAAATAATGCTGATCACATATGCCGACAGCATGGGAAAAGATTTAAAAGAACTGAATCAGATCCTGGATGAACATTTTAAGGGAGTAATCGGAGGTCTTCATGTTCTCCCATTCTTCCCATCATCTGGTGACCGCGGATTTGCCGTAATCAATTATGATATTGTAGATCCTGCGTTTGGCACCTGGGATGATATCGACCGGTTAGCTGAAAAATACTACATGATGGCAGACTTCATGTTAAATCACGTATCCATTCGCTGTGATGAATTCAAAGACTACATGAAAAACGGAGATAATTCTCCTTACCGTGACATGTTTATTCACTGGGACGAATTCTGGCCAAACGGAAAACCCACCGAAGAAGATATGGATAAACTCTATAGGAGAAAAGCAGGGGGACCATACATCGAATTCACAAGAGAGGACGGCCAGAAAGTAAAACTCTGGAATACTTTTTTCGAAGAACAGATTGATATTAATCCCTATACAAAACCTACACAGGATTACTATAAAAGGAATCTGGGAAGAATTTCCGATCATGTTCCACTGATTCGTTTTGATGCATTTGCATACGCTTCAAAGCGTCCAGGATCCAGCTGTTTCTTTGTTGAACCTGAAATCTGGGAAGTTTTGGATATTGGAATGCAGCCTCTGAAAGAAAAAGAAACAGAAATGCTTCCAGAAATCCATGAAAATTATAAAATTCAGCTAAAAATGGCTGATAAGGGATATTGGGTCTATGATTTTGCTCTTCCTATGTTACTCTTACATGGTTTAAAGTCAGGAAGAACCGATCGTCTGATCCACTGGCTGAATATATGTCCACGAAAACAGTTTACTACCCTTGATACACATGACGGCATTGGTGTTGTGGATGTTGTAGATCTTCTAACCGACGATGAAATTGATTTCGTAAGAGAAGATGTTGATGATATCACAAAAGAAGCTCAGCAATATATCAAGCTTCCCAGCATGATTAAAACATCCGGAAAAAAAGCTCAGCGATATCAGCTTGGCTGTACTTATTATTCTGCACTTCGCAGTGATGATGATGCATACCTTCTCGCCCGCATTGTTCAATTCTATGCCCCCGGAATTCCTCAGGTCTACTATGTAGGACTCCTTGCAGGAGAAAATGATATTGAAAACCTGAAGCAGAACAACGATCCGAGAAATATCAACCGTCACACGTATACACCCGATGAAATTGCAGAAGCTGTCAAAAAGCCTATGCTCAAACGTATGTATGACATTATGCGTTTCCGCAATGAATATCCTGCTTTTGACGGTGATATTACAGTTGGCGAAAATCATGATGACGGTAAATTACTTATCAGCTGGCAAAACGGTTCTTATAAGACAACGCTTTATGCCGATTTTACAACAAAGAAATACACGATTACTTATCTTGATGAACATGGAAAAGAATGTACATTATAAGGTGGAAAGGAATTTGTCATGTCTATATTAAATTATAATTTTGAAAGCCAGTACTTAAATAATAATCATGAAATTACAGTTATTTTACCTGATAAAAAAAGGGAGGTATCTCCTGAAGACTTCTATCGCAGCGGAAAAAAATATAAGGTTCTATGGCTTTTACATGGAACCTACGGAGACCACAGTGATTGGGTTCGTAAAACAAATATTGAACTGTATGCTGCTGAAAAAAATTTAATCGTAGTTATGCCATCTGCTTTAAATTCTAACTACTCCAACTGGAACAATTGTATGATGGGAATTCAGATGTATGATTATCTTACAAAAGAATTAATGCCTTTAATCTACGGCTGGTTTCCTGCATCCGATAAAAGAGAAGATAATTTTATCGCCGGTCTTTCCATGGGTGGTAGAGGAACCATAAAATTTGCCGTAAATTATCCTGAAAAATTTGCAGCAGCCGCAGTTCTCTCTGCCGCTCCGGTTAAATTTGAAGGATTCCGTGAAGGTCACGAAGATTTTACCCTAAATCTTTCAAGCCCACGTGTAAAAACTACAATCGAAAATGCCGGAGGGTTAGATGCATATATTCATTCGGAAGAAAATGTATGGGCTATCATTGATCAGCTTGCTCCAACCGGAAAGCTACCTCGCCTGATGTTTGCCTGTGGCGAAGATGATGCTATGATTTACGGAAACCTGATGAAGTTCAAAAAGCATTGCGAAGAAATAGGTCTCAATGATGTAAAATGGTATACACTTCCAGGTTACAAACATGAATGGCGTTTCTGGGATAAAGCTATTCAGGAAGCTCTTACTTTCTTTGGACTGGATGGGGAAAATGGCGGAAATCCATTTTAAATGACTGAATTTGACAAATGAAAACCTGCCATACTAAGAAATGGAATTCTTAAATATGGCAGGTTTTTTATTGAAACCGTAAGGTGCTTTCACGTTTTATTAAATTGACAGGGAGTACCAATCTCTGGGGTGCTATTTTTCCTTCAATCTTTTTGATAAGCATATCAACTGCACATTCTCCCATCTCTCGTATTGGCTGAGAAATTGTACTTAACTGCATCCACTCGGATATTTCAAATCCATCAAAACCTACAATCGGAATTTTATGATAAATATTTGTCACATATGCACGCTCACAGGTGAAAATCTGAGCCGCTATCATATCCCCCATGCAAAACACACCATCTATTTCCGGATTTTTTTCCATATACTCATAAAATGTGTTCTCCAATACTTTTTTACCCATAGAAGTATTCTCTATCATACAAAAATTAGCTGTTATCCCATGTTTACTGCACTCATTACAAAAACCTTCTATACGCTTTGTACCCGGCAGATAATCCGGTACCTGAGATCCCAGAATCACCGGATTCTTACTTCCGGCGGCAATCAATTCGTTTGCTGCCAGACATCCTCCATAATAATCATCTGCCATAACAGATGGAATTCCCTCTATTTCCCTTTCTATGCTGACAACCGGAAACTCATAATCTTTCAAAAAGGATGCATCCCCAAATCGGCTGCACACCAAAATCCCATCTACCTTATTCGCCTGCAATATGGAAAACATTTCCTGTTCCCGCTCCTGGTGCTCTCCTGATTTGCATAACATAAGCTTATATCCATGTGCATGGCAATATTCTTCTACTGCGTCTGTCAGGCTACTAAAAAAAGCATAATCTATAAACGGCAATACCAGTCCAATAATATTACTCTTTTTCTGCTGAAGAGCTCTCGCCACTGCATTCGGCTGATATCGAAGTTCCTCCATAGCTTTATGAATTTTCTTTGTTGTTTTTTCGCTGACCACTTCAGGATTATTCATCATCCTTGATACCGTTGCTACCGATACTCCTGCACGTTCAGCCACATCTATAATAGTTGCCATGTTATTTCACCTACATTCTTACAGTTTCTTTTTTATCTTAAATTATAAAGAACCAGACAAGAAAATGTCCAGTTCTTTTTTATAAATACATAGATTTTTAGCCACAAACAGCTTCATAAACCAAATCCCGGATTATCGGATGTATATCCGAATAAACCTTTGGAAATCCTACGATATGCTGTGCATAAAAAATGCTGATATGATTTATGGGATCAATTATAACATAAGCCCCAGCTGCACCGTCCCATCCAAATTCACCAACAGGTGATTTTGATTTTGATGCATCTGTCAAGACTCTTACACCTAGTCCATACCCATATCCGATTTTTCCGGTCACTGAAAAATCATTTTGCATAACTCCGGTTGTATAACTTGTCATAAACAGTCGTATCATATCTTCTCCAAGAATTCTAACACCGTTTGCTCCAACACCACCATTACACAATGCATCCGCAAAAAGACTGTACGCATCCACTGTGCCGGCAAGCCCGGCTCCACCGCTTTCATAATTGTCCGTAATTTTAAATCCGCCACTTAGTGTTCCATCATCCGGTTTAATTACATCCGAATCGAATTCACCCATATACAAAGCACAAATTCTCTTTTCCAGTTCCTTATCCCAATGGAAATACATATCTTTTATGCCAAGAGGTTCAAAAATATAGGTTTGAAGATAATCGGAAAATTTCATTCCGGAAACAACCTCTATAACTGCTGCAAGAACATCATGTCCAAGGCTGTAGGCCCAATGCGTTGCCGGTTCATAAATCAATGGCATTTTTGCCATTTGCGCTACTACTTCTCTTGTACTGGCTTTATTTCCACTTTTCTCTTTTATTTCCATCAACTCTTTTGCACCAGTATCATAAGACAGTCCGGCAGTCATTGTCATCAAATCAATGATACGAATCTCATTGTGTGCCAAATGACATGGTTCCCCCGTCTGTGGCCAGTGAATTGGAAATACAAAATCAAATTTATCTGCCACAAATAATTGTCCAAATTCCGGAAGATATTTTGTAAGACGATCATATAATCCAAGCTGTCCTTTTTCAACTAGCTGCAATACCGCTGTCATTGTAAACAGCTTTGTTGCAGAAAAGAGTCGAAACATATTTTCTTTTCTCAATGGTATCTTTTTTTCATAATCCGAATATCCTGTCAGTTTACGATAAATTACTTCATGATTTTTCGTAACTATGCAATCATTTGCAGGAATTCCGTATTTCTCCTCCAAAGAATCCAGATATTCTGTCAGTTTTTCAAAATTCATATAATTCTCACCTCTGTTTATTTTTCTGATGTGAAATCATCCAGTCTAAAATTCCTTTCTCATTGTGCATCACAAGAATCCAACTGTTATGATTTTCTGCATCCAACTCTTTTGCTGTAAGATCTTCTGTTGTTCCAATCCCATACTTGGCAAGTTCTTCCGGTGTGAATAATGTATATTTTACATCCTTTCTTCCTTCCTGCCATAACTTACTGCATGCATTCAGAATATGTGCATGTCTTCCGTGTTGATGATCCATATAAGCTGTCGCAATCCATACCGGAACTTCCGGAAGATTTAAAAGATTTGCATAACTTTCTCCATTCATACTCGGACAAATAGGAACAGCCGCCGCAAAAAGATCCGGTGCCACTGAAAGTGTCTGAAGCACTCCGCCTCCTCCCATACTCATTCCAATCAAATAAACACGATTTTTATCTACCTTACCGTCTTCAATAAGTCTACGAATAATATCCGTCACTCTTCCAACATAATCTCTGTTCCAACCCCGCTCTCCTTTCAACGAAAATGGAGTAATCCCCATATCTACATCAAATGGATTACCTCTTTTTTTCATCACCTCAAACATCTCATACATTCCAAGATTTCCGGATGGTGCCTGCGGAGCCATTATGTACATATCAGGCCATCTTTCTGCCAGACGAAGTGCTCCGATTGTTCCTGTAAGCTGGAGTTCATTATCTTCGCCACATTCTCCACCTCCATGCAAAAACAATACTAAAGGTCTTGATCCCATACATTCCGGTTCATACATCCGGTAATTTACACCATTTTCCTGATAAGTTTTAAAATGATCCGTATCTTTAACCCATATATTCTCCAGATTGTCCTTTGTAAAGGATAGTTCCCATCCTGCAATTTTACCTGTTACAGAAAAATCATAACGAAAAACAAACGGATCCAATATAAGTTCTATCTCCCATTCTTTTTCTGATTCTCTGATTTCCAAAGATATGATTCCTTTTGACAATATCTTTCCCGTAAGATCTTTATAATTCTTCTTAATCACAAAATCAGATGCCTTAACCTGACTTAATTCTTCTTGATTTATTCCTGTCACTGAAATCAGAAAAGAGTCCACAATCTGCCCATAATCGCCGATATGTGTCTTTGCTGTAATTTTTTCTATTCTTCTCATATATGTTTTCTCTCCCTACAATAAATTCTCATAGTTATCCGGTACAGCCTGATTTCTAAACAAATCTTTTATCAAATCCACCATATTCGCCGACAAATCTGTAAAGTGATCCGTCACATAAACCATTCCAGCACAAGATGAAAGCTGCAAATTACAAATATATTGCGTAAACCATTCTACTGACACTAAGAGTTCTGTTCCCCGCCACAGTGCCTCACAATACATACTTCTAACCGTATCATCTATTACACAGCCGATACTTCCTCGTGCAAACTGAAGCCTTCTTCCATCCTTCAGCACCAACACTACAACTGCCCCATTCTCACTTGCTTCAAATTTTGCTTCCACTGCTTCTGCCAGGAAGGAAAGCGGAACACACAGATAACTTCCTCTTACTTTTTCAGCACCCTGAAGTCCATGATATTTAAGCTTATTCCACTGCACAGCTTTTTCTTTCATGGTAACAACTTTATTTCCAATCCATGCTTTGTCAAATCCATCTGCAACAGCAAATGCAAATGTATCACCTTTTCTTGGCAAAATTGTTTCTGTTTGTGTAATACTTCCATCCTCTTCTCTTCTAATGCCCGAAAACATATAATCCCAGTATAAAAAGGCCTCATCTAACGTCTGACCATGATCTCTGTTTTTGATATCCAGATACACCAGATCCGCTTTCTTTCCTTTATAGAAAGCGAAGTTATTCTCGCCAACAATGCGAATCTCCGGAACCAGCTCACATTCATTGATTCTCATCCAGTAAATGCGGTTCATTTTGTTTACATAGAACTCATCATAACTTTTTCCCGGAGGAAGACCATTCTTTTCCGGTCTTGACTGCCAGATTGCCATATGCCCCGCTTTATTCTTAATCTTTCCATTTTCATCAAAAAGCATAAACGGTTCGCACGGACCACCTGAACCTGCCGCACCTGCCAGAATCTGTCCATAATTTCTCGCAAACTGCCCTGTCATAATATTTCCCATTGACATTCCCTGCATAAAAATTCTGCCTTTATCAATGTTGTATTTTCCCTGCATCCGCTCAATTAAGGCCTGAATCATCTTAATATCATGGTTATCATCCATATCTTCCGGTGGAAGTACAATTGGCAGATCTGGAGCTTCCTCTTGCTTAAAGGTTTCAAACACACCTTCTACTGCCCACATCCTCTTTTCATGTGCATTAGGAAACAGACAAATGAATCCCTCCCGTTCTGCCACAAGTGTCCATGATGTATAAATTGCATGCCCCCAACCAGTCATCAACCCTCCATGCAGTCCGATAACAAGCGGAACCGGCTTTGATGAATCATAACTTTCCGGAACATACTCGTACCATTCATCCTCTACATCATCCGCCACCACTCCGTGAAATTCCTGCAAACGTTCCGGATAGACAATCGAATTATTTCCATTTTCATTTACTACAACATCCGTTGTTTTTATTTTTTCCGGCAAATACTCTCTGTTTGCATCGTCAGGAGTACCCGGAAGTATTTTTATCTGATTTCCCATAAAAATCTCCTTCTCTTTTATGTTTTTTTAATCCAACGGCACAATACCCGGATCATCGCAAAGCAGATCCCGAATCAAATCAGCCATAAACTGTCCCAGTTCTGCAAAATGATCGGTAATATAGACAACTCCATTACATACAGTTACTGTGAGATTCATCACAAATCTTGCAAACCATTCAACAGAAACACAAAGTTCGCCTTCCCGGTATAATGCTTCACAATACATAGCACGCATATCATTATCCAACACACATCCGATACTTCCCTCTGCAAATTGTGCTATTCTTCCATCTTTCATAATCAGTGTCACATCACGTCCATTTTCTCTGCTTTCGCATTTTGCTCCAAACGCCTTTGCAAGGAAAGAAAGCGGAACACATATATATTCACCGCGTACTTTTGTCCCTCCATTCAAACCATGATATTTTAATTTCTGCCATTTAATAGCTTTTGCTCTCATCTCTATTTTTTCATTATTAAGCAATGCCTTTGCACATCCATCCGCAACAGCAATATTAAATGCATCTCCCTTTCTTGGTATACGTGAACCCATATCTTCTAATGTTCCATCCGCTTTTCTGCGATATCCTGAGAAAAGGTAGTCCCAGACAAGAACAGCCTCATCGAAAGCATTTCCATGATCTCTATTACGAATATCCGCATAAACCATGTCTGCTTTCTCTCCTTTGTAGAAAGCCATGTTGTCTTCTCCTATAATGCTGATCTCCGGATCTTTTGTACATCCATTCACTTTCATCCAATACAAACGACTATACTTATATGTAGTAGCTTCACTGTATTTGCACCATGGCGGAAGTCCATTCAGTTCCGGCTTTGTCTCCCAGACAGGAAGCGCACCTGCTTTATTGATCACATTCCAGTCTTTATCATAAAACAGTTCCAGATTCACAATTGATCCCCCCGCACCGGAACCACCTGCAAGAATATTTCCAAAGTATTTTTCAAACTGTGTTGTGAACATACTTCCATTTGACATTCCCTGCATAAAAATACGTTCTTCATCAATATTGTATTTTTCTTTCATTTTTTCAATCAGTGCAAACACAAACGCAATATCATGATTTTCTTCTTTGGTCGGATTCGCATAATTCATTCGGAGTTCCCGAGGTCCATTAAGATTAGCCTCTATCTCGGATTCTGTTGCCTCTAACGTCCACATTCTTTTGCTGTGTGCACTTGGAAAAACAACAATTACGTTGTCTCTGTCTGCTACCATTGTCCAGGAGGTATAAATAGCCTGTCCCCACCCTGTCATCAATCCACCGTGCATGGACAGAATCATTGGTATCTTTTTCGACGGATCATAACCTTCAGGGATATATTCATACCAGATGTCTTCCTCTCCATCTACAAGAACTTCTTTGAATTCTTTTAATCTTTCCGGATATGGCTGTGAATTATTTCCATTCTCATTTACTACGATATCCGAACCCTTTATTTTTTCCGGAAGATATTCCCGGTTGTCATCGTCCGGTGTTCCCGGTCTGACTCTCATCATTCTTTCCATTCTACTTTTCTCCAATCGTTACATCATTTTTTCATAATTATCCGGTATAGCTGCATCACTTAAAATATCTCTGAGCAAATCTGCCATATTCACCGACAGCTCACTGAAATGATCCGTAATATATATAACATCATCGCAGGAAGAAACTTGAAGATTATATACATATTTCGCAAACCACTCCATAGGAATATATAATTCACCTTCCCTGTGAAGTGCCTCACAATACATTGCTGTAAGTTCCTGATCTACAATACATCCTATACTTCCCCTTGCAAACTGCATAACACGTCCATCTTTTAACACGAGTACTGCTGTCAGTGTATCCTCAGCATATTCACACACTCCGTCAAACACTTTTGCTACAAAAGAAAGTGGTACACAGGTATAAGTTCCTCTTACTTTTTCTCCTCCATCCAGTCCATGATACTTTAATTTGTCCCATTTAATTGCCTTACCTTGCATTTTTACAACTTTATTGTTTACCCATGCAAGACTTCTGTCCGCTGCTAATGCAATAGAAAAAGCATCTCCTTTTCTCTCCTTCACAGAACCAATATTTACAATTGTTCCATCACTTTCTCTTCGCAATCCAGAGAAAAAGTAATCCCAGATTAATGTAGCATCATCAAAACTTTGTCCATGATCCCTGTTCTTAATATCAAGATATACAAGATCTGCTTTTTTCCCTTTATAAAAAGCCAGATTATTCTCTCCCTTAATGCTAATCTCCGGAATCGCAGCACATTCATTGATGCGCATCCAGTACAGTCTGTTGTACTTATTTACCTTAAGAGCTTCCTCTTTTTCCGGAGGAATATCATTCAATTCCGGACGTGACTGCCAAATTGCCAGATGTCCCGCTCTGTTTTTAATCTTTTCATTTTCATCAAACAGCAGTGATAAAAACGATGCACAACCTGAACCTGCTGCTCCGGCAAGAATATTTCCAAAATTTCTTGCAAACAAAGAAGTCATCATATTTCCCATTGACATTCCCTGCATAAAAATACGTCCGTCATTAATGTTGTATTTTTCTTTCATTCTTTCTATAAGACCAAGTGCCAATTTTATATCATGATTTTCATCCACGTTATCCGGCGATGCTTTGACTCCCTTGGGAGTTTGTGTATTCGTATCCGGTCCAGGTGCATTGGGATCCGATTCCCATTTTCCCCATTCTACCTGCCATACTCTGTTTTCACTGGCATTGGGGAAAACTACAATAAAACCATCCCTATCCGATGCCATAGTCCATGAAGTATATATAGCCTGTCCCCATCCAGTCATCATTCCTCCATGCATGGAAAGTACAAGCGGTGTTTTCTTTGAAGGATCATAACTTTCCGGAACATATTCATACCATTCATCTTCTATTCCATCTGCAATTACTCCATGATACTCTTTCAGTCTCTCCGGATAAGGCTGTGAATTATTTCCATTTTCATTTACCACAACATCGGAACCTTTAATTTTCTCAGGAAGATAATCTCTATTATCATCATCCGGCATCCCCGGTCTCAAAAACATTTTTCCCATCTTTTTCTCCTTACTCTGCATCTCTCTGGAATGTATCCTTGATATTCAACCAATCTAGGAATTTTTTCACATGGCGGTTACAGTACTCCCAATTATGAGCACCATGGTCAATTATCCTCTCAAACTCCACACCCAACTTTTCATAAATATCCATGAATTCTACATTATCCTCATAATGTGTATCTTCCACTCCTGTTGCCATGTAACCTCTTGGAAATTTCTTTCCTGCAGCTTTTTGTTTCTTTATCATATATACAACATCATCTTCCGTATCCTTTACATTCGCTTTATCCCCAAATGCAGAGGAAAGCATGTAGAAGCTGTCTGTATTATCTTCTTTCTCCGGAAGAATATCCGGTACATTCTTGATTCCGGAAAATAATCCAAAAGCTGCAAATTTCTCCGGATCCCGCAGCATCCATTTTAGTGTTCCATAACCTCCCATAGAAAATCCTGCAATATAATTTTTCTTTGGATCATCTGATAAAGGGAATAAATGTCTGACAACATTTGGAGTCTCAACTGACAACTGCGTGAAATACTTGAAATCACCATGCTTCGTATCCATGTATCCCGAACAATACGTTCCACTACACACTACCGCAATACCAGCTTCGGCCGCATATAATTCCAGTGCCGTGTATCTTTGCCAATCCGTATAATCGAACCCGCCTCCGGACTGAAGCCATAATACCGGATATTTATATCCCTTAGGTCTATCTGCAAGTGAATGCCCCCACGTATTCTCCGGAATAATCACATTCACTCCAACCTTCATCCGAAGTGCTTCTGAATAATAATAAAGTCTGAAATTTGCCATTTTCCTTCCTCCTCTATTTTCCGCACAACCAAGCTACCGCATTTTTCATTGTTGACATACATGAAAAATCCGCCTCTGTCTCATCCGTCTCCACGTAAACCGCCCTTTTATCTAACAGATTGCACAATTCAACTGCCTCATCCCTATATGCAGAACCTTTAGCACCAGTAATATAGAATTTCCCTCCACAACAATTTTTTGCCAATGAATAAACATCATTTTCACTTTCTTTTATCTGATCAATATTACCAAAAACTGCCTTAAGCGACTCTTCATTATGACAAACCACAGTCTCCCCCTTTTTTGCTCTTTTACAGATTTTATCCATATCATAGATTCCGTCCATAGCAATACATGCAGAAAATATTTCAGGATGTTTCAACGCTGCTTTTACTGCTCCATATGCACCGGTTCCGACTCCACCAATCCAGTTATCCTCTGACTTATCAGAGATAGGAAGATTATTTCTGCAGATTCCAGGGAATTCTCTTGCCATAAATTCTTCATATTTAGGTCCATACTTCATATTGGTACATAAGCAATGCTGTACATCTGCCGCAATCACAAAAATCCCATTAGAAACAGCACATTTTTCTGCAGGTGTTGTCAGCCAATCCATGGATGTTCCTCCATCACTGTGAAACAGCCACAATACCGGATACTTTTTATTCATTCCTTCCTCATCTAATTGAAGTTTATCCATCTCGGGTAAAAATACTTTTGCACTAAAAGAACCACATAAAATTGTGGATAATGCATTCATCTCAATTACTGCCATATATCTTCCTCCTTTTCTTATTCCACTATAACATTTTCGTTTCATTTTGTCAAACGTTTACATTTTATTTTTCACTCCAAACTATTGACTTTTATTGGTATTACCTCTAATATAATCCATATAATTTGTTGTTATATGGCATTTATAGTCAATTATATACTTATAAAATATTAATCGTTTATCAAGGAGTTCTTATGAAAAATAAAGGTAAAAGCTATTCCATGCAGGCTGTCTTAACCCGGAATTTGTCAATTCTCATTATCACGGCTCTTATCAGTTTGCTGATCTTCGGTATTTTTTCTTACCAGATCGGATTGCAACAGATAAAAGCAAACAACACCGCCTCATTAAACGTTTACGCCACAACACTTCAGACGGAAATGTCAAAACTGGAAGACTTCACCAGAAAAATGTGCTATAATGACACTGCCTATCAGCTTCTCAGCACAAATCGTTACACAGATTCAGAAAAAATCGTATACGAAAATAATCTGAGAAAAATGTTACAAAGTGAAGTATCTCCTTACAGCGGACTTCTTGTTTTCAGTGATACCGCTGCTACTTCCATGTATGAATATGGTTCTTTCTTTCCGGCTAAATATGCCAAACACTGTTATGAGCTGAAAGAAGAACTGAAAAAATACTATATAGGATCTCCTTCTCTTCTTGAGAACTGGCAGACTTATTCAAATGAATATTTTTCTGTTATTATGTATACCTGTCAGTATAATGGACTTTATCTATGTTCACTCATTGATATGAATTTTTTTGCATTGGAAGAATATGCATCCATTGATAGCGCACTTCATATTTGTTTTTTTAACGACGAACAGATTCTGTCCAATCAATCCGAAATGGATCAACTTCACGTTACACATGAGGATCTGGTGGAAAACAAAAACGATTCTGTTTTTAATTCCAAAGCTATTAATAGCCTGCTTCTGGACAATACATCCGTATCCATAGCATGCTGTATGTCTGTTAATTATTTTAATTCTTATTTTAGAATTGCTTTGCTGTGTATTTTTTTTATGTTAATCATATTTATCATTTTATCCGTTATCATGTTTCTGTCTTTTCGGGATACTCTTTCCTATCCCGTTACTCAGATTATTTCTGCTACGGAATCCATTGAACAAAATGATATTTCTGCCTTCGTACAGAATAATCATAGTAACATTATTGAATTCCAAAAAATCAACAAAGCACTGTCACATTTAATTGAACAAAAGGTAGAATTGGAAAAGCAAAATCAACTGGAAAAATTTGAAAAAAATCATGCTATGCTGCAGTATTTTCAGCTCCAGACACGCTCACATTTTTTTATTAACTGTTTAAAAAGCCTCTATAATATGCTGCAGCTTCAGGAATATGAAAAGATGCAGCGTATGATTTTAGCATTTTCTAACCATCTTCGTTATATCTTTCATGACAATCTGAAAGTTGTACCGTTAAGATACGAATTAGACGAAGTAAATGATTACTACAATATTATCCTTTTAGATCGTTCCAAACCTATTTTGCTTATGCAGAAAGTAGATGACACCCTCTCGGATTTTCCGGTTCCGCCTTTATTGATTCAGACATTTTTGGAAAATTCAATTAAATATAATACACAATCCAGCAAACTTCTTTGCTTTTCTATACAGATTGAAAAAATACAACTGGATAATGGTCCATTTGTTCTTTTTAAATTAACAGATAACGGTATTGGATATGAGCAGAGTATGCTGGAAAAGCTGAACTGTGAGGAAAGTGATTTATATGAGGATTATCATGTTGGAATCACAAACCTTAAAAAAAGAATTCAACTTATTTACAAATCTGATTTTCAGCTCACATTTTATAATGAACCGACAGGAGGAGCTTGTACTTTAATATACCTGCCATTATTAGAGGAGGAAGTATGACTGTATTAATTGTTGATGATCAAATAAATGTAATAAACGGATTGTTAAACGGTGTACATTATGATGAACTCAATATTGACACTGTTCTTACTGCTACAAGTGCAGAAGAAGCTAAAAATCTGATTACAGATAATCATATTGATATACTTATGTCTGATGTGGAAATGCCAGGCGAAAATGGCCTTCAGCTTTTAAAATGGGTTGCTGATAATTATCCGGATATTGTTCGGATCCTTCTTACTTCTCATGCTGATTTTTCTTACGCCCAGGAGAGTATTCGGCTGGGATGTTTCGAATATGTTGTTCAACCGGCTCCCTATCAGATCATAGAAGAATCCCTTATGCGGGCAATTGCAAAAGTTCATACGGAAGAAGAAAAAAAGCAATATTATAATAATGGTATATTTTATACTGCACACAAACAGGAATTAAATGACCGTACCATCTTAAACCTTTTTTCCAAAAATCCGACGAACAGACAACAGGCTAAAACATTACTAAATCAAATGGGCTATCCATTAACTGATGAATCATCTGTTTTACTGATATCCATTGATATTTATCCATTGAAAGATTCCTCGGATTCTTCTTTGGCAGATCTTGTAATGCGTCGCCAGATTGCAGACAGTTTAAAATTCTGTCAGATAGATACGCCTGTTTATAATTTAATCACACTAAATATATACAAAAAATTCGTTGTCATTCTGTTTGCTAATAATGGAGAATTATCTGCTTTAGAACAGTCTTCCTATAAACTGTTTTATCACCACATTTGTGAACTTATCTGCCCCGAACTATCTGTTTATGTTGGAAACATAATAAAATTACCAAAGCTGCGTGATGAGGTTCACAGAATAGATACGTTTATTAATAATAATGTAAATAAAAAACCTGGTTTATATTTTACTGAATTTGAAAAAATTCATGAAAACTCCTTAAATATTGCTGACAATATATCACATTGGAGTCGTCTGCTAAATTCAGAACAATTTGACAACCTACAGGAAAGTATCCTATCCTATATAGACTTTATCGCATCCATTAACAAAACAAACCTGAAAACACTATGCGATTTGCACCAACAGTTGACACAAATATTTTTCATTTATGCCTACCAGCACGACATTGACGTAACAAACCTCTTCACAGAAGAATATACTTACAACGATTATATGGACGGATTTAAAAATACACAGTCTCTGCGCAAATCCGTTTCCTTTATTATTCCGGCCATCCGGGCATTTTCTGACTCTGTAACTCAAAAGGATGCTGTTCAGCTGGCAAAAGAATATATTGCAAATAATATTTCCCAAAATCTTTCTGTGAAAGATGTAGCCGATTATGTTCATTTGAGTCCTGAATATTTTACAAAATTATTTAAAAAAGAGGTCGGACAAAATATTAAAAATTATATATTACAGGTAAAAGTGGATGTTGCAAAAGATCTGTTGGGCAATCCCAACATTCCAATCAGCATAGTTGCATTGGATCTGGGCTACATCAACTTTTCACATTTTACTCAGATGTTTAAAAAATTTGAAGGTATCACCCCTACAGATTACCGTAAAAATCTATTGGGTGACAAAAGCGATTTACCACAATAAAAAATTTTCTCAAGAACTGTCATATAAAATATAAAGATAATCATCATTTTTTATATGACAGTTCTTTTTTATTTATCCTGAAATTCTCTTAATCCATTTTTCGCTTTTTAACCTCCAGACACACCAGAAGCACTTTATTATCTCATCAATTTTCAGGAAAAAATATGTCCAAAAAGATGACCAGTGCAGTACTACCCCTGTTATATAACCAAGTGGAATGCTGGCAAGCCACAAGAACATAACATCCGCCATCATAAGGAACTTGGTGTCTCCGCCGCCCCTTAGTACGCCTTTTGTCATCATACTATTTATACCACGAAACAGCATAATCACGCCTATGGAATACATTAACTGTTTTGCAATTGCCGCTGTCTCCTGTGTAATATTGTAACATCGAATTACCGGATCTGAGATTAAAATGATTATCACACTTGAGATTACTCCCATAATCAATCCCATATACAAGAATCGATTTGCCTCTTTTTTTGCTCTCTCAATTTTTCCTTCTCCCAGCGTATTCCCAATGACAATACTGCTTGATTGTGCAGCTCCCTGAATAAATACTGTACTCAGCTGCTGTGTCACAAGAGTAATAGAATTAGCCGATACAAACTGACTTCCGATTCTTCCCATTACCATTGATACAGCACTATTTCCAAATCCATATAAGGTATCACTGATTACTACCGGAATACTGATCCTGATATATTCGTTCATCAGATTTTCACACTTCATAAACAAATCTCGAATTCGAAATCCTATGATTTTATCAAAAAATATAAGATGTACACAAATAAACAGAAATTCAAAAATACGTGCAATCAATGTTCCAAGTGCAGCTCCCGCAACACCTAATTCCGGTGCTCCAAATTTTCCAAATATAAAAACATAATTACAGAAAATATTCAGAAAAAAAGCTCCAATCGAACTGAACAAAGGCCATCGGGCATTTCCTACACTTCGATATACATTTGCATACGCAAGAGATAATCCCATAAGCAGACAACCTACTGACAATACCCGCAAGTAACGAATTCCTTCATTGATAACTGCCGGCTCAGAGATAAATATTTCCATAATCATTTCAGGAAAACACCAGGTAACAAACGTAAATAATACACCTAAAGCCAGACATATTCTGGTGGTTATTGCAATTGTTTGTTTCAATGCTTTTCTATTTTGCATCCCCCAGAATCTGGAGCTCATAATAGAAGCTCCCTGTCCAAGTCCCATACAGCAGAATTGATAGATATTTATAAACTGATTGGCAAGCGCAACTGCTGAAAGTGCATTTTCGCCAAGAGAACCTACCATTATATTGTCTGCCATATTGACTCCTATGGTAATCATATTCTGCAGCATAATCGGGATTGCAAGTTTTGCTGTCTTTACATAAAACTGCTGATTCTTCACAATATATTACTCCTAACTGATCACTTTATCTGTCTCCTATATTTCCGCTGTTAAGCCCCTCCATTGTACTTTCTGTAGGAAGCCACTGGATCGCCCTTTCAACATATGTATCCCAAAAATCCCATTCATGTGCTCCAGGTCCTGTCTCATAAGTAACATCTATCTCGTTTTCTTTTAAAAATCTCACAAAATCCTCACTTTTTGGAAGCAATCCATCTTCTTTTCCACACGCCAGATACAACTTAGGAAATTCAATCTTTTGTTCTTTTAATTTTTGTACAAGATATTTGGGATTCATATCACTTTGCTGAAGTTTTATTAAATCACCAAAACAGCCTTCTGCAAATGATTTTGTCTGATAAAACATGACATTATCATCTTCATTTCTTTCTGCAAGATCTTCTGTAATTAAGGCAGATGATAACCCGATAATATAACCAAATGTTTCATGGTATTTTAATCCATTACGAATAGCACCATATCCTCCCATAGAAAGCCCTCCAATAAAAGTGTCTTCTCTCTTATGGGATAATGGAAAAATTTTTCTTGTAAGTTCTACAAGTTCTTTTCCTACAAATTCACCATAGTTGTCATTTCCACCTGGCATATCTACATAAAAAGAATTCTCACCTGACGGCATAACCACAACCAGATCATTCATTTCCGCAAATCTTTGTATTCTGGTTCCATTTACCCAATCCACATAACTGCCCAAAACTCCATGTAAAAGGTATAATGTTTTATATGGTTTATTTTCTCTCACTGGCATCCCCGGTAATGCTGGTTTGTCTGCCGGTATAATGACATTCACAGGCACAGTTCTCATAAGTGATGTTGAGATTAAATTCATATGTATAAAAGCCATTTCTTTTCCTCCCATAAATATTTTCAGTATTTTGATAGCCTCTTCTTATTCATTTTTAAACAAATACGGAAGATAATTATATAAATACTCATATACGGCTTCGTAAGCATGCACTGCACCCTCTGCCAAAATAAAATGCAAATTGCCTTTGGCAAAGTCTTCATTAAACTGAAATACATTTTGTCTTTTTTTCATTTCTTCGATTTGCGGTGTCAATGCTCTATTTGCCGGATCTTCAGTTCCAGTTCCTGCATAAATAAAATACTGATTTGGACTGTAACCTGACTCTATGACTGATTTTTCCAACAAATCAACGGTCTCTTTTGTATTGGTTCCTCCTCCCATACACTCTACTGCCCAACAATCTCCGCTAAGAGGTACGTAAGTAGAAAAATAATCCATATGCTGCATAAAAGCAAACCACGTGGTACAACTTCCCATAGAAAATCCCCCAAATCCTCTATGCATTCTTGAAGATATCAATTTTTCTTTTGTTACATCTTCTGCATATGTATGATATTTTTTCTCCACCGCCGGCAACAATTCCTCTACTAATTCTTTCTGGAAAAACATAACGTTATTCCGTTCCAAAGCCGCATCCGGATTACCAACCCTTCCGATTTTTTCTTTGTAATAAGTCGGAAAAACAACTATAAGTGGCTCTACTTCTTTCACGCTAATGACATAATCCAACATGTTTTTTATTTTACAGCAATCAATCCAGCAATCTGGATTGCCACCGCCTCCATGCATTAAATAAAGTATATTATATCGTCTCTCACAATCCTCCCCATCATAACCATATGGTAAATATACATTTGCATATTTATCTCGTAATTCCCCTGCAAAGTTTGTTGTAGTATACATTATTCTTTCTATCGTCCCTCTGAAATTTACATCCCTGTACTGATAATTCTTCATCTTTTATACCCTCTCATTTTTCTTTTCTTCTATTATAGTGCATGGATTTATCAAATTTCTGTCAGAAAATCGTCAATTATTATCATTTTTCTGATTGAAGTCAACGGGGAGAGGTTCCGCAACTCGTTTATAAACAAGTCGCGGAACCTCTCCCCTTGTCCTTTTAACTGGCTTCATATCTCGGAACACTATTGCACAAATACATTCCTCCCTCCATTGGTTTATACCCTGTAACATCAATCTGATACGGAAGCGGAAAAGAAAAAGTCAGCGTATAATTGTCATCTTTGTAAACTGCTATAGAGCCATCTCCGGTGAATGTGGCTGTACCTGCAAATAATACGATGTACTCTTTTCCATTAAGAGGATCTTCCCAAATCTGAAAATCAAAGGATGTATCCGTATAACTCAATACAGTAATTCCATAAGGATACTCCACCAAATCAGGTTCACCGCTATATAACTCTATATCCTGAAACTCACCTGCATAAAGCGGCACTGTACGTGTAACAACACCTTTCAGTTTATCTTCATACTTTTCTATCAATTTGATATTGCTTTTTTCTATCTTATTCAACATCTTATCCATCTGAAAATCTTCCGGTTCAATCGTTCCTTGGTACCAGCTTTGTTTTTCGAAATATTGCTGTATTGTCGTATCTTTGAATTTTCTTCCATGTCTCGCAAAAATTTCATTTCTGGCCAGACGGAGCTGATTCGCATTCAGCTCTGCCACATCTTCATCCGTAAGATATCTGCTGTCACTACCCGGTATGATATAACTGTTTGATTTTTCTTTATTAATCTCTTCTTTATCAACCTTTTTTTCATCAGATTTTCCCTCAGATGTAGTGTCTTCTTGAATTTTTTCATATTCAGTACCCACATAATAAGAAAATTCCTCATCGGTTACTTCACGAATATCCTCCGGAAATGCTTTTAAAATAAAATGATCCTGACCAGGTATCAGTTCCATTTTCATCCCCATTTCTTCCACCAACTCACCATTGCTTATTTCCTGCACTGTTAATGTATATACATTACCTATGTAATATTCCGTTTCATATCTGTATTTTGTAACATCGCTTATGGAAGAACCTCTCTCCAGCAGTTCCAAATCTTTATCTGATAATTGGCTTATCAAATTATAAGAATGGCGAAGTGTAGGTGTGTCAATGTAATCAGTCGCATAATTACTGCAGAACTCTTCATATGACTGATCCGAAAGACAGCTTCTTGCAACATCTGTATAAAATTTTTCTCCTTTTTTCGCTATTGTTTTTGCATAGCTTTCACTGATTTCATATCTGTTGATGGTCAATATATTTTTCTCTAACTGTCCGTAATTTCCCACCAGATTTTCTGTACTGTGACTGGAAATACCTTCAATCTTCTGAAGATTTCCGTCTGCGTCTACGGAAATCGATATATAAATCATTTTTTCTTCATCTCCAATGATAACGTCATACCCCAGCGTTATCACGGGCACTCTATAATTAAGCAGAGTATATTCCTGAATGCCATCCCCCAGATAATTACTATCTATAAATTTTCCCAAAAGTTTTTTTTCACCATTAGCCTGCGCCAATGACAGATACCTGACCTTATATGTAAACAGAAAATCATCAGCCATAAGATACCATTCATTGTCTATTTTCTGACACGGAAGCTGATATTTCATTCCCTGTGTTTCAATGGCTAAAATCTTATTTTTCTTGTCAAAAAAATATTCCGCATCCTGAAGATATTTTGATGCAAATTCCGGAAAATCATCATGTAACGTCTTGTTATAATCATCACGAAAACAATCGGTATCTTCATCTGCAAAATCCAGACATGTCCATGCCTTTTCATACTCCTGATTACTAATATATTCCTGAAACTTTTTCGCATGATTTTCAGGTATCTTTTTCACGAAAAAAACAATTATTATGAAAGAAATAAAGAATACAGCAGATGCTCCTATGCCCACTGTCCTCTTAGGGACTGTTTTCTTTTTTTCCTTTATCTTTTTTGGTGAATCAGAGAAAGACTCCTCCTCTACCAACGTTCCGCACTGACTGCAAAATTTCGCATTATCATCAAGTTCTTTTCCACATTTTAAACAGTACATTTTCTTCCTCCTGAAAAATATCTTAGATTGTCCTACTATTTATTAGACATCAAAAAGCTTTATCAGGTTTTATTTTTTCTGTTTTTTACGGAAATATATTGTGAAGTGATAAAATGAAAACCTCACAGAAATCCAATGTTTTTGATGAACATTGATTTCTGTGAGGTTATGCTTCTTACTTCAATAAAATTATTCAACTATAACTGAACATTCGCACACTTTTCCTGTGGATGATACATATAATATACCGGCACAGCCCTCCGATACAGCATACACAATTCCGTTTTTATCTACTGTTGCCACATTTGTATCCAATGAAGTCCATGTTCCATTAATTTCCGGATCTTCCCAAGTAGATAAATCAACATCTTTTCCTGGTACAAATACAATTTCTTTACTATAATCAATAGACTCTCCTGGAGACAATATATAATACGGTGATTTCAATTCTATTACATATGATTTCTCGACTACTGTTAATAAAAGAGACATCTCATGCCCATCTACATTTATAGTAATTGTTGAAGTACCTGACTTAAGAGCTTTTATAGAAGCAGTACCTCTGAAATCATAATCTACCGTAGCAACTGTTTCATCGGAAGATTCAATTTTCCAATCATTTAACTGTATCCATATATATTCTCCCTCAGGCTTAACATCATAATAATATCCATTAGTAATGCTGAATGTCTCGCCAACACTTATTTCATAATTAGAGCCATATTTAAACTTAATGCTCTCTAATTCAGGAGATTCATAAACAATAATATTTTCCTTCATAGTCTCCAAATCCCCTATCTTAGCATACATCTGTGTTCTTCCTGCACCAACGGCCACATAATGACCATTCTGATCAATTGTCATTACTTCTGGATTTGTAGAAATCCATTCTACACCATCCAGAGATGCCTCTTTCAGACTTCCATATAATACCCGATTTCCTTCTTCACCCACGAAACAACTTCCCGGACCTGGATTCATGTAAATATATTCCAATTTAATCTTCTCTTTGACTACCGTAATTTTACATTCTGCTTGTACTTCTCCTACTTTTGCAGTAATTACCGCTGTACCCTCCGCAACTGCTGTTACTTTTCCTTTCGTAACAGTTGCTATGCTGCTGTCAGAGGTTGTCCATACCACAGTTCTGTCTACGGTTGTATTGTCAGGATTGTATTGTACAGTAAGTTCTTTTGTATCACCTTTCTCAATTTCCAGAGAAGTATTATCTAAAGAGATTGATTCAAGTGCTATCTCTTTTTCTGTCTCTTTTTCCGGTTCTTTCACAGGTTCTTTCACTTTACCCGGAATCCATTTTCCGCTGGCATCCACATACCATTCTCCGATCCATGTGTCGGTTGCCATCACGCCATCTGCTCCTACATAATAATCGCCAATCCATGCATTGGTTTTCATGGCACCGGATGCATCGAAATAATACCACTTGTTATTAGTCTGTCGCCAACCTGTCACCATCCAGCCGGCAGCATCAAAATAATAAGTCTGTCCACCGATTTTCTCAAATCCATTGGTGGTATATCCGCCATCTTCATGTCTGTACCACCAACGATTACCGGATTTGATCCATTTTGCCGGTTCTTTTGTTTTTGTCCATGCTCCTGAACCATCTACATACCAGTCTCCGATCCAGGTATTGGCTGCCATCTTTCCATTGTCATACATGTAATACCATTTTCCGCCAACACTCTGCCAGCCGGTCTTCATAGCCCCATCATTGGCACCGCCAAGATAATACCAGTTCGAACCTTCATAAAGCCATCCCGTATGCATGGCACCGGATTTATCCAGATAATATGTATTTGCTCCTAAGGCTTTCCACCCCGTAGCCATCTTTCCATCTTCATTCAGGTAATACCAGGTTCCATTTACTTTCTGCCAGCCGGTTTTCATAGCTCCGTCATTGGCAGCACCAAGATAATACCAGTCCGAACCTTCTTTATACCATCCGGATTTCATATAACCGCTCTGGTCAAAGTAATACCGTTTTCCACCGATGGTCTTCCATTCGCTGACAGGATAACTTCCATTATCCTCCTCCCACCACCAGCCTGTTCTGTTTTGTTTCCATGTGGCTGCCTGAGCAACATTCGGAGTAACAGCAGATGCAATCATAACTGCTGACATTCCGATTAGTAACCCCTTCTTCAGTTTTTTGAATCTCATATTCTTCCTCCTTGTTTTGAAAATAACTTCTCGGAATCTTCAGCCCTGATTTTATAAGGCTTTCAGACCCCTATCTA
>OHQZ01000141.1_pt1 | contig 38033 bp, 39 predicted proteins | sample 1578281 | NCBI WGS metagenome assembly OHQZ01 (sample SAMEA3879589, study PRJEB24766) | human gut metagenome | biome: human-associated habitat; feature: feces | place: USA | collected 1985/1987
AAAAAGGGAGCTGCTGCTCCAGTAGATTATCTATCTACTTTTGCAACAGCCCCTTATTTGGGAAACAGTATTAAGCATCGTATGTCAGGCCGGGCGGCGACTACTGACACTGGCTTTCCAGTCTGGAATAATAAAGGACTCCGCCCAGAATGACAAGTCCGCCTGCAATCTGAAGAATGCCGGGAATTTCGCCAAAAAGGAATACGGCGAACAAAGCGGCAACCACAGGCTCGCACAGTTTAGAGGCAGAGACAAAGGTGGGAGACAGAAATTTCAGACACCAGCTGAAAATACTGTGTCCCAGGATCGTGGAAAATACAGCCAGCAGCAGCCCCACAACAATGCCGCTGGCTCCGTATCCGGTCAGAGAGCAGCCCTGGAACAGGGTGATAAGCACCAGCGTGACTGCGGAAAACAGATACACAATAAAGGTATAAATGGTGGTGGAGGTGGTTGTCCGCGCTACACGTCCAATCAGAGTGTAAACAGCAACCACGATGGCGGCAAGCAGGGCCAGAAAGTCTCCGTAAAGATGGTTTCCCTCTGAGGCAGAATCTGACCAGGCAATGAGCATACTTCCGGCCAGGGTAATGACAATGGCCAGAACGGCTTTTGCGGACAGCTTTCCCCCAAGAAAAATGCAGAAGCCCAGGGCCACCCAGATCACTTCGGTACACACAATTGTGGTTGAGCTGGCTACAGAGGTGTGGCGCAGGGATTCAAACCAGAGTACAAAATGCAGGGCAAGAAAGATACCGCTGACGGCGCAGAGAAGCGCCGTCTTTTTGTCTGTAGAAAACAGTTCTTCGCGCCTTGGTCCGGAAAGAAATACAACCGGAGCCATCAGAGCAACCGTCCATAAAAGCCGGTAGGCGGCGGTTACAACAGAGGGTGCCTGTGAATACCGGACAAAAATTGCAGAAAGGGAAATTCCCATAATGCCGATGACAATCATAATCATCGGATGCTTTTCTAAGTATTTCATAAAAAACCTCCTGAGTAAGTGCTGAAACAAAGGCTATTTTAGCACAAACCCAGGAGTCTGTATATGCTTATGGATTGTGAAACTCACCGGAATACGGTGTTTATACTAGAACTGATGTCCCGGCTGAGTCATGGACAGAAGATTCAGACCGTTTTCCAGCTGCTCCTGTGTGAGAAGGCCGGAGTTCTGAACCAGCTCCCGGACAGGAATTCCTGTTTCCAGAGACTGTTTGGCAATATCTGCCGCCTTTTTATATCCAATATAGGGACAGAGGGCGGTTGCCAGGGAAACGCTGGACTCTACCAGCTGTTCGCACCGTTTTCTGTTGGCTGTAATGCCAAGGATGCAGTTGTCAATGAGTGTACGGACAGCACCTGTCATGGTGTCAATGGATTCAAAAATTTTGTAAAATACTACAGGCTCAAATGCATTTAACTCTAACTGTCCTGCCTCGGCGGCCAGAGTAACGGTGGTGTCATTTCCGATGACGTTGTAGGCCACCTGGCTGACCACCTCGGGAATTACCGGATTGATTTTGCCGGGCATAATGGAGGAGCCGTTCTGTTTGGGCGGAAGGTTGATTTCTCCGATGCCTGTTTTGGGGCCGCTGGAAAGAAGCCGCAGGTCATTGCAGATCTTGGACAGGTTGACTGCGCAGGTTTTCAGCATGGAGGAGGTAAATACAAAGCCGTCCAGATTCTGGGTTGCATCAAACAGATCCTCAGCCTGGCTGCAGTCTGTGCCGCATACAAGATTGATGTTTTTGACAATGTGGAACAGGTAAATGGGATTGACGTTGATGGCAGTTCCCACCGCGGTTGCTCCGATATTGAGAACGCGGATTTCTTCTTCTACCTGCTGAAGCCGCCGGATATCCCGGGCAATCACGGCAGCATAGGCCTCAAAGGACTGGCCCAGACGAATGGGAACAGCGTCCTGAAGCTGGGTGCGTCCCATTTTAACCACATCATCAAACTCAATGGATTTGTCCATAAGAGCCTTGTGAAGGCGTTTTAATTCCTGAATCAGGCCCGGCATCAGCTCCAGAATGGTCAGCTTTCCGGCGCAGGGAATGACGTCATTGGTGGACTGGGCCATATTGACGTGATCGTTGGGATGAACGATGGAATAATCGCCTTTTTTCCCGCCCAGAAGCTCGATAGCGCGGCTGGCGATTACCTCGTTGGCATTCATGTTGGCAGAGGTGCCGGCGCCGCCCTGAATGGCGTCTACGATAAACTGGTTATGAAGCTTTCCTGCAATGATTTCATCACAGGCGCTGATAATGGCCTGGCCGATCCGTTCATCAAGAACATGGGCATTCATATTGGTCATGGCTGCGGCTTTTTTGATCCGTGCCAGATTGTTGATAAAAGCAGGATGAAGCGGGCGGCCTGTAATATTGAAATTATGCTTTGCCCGAAGACTCTGCACACCGTAATAAGCTTTCGCAGGAACCTCCATGGTGCCGATGGAATCTGCTTCCAGACGAGTTAACATAGTAAATTCCTCCCTGTATATATGTGTGAAATAAAATGGTGATAACCGCCCGGCCAGGTATCTTTCTGCCCGCGCAAACCGGCCGGGGAAGTACCTGATGATGCGGTAAAAACGTTCTCTCTGACTGCAACATAACACTGAATGAAAGAAATGTAAATACCTTTTAGAAAAAATGAAATAATGAAGAAAATAAACAAATAAACATACTTTTCTTAAAATAATTAATCAAAAACTTAATTTAATTAATCACAAAAAAGAAAAAATCAGAGAAAAACGGAGTGAAACGGGGATTTCCTGTCCGGGAGCAGGATTTGACCGGGGAAAATCTTGAAAAATGCTTGCAAAATCGTGATTTTCCTGTACAATGAAAGTGATACAGAGGATGGGGACAGAAGCTGCCCCCATTTTTTCTGATGTCACAGGAAAAGTCTGTGATATTGGAAAATGCCCGCAGGCGGGCTTCTCTTTTTAGTGAGAACAAGGAATAGATTGATTTGAGAGGAAGAAAGGTGTTAAAACATGATTAGTGCAAATGGTGTTACCCTCCGGGTAGGAAAAAAGGCATTGTTTGAAGATGTAAATATTAAGTTTACAGAGGGCAACTGCTACGGCCTGATCGGTGCTAACGGAGCTGGAAAATCCACATTTTTAAAGATTCTTTCCGGACAGTTAGAGCCCACCAACGGAGATGTGGTGATTACGGCAGGACAGCGGTTATCCTTCCTGCAGCAGGATCATTTTAAATATGACGAGTTTCCGGTTCTGGATACGGTTATCATGGGAAACCAGAGACTGTATCAGGTAATGAAGGAAAAAGATGCTATTTACATGAAAGAGGATTTCTCTGACGAGGACGGTATCCGGGCTGCAGAGCTGGAAGGCGAGTTTGCAGAGATGAACGGATGGGAAGCAGAGTCTGACGCAGCAAACCTGTTAAATGGTCTGGGCGTTGATACCAGCTTCCACTACAGCCTGATGAAGGATCTGACCGGCGCTTTGAAGGTGAAGGTTCTGCTGGCCCAGGCACTGTTTGGAAACCCGGATATTCTGCTTCTGGACGAGCCGACCAACCATCTGGATCTGGATGCGATTGCATGGCTTGAGGAGTTCCTGATTAACTTTGAAAATACCGTAATTGTCGTTTCTCATGACCGTTACTTCCTGAATAAGGTCTGCACCAATATCGCAGATATTGACTACGGCAAGATTCAGCTTTATGCAGGTAACTATGATTTCTGGTATGAGTCCAGTCAGCTGATGGTTAAGCAGATGAAGGAGGCAAACCGGAAGAAGGAAGAGAAGATTAAGGAGCTGCAGGAATTTATTCAGCGGTTCTCTGCCAACGCTTCCAAGTCCAAGCAGGCGACCTCCAGAAAGCGCGCTCTGGAAAAGATTGAGCTGGATGATATCAAGCCTTCCAGCCGTAAGTATCCGTATATTGATTTCCGTCCCTTCCGTGAGATTGGAAATGAGGTTCTGAAGGTAGAGAATCTGACAAAGACGATTGATGGCGAGAAGATTTTAGACGGCCTGACCTTTACTCTGAACCGGGATGACAAGGTTGCCCTGGTTGGCCCGAACGAGCGTGCCAAGACAGTTCTCTTCCAGATTCTGGCAGGAGAGATGGAGCCGGATGAGGGCTCTTATAAATGGGGACTGACCACAAGCCAGTCTTACTTCCCCAAGGATAACAGCGCTGAGTTTGACAGTGATGATACGATTGTTGACTGGCTGACCCAGTATTCTCCGGAGAAGGATGTTACTTATGTCCGCGGCTTCCTGGGACGTATGCTGTTTGCCGGTGAGGACGGAGTGAAGAAGGTAAAGGTGCTTTCCGGAGGCGAGAAGGTGCGCTGTATGCTTTCCAAGCTGATGATTTCCGGAGCAAACGTTCTGATGCTGGATGAGCCGACCGACCATCTGGATATGGAGTCAATTACCGCCCTGAATACAGGTCTTGTAAAATTCCCGGGCGTGCTGATTTTCTCTTCCCGCGACCATCAGATTGTGCAGACTACGGCAAACCGTATTATGGAAATTGTAAATGGCCAGCTGATTGATAAGATTACTTCTTATGACGAGTATCTGGAAAGCGATGAGATGGCAAGAAAGCGTTTTGTATTCTCTGTATCAGAGAAGCAGGAAGAAGACAACTAAAAGCGACAGCCCTGTTCGATTTCATCATTGGAATGAAATGGAAAAGGGCTGTCCTTTTTCTCTTTGGCTTGTCTGGGTTATTCATTGTTGTTATGCCTGAAAAATCCTTTCGATAGTTTTTTCTGCGTCCAGCTCGTCCTGTCCGTTAAAGAAAAACCGGAGAGTCCTGCCGTGGAACTTGAGGTTGCGAATCATCTCATCGTAGCTTTTGACATTGACCTGAACATTATCGCATTCTACAAAAATATCACAAAGGAATGCGTTGGCTGTGTCAATGAGAAAGGAAAGCGGCACCGGTCTGTAGCGCCGGCATGTGTCTACCTGCCTGGATATCATAATAATTCCCCCTTTGTATGCGCAAATATCCTTTTGCAGAAGCCGGGTGAATGGGTTACAGTGCAAGGTGAACGGGTTACAGAAATGAAATATAAATGCTTCAGATAAAATCAGATATAAGCAGTTTAACATAAAATCTTTTAGAAAACAATGTTTTTATAGAGAAAATGCATTAAGATTTTGATAAAAAACGACGAATAATTATAATTATCGCACAATGTCACTTTATTTTTTTAAGTTCTTGTCAGATTTTGACAAAACAGCTCCTGTTACAGGAAATATAAAGGGAGAGATACCGCAATGAATTTAATTAATATTGAGAAAATAACAAAGGTGTTTGCAGAACGGAAAATATTTGATCAGGCATCATTTTTCCTGCAGGAAGGAGAAAAGGTCGGGATCATCGGCATTAACGGAACCGGAAAGACTACGCTTCTGAAAATGCTGGCCGGAATGGAGGAGCCGGATGAGGGCACGATTACAACAGCCAATCATGTGGTTATCCGCTATCTTCCCCAGCATCCGGAGTTTGATCCGGAGATGTCCAGTCTGGAATGCGTTCTGGCAGGCAATGTGTCAGAGGAAAACCGCTGGACGATTGAAAGTGATGCAAAGACGATGATGACACGCCTTGGAATCAAGGATTTTGAACAGCCGGCCGGCCAGCTTTCCGGCGGACAGAGAAAGCGGCTTGCGCTGATTTCCGTTCTGCTCTCCCCGGCGGATATTCTGCTGCTGGACGAGCCCACCAACCATCTGGACAATGATATGGCGGACTGGCTGGAGGAGCACCTGAAAAAATGGAGAGGCGCCCTGATTATGGTAACCCATGACCGTTATTTCCTGGACAGTGTCTGCAATCGGATTGTGGAAATAGACAAGGGAGCGGTGTACAGCTACCAGACCAATTATTCCGGATTTCTGGAGCTGAAGGCCCAGAGAGAGGACATGGAGGCGGCCAGTGAGAGAAAACGCCAGTCGATTCTGCGGGTGGAGCTGGAGTGGATGCGCCGCGGGGCGAGAGCCCGCTCTACAAAGCAGAAGGCCCATATTCAGAGATATGAGGAGCTGAGGGATCGGGAAGCCCCGGTTCAGGAGTCGAAGCTGGAATTAAGCTCCATTTCTACACGGCTGGGAAAGACAACGGTTGAGCTGGATCATATCTGCAAGGGATACGGGGAGAAAAAGCTGATCGATGATTTCAGTTATATTTTCTTAAAGGGAGATCGGGTCGGCTTTATCGGTTCTAACGGGTGCGGAAAATCTACTTTGATGAAAATAATCGCAGGACTGCTTCCTCCCGATTCCGGCCAGGTTGTTGTGGGACAGACTGTGAAAATGGGATATTACGCCCAGGAGATTGCTTCGGAAATTCCGGAGGAGGACACAGACAGTCACGGAATTGATTTTTCTTATATGAATCCGGAGCAGAGGGTGATTGATTATGTAAAGGATACGGCAGAGTATATTCAGACTGTGGACGGAGTTTTGTCTGCTTCTGCCATGCTGGAAAAGTTTTTATTTACACCGGAGAAGCAGTACAGCCCCATTGGCAAGCTGTCCGGCGGTGAGAAAAAACGGCTGAATCTGCTGCGTGTGCTTTGTTCTTCTCCCAACTTTCTGCTGCTGGACGAGATCACCAATGATCTGGATATTGCCACTCTGACTATTCTGGAGGATTATCTGGATCGCTACGAGGGAATTGTGGTTGCCATTTCTCATGACCGTTATTTCCTGGACCGCACGATGAAGCGTATTTTTGCCTTTGAGGGCGACGGAAAGCTCAGGCAGTATGAAGGCGGATATACGGATTACGCGGCCAGAAAGGCGGCAGAGGCGGCCTTTGAAGAGGAAGAAGGCGGCAGAACAGCGTCAAAGCAGGAGACGCCTGCAAAGGAGAAGGGACAGCGTACACGCGGCCCTCAGAAGCTGAAGTTTACCTACAGAGAGCAGAAGGATTATGAAACCATAGAGGCAGATATGGCGGCTCTGGAGGAAAAGATTGCCAAACTGGATCAGGCTATAGAAGCCTCTGCCCATGATTTTGTAAAGCTAAATCAGCTGATGGCGGAAAAGGAGGAGGCAGAGACTGCTCTGGAGGAGAAAATGGAGCGGTGGATGTATCTGGAGGATCTGGCTGCAAGGATTGCGGAGCAGTAAGGGGCAAGATGATGCAGGGCTGAACTGTTGCGAAAATGATAGAAAAAAAGCAGAACTTGTGCTATGATATGCCAAAATTGGATGAATATAAAAGCAGGATTTTGATGAAAGGAACTGTGGAATCGTGTTAAAAGCATTTGATGAAAACAGCAGGCCTCTTGCAGAACGGGTAGCTGAGCGTATCGGAGAATTGATTATTACGAAGGATATTAAGAGGGGAGAAAAGCTTCCAAATGAATTTGAGCTGGCGGAAAGCCTGAATGTGGGCAGGGGAACAATTCGTGAAGCAGTAAAACTTCTGGTTTCTAGAAATGTGCTGGAAATCCGACGAGGGAAAGGTACTTTTGTAGCCCAGGAGCCAGGCGTATCGGAAGATCCTTACGGACTCCGGTTTTATGAAGACAAAAAAAAGCTGATGAAAGATTTAATCCAGATTCGTTTCCTGCTGGAACCGCAGATTGCAGAGCTGGCAGCCCAGAATGCTTCTGAAGAAAATATAAAAGAGATGCAAAGGTTGAATCGGGAAATTTCTGAACTGATTCGAAACGGAGAACGATATATTGAAAAGGATATTGAACTTCATTCCTGCTGGGCCAGAAGTACACAGAACGAAATTATTCCTCATCTGCTTCCCGCAATCCACAGAGCGATCGCGCTGTTTTTCGAAACTACTGATAAACAGGAGTGGGTGGCTTCTACCAGAGCTCATGAAAAAATTATTGCGGCAATCGAGCAGCATGACTCCAAGGCAGCCAGAGAAGCCATGATAGAGCACTTATCCTTTACAAAAGAAAAAATAAAAGAAGAGAATTAAATTATATTCCCATTTGTTTTGAAAACAAAAGACATCTTATCTTTTGAAATTAAAACAAATGGGAATTTGTATATTATGCACAAAAAAATAAAGAATAGTTGTTCAAATATACAAAAATTATAAAAACTATTGACGAAGTTAGAAAATAAATGTATGATGTCCTTATCACATAAGACGTATGACGACGTATGACTTGCAAGGCGATTAGTCAAAAATCAAATTATTTCATTTAGGAAGGGAGAGGGCATTATGAGAAAAAAGTGGAAGGCTGTATGTTTATCAGCAGTCATGCTTGCAGCAGTTCTTTCTGGCTGCAGTGCCGGTGGAACAACCGGGAAGGAGGAAGAAACAATACATTTGAAGTTTGGCATCGTCAATTCAGACACTACCAATTACTATTTTGGCTGTAAAGCGATTGCAGATGAAGTTTATAAGGCCACTGAAGGGAAAGTGGAAATTACCATTTATCCAAGCGGTCAGCTGGGAAATGAAAGAGATTTATATGAAGGAGCTCAGTTAGGCTCCATTGATATGTTTTATGCCGCAAATGCAGTTATGAGTTCTTTCATTCCGGAAATGTCAGTGCTGGATCAACCGTTTCTGTTTGACAGTGTAGAGCAGGCTCATCGCGTCATTGACGGCAGGTTAGGTGAATTGATTGCGGAAAAAGCGGAAGAACAGGGAATTCACATTGCAGGATGGATAGAATCCGGTTACCGAAACGTCTTTTCTAATCGTCCGATCCAGACGCTGGATGATTTTAACGGTCTTAAAATACGTACAATGGAAAACAGCCTTCACATGGAACTCTTTAACGCGCTGGGCGCTATGGCAACTCCAATGGCATCAGGAGACGTATTTACCGGTCTTCAGCAGAAAACCATTGATGCGGCAGAAAATGCAGTTTCGGATGTGCTGGCTAATAAGTTTTATGAAGTAACGAAAAACATTACCTATACCAATCATTTGTTCGTATTTATGGGAGTAGGGTTTTCAGAACGAGCATGGAATAAAATTCCTGATGAGTTAAAACCTGTCGTTGAGGAAGCCGTAAAGCGAGGCTGCAATACCCAGAGAAAGCTGCTGGCCGAGGCAAATGCAGCGGCTGAAGCGGAATTAAAAGAATTAGGGGTTCAATTTTATGAAATTGACAGAGAGTCATTAAAAGCGAAGGTACTTCCTGCAATTGAACCTTACCGTGCACAGATGCCGAAGGAATGGCTGGATGCCATCGAGGCCGATAAAAATAATCAGTAGAGGAGGACTTTATGAAAAAGCTATTTCAATATCTGCAAAAAGCAGAAGACGGAATTATGATAGGAACCTTTGCAGTTATGGTACTGGCCTCTTTCGCCCAGGTATTAAACCGAAATATCTTCCATCTGGGAATCTCCTGGTTTGAAGAACTAGCCAGATATTGCATGGTATATATGGCGCTGATTGCGGCAGAGGCCGGACTGAGAGACGGCACCCAGATTTCCATTACAGCTCTTACCGACAAGCTAAAAGGTGGGACGAAAAAAGCAGTACAAATCTTTGCGAAGCTGGTGGTAGTTGTATTCTCTGCTACAGTATTTGTAACTTCTTTTAAATTGCTGTGGATGCAGAATGTATCACATCAGATGTCTCCCGGCCTGCGGATTCCCATGCTGATTCCTTATTTTGCCATTACGTTAAGCTTTGCTATTATCACAGTGGTACAGACAGGTATGCTGGCCGGAATTATCTTTTCCAAAGCGAATGACTGTGAGGAGGAAAACAAATGACAACTGCAATTGTATTATTTGGTACATTAGCCCTGCTTTTAATTATTGGCGTTCCCATTTCTATTTCGTTGGGAGCTGCTACAATGCTGTCAATGCTTACTTATGACGTTCCCTTAGCAGTAGTTGGACAGAGAATGTTTACTGCCCTGGATTCGGTTTCCATTATGGCAATTCCATTTTTCGTGCTGGCTGGCAATCTGATGACCCAGGGCGGAATTTCCCGCAGACTGGTAGACTTTGCCAATCGGATTATCGGCAATGTGCGGGGCGGTATGTGCTATGCAATGGTTCTGGCGTGTGCGTTTTTTGCAGCCCTTTCAGGGTCTGCGCCAGCTACGGTTCTTGCTATCGGCTCTATGCTGTATCCGGAAATGGTAAAACTGGGATATCCCAAAGCCCGCTGCGCCGGACTGCTTACGGTATCCGGCGGTCTTGGCCCCATTATTCCGCCAAGCATTATCATGGTTGTTTACTGTACCATTACTAACAGCTCGGTTGGAGATATGTTCAAAGCCGGATTGATAGCAGGCGCAATGATTGGAGTTGTACTAATCGGTATCTGCATTTACCTGTCTCACAAAGAACAGTGGCCTAAAAATGAAGAAAAAATCACATTTAAGGAACTCTGGAAGTCTTTTATTGGCGCAATTCCTGCGATATTTCTTCCGGTTATCATTTTAGGCGGCATTTATTCCGGTATGCTGACTCCTACCGAATCAGCCGCTACGGCGGTTGTATACTCCTTTATTGTCGGCGTATTCGTATATAAAGAAATTCATTTGAAGGATTTAAAAAATATTATTCTGGAATCTGGAAAGGGAAGTGCGATGATGCTGTTTATTATTGCCACCTCTACTGCTTTTTCCTGGCTTTTTACCTTCTCTGGAATTTCTACCCAGCTGGTAGATGCCATTGTAGGAATGAACTTGTCCGCATCGATGTTTTGTCTGATAGTGGCTGTGATTTTGCTGATATTCGGAACATTCTTAGAGGGTATTGCCACCTGCGTACTTCTGGTTCCAGTTCTCTGGCCCATTGCGTCCAGCCTGGGGATTAACGCTATTCATTTCGGAATGATTGTATCGATTTCCAATGTAATTGGAACTATGACACCTCCAGTATCAGTTAATATTTTCTCAGCTGCCAGCGTATCTAAATTAAAGATGGGAGAAATTGCAAAAGGAGAGGTTCCTTTCTTTATCGGGTATTTAGCTGTATTTTTTGCAATCGTGTTTATTCCGGCTCTCAGTACATTTTTTATCCACTGACAGCTGAAAATAAAAAACTATGGTAATTATCAATTCAAAAAAGAAAAGAGGAAGAAAGATGGCATACGATTATAAAAAGGCATTTAGTGTAGAAGGAAAAAAATGTATTGTAACAGGAGGCGCTCAGGGGCTTTCCAGAGGAATGGCAGAAGCTCTTTTAGAAAATGGGGCTGCCGTTGTCCTGATGGATGTGCAGAAAGAAAAGCTTGAAACGGTAACTGAAGAATACAGAGCAATGGGATATGAAGCTTACTGCGTATCCGGCGATTTATCCAAAAAAGAAGAAATCGATCGGATGTTTGAAGAAGCTATGAAATTATTGGAAGGCAGATTAGACGTGCTGATTCCGGCAGCCGGAATCCAGAGGCGGTATGAGCCATGGGAATTTCCAAAAGAAATGTGGGATCTGGTTATTAATGTAAACTTAAATCACGTATGGTTTATGTGCCAGAAGGCAATTCAGGTTATGAAGGATCAGGATACTGTCGGCAAAATTATCAACATTGGCTCCATGTCTTCATTCTTTGGCGGAACAACCGTACCTGCCTATACGGCAGCGAAAGGCGCTGTAACTCAGTTAAGCAAGAGTATTGCCTCTGACTGCGCAGACCATAATATCTGCTGCAACGTTATTGCTCCGGGATATATGGATACCGAAATGTGTGCAAACATGACTCAGGCCAGAAAAGATGAGTGTACTGCACGTATCCCCGCAGGCCGCTGGGGAACTCCGGAAGACATGAAAGGGCCGGTTCTTTTCTTAGCTTCTTCTGCCAGCGATTATCTGAATGGAGCCGTTATCCCAGTTGACGGAGGATATCTGGTAAAATAAAATTTAACAGTTCAGCCTTGCGGGGATTCAGTCAGGAAAACTCACAAGGCTGAATTATTATACACGGCTAAAAAAATTTGAAAAAAGTAATTGACAACAAACTATAATTAGGGTAAACTAACCTAAGTGAGAATAAATGAATGAAAAAGAAATGGTTTTCAGTGCCGAAGGCGTTTAAAGGAGTGAATTTATAAAAATGAATCTGCTGAATGCAAAAGAAGGGGAAGAATATATCGTAAAGGATATTGCAACAGAGGATGAAGAACTGACCGCTTTTCTATTTTCCTTAGGCTGTTACAGCGGCGAGCCGATTACGGTGGTTTCTCATTTAAAAGGCGGATGCGTCGTTTCTATTAAGGACGGACGTTACAATATGGATACTGATTTAGCGAAGGCTATTTCAATATAATAAATGGCAAGGGCGCTTGCTGATTTTTTTTGGATGATGGTTAGTTTACACTAATCATGGTTAGAAAGAAATAATATCACACAAGGGAGGCAGGATTATGAGGATTGCTTTTGCAGGAAATCCGAACAGTGGAAAGACCACCATGTATAATGCCCTGACCGGCAGAAATGAGCATGTCGGAAACTGGGCGGGAGTTACCGTGGAACGAAAGGAAAGCCCGATTAAAAAGAGCTATTATAACGGAACGGAGGAGATAGTTGCGGTTGATTTGCCGGGCGCCTATTCCATGTCTCCGTTTACGTCAGAGGAAAGCATTACCAGCGCGTATGTGAAGAATGAGAAGCCGGATGCGATTATCAACATTGTGGATGCCACGAATTTAAGCAGAAGCCTGTTCTTTACCACGCAGCTTCTGGAGCTGGGGATTCCGGTGGTGGTTGCGCTGAATAAAAGCGACCTTGTGGAGAAAAAACAGACGAAGATTGATGAAAAGCTTTTGTCTGAAAAGCTGGGATGTCCGGTGATCAAGACGGTTTCTGCTTCTTCCGGTCATGAGGGATTGAAGGAGGCGGTTCAGGCGGCGGCAGAGCTGGCTGGAACGGGGCAGAAAGCGCCCTATGTCCAGGCGGAGATTGATTGGAAGGATAAGGCTGCTGTAGAGGCGGAGGATCGAAAGCGATTCGCTTTTGTGAACAGCATTGTAAAGCAGGCGGAAAAGAGAAAGATTTTTACGAAGGATAAAAATATTCAGGATAAGATTGACGCCATCATTACGCACAAGATCATTGGAATTCCGATTTTTGTAGCTGTGATTTTTCTGGTATTTTATATTTCTCAGACAACTCTGGGAACCTGGATTGCTGACTGGCTGGTAGGATGGATTGAAGCCTTCCAGGACTGGGCCGGCGGAAAGATGGAAAATGCAAGCCCGCTGTTATATGCGCTTCTTGTTGATGGTATTATCGGCGGCGTTGGCGCAGTGGTTGGTTTCCTGCCGCTTGTTATGGTAATGTATTTCCTGATTGCACTGTTGGAAGATTGTGGATACATGGCAAGAGCAACCGTAGTTCTGGATCCGATTTTTAAGCGTGTGGGACTTTCCGGTAAATCTGTCATTCCCATGGTCATTGGAACAGGATGCGCGATTCCCGGTGTTATGGCCTGCCGTACCATTCGTAATGAGCGGGAGCGTCGGACTACGGCCATGCTGACACCCTTTATGCCCTGTGGAGCAAAGATTCCGGTAATTGCCCTGTTTGCAGGGGCTTTCTTTGCGGATGCATGGTGGGTTTCTGGTGTTATGTACCTGACTGGAATTTTGCTGGTGCTGCTGGGCGCTTTGCTGGTGAAAAAGATTACCGGTCAGAAATACAGAAAATCATTTTTTATTATTGAGCTTCCGGAGTATAAGATTCCAAGCCTGAAGAGAGCCTGCATTTCCATGCTGGAGCGGGGAAAGGCATATATTGTCAAGGCTGGAACTATTATTCTGGTGTGCAACACGGCAGTACAGATTATGCAGAGCTTTAACTGGCAGCTTCAGCTGATTGAGGAGGGAGCGGAAAGCACATCCATTCTGGCGTCTCTTGCTCATCCCTTTGCCCTTCTGTTTATTCCGCTGGGCTTTGGTGCATGGCAGCTGGCAGCAGCGGCAGTAACCGGCTTTATTGCAAAGGAAAATGTGGTTGGTACTCTGGCTGTGGTGTATGGTGTAACAAATCTGATTGATACAGAAGAGCTGGCCCTGATTGGAAGCGGAAGTGAAGTGGCAGCGGTTATGGGGCTGACGAAGGCGGCAGCTCTGGCTTACCTGATGTTTAATCTGTATACACCGCCCTGCTTTGCAGCTCTGGGAGCCATGAATTCTGAGATGAAGAGCGGAAAATGGCTGCTGGGCGGAATTTGTCTCCAGCTCGGTACAGGCTATACCGTGGCATTCCTGGTATATCAGATTGGTACCTGGGTAACAACCGGTTCCCCCGGAACTGCATTTGTTCCCGGACTGATTGCAGTCCTTGTATTTGCGCTGATTGTTCTGTGGAGAATCCGCAAATCTGATAAGGAGTTTGCTTCCGAATACAGCCTGCATGCTGCGCAGTCATAAGGAATATTCGGGCAGTGGGAAGACTGTTTAAAAAAGGAGGAAAGCATATGGAGAATCTGATTGGGGTAATTGTTCTGGTGATTTTGACAGGAGGAGCATCAGCTTATCTCATCCGGGCGAAGAAAAAGGGTGTGAAATGTGTCGGCTGTCCTGCCGGAGGATCCTGCTGTTCCTGCCGGAAAGAGCAGGAGGAAACGAAATTTTCTTGATGGATATATTGACTTTAAGAAATTAAGTTGCTATAATTTCTTACGACAAGAAACGAGCGAAGGGGCTCTGCCGTATGGCAGAGCCCTGTCTTTATTTCAGGGGAAAGTGGCTGCTGGCGCGGGAATGTTGTCGAGAGACATTTTTCTTATTATGGGAAATTGCAAGGAGGAGAATGAAAATGTCCTATGTTGATGAGATCTATGACAGAGTTGTTGAACAGAATCCGGGTGAGCCGGAATTCCATCAGGCAGTAAAAGAGGTATTGGACTCTTTAAAGCTGGTGATTGATGCAAACGAAGAGAAATATCGCAAGGCCGGTGTTCTGGAGCGTTTTACAGAGCCGGAAAGAATTGTTTCCTTCAAGATTCCGTGGGTGGATGATAAGGGAAATGTACAGGTAAACAAGGGATACCGTGTACAGTTTAACAGCGCGATCGGACCCTACAAGGGCGGACTGCGTTTCCATCCGTCTGTAAACCAGAGTATTTTAAAATTCCTGGGCTTTGAGCAGACTCTGAAGAATTCTCTGACCGGGCTTCCCATGGGCGGCGGCAAGGGCGGCTCAAACTTTGATCCCAAGGGCAAATCTGACCGTGAAATCATGGCTTTCTGCCAGAGCTTTATGACAGAGCTGTATCGCCATATCGGCAAGGATACGGATATTCCTGCAGGTGATATCGGTGTTGGCGGAAGAGAGGTCGGCTATCTGTTCGGCCAGTATAAGAGACTGACCGGATTATACGAGGGTGTTCTGACCGGTAAGGGTCTGACCTTCGGCGGTTCTCTGGCAAGAACCCAGGCAACCGGCTACGGACTGATTTATATTCTGGATGAAATGTTGAAGCACAATGGAAAGACTCTGGAAGGACAGCGTGTTCTGGTATCCGGTTCCGGAAATGTTGCAATCTATGCGACAGAGAAGGCACAGCAGCTGGGCGCAAAGGTTGTTGCCATGAGCGATTCCAACGGCTATATTTACGACAAGGACGGCATTAAGCTGGATGTTGTAAAGGAGATTAAGGAAGTACGCCGCGGACGTATCAAAGAGTATGCAGATGCTGTTCCGGGCGCTGTATATACAGAAGGAAAGGGCATCTGGACCATCCCCTGCGACATTGCTCTTCCCTGCGCAACTCAGAATGAGCTGAATCTGGATGATGCAAAGGCATTAAAGGCAAACGGCTGCTTTGCAGTTGCCGAGGGTGCAAATATGCCTTCTACCAGAGAAGCAACAGATTTCTTCCTGACAAGCGGAATGCTGTTTATGCCGGGTAAGGCAGCAAACGCAGGCGGCGTGGCAACCTCCGGACTGGAGCAGAGCCAGAACAGCCTGAGACTGTCCTGGAGCTTTGAAGAGGTAGATGCAAGACTCCATGACATCATGGTAAATATCTTCGCAAAGGTAGATGATGCCGGAAAACGTTACGGCGTAGAGGGCAACTATGTGGCAGGCGCCAATATCGCAGGCTTTGAGAAGGTTGTAGAAGCCATGATTGCCCAGGGTGTTGTATAAATCGGGAAGCTTTTGTTTCCCTTGTTTTTCAGGCCGTTTCCGGCTTGAAAAAACAGAAAAATTCTGCTGATTCCCCCATACCATAAGCAGGAAAAAAGGATGAAAACGGGGCTGCGGAAAACAGATTTTTGTTTTCCGCAGCCCCGTTTGATCTTTCTATTCAGAAGCATTTAAGATGCCTGTTTCAGAGTCATGGATAACGAAAAGCGGTGATTTTTCCGATCCAGGACTTCCTCCTCCTGCATGCAGGCAGAGGTGCTGAGAAATCCGTCAAGTTTCTCCATAAAACGATACCCCGTAAAAAACAGAAAACCAATGATTGCAATGATGATTACCGCTGCCATAATGTCACCTTCCTTTCCCGGCTTTTTCAGATTCCGTGCATTTTCCTGCTTGAAGCTTCCTGTGAATCACTCTTATCTTTAATTATATTATAAAGGATTTTGTATTAGTTTTGGATTGGTGTTCAGGCGATCCTATTAAGGTTTTATAAATATAAAAAGGGAAATCTGATAAGGATTCCTGATTTTAATGAAAGCTTAATGCCGGAGGCGCAGTTATAGCCAAATGCGGGATTTCTTCCAAAAGGGAAACGTGTTATAGTTATAAACAGGAATGGAAGCAGAAATCAGATGCGGAGGAAAAAGAGAATGGTGAAGGGCTGCAGAGGAGAGAGGATTACCAGGATTGGCGATATTGCAAAAAGCATTCTGCTTCTGGCAGCGGCAACCGGCACAGGTATGCTTTTTCAGAAAATCAATCTGCCGGAGTCTAATATTATCATGGCCTATATTATTGGAGTGCTGTTTATATCTGTGGCAACTTCACGGCGGATTTACGGACTTATTTCTTCGGTGTTCAGTGTACTGGCTTTTAATTATTTTTTCACTGTGCCGTATTTTACGCTGAAGGCCTACAGCGATGATTATCCGGTTACGTTTCTGACCATGTTTCTGACGGCATTTATTACCAGTACGCTGGCTGTCCGGATGAAGCAGCAGACAAAGGACGCATCAGAGGCGGCTTACAGAACGCATATTCTTCTGGAAACCAATCAGCTGATTCAGCAGCAGGGAGAGCGGCGGGAGATGATCCGGGTGGTAGCAGGACAGCTTGTGAAGCTTTTCCGGAGAGATATTATTTTTTATATGGCAGAAAAAGACGGTCTGTCAGCACCGTATATTTTTCCGGCGGAGCCGGAGCACGAGACGGGAAACCTGGAACAGAAAATGCTGCGCCATGCAGAATATACCAGTAACAAGGAGAGGCAGGCAGCGGAGCAGGCATTTTGCAGCGGGGAACCCGCCGGGGCAGGAACAGAGAAAATGCCTCAGACCAGGTGCCGTTACCTGGCAATCTGTTCCGGTGAAAAGGTCTATGGAGTCGTTGGAATTCCCATTCCGGATCCGGATGCGGAACCGGAAAAATTTGAATACAGTATTATGATTTCCATTCTGGGAGAATGCGCTCTGGCCCTGGAAAAGGAGGAGGCTTTGCGGGCCAGGGAGGAAAGCGCCCTTCTGGCGAAAAATGAGCAGCTTCGGGCCAATCTTCTCCGCTCGATTTCTCATGACTTGAGGACGCCGCTGACGACAATTTCAGGAAATGCGGGGATTCTGCTGTCAAATGAAAACAGTCTGGACAGCGCCAGCCGCAGACAGCTGTATGAAAATATTTATGATGATTCGCTGTGGCTGATTAACCTGGTGGAGAACCTTCTTTCAGTTACAAGAATTGAGGACGGAACTATGCAGCTTCACCTTTCTACAGAACTGATGGATGAGGTGATTACAGAGGCGCTTCAGCATGTAAACAGGAGAAAGGCGGATCACGAGATTTTTGCAGTGCCGTCAGAGGATTTTTTTCTGGTGAAAATAGATGCCAGACTGATTATGCAGGTGATTATTAATATTGTGGACAATGCCATGAAATACACACCGCCCGGTTCCCGGATTACCATATCTGTCAGGCGGCAGGAAAATTGTGTGGTGGTGGATATTGCCGACAATGGAAAGGGGCTTTCTGATGAGGCGAAGGCCCGGGTTTTTGACAGGTTTTTTGTTGCAGGCGATGGAGTGGTGGACAGCAGGCGAAGCCTGGGGCTGGGGCTGTCTTTATGCAAGTCGATTATTACGGCACACGGGGGAACGATAGAAGCGCTGGACAATCAGCCCCACGGCGCGCTGTTCCGTTTTACATTGCCGGAAGAGGAGGTAACATTACGTGAATAAACCATTGGTGCTGGTGGTAGAGGATGACGGAGCGATCCGCAATCTGATTACGACTACCTTGGAAACCAGAGATTATAAATACTGTACTGCGAAAAACGGCGGTCAGGCGATTATGGAAACCGTATCGAGAAATCCGGCGGTCATGCTTTTAGATCTGGGGCTGCCGGACATGGATGGGGTAGATGTGATCCGGAAGGTGCGCAGCTGGTCGAAAATGCCGATTATTGTGATCAGCGCCCGCAGTGAAGAGACGGATAAAATTGAAGCTCTGGATGCGGGTGCAGATGATTATCTGACCAAGCCTTTTTCAGTGGAGGAGCTGCTGGCCCGTCTGCGGGTAACTTTCCGCCGGCTGAATGATATGGCGGCAGCAGACGGAGACAATCATTCTGTTTTTGAAAATGGGGAGCTGAAGATTGATTATGCATCCTGCTGTGTTTTCCTGAATGGAACTCAGCTTCATCTGACTCCGATAGAATACAAGCTGCTGTGCCTTCTGGCCCGGAATGTGGGAAAGGTGCTGACGCATTCTTATATTACAAAAGAGGTATGGGGAAGCAGCTGGGATAATGATGTGGCATCTCTGCGGGTATTTATGGCTACACTGCGAAAAAAGATTGAGAAGGATCCTTCGGATCCCCGGTACATCCAGACGCATGTGGGAATCGGCTACCGGATGCTGCGGGTGGAGGCGGACGACTAGCTGGGGAGAAAGCTGAAGGGATGCGGAGAGGGAGCGGAATGCCCGAGGGGCGAGGCCAGGGGATGGACAGAGGGAGTGGAATATCCGAGGGGCGAGGCCAGGGGATGGCCAGAGGGAGCGGAATATCCGAGCGGCGGGGCCAGCCGAATGTGAGGAGACGCGGAAGTCTGGTAATGCGGGGGTGAATAAGGAAAAAGCAAAGGTTACAATTGAAAAAAGAGAAGCTATCATGTATAATGATTGGGTAGATGTAAGGCGAAGGACTTTCTTCGCCTTTTCCTGACTCTGAAAATGAGTAAGTGAATGAAAAAGACAGCAGAGCTGATCCCATATAAAGAAAAGAAGGTGAAGGAATGCATAGATTTTTGAGAAGTGTCGGATTTCGTACTTATACAAAAAAACGTGATATTGAAAAAATGCTTTCAGAGCTGGAGAAGACAGCACTGAGACGGAGAATTGAGATAGATGCGGATGAAAATCTCTGTGAACTGAGAGCGGAGCTGGCTCCCGGTATGGGGATTGTTCTGGTGGGAGAGGTGGACGAACAGGGAAGCTTTCACCGGGAGTTTTATTATCCCTATCTGAGCAGCAGCGACGTATCCTCAAAGGCAGAATGCTCCATTCAGCGTCATACAGAAAAGGAGACCTATGCCGGCCTTCTGGATGAATACCGGGTAGGAATTTCTCTGATTTTTTATCTGGAGAATGGTTTTGAATATCGGGAACGGAAGCTGAACAAATCATCCCGCCGGGTAGAATCTGTGAATCTGACCGGTCTTGCCATGGATGGAAAAATCCTTCTTCCGCTTCACAAAACGAGAAAGCAGATTGAGCTGGCAAAGGTTGCGGCCAGAGATCGCACCAACCTGATCGAAGCGGCTAAAAACGGAGACGAGGATGCCATGGAAACTCTGACAATCGAGGATATTGACATGTATTCTCAGATTTCCAGAAGAGCCATGAAGGAAGACCTGTATTCCATCGTGGATTCCTGTTTTATGCCCTGTGGAATTGAATGTGACCAGTATTCTGTGATTGGTGAGATTATCCGCATTGAGGAGAAGAAAAACAGCTTTACCGGAGAGATGGTTTATGACCTGACGCTGGACTGCAACGATATGGTATTCCATGTGGGAATCGGAGCAGAGGATCTGATGGGTGAGCCAAAGGTTGGCCGTCGGTTTAAGGGACAGATCTGGATGCAGGGAGCAGCAAAATTTATCGAAGGATAGAAGATTGTTTCAGGTGAAGGAGGGAGATATAAAATGTCATTGGAAAAGGCAAAAAAGTATTTGGCAGATCGTGGTTTTCTGGATCATATAATAGAACTGGATCATTCCACAGCTACGGTATCTCTTGCAGCAGAGGCTTTGGGTGTGGAGCCGGGAATGATCGCAAAAACACTGTCATTTTTTCAGGGAGAAACTCCGGTTCTGATCCTTGCAGAGGGAACAGCCAGGATTGACAACCGGAAATACAAGGATACCTTCCACATGAAGGCCAGGATGATACCGTTTGAGGAGGTGGAGGCGGCAACCGGTCATGCGCCCGGCGGAGTATGCCCCTTTGGTGCGAATGAGAATGTGAAGGTTTATCTGGATCAGAGTCTGAGAAAGTTTGAGGTGGTATATCCAGCCGCCGGGAATGATCACAGCGCTGTGAAGCTTACCATTCCGGAACTGGAGCAGGCCGCGGATACCGCAGACTGGGTGGATGTGTGCCGGGAATAAGGGAAAAGTGGGAAAACACCCTTGACGATCAGGTGGTTTTTCTTTATAATAAGCAAAGTGAGTATTGTCTCTTCAGCTCAGAGGGATAGAGGGTTCGCCTTTTAAGAGCAGAAGGATCAGATCACGCAGGAATAAGGCAGGTCGAAGCCAAACGGGCAGAAAAGCCCGTAAATACGGCATTTGTTTCCGTAGTTAAATGGATATAACAAGCGCCTCCTAAGGTTGCGTTACAACGGCCACCTTGCGAAAACGTACATTAGGACACGAGTTCGATATCCGTCCAGAGACAGCCAAAAATTACATACGTCCATATAGCTCAGTTGGATAGAGCGATCGCCTCCTAAGCGATAGGCCGAAGGTTCGAATCCTTTTATGGACGCCAGCAGACAACGCCGAAAGCCTTTATTTTCAAGGGTTTTCGGCTTTTTTTGTTTCCTGAGAATTTTTGATGGAAATAAGGCAGGAAAATAAAATTTGAGAAGTGGGAAAATATTTTATCTTTTGCAACCAATATCGAACTGGTGTTAAATTTGAAAAATGCTTGCTAATCATTAGCAAGAAAATGTCCTTTTTTGCTAATCAAAATGCCTCTTCTGCTAATCAGAGAAAAAAACTGCAAAAAGGCTTGCTAATCAAAAAAGTGGATGTTCCAAGTCCTATCCTGTTATGGGAAGTAAAATTTAATATCTTTTTTTACATAGAGCGTTTATTCGCCTTCATTGTTGAGGGCTGGATAGGCGCTCTTTTTTATTTCAAAAATACAAAGACAAGGAGGAACCTGTGAGCAAATATTTTCACTCTGATGAGAAACCAAAAAGCTGTCGCTACTGCTACTATTGGAAGAATCGTAAAGTAGGTTGCAGCTTGGGAGAAGAAAATTGTGTTTATAAGAAACCTATACCGAAGAAAGCAGAAAGCGAATGTACGGACTGTCCTTATGGCAGAGTACACCCGTGCATAGGTTGGTGTACGAAAAAGCTACTAAATGAGATGCATCGGCACTGATTTATACCTTCTGATTTCACTTGAAAGAGGTGGTGATGATGAATGATATTTGATTATTTTTACGGTAAGCAAGCGGATCAATTCGCTTTTTATCGTGTTCCCAAAATGCTTTTCGCAGAAGAAAAATTCTGGAATGTATCTACGGATGCCAAAATGCTTTATGGAATTTTGCTTGACCGCATGAATCTTTCTGCTGAAAACGGCTGGCTGGATGAAGAAGGTCGTGTCTATATTATTTTCACGATTGGAGAAATCAAAAGCTCTCTTGGATGTGCTGAGAAAAAGGCAGTAAAGCTCTTAGATGAGCTGGAAAAGAAATGTGGTTTGATTGAGCGTAAGAGACAAGGACTTGGAAAACCAAACCTGATATATGTCAAAAATTTCGTATCTGATGCTGTGGAAAGACAGTTCTTGAATTGTCAAAAGGACAATTCTGGTCTTGTCAATATCACAAATCCGGACTTGTCAAAAGCACAATGTAATAATACTGATATAAATAATACTGAGTTTAATAATACTGATCCTTTCTTTTCTTCCGATTTTTCTGGAAGGGAATACGACGGGATTGGAGAGTTCAATCGCTATTATGAGTATTTTTATGAAGAGCTTGAAATAGAAAATCTGAAACACGATTTTCAGTTTGACGAGGAGATTTTAGACATGCACTACAGTGTGTGGCTGCTTATTTTTTTGAAAGGAGTAGATGCAAATGAAGCTGGTATTGGCTGAGAAACCTTCTGTTGCTCAGAGTATTGCCAAGGTTCTTGGAGCAAATAAACGGGAGGATGGTTATCTGGAAGGTGGCGGATATGTGGTCAGCTGGTGTGTTGGTCATCTGGTTGAATTGGCAGAGCCGGAATCCTATGACGAAAAATTTGGTAAATGGTCATACAATGACTTGCCTATCTTCCCTACTGACTGGAAGTACAACGTATCTTCCAGTACAAAGAAGCAGTTTGGTATTCTGAAGCAGTTGATGGCAAGAAGCGATATTGATAGCCTTGTCTGTGCAACAGATGCCGGTCGTGAGGGCGAGCTGATTTTCCGTCTGGTCTATCATAAAGCCGGATGCAGAAAGCCTTTTGAACGTCTGTGGATTTCTTCTATGGAAGATGTGGCAATCAAAGAAGGATTTGAAAATCTCAGGTCTGGAACGGAATATGATGCTTTGTATGAAGCAGCCCTGTGTCGAGAGCGAGCCGACTGGATTGTTGGTATCAATGCTACTCGACTTTTTTCTACCCTTTATGGGCAGACGCTGAATGTTGGTCGTGTGATGACGCCTATCCGTGACTCGGAAGTTCTGATGGCAAAAGAGAAAAACTCGATTGGCACATGCCCTATTTGTGGAAGTGCTGTTGAGGACAAGGCAAAAGCTTTTTTCTGCTCCAATCGAAATTGTAAATTCGCTCTTTGGAAGAATAACCGGTATTTTGAAAGCATTGGTAAGAATATGAATGCTTCTACGGCACAGAAACTTCTGACTGCTGGGAAAGTAAAGCTGAAAGGCTGCAAGTCCAAAAAGACAGGGAAATCTTTCGATGTAATTGTGTATATGGAAGTATCGGATGATGGGAAAACGAATTTTAGTATGGAATTTGAAAATGGAGGTAAACACAAATGATGAATGAGTATAATCCGGGTGGTAAGGATATCCGATTTATTGACAGCCATTATAAGGATCTGTTCCGTATTCCTGATGGCAGCTGTATTCAAATTGACTATCCCAACGAGACTGTCGTAAAGCCTTGCAAATTTATTGATGAGTATCATACGCAGATTGGCAATAACGTATTCCACATCTGCCAGTTTGCAGAGATTATGGAGCGTAACGGTGCAAGATATATGGCAGAACCTGAGATCATGGGAGAAGAAGCTGCCTGGAAAGTCGGCAGAGATAGGATTCTTGCGGTTCAGACCTGTGAAGATGGCTATGACTATACGCTGTTTGATGAGCACTACAATGAAATTGATGGTGGTCAGGTAGATAATCCGGATATGAGTATGATTGAGGTCAGACAGGACATTCTGGAATCTTTTCATCTGGCACACAGAGAGCTTCGAGCTATGGTTTATGAAGATGTTATGGAACAGGCTTTTGAAGTTGGCAGACAGACTGTAGAGCGTTTTGAGGGAAAGGAATCGGTCATGGATAAACTTGCAGAAGCTACGGGAAAAGTAAGTTCACCTCTTCTGTCCCACAAACACAAAGAAGCAGAACGATAAGGAGGTTGGCTGTGAAGATTGAAAAATGGAATGAAGTAGACGGAACTCCTACTCCCGATGCTGGAATGGTGGCATTTCTGGAAAGTACAACGGATGCTTATGCGGTGCTTCAGCTTCGTGATGATGTAGAGGATAATGCCCAGATTATGTTTGCAAATTACAGTTGCTGAGCAGCTGAACAAGCCACAGTTTCTGGAAACACTGAAAGCGGAATACCGAAGTTTTATCACTGCACATGATACAAACCGTTCCTTGCTCCGGTTTCATTATCACAAGCTGGATATTCTGGAAAAAAGATTGGGTGAGCTGAATGCTTCGTTAAAAGAATTCCAGTCAGAAATGATGTATGTGCCTCTGGTTCGTCAATTTATTACGGACGATGAAATCAATGCTGATATGACAAGGGGCAGCGACTTTGCCGGTGGAAAAGCACGTATCTATGAATATTGGCAGAAACCACACAGCACCCAGGAAAGAGCTGATTTCCTGAAGAAAGAATTTGGTATTGGTGGACACTCTCATGCCTGCTCAGGGGCAATGCACAGTGGTCAGGAACACGATGCGAAAGGGATTCGCTATCAGAAAAGCGGATGTGATCAGGTGCAGATGTCATGGACACAGGTGGCACAGAGAATTGATTCTCTGATGAAAAAGGGTCGCTATCTCACGGCAGAGGAAGAAGTGGAACGGCAGGAAATTGAAGATGCAAAAACTGATCCGCTGGAAGATGTCTATGACCGTTTTGCAGTGATTGATACCGAGGATGGCGAGTATGCAATTTGGGATAATCAGACGGATGACTACTATGTAGATCCTGAAGGTGTTACGGAATACTTCACAGACGAATGGCTTGCCAATGATTATTTGGCGGAAGTTCGTCAGTCTGTTGCAGCGATGGAAGCTGTTCAGCCAGAAGAACCAGTAGAAGAAGTTCCAGATGTTATCGAAGAACCCGTTCATGAAGTTTCAGAATGGAATTATCAGGTTGGGGATACAGTCTATCTGGATGATACAGCTTTTCGTGTAGAGCAGATTAAAGAGAGAGAAGTTCAGCTTCGTGACCACTCCCTTTCCTATCCGATTTTTCGTGCTGAAAATCGTGAAATTTTTGAACGAATGCTTGCTCAGGATGAAAGGAATCAGTCTGTCAAAGCTGGTGTTGTGGTAGAGGGCAAGCCTGTTCCTGCGGTAAATTTCCATATCACGGATGACCATATTGGTGAAGGTGGACCAAAACAGAAATTTGCAAGGAACATTGAAGCCATTGAAACCCTGTTCAAACTGGAAAATGAAGATAGGAACGCTACTCCGGAAGAACAGGAGATTTTGGCAAATTTCGTCGGCTGGGGCGGTCTCTCGGATGCCTTTGACCCAGATAAGGGAAATTGGGCACAGGAGTATATGACACTGAAAAATCTGCTTTCTGAAGATGAGTATGCTGCGGCAAGAGCTTCTACTTTGAATGCTCACTACACCAGTCCTACCGTCATTCGTACTTCTTGGAAGTACCCAGAAGATGGGAGCCGGAACAAATGTCCAGGATAAACTGGTGGCAGTTCACCACTTGGATGTGGGCTGGCGTCCGTCTGATATGACCCAGAGAAACGGTCGTATCATTCGCCAGGGTAATCAGAATAAGGAGGTGCAGGTCTATCAGTATGTAACAGAAGGAACCTTTGACGCTTATTTGTATCAGACTTTGGAGAATAAGCAGAAATTCATCTCTCAGATTATGACTTCAAAATCTCCAGTTCGCTCCTGTGATGATGTGGATGAGCAGGCACTGTCCTATGCAGAAATCAAAGCCCTGTGTGCCGGTAATCCGCTGATTAAGGAAAAGATGGATCTGGATATTGAAGTTGCCCGTCTGAAGGTGCTGAAGGCAGATCATCAGAGTCAGCAGTATCGTATGGAAGATAAGCTTCTGAAGTACTTCCCTGCTGAGATTGAAAGACAGACAGGCTATATTCATGGCTTTGAAGCTGATATTAAAACCGTGGAAGCACACCCGCAGATTGCCGAAGGCTTTTGCGGCATGGAAATCATGGGCAAAGCCTACACCGAAAAGGCAGATGCCGGTGAAATTCTTCTTGCAGCTTGCAAGGATACGAAAAGTGCCGATCCAGTTCCGCTTGGTAGTTACCGTGGCTTTCAGATGGAACTTTCTTTTGACAGCTTCCGGAACGAGTTTGATGTGACCTTAAAGGGCGCTGTGAGCCACAGAGTAGCCCTTGGTACGGATGCACGAGGAAATATCACCCGACTGGACAATGCCCTTGCAGGCATTCCTGAGCGCTTAGAACGAGCCAATGAGCAACTGAATAACCTCTACAATCAGCAGGAAGCAGCCAAGGCGGAGGTTGGAAAACCGTTCCCGCAGGAAGCAGAACTGACAGCAAAAAGTCAGCGACTGGCAGAACTGGATGCAGCCCTGAATATGGAGGACTCTGCGGAAAAACGTGACGAAAGAAGCGAGTCAGAGCGCCCTTCTGTGTTGGCTGATCTGAAATCCAAGGCGGAACATATCCCGCCTGCAAAATACTCTGAAACCCGTGAGGAGGTGTTGTAATGGCAAAGCGAGATCAGGATGTTCATTTCCTTGCATCCAAGGAGGAGGTCGAGCGAATCCATGAGAAGATGGACGAGCTTGGCATCCGCAGCATGGGAGCCTATCTGCGGAAGATGGCTCTGGATGGGTACTGCATCAGACTGGATTTGCAGGATGTGAAAGCCCTGGTTTCGCTCCTGCGAATCTGCTCCAACAACCTGAACCAATACGCCAAACGAGCGAACGAAACAGGCAGTATCTATCATGCTGACATAGAGGATTTGCAAAAACGGCTGGAGGAAATCTGGATGGATATGAGAGAAGTTCTTGTTCGCCTGTCCTCAATCCAGTAATCCGACAACTTGTTGGGAAGTCGCAGCTGCGGTTGCGGCTTTACATAGGGACGTATAACCTTGTTTAGCTGATAGAATTATTCATATTCATGTGCTATAATTATTGCAAATGGAGAACTTGAGAGTTCGACAAATCGGAAATTTAAGGAGGTGAATTATGAAAATCGAACACATTGCTTTATATGTAAATGACCTGGAAAAAACTCGCAACTTTTTTATGAAGTATCTGGGAGCCAAGTCGAACGAAGGATATCATAATCTGAAAACTAACTTTCGTTCCTATTTTCTGTCGTTTGATGATGGCGCACGATTAGAGATTATGAATAAGCCAGAAATGCCTGATTTACCTAAAGAACTTGCTCGCACGGGATATGCACATATCGCATTTAGTGTAGGAAGTAAAGAAAAGGTTGATGCCTTGACCGTAGAGTTGAAAACTGCTGGTTATGAAGTAATCAGCGATCCCCGGACAACAGGAGATGGCTATTACGAAAGCTGTATTGTTGCAATTGAAGGGAATCAAATTGAAGTTACAGTTTGAACCCGGCAATTTCAAGTTCGAAAAATTGATAAATCGTAAAATTGAAGAAAAAGAATGCACAGTTCTTAGCTTATCGTGAACTGTGCATTTTTGTAAATAAATACTTTTAATTAGCCGATTACGGCATCCTCTGCTGTAAAATGTTCCAGAGAATTTTCTTTTACCTGAATGCAGATATAGGTAATTCCAGAAATATCGGATGCAAAAAACTGACGCTTTGCAGCAGGTGCGATTTTTAGCCAGTCTCCAGTTGAAAGGCTAATTTCTTCTCCATCAATTATGGCTTTGCCGTTACCTGAAAGAATTCCATAGATTTCTTCATTTTCTTTATGAGAATGAACAAATGGGACATTTGCTCCTGCAGGTAGTTCGTTTAAACTGATTTCTGCACCTGTTAAAGACAACTTTTCATGTAGCTCAATTCGGTTTTCCTTTCCAATAGTTGTTTTTGTGTAATTTGCCATAATAATACCTCCATAGTTAATTTGTAGTTTCTGGTTGCTTGGTATTAGTATAGTGTGAGACACATACAAAAACAAGTACGCACCTTTTTGTAACTGTACACTCAAAAATGAATGTGTTACAATAGACTCGGAGGTGAGAATTATGCGAGCAAAAGAAGAATTACCGGAATGCCCAGTTGCAACAGCAGTATCTCTTATCGGAGGAAAATGGAAACTGCTGATTTTGCGTAACTTGAAAGAGCGTCCATGGAGATTCAATGAGCTACAACGAAGTATAGATGGTATTTCACAAAAGGTTTTGACAGATAGTTTAAGACAAATGATGAGTGATGGGCTGGCATATCGCCACGATTACCATGAGCAGCCACCGAGAGTCGAATACGGCTTAACGGAACTCGGAACAAAAATGCTTCCAATTGTTAATTCACTTGCTGACTTTGGTAACTACTATAAATCAATTATTGAACAGAATTAAGGATGTTAGTATTTGAAAAGCTCGAACAATCGGAAGTTGTAGGAGGAAATTTTTAATGAATATAACAGTTTATCTTGGGGCAAACGAAGGAAATGACCCATGCTTACGAAAAGCAGTTGAGGAATTGGGGGCATGGATTGGAAACAGTGGAAATGCACTTGTTTACGGTGGTTCTAAAGGTGGTTTAATGGGAGCATTGGCAGACAGTGTATTGAAGGCAGGCGGTGATGTTACGGGTGTTGAGCCGAATTTTTTTATTGAAAATGAGTTTCAACATGATGGACTGACAAAACTGATTGTGACTAAGGATATGTCTGAGAGAAAAAACAAAATGATTGAGTTAGGAGAAGCCTTTATTGCCTTCCCGGGCGGCACGGGAACATTGGAGGAAATTGCAGAGGTAATGTCGAAGGTGTCTTTGAAACATCTGGAGGCACCCTGCATTCTCTACAACCTGGACGGTTACTACGATGATTTGAAAGCACTTCTAAATCATATGATTGAAAAAGGATTATCTTCTAACGAGCGACAGGAGGGAATCTTTTTTGTTGAAAATCTGGATGATATAAAGCGAATCTTGAGACGGGCATAACTTATGTTTGTACAGTAAAATGGAGTTGCATTAGCGAAAGACAGAGCACGATCAATTCCAGCTTGAAGAAGAAACAAAAATCATTCATGTCCTTTGTCATATAGTTTCTGTATATTTTTTGGAAGTTTATCAGGTAACATGGCATTTATCGTATCTTCATTACCATCTTTCATTGCTGTTTCATAATACCAGCACTTAAATTTTAAGAGGGAGAGAGTTTTTTGAAGTTCCTGGATTTCAGTTTCAACAGCTGATTTTCTGGCTTCAAATAATTCTTTCCTTTTTTCATAGCTGGCGCTGCCTTCAGATACCCAGATAAAAAATTGCTTTATATCTTTGATCTCAAGCCCAGATTTCTTCAGACATTCAATGATACGAAGCGCTTCCAACTCATTATCGCTGAAATAACGGATGTTTCCTTTACGCTCCAGATTAGGGAAAAAACCTTCCTTGTCATAATATCTTAAGGTAGAAACAGGGAGACCAAACATTGCAGAGACCTGACCGATTGTATACATAAAAAACCTTCTTTCAAAATATGCTTGACCTAAAGTTAACTTTAGGTTGTATGATATTTATATCATATACTATTGTTAGTATAATTACAAGAAATTTTGCATATGGAGGATGTTGAATATGTTAAAAACAGAAGAATTAAAGTTGGTATCTGAATGGGATAAAACTTTTCCACAGAGTGAAAAAGTAGATCATAAGAAAGTGACATTTGTAAATCGTTATGGAATCACACTTGCTGCAGATCTGTATAAGCCGAAAAATGTGTCAGGGAAATATCCTGCGATTGCCGTAAGCGGACCATTTGGTGCAATCAAAGAACAGTGTTCCGGATTATATGCGCAGACGATGGCTGAAAAAGGATATTTAACGATTGCATTTGATCCTTCTTTTACGGGGGAAAGTGGAGGCAATCCAAGATTCATGGCTTCTCCGGATATTAATACAGAAGATTTCATGGCTGCTGTTGATTTTCTTTCTGTTCGGGAAGATGTGGATACGGATAAAATAGGAATCATTGGAATCTGCGGATGGGGTGGAATGGCTCTTAACGCAACTGCATTGGATACAAGAATAAAAGCAACTGTAGCATCTACCATGTATGATATGACAAGGGTAAATGCAAATGGGTACTTTGATTCTGAGGACAGTGAAGAAGCACGTTATGCAAAGAAACAGTCACTGAATGCCCTCAGAACACAAGAATACCGTAAAGGCGAGTATTCCAGAAGCGGTGGTTGTGTTCCACTTCCGGTTCCGGAAGATGCCCCTCTCTTCGTAAAAGATTATAGTGAGTATTATAAAGGCAGATGTTATCATAAAAGGAGCCTGAATTCCAATGGGGGCTGGAACAGTATTGGATGTATGTCATTTATGAATCAGCCAATATTAAAGTATTGTAATGAAATCAGAAGTGCAGTCCTTATCGTTCATGGAGAAAAAGCGCACAGTTATTATTTTGGAAAAGATGCTTATGAAAATATGATCAAGGACAGCAAGTACACATCCAATAAAGAGTTGCTGACAATTCCAGGGGCTGTTCATACAGATCTTTATGATAATCTGGATGTAATCCCATTTGATAAAATCCAGAAATTTTTTAAAGAAAATGGGGTTGGTTAATCATGACATTTGAAGAATATTTGAGTAATATGAATCACGGATATACTGTAGACGGTGGAAGTGAAGACCATCTGATCATGCATGAGCTGTCTCAAAGGGCATTAAAAATAACGATGGAGTTGAATAACAAATATCATACAAAAGAAGAAATTGTACAGCTTGCTTTGCCATATGAGATCCTCCTTCAGCATGCCTCTATTGTATCATGCTTATGTGTATTTGGAATTTCCCAGTCATCACTGGGAAGAATCATGGCGCAGGAAAACCTGCCGTCGCTGATCACACTTGAAAAAATATGTACAGCTTTGGGCGTGACATTATCACAGTTTTTTCAGGAAGGTAATTCAGAGAATCTGACAGAAAAACAGAAAGAAGTTTTAAGGATATGGAATAATCTGAGTACAAATGAGCAGGAAACAGTGATGTCAATGCTGCGTGGTCTTCGGAAGTAGAAGAATAGTTCGAGTATATGTATCGGCTGTTCTTTTTTTATTTTTGTCGTTAAAACGGTAATGTTTTCTTGTGTATACTAGAGCATTAAAGTATAATGAAATCAGTTTTTTTGCATAAGTATTAAAGCTATAATAAGGAAATCGGCAAACCAGATGAAAGTCTGGGACGCAAAGCTATAGGGCCTGTAAAATGGCAGCCAGTTGCATGAAATGAGGTTGCACTGTCTGTTTGGCAGTGCTTTTTTATGGTAGAGCACTTGAATAAGTAATACAGAAGCTGTTTGGAAAAATAGCGGGGAGGTTATTGACAATTAATGAATGTAAAATTAAAATCTGGAAGCAAGCAACTGTAGCCTAGAGGAGGGGAGAAAGATGAAGAAGTGCAAATTAGTACAGAATATAATGAATTTCAAATTTTGTTACATTATATTTTGCACAATTATATGTTTTATTGTTTTATCCGTTCCTACATTTGCCAAAGAAAACTCTGACAATGTTATCCGGGTAGGATCTTTTGAAGAAACTTATAATACCGTCAATGAAAAGGGAGAAAGAAGCGGCTATGGTTATGAGTATCTTCAAGATATTGCAGGTTATGCAGGATGGACATATAAATACATAACAAGTGATTGGAAAAACTGCTTTACACAGTTGGAAAATGGAGAGATTGATATTCTTGGTGACATTTCCTATACAGACGAACGTGCTGAAAATATGCTTTTTTCCGATATGCCTATGGGGGAAGAGAAATATTACATCTATACGGATGCATCCAATATGGATCTTACAGCAGGAAATCTGGATTCTTTTGAGGGAAAAAATATTGGTGTGTTTAAAGATAATATAACGGAGGATGTGCTTAACGAATGGGAGTTAAAGTATGGTCTGCATATGCAGCATGTCAATGTTTCTAATACCGCAGAAGTTATGGACAAACTGTCGAAACATGAAATTGACTGCTTCGTTTCGGTAGAAGAATCCCGTTGGGAAGAATCGGATATTTCACCGCTTACAAGTATTGGAGAGACAGAAATCTATTTCGCTATAAATCCAGAACGTCCGGATATCAAAGAAGCACTGGATAGTGCTATGCGCAGAATCAAGGATGACAACCCATTTTACACAGATGATCTCTACAGGCGTTATCTTTCTGCACAGAGCAGCTCGTTTCTTTCAAAAGAAGAAAGTGAGTGGATCGGGCAGCATGGTGCAATCCGGATAGGGTATCTGAATCAGGATGGAGGTATCAGCAGTGTAGATCCATCAACAGGTAAACTGACAGGTGTTATTACAGATTATGTGGATCTTGCAGAAAATTGTCTGCAAGGTCAGACTCTGGAATTTGAATTAAATGGATATGAGACAAGAAGTGAACTGCTTCAGGCATTGCAGGATGGAAAAATAGACCTGATTTTTCATGCAAACCAGAATCCATACTTTGCAGAAACAAATGGATTTGCTTTGTCGGATACGCTGTTGACTCTCAATATGGCAGCAATTACGGCAAAGGATTCTTTTGATGAAAATAAAGAGAATATAGTTGCCGTTGAAAAAGATGATTTTGCATTGAAAGCATATCTTTCATACAATTATCCGCAATGGAAGGTTGTGGAATATGAAACATCAGATGCAGCAGTAAAAGCAATGCAGAAAGGGGAGACGGATTGTATTGTAAGCAATTCAGGTACTGTTTCAGACTATTTGAAAAATAATAAGCTTCATAGTGTTTTCCTGACAAAAGAAGCTGATGTTCCATTTGCTATTCTGCAGGGAGAACCGGTTCTTTTGTCCATTCTGAATAAAACACTGACATCTATGCCTACAACTCAATTTTCAGGTGCAGTAGTTTCGTATAATGCTTCCTTACGAAAAGTTACAGCGAAGGATTTTATTCAGGACAATTTACTGACAGTTTCACTTATCGCTGGAATTTCTTTTTTCGTTGTTCTGTGTATAATTCTTGATTCTTTGAAAAAATCAAAACGTGCGGAAGAAAAATCCAAGAAGTCTGCTGAGCAGGCATTGAAGCTGAATCAGGAGCTTGAAGAAAAACAGCAGGAATTACAAAATGCACTTGTAGAAGCACAGAGTGCCAATAAGGCTAAGACTTCCTTTTTAAATAACATGTCTCATGATATCAGAACACCGATCAATGGTATTATTGGTATGCTTACGATTCTTGAGAAAAGCGGAAATGATGCTGAGCGGGCAAAGGATTGCATGAATAAAATACATGAGTCATCGAAACTGCTACTATCATTGATAAATGATGTTTTAGATATGGCAAAGTTAGAATCAGATACAGTGGTTTTTGGTGATGAATCCATCAATCTGGATCAGGTATGTCAGGAAATCACGGAGTCACTATCTTTTCAGGCAGAAGAAAAAGGACTTCATGTTATAGGAGAACATGATGATTACAGTGGTATATATGTTTGGAGCAATGCAGTTCATCTGAAAAAAATATTGATGAATCTGTTTACAAACAGTATGAAGTACAATAAGGTGAATGGTTTTATTTACATGAGTATGAGAACGATTGAAAGATCAGAAGATCACATGACATGTGAATTTAAAATAAAAGATAATGGAATTGGAATGTCAGAAGAATTTATAAAAAATGAATTGTTTACTCCATTTGTACAGGCAGATAATTCTCCACGTTCTGATTATAATGGGACAGGTCTGGGAATGCCTATTGTGAAACAACTTGTAGAAAAGATGGGCGGAACCATAACAGTTGAAAGCAAGCTTGGTGAAGGAAGCTGTTTTACTGTAATACTTCCATTTAAAATTGATACGAATGCACGGCCGGAAGAAAAAGAAGATTTCAATGCAGATATATCAGGTGTCCGGATATTATTGGTTGAAGATAATGAGCTGAATGTGGAAATAGCAGAATTTATGCTGACGGAAAATGGAGCTAAAGTAGAAACAGTGAACAATGGGTTAGAAGCTGTTCAGCATTTTGAAGCTTCCGAACCGGGAACATACGATGTTATTTTAATGGATGTTATGATGCCGGTGATGGATGGGCTTACTGCCACAAAAACAATAAGATCCCTGGAACGGCAGGATGCAAAAACAATCCCTATCATTGCTATGACTGCAAATGCATTTAGGGAAGATGCAGAAAAGTGTATGGAAGCAGGAATGAACGCACATCTTGCAAAGCCGCTGGATGCGGAAAAAATTAAGCAGACCATAAGCGAAGAGTTGAGAAAGCAAAATGCCTGTCATAAATGATTATGAGGCAACCGCAGCAATCAGGAGCCTTCCAGATGCATGGGAAAAGCAGACAGGAAACATAGAGAGAGGATTTTGTTATGACAGAAATTAATTTATTTCCGAAGCAACCGCAGTCTGTGACTGTTTTGGTTTTTATAACTGTGCTGATCGTTCTGCTTCTTATCCTGACTGTAATGGTACATATGAGGAATATAAAACTGAAAAGTACGTTGGAAGAACAGATGGCGGAAAGACGGCTTTTGGATAAGATATGTGCAGATTTTACGGCTGTCTATTATGTTGAATTAAATACCGGTTCCTTTGAAATTCTCCATATAAACGATGGAACCAACGTAAAAAAAATGAATCTGAAACAGGGTGATAATTTCAATTCTTCTGCTGACCAATATGCGGTTCAATATCTGTATGATAAAGAAAGACAGGAATTTAAGGACTGGATTTCGACAGGGCATCTAAAGGAACAGCTTTCCCGGAATGAGCGCATTACATACCATTATAGAAGTAAACCGAATCCGAACCAGCATGAATTTTTTGAGGCACAGGCAGTCAAAATATATGAGGATGAGAAACATTTTTTCGCACTGGTGGGTTTCCGGCACATTGATGATATCATGGAAAAAGAAACTACGATCCAGAATCAATTAAAGCAGGCACTGGATGAGACACGGCTGAGTAATGAAATAATTTCGGCAATTGCCAAGAGTTACTGTTCTATCTACAGAATTGATGTGCAGAAAGATTTTTTTGAAGAGGTATCAAATGACAGTGAAATACACAAACTGACAGGAAACAGAGGATGTGCAACGGAAAAACTGCATCAGCTTTGTGATACAATGGTTGCATCGGAATACCGTCCGCTGATACGTCCATTTCTGAATGTTTCTACACTTTCAGCCAGATTGAAGACGGAAGAATGTATTTCTACAGAATACAGGATGTGCGATGGCAGCTGGCACAGGATGCTTTTTATTGTGAAAAAACGGGATGAGTCTGGAAATGTTACCCATGTTTTATGTACGGTCCGTAGTATCAGCGATTCCAAGAGACGTGAAGAGAATCTTAACTTTGCAGCGGAAGCAGCAAAGCGTGAAGCCGAAATGAAAACAAGGTTTCTGGCAACTATGAGTCATGATATCCGTACACCACTGAATGGTATTATCGGTATGGTAAATATGGGAAATCAGTACGCAGATGATCCACAGATGCAGCAGAAGATCAGAGAAAAGGCAATGAAAACCCTGAAATATCTGGTATCTCTGGTAAATGATGTGTTGGATATGAATAAACTACAGAGCGGAGATTTGAAGGACCAGCAGCTAACCTTTGATCTGACAAAGGTACTGCGGGAACTGAACCAGATTTATGATGAGCGGGCTGCCAAGAAAGGCATCCGGTATGAGATTGACTGGAAAAATGGTATATACAGTCACAGCACTCTGGTTGGAAACCCGGTATATCTTGGAAGGATTCTGTCGAATATTATGGACAATGCCATAAAATTCAGTCAGGCGGGTAGTGTGCTCACGGTCGGGGTTAAGGAAGAAACTCTGGATGATGACAGAGCAAATTTCACTTTCTACTGTAAAGACCAGGGTGTGGGTATGAGTGAAGATTTTATTGCACATGCTTTTGATATGTTCTCTCAGGAAAGCGAGACAAACAGATCCAGGTATGAAGGCACCGGACTGGGGCTTGCAATTACGAAGCAACTCGTGGACAGAATGGATGGAAGTATTGAACTGAAGAGCAAAGCAGGTGTCGGGACAACAGTTATTGTAAAAATTCCGTTCAAAATTGGCACACAGGATAAAAACAGTAATTTATCAGATAAGCCAGTAAGCCTTGATGATTATTCGGTAGAAGGCATGCGGGCATTGGTTGTGGAAGACAATGAGTTGAACATGGAAATTTCCAGATGTATACTGGAAGACAGCGGTATGGAAGTTACATGTGCAGTAGACGGGCAGGAAGCAGTTGAAATCTTCGAGAAATCTGCACCGGATTATTTTGGGGTAATTTATATGGATATTATGATGCCGAGGATGAATGGTCTGGATGCGGCAAGGACAATCAGGGAAATGAAAAGAAGGGATGCCAGGAGGGTTCCGATCATTGCAATGTCCGCGAATTCTTTTGCAGAAGACATTATCAACAGCCGGCTGGCTGGAATGAATGTTCATCTTGCAAAGCCACTGGATGCGGAAAAAATGATCATTGCCTTGAAACAATGCATGGCAGATAATAGCGATGTAAAACTGCACGAAGATTTGTAGGAATAAAAAGACAGAGCATATAAAGTTGTTATATGGTCTGTTTTTTAATTCCTTAGAAGAAGCAGGCTGTGAAAATTCATATGTCTTTTTGGGACTGAAATAATTACTTAAATGAAAAACTAATTTCCAGCTGTGGACTATCCCTGTCTGACATTATTAGCAAAATCAATGCAAGGGGAACATAATTAGGATAAAAGCAGACCGGTGGAGAGCAAAATCTCTGCTGGTTTTATATATGAGATCAAATCAGAGCATGTGAGAAAAAGTCCAGCTAACATTTGAGTTCCGCTCTGTTGTCACCCCTTATTCGGGGATGTAAATCAGAGAAAAGGCGGGAAAAGAAACCATCTCTCCGAAACCTGCAAACATAAATTAGCTGAAACAGTATATAATTCTATTAGCTACAGCTAATAGTCAAACAGCAATGTCTGTTTGGAACTTTACCTACAACAAAAGTTCCAGGCAGGCATTTTTTATATCCTGAATCCTAGAGGAAAGGAGTCGAGATGACTGAAGCAAACAGACAATCAGAAGAAAAAGAAGAACGAATCATAGAAATTGAGATTGAGCGTCTCCGCCCTTTTAAGGAACATCCCTTTCAAGTAAAAGATGATAAGGAAATGTTTCTTCTGCAGGAAAGCATTGAGAAGTATGGCTGACATTGTATCAGAAGCCAGTGGTGTTGCCTGTTGGGTATATGTGCAGAAATATGTGAAGCATAAGACTTTGGATGAGATGCTGCAAGAATGGTCAGGAGCAAGCAAGTTTATCCTTGCTATGGATACCTGGTTTGAAAGATTGATGGCGGATCAATAGAAGCTGTGATAGAATGAAGAAAACGATTTAACGCGCAAATCGGAATTTACTTCTACTTAGACATACAAACTGTTGACAGTAAAACTCCTATATAGTATTATTTGATAAAATACTATATAGGAGTTTTTGTATGAAAATGAATGGCGGATTTCTTGTTACCAAAATAAAACAACTTGGAGATCGAATCTTTGAGAAGATTCTCAGCGAAAAGAATATTGATGCGTTTAACGGAGCCCAGGGGCGTATTCTTTATGTACTGTGGCAGGAAGATGGAATCTCAATCAGGTCACTCTCGATTAAATGTGGATTAGCGATAACTTCTCTTACTACGATGCTGGAAAGAATGGAAAATCAAGGGCTGATAAGACGTGTTCAGTCTGAAACGGACAAAAGGAAAACACTCCTGTTTCTGACTGAAAAAGCACATGCCTTAAAGGACAAATACGATTCTGTATCTGATAAAATGGGCAGTATTTACTACAAAGGTTTTTCGGAGGAAGAAATTACCCAGTTTGAGGAATACCTCGACCGTATCAGAAAGAATCTTGAGGAGTGGCAGAAATCATGAGTATTTGTATCAAAGATCAGATTCAAAACATGAATATCGTCATCGGATGTACAGTGGGGTGTGCATATTGCTATGCCCGCAACAACGTGAAACGCTGGCATATGATTGATGACTTCGC
>OHQZ01000153.1_pt1 | contig 35627 bp, 25 predicted proteins | sample 1578281 | NCBI WGS metagenome assembly OHQZ01 (sample SAMEA3879589, study PRJEB24766) | human gut metagenome | biome: human-associated habitat; feature: feces | place: USA | collected 1985/1987
CCTGTTACTCAAAAACATATTTCAACTAAATTATTTGAATTAGAATATAACAAATACAAATATATGAAGTATGTAACTTACACACATTTTCCTTATAACACAACGAAATCGGCAAGAACGACAAAGCGTAAAAAAATGTTTATCCCACCACAGTTGTCAGAAATCCACAGAGAAGGTATTGATTATCGCCATAATATTCATATTACACCTGAAAGATGGCAGAAGGATTTTTTCTTTTATGGTGTAGAATTTGGCAACTGGTTATCTCAAAAGGATAGGCAAATTTCTATGGATTACTGCTATGATGCATTAAAAGATTTATCTTTTGTACTGGATGTAGAAGACAAAGATATTGCTTTCGGGGGGAAACTCTCTTTAGCATTCGGAGCAAGAGGATGTTCGCACGCATCTGCGCATTATGAGAGAGATAGGCGTGTAATCAATCTTACAAAAATGCATGGTGCCGGTTGTACCGCTCATGAATGGTTTCATGCTCTGGATCATTATATCGCTCAAGAATGCAATGTACCAGATAGAAAATTGGCGACTGAAACAAAACATACAGAACTTCTACCGAAAAGCTTCAATGCGCTGTGTTCCAGCCTCAAATATGATTGCAATGGAGAAAAGACAGATTATTTCAGAGGATCTCAGACATTTGATAATCATTTTGTAAAAGACTCTTTTGGAAGTTGGGCAAGTACGACTGAGATGGCAGCAAGAGCTTTTGCTTGTTATGTCAAAGATTGTCTCGGTGTTCCCAGTGATTATTTAATCGCACATGCAGACGTATATGAATTTGAATTTGAAAACATGCGACTTTGCGCAATTCCACAAGGGGAAGAAAGAGAATTATTTAATGAATTGTTTGATCAATTGATCTTTGAACTGAAAAAGATGGGTATTTTTCATCGAAAAGAAGTTAATCCTGTTCCGAAATTCGCTCAGGCAGTAGAGTATCATTGCAATTACGATAATATCACACTGGAGGAGTATTCTGGCCAATTTACTTTTCAATTCTAATTTTCTAAAAGACCTTCGGATTTTTCCGGAGGTTTTTTGCATGTGGGAAAAATTCCATATTGGATATGGATGCAAAGGAGGTTCAGTATGCAGTATAAACTTAAAGTTTTGCGAATCAATAGAGATTTAACTTTAGAGAATATGGCTCGGTTACTTCATGTTGGAAAGTCCACTGTGAGTCGTTGGGAAAGAGGAGAAATTAGTATTCCTATGAATGCTTTTAAAGAATATTGTTTGATTTGCGATGTAGATGCAGAAACTATCAAAGAAATGCAAAATAATATATGTATACGAAAGGAAAATTAAATCAATGCTTCAGGAAAGTAAAATTGAATGTTATCGGAATGCGTATCAAAAATGTAAGGAATTAGACTATGTGAGCAATTTGGATTATCCGGATGAAAAGAAAAATTTGGAATTTAGCTGCAATATAGGTGATATTGAAGTCGAATATAATCTTCGTATGAGAGCAGATTTTTTAACTATAAAAGGATCAAAACGATATCCAAATGAACCAGATAGTCGGTTGACGGAAATTGGGCAACGTCTGACCGAAGGAAGAGGATGTCAATTTACTGCTTACAATGAGACCATTGTATTTCAGCTGGCGTTGCCACTGGTAGGAATTGCTGATGAAGATGCAAAAAGAAAAGTAGAAGAGGAAACAAAAAAATTTATCTTCTTTCTCCACGAAATTACAGAATCAAATGATAAAAGCGAAGCCCTGGAAGAATCTATTGAAGAAAACCGAGCAGATCAGCAGACTATGACCTCAGACGGTGAACCTGTAACAGAAGAACTTTCTCCTGATTCATCTCCTGAATCAGAATCACTTCAGCAGGAAGAGTTTCCGGATGGTATTAGTGAAGAAAGACAAGTTACTAGCTTTCCTGAAAACATGAAAGACACAGAGGACCGCCGTAATCAATTAGAATGGATTGCCCAAAAAAAGAATGAGAATTTGAAACGTACTGAGGAGTTGGATAGACGTATTAAGGAGGTAGAAGAAAAAGAAGAGGATTTACAGAAGCGTATTACGGCTTTCGATGATCACTCCAACGAAATAATGGGGAAATTGGAATCATTAGGAAAAAGGGAACAGGAATTACAAGAAAAAGAGGATTCCCTAACTTATAAAGAAAATGAAATTGCGTCTCAAAGTGCAAATTTAGACAAAAAAAATCAGGTTATAACAAATCGAGCCAAAGATTTGAAAAGCTTGGAAGAAAAACTTACGGCAAAAGAATCTCTAATCAATGAAAAAAGTAAAGGAATAAAAAAGTTGGAAGAACATCTTTCTCAACGGGAGAAAGATCTTTCTATTCAAGAAAATAATTTAAAAGAGCAAGAACGCATCTATATTGAATCCAGTAACACATTGAAACAACAATATGAAAATATGGAGAAGAAAAAAGATGATGCGGAAAAACGTCTTGCAGTGTGCGTGGAACAAAACAGAAACATTAATGTAAAAGTAGCGCAATTAGAAGAAAACCACAAATTTACACAAGGTCAGCTGGATCATTACCTTGAAGAAAATAAATCATTAAAAGAAAGATGTGTGACACTTCAAAATGAAGGTAAGGAATATAGTTCCCGTGTCAATGAGTCTTTGCGCGAAATTGAACGTCTAAAAATGGCCGTAGAGCAGACGCAAAAAAATGCAGCTATCGAAAGTGAACAAGCTGAAGCTGACAAAAAAAACCTAGAAGAATTTTATACAAAAGAAATGAAAACGATCCATGATCAATATAAACAGGAAATTTCTAAGTTAAAACAAGAAGCAGAACAGGATGTTCATTCTCTTCAGGAGCATTTTCAATCGGAAAAGAACAGCTTGAAACAGTCTTTTGAACAACAATTAAATGCTAACATTTTGCAGATGAATACCGAGCAAAAAAATCAGATTGCAAAGTTCGAAAATGAAAAGCAAGAAATTTATCAGCAGCTTCAATCCGAAAAAGAAAATCTTGCACATAAATTCGAGCAGGAAAAAGCTAGTCAAGACGAGTTATATCAAAAAGAGTTACTCAGTTTAAGAGATACTATTAAATTAGAAAGAGCACAGCATGAAGAGGAACTGGATAGATTACGTATGAAAATGCTTGAAAAAGCAGAAGAGCAGGTAGCTGCAGAAGCAAAGGTATGGGAAGAACGGCTTTCCGCAGCATCTAATAGAGAGCGTGAATTTGAACAGAGAATTAGTTCTATTAACGTACAGTTGGATAATGCGAATCAAAAAGTTAATTTATCCAAAGAGCAATTAACCTATTCAGAAGCCAGAGCAAAAAATGCGGAAAATGAATCCCAACAACTTCGTAACACTATTTTAGAGATGCAGAAAGAAATCGATAAATATAAACGGAATGGCGCCGATTTTGGTACACCAGATGAGGTTTTGACTGATTTTGCTGAGACACGAAAAGAAAATCGTATGTTAAAGCGTGAGATTGAGGATATTCGTATGGAAAACGAAGCAATTGAAAATTCTCTGTTAAGCCAAATCCAAAAATTACATGAAGAAAAAGCGTTGGATGAGAAAAAAAGAAGCGAAGAAGAAAAAGCAAGAGAACCGGAATCTATAGCACAATCTTATGTCCAGGAGTTGCAAACATCGGGTATTGTTCTAAATATTGAAGTTAATGAGCAGGATGTTTTTGTAAGGGGACAAAAAGAGAATTGTAGTATTCTTATTGATGTCAAACATAACATTATGGTTCTTACAAAACCAGTTGTACGTGGTAGTAAATATTTAGAACAATGTAAAGAATGGAATAGAGAAGATTTGACGGAATCTTATACATTTGAGAAAAAGGAAATTGTATGTAAAAAAGTAATCACAGACATTACTTTAGACATCAATAAAATTCTGCGTAGATTTCTCCCATTAAAATAAATAATTTGAGGTAAGATGAATTGAAAAAAATATTGAAAGAATTGAGACCTTTTAAAATCCCTCTGATCTTGATAGGTGTGTTTGGATTCCTATATTTTATTGTCGCATTCATTGTCCCAACGGTTCAAAGAATGCAGGCAAATAAAACCCCGATTGTAAGTATAAGAGGGAGTAACAATGAAAAATATACACAAGGTATGGAAATACGAAAAGGGGATTTCCATATCATCGCAACACATGAAGATGGAAAAGAAACAGAGTTGTATACCGAAGAATTCAAGATATCAAAAAAAATGCCAGATCAAACTGGCGAAATTACAAAAGTGCATATTTCTCTTATAGAACAGCCAAGTATCACTACTGTCGTCAATGTTCAAAATGAGAGAGAAAAAGTGACGGAGATTTCTTGCGGTAATCCTGAAATTGATGCAGTAAAAGCCGTTCTATACTCTAACGGAGAATTGCGTTTTGAAGGAAATGGAGATGTTCTACAATATGATAAAGGAAGTTTCCCCTGGCAGAATATAAGCGAGCAAAAGATTACAGCAGTAACTTTCGAATCGACAGTAGCGCCAGTTAGTATGGATTATTGGTTTCAATCACTGTCTGATTTAACATATGTCGGCCCGCTTCCAGAATCAGTAGAGAGTATTGTAGGAATGTGTTCAGGTTGTACTACATTGGAAGAAGCACCGGAATGGGAACAATGTACAAGATTATTGGACATATCCAGTGCATATGAAGACTGCACTTCTATGAAAAAAATACCAGCTATACCTTCAAGTGTGCGTAATGCAAGTTATATGTGTCGAGGGTGCATAGAAATACAAAACGCACCTGATATGAGAAATGCAAAAAATCTATTAAATACCACAGGAATGTACGAAAATTGCAAAAAAATGACTACAACAACTTCAGCTCCAGCGGTAGAAATAATGGATTCTATGTATGCGTCCTGCATCAATTTGAAGAAAATGCCGGAGATTCCGGACAGTACAAAATCGATGTCCAGAACTTTTGAAAATAATTTATCTATGGTAGAAGTAACAAGTATTCCGAAAGGGGTTACGGATGTATCCAGTTGCTTTGATAATTGTCCAAAAATATCTGGTTCATTGGTTGTTGATGCGAATCCTACAGTTTATGGTGGATTTTTAGTGAATACCTGTAATGCAACGAGCCTAGATCTGACGGGATCATCTAAATTATTGAATGAATTGGCATTAACGCATACAAACTATAATATAACGGTAAATGGCGAAAAACCTGTGGAGCCAAAATAATTGCAGAAAAAGGATCGTGAAGGAAAATTCATGATCCTTTTTGTATGTAAAAAGATATAAAAAAAATATTCCTGTACAATACAAAAGAAGAAAGAGAGGTTTTTTATGGTAAAACACGGTTTATTACACATACATAGTGAATATTCACTGCATGATTCTACACAATCACCGGAGGATATAGTAAAAAAAGCAAAAGAACTCGGATGTATGAATGTTACCCTTACAGATCATGGAACATTGATGGGGATTGATGATTTTATGGATGCCGGAAAGAAGTATGAAATTAATACAATTCCTGGAATAGAAATGTACATGGAAAATCTTCATCATTTGATTCTGATTGCAAAAAATTATAGGGGATATCAGTCCATTTCACGTGTTTTACGAGATGCAAATGAACATCAATATATCAGAGAAACACAAGGCGGATCTTTCGTCTATCCCATTATGACAAAGGAAATTATGGAATCGCTTCGTGGAAATACGGATATTATTGTTACATCTGCCTGTATTCAAGGTCCTATAGCTGCTATCCTATTGAAAGGATATTATTGCGAGAAAGAAAAAAAGAAAATTCAGTCCAAAATAGATGCAATATCTAGTGATGTTGACCAATATATAAAAGCATGTGACGATTATACAAACTATACAAATAAATATAAAGAGTATTCTGCTACACGAAAACAGTTTTTAAAATATACAAAAGATACGTACTTGAAACAGATTGAAAAAAAGAAAGAAAAACTCAAAAAGAACAATCAGCTTTCATTAAATCTTTCAGAAAATGAAACTGGTTCTTTATCTGCTGAAGAGCTAAAATTGAAGAATGAAATAAGCTTCATGGAAGAAACTCGAATCTCTGCAATAGAGACAGTTTCTTTTACAGAAAAGAAACTGGAAAAACTTTCAATTCAAAAGAAAAAGGCCGCTACTATACGGAGCAGTACAAAAGCAAAAAAAATGCGATATGACAAATATCATGAAAAATTAAAAGAGATATCCTATCCAAGAGATTCTGAATTATATGAAGAAGCAAAAAATATCGCCCGCTTTTTAAGAGATTGTTTTCCTTGCTTTTATATTGAAATTCAAAATCATGGATTAGAACAGGAAAGAATTGTCATGCCTTATTTAGTTCAAATCAGTAAGGAATTGCAGATTCCATTGATAGCTGCAAATGATGCGCACATGACAGATCCCTCTGAAAATTCGATATGTGCGAGACAATTAGTGCGTTTTAATTATTTCAAACGTCATCAGGAAGTTTCAGAAGCAGATAAAGAATTGTATATAAAAACGGATGAAGAACTATTAGCAATCCTACAGCAAGTAGTACCTTCTGAGGCTGCAGAGAAAGCCGTTGAAAATACGAAAATATTAGGAAAATGCTATGTAGAATTTCCTTTAGAAAAGCATTACCCGACATGTAAATCAGAAAAAGGATTCCTTGAACTATTAGAAGATGCAAAAAATCAGAAAATCAGAAAAGGAGAATGGGATACAGAGCATGAAAAAAGATTGAAAAAAGAAGTTCAAATTATACAAACAATGGGATATGAAGATTATCATATGGTAGTAAGAGATTTTTGTATCGCTGGAAGAAAACTTGGTGTTGTGCCGAAGGATGAATTACCGAATATGCCGGAAGACTATGAACAGGCATTAGCATGGATCAATTATAAAGGCTTTAATACCGGAGTTGGTGTTGGTCCCGGACGAGGATCCGCCGTAGGATCTTTAGTTTGTTATCTACTTGGTATTACTAACGTAGATCCCATCCAATATAATCTCCTATTTGAACGTTTTTTAAATCCGGAACGTGTATCTATGCCTGATATTGATACCGATATTAAGACATCTTTGCGGCCATATATCATACGGTATATTAAGCAGCGATATGGAGAAAGGGCTGTTAGCTCCATTTCAACAACAACTACCTATGCACCAAGAGCAGCAATTCAAATGGCAGGCAGGGATAGGGCAGATGAGTTGTACGGACATTTACCAGCCACGCAGGTAAAAGAAGAAAAAAGCAAGTATTTACTATTCATACGGAAAATTTCAAATATTATTCCAGAATTAGGAGCAGAAAAAATCTCAGATTGGGATGATTTCTTTAATGATACATTTTCAGACGATCCGGAAGCTACCTTGGTCTGGGAACGTGCAAAACTGATCGAAGGATGTGTAAATGGTACAGGTATTCATGCCGGTGGCGTGGTTATCTCTGATAATGAAAACATTAATGAATATGTACCTCTTGCATGGAAAGAAGATAAGCAGGTATGGGCAACACAATGTGATATGATCCGAGTAGAGGAGAAAGGGATGCTTAAAATGGATATTTTGGGCCTTTTAAACCTCGATTGTATATCGGATTGCGTAAACCTTATCAAAAAATATTATGGAATTTCCATTGATTTGGATGCACTGCCATTTGAAGCAGAAGTTTTTAGTGAAATTTATGCAAAGGGACGGACGAACTCTGTATTTCAGGTAGAGTCGGAGGGAATGAAAAAAATGATGGTAGAATTCCAACCCACCTGTTTTAGCGATATCATCCTTTTAATTGCCATGTATCGCCCCGGACCAATGCAGTTTATTCCTAATATTATAGCGGTTAAGCATGGGGAAAAAGAATTATCGTACAAGACACCGGAGTTGGAAAATATATTAAAAGATACTTACGGTGCAATTTCGTACCAGGAACAGGTTATGCAAATATTTCAAAGGTTGGCAGGTTATTCTCTAGGACAGGCAGATATGGTTCGTAGGGCGATGTCTAAAAAGAAAGAAGAAAAACTGAAGATAGAACGACAAGCTTTTGTTTACGGAGATTCCCAGCGAAAAATTGTAGGATGTGTAGGAAATGGTATTTCCGAACGGATTGCAAATGAACTTTTTGATGAAGTTATGGATTTCGCAAAATATGCATTTAACAAATCCCATGCAACAGCATATGCTGTCGTATCATATCAAACTGCATGGCTAAAATATCATTATCCAAAAGAGTATCTATGTAGCATGTTCAATAACAAAAAGCAGGATCAGTATGATCCTATTATCGAAGACTGTATCTTTTATGGTATAGACTTGCTCCCGCCGGATATTAACACTTCTCGGTATGATTTTACCATAGAACAAGATGCGATTCGGTATGGATTTGGAGGAATCAAAGGGATTGCCGATAAAAAAAATATTGATTTAATAGAAAAAGAAAGAATGACGAAATATTTTCCTACATTTTATAATTTTGTAGACCGATTAATGATGGAAACAAATGGAAAATGCTGCTTATTTGATAAGAGTTTTATGGAATCAATTATACGAACCGGATGTTTCGATTCTATTTTCCCCAATCGTGTTGCCTTAGATATTTTGTATGAAAAGGTTAATTCCATGTGCGGATTAAAACAAGAAAAATCAAGTATTCTTTCTTATATTGAATCTAATGGACATGAAATAGATTATACGGTTGATATAAGTGTTCAGGTTCAGCAATGGGAATCGGAATACCTAAAATACTGTATTTCTAATAATCCATTGAAAAAATATCGGGATGATGCTTACTATAATTGCACACCATTAAATAATTTATCAGGTGAAGAAAATGACAAAAAAATCAATGTATTTGGGTTATTAATGCAATGCAACTCAAAAATAAGCAATGCAGGAAATAAAATGCTGTTATTAAATATTGTTGGGAAAGAAGGCAAAGCGACGGTATTATTTATAAAAGATAAGTATGAAAAATATGAAAAGGAGATGAACCGTTTTATAAATAAAGTTATACGTGTTTCGGGATTATATAAGAATGGAATCATTTTTGGTGAATCTATCGAATGTTTAGATATTGTTAAAAGTAGTTACTACTATATATGTGATTCAATAGATAAGTATAAGCTGTTATTGGACAATCTAAATCGTTGCCCAGGAATGGAAGAATTAAATATTTTTCTTTTTTATGCAGGAGAAAACACATTAGCCTCCCCTATCAGAAAATTAGCATATCCTTGTGTGATCAAAAAAAACGTTTCTAAACAATTGTTATTAAAAATCAATGCAAAAAGAGAAAGTAAGTAACAAAGAGGTTCTTCATGAACCTCTTTATTTCTCCTCAAAAGATGCCATCCACTCTAATTTAAAACTATAAAATACATAATATAATGTAGCATCCTCATTATCAGAAACGATGGTTTCCAAGCATTTCAACAAATCAATATCAAGGTGTTCCATTGGGGTTTTAAGGCGATATTCATCCAAAAATTGTTTGCCATTTGAAGATGAAAAGAAGTCAAACAATTCTTCTATTTCAGAAAATGGTTTATAATTGCTTATTAAATAACAAAGACATACGCAGAATCGATAAAATCCTTTCTGCCCTAAAAAGTATTCTCTTGGAAATTGTCCTTTTCCATCAATTACTCTTTGGTACATTTCTTCGATCAGTTGCTTTTGATTCAAATGAATTTCTGCTGGGTAGATGAGAGATAAGATATATCGGGGATCTCCAAATTCAATTTCCGGAGGAAATACAATATACTCTACGATGCGTTCTAATTTTAAAAGATGAATCATATAAGCGTCAAACTGTTCTCTTGATTTTTTAAAATCCCATTTCAAAATATCCTCTAAAGCATATCGGATACACTGCAAAGCTTTTCTCTCATTGCTCCCTCCAGGGGATGCACCATAGAAATTAAATGGACTGATGCTTTTATTTTTTCCAATCAATACCTGTTCATAATCTAATAATAAAGCGTTCAAATCATGCACTCCTTTACAATAATCTTGTCTATATTAATATGATATTTTTTCCATATCTGTAAAAAAAAGAAAAATTAATAAATGATACAATTTAGTTATGAAAAAGGAACCCGGTTCCGTTTTTAGAAAATCTGAGTAGGAATTCTCAGTAATTCAATTGCTGAGTAGTTCACCAGGAGGAACAATTATGCGAATTACTGGAAAATATTATCGAACTATTTATCGAGATGAAGCCACAGGGGAAACTGCATTTTATTTTACAGTTGTTGATCAAGTTCCGGAAATAAAATCCGAACTAGAAAATGGTCTTTTAAAATGTCGAGGCAAAATTACTATTCTAACATCTGGAATTCCTTTACAATTGGAAGGTGAAGTACACGACCATCATTTCAAGCTAGAGTCATATAGCTTTTTGGACCGTTCACCAATAATGTTTTCCATGATGCTGGAATATCTCACAGGTAATGAACTGACTGAAGCACAGGAACGTAAATTATCCGAATTATCTAATAATGATATTCTCTGTATAAAAAAACATCCAGAGTTTGTAGATAAAGCGTTGTCCAAAAGTAAAACGAAAGATAAATTAAAAAATCAGATACTAAACAAGCTGAATGTATTATGTGAGCAGGAGCTTATGACTCGCACTTTAATGAAATATGGTGTTGAAGTAAATAAAATTGAGGTGCTGTATAAACACGAAATCACTTATGAAAAATTCAAACAGGATCCGTATCGATATTGCATATATCATGATATCTCTGTTTATCAAGCGGATCAATTTGCATTTGATCAATGCCAGATTTTACCCTATGCACCATATCGCTTATGCGGGTTTTTGTTGGATGCAGTTTTTCGATATCGTGACTCTGGCCATAGTTGTGTAAAATTTGATGTCTTATGCTCTTACATTAATAGTCGTTTAAAACGTTCGATATTTCCAGATACTAAAATAAACATTGCCATTATGCAATATTGTGTACAATTATTAAGCAATCATTTGGAGTTGCATGTAGTAAACGGAGAAATCTATGTTTATGAAAAAGATATTTGGGAAGAAGAATCACAAATTATTACACATATCAAACGCCTAAATAAAGAAAAGAAAAAACTTGTGGAAAATCCTAAAATATCCCATATTGAACAAGAATTGGGAATTACTTATAACGAAAAACAAAAGGCTTCTTTTAATCTTCTAAAAACCAGTGGCGTTAAAATTTTAACTGGACCTCCTGGATCTGGAAAGACAGCTACTTTACGTGGTTTGATTCGTGCATTGGAGATAGCATATCCAGATCAAAAGGTAGTAGTAAAATTAGCAGCTACTACCGGAAGAGCAGCACAGGTAATGTCCAATAGTTGTGGAAGGAATGCTGAAACTATCAATAAATTGCTGAATATTGCCCCATATGGAGATAAATTACATGGGAAAAATGAAAACAATCCTGTCGAAGCTGACTTTATTATTGCAGATGAAATTTCTATGCTAGGGGTAAAAATGGCTTCTTGTTTATTTTCTGCAATTAAAACTGGTAGCATTTTATTGTTAGTGGGTGATGAAAATCAATTACAAAGTGTAGAATATGGAAACGTGCTGCAGGATTTAATTGAATCAGGGATTATTGAGGTATGTAAACTTACAGAAATTATGCGGCAGTCGGGTGCCATCTGTGAAAATGCAGGAAAAATCAATCAAGGTGAGCATAACCTTATCGAAGATTCTTCTTTCTTTATTCACTCATGTACAGAAGAAAATATAAAAAAAGCATTATTTTTTTATATGCAGAAGGAAAATTTTCAGGTGATCAGTTCTATAAAAAATGGACCATTTGGAACTCATGAACTGAATAAAGAAATACAAAAAAGAAAGAATCTGCGTAAAAAAATTAGTTTAATATACAAGGGACAATATTTTTACGAAGGTGATCCTATTATTATGACAAAAACAAATTATGCGAAGGGATATTTCAATGGTGATATTGGAACTATTATAGGAAAGGATGGACAAGGTTTACTGATAAAGTTTGAAAAACATACATTGTATCTGGGAAAAGAAGAATACCATGATATGGAATTGGCATATGCAATCACTACTCATAAATGCCAAGGATCAGAGTTTGATCACATACATATTATACTTCCTCGGCATCCAGATAATATGTTGACCAGACGTATTTTATATACAGCGATTACGAGAGCAAAAAAAGATGTTCATTTATATGTGATAGAAGACGCCTGCGATTATGCTATCAATAACATTGCGGAGCGTCCACGGATTTCTTTGTTGGAAAACAGGCTTGGTATAGTTTGATTTTTTATCTGTAAAAATCCTGAAAAAGCATAAATGAGCTATCATAGGTGTCGTAAAACCCCCTAGTTTAAGCTATGGGGAGTATCAAAACAAATTAATGAAAGGGGATTGTCATGGAAAGTATTATCACGAAAGGTTTACAGAAAAATATTTCTATCAAAAAAATCAAGAAAAATCCTTTAAATTCCTATAATGCAGAGGAATTAGATGATCTTCGGAACAGCATCATTACTAATGGATTGATTACTCCCATTAGTGTAATCGGACCATTTGATAATGATGAATATATGCTGATCGCTGGTGAAAGACGATTAAATATTTTCAAGGATCTGTTTGAGAATGGACAGCAAGAATATTGCCAGCTGCCAGCATATATTGTTGGAGATGCCAATATGGGACAAACTGAACAGCAGTTACTTATTGAAGCTTCCAACCTGGACACTCGAGACGGATATGATAAACAGGCGCATTATCTGCGTGTAGTAAAATTGATTAAACAGTATGGAACAGAAAAGGGGTTGAGCTGTCATGAATATTCCAGATTGAGACAACAATACATGAAATGCTCTCCTCGTTATGCAAGATTTTATGAACAGGTTTTCGAAGATGGAACAGAAGCACTACAGGAGATGGTAGAAAACGGTGAAGTTAGCGTATCACGAGCGGGACGTTTAGCAAATATGCCGGATTATATGCAGGAATCAGCGATTACTGATTTAAAGGCAGGAATGAATCAAGATGAAGTTATCAAAAAATACGCACAGATACAAAGAGATTTAAAAAAAGAACAGAATAAGATACAAGATCCAAAAGCCACAAAGGGTATGACACAATCTATTGCAACTGGCAAAGACACCTGTAAAAATAATGTTATTAATGAAGTTTCACATACTGAGGAAACATCCTATGACGAGGATTTCGAAGACGAACTTGAAGATATTGATTTTAATTCCTTGGATACTGGATTTCTAAATTATGACACCATTACAGCCCCATCTACAAAATCGAAAAATTACTCCGATGAAGAATTACATACAGTAATTCGTTGGTGCAATAGAATGTTGAATAAAAAATCCCCCACAGAAGAGGAATGGGAGGCAATTGAAGCATGTCGAAAAGTAGTTACTATTTTCTAATATAGTATTGATAGGAAAGCTGTTATTATTAGCAGCTTTCTTTTTTTTCAAATACATAGTTCTGATATTTCATATTAAAAGAAAATATGAAGGGAGGTCTTTTATGTCTTATGATGTTGAACGAAATATAGATTTATCATTTAAGACATGCAACTTATTTTTATCAGGTATGACAACCGTTTTTGAGGTGGTTGAAGGACTTTTGGAACATTGTAATCGGGATCCAGCAGCTAAACTATTAGAGAAACATATGAAAAATGGAGGAAATTTAGATTTTACTGCTTGTAAAAAAGAACTTGCCCTGGAATTAGAAGAAAAATTTAAGAATGCCGGTGTCATTTTTTTAAGAACAGAGAATCTTGCAAATGGAGGTGTAAATCTTTTCGTTTTTTCTTCTAAAGATCGGGAAGCTGTAGAAAAAATCCTGAATGAGTTTCGTGCTGAACATCGGGAATCTGTTGTAATCGATAATTCCACAATGGCCGCATATTCAAATGGATGTATACGAGCGATCTCTGATTTATCATACGAAGAAGGAATTCTTTTCACAGAACATGCAGAAAAAAGAGATATTCCATTGGTTATCGAAGAACCAAAAACAGGAAAGTATAAAGTGATTTATGCAGAAAAGGATCAAGAAATTATAAATCGGATAAAAGCAAATGTGGCAATGGAGTTATCAGGTCTGCCCGGCACCGCACTAAGGAAACAGATAATTTATGAAAAAGAAAAAGCAGAATATCAGACCGATTTATTATTAAACTATAAGGAGTCTGAAATTATATATTTAGTAGATCTTAAAGGTTCACAGATGGAAATAAATAATCAAAAAATTGTATATCAAACAAAAGACAGCATTTTTACGGTTGATCGAACAGAGTCTGATTTTGTTGAAAGAGCAACTGCTTTGTATTTAGATATGAAAGGACCTGTTTTGCTGTCTACTGAGAAAAAGAACATGCTTGATCAAGAAGTGAATAAAAAGCAATTTCTAGTAAAGGAAGAAAAAAAACAGGGTCGTCCATCTTATACGCCAGAAGAGTACCATGCAATACGAGAAATGATGTTGAAACGGGAAATGTATGAGATGAAACTGGCAATGGCAGAACCAGATCAAGCAGTGTTTGATATATCTCTTGAAAACGATGATATGCGTCTCGCTGCATTCGAAGAATTTAATGATATCAATGAAAGAAAAGTAAATGCGATGGCGGAAGAAGTAGATGAGAATATTTTTTCTGAGATACATAATCGGATGAATTCTTATGTGGATACACCAGAAATGTTAGATTATGAGCAAATTGATTTTGAAAGAGATATCTTGGACGGTGTAGAACATGAGTTTATGTCTGACAAAGATATAATGGATCTGCAGCACGATAAAAACAATAATCTTATGCCAGATCAGTATGAAAAATAGGAGGTTTTTGTATGGCTGTCTATATTAGAAATAATGATTTGTTATTAAGTAAACACGAAAGAATACGATTAATTAGGGACGAGATTCGCAGATTCCACGAAAACAAAAATGTACTTTTCCTGACAGAAACAAATCAGGATATGGAAAAACACTTTATAGAACCAAATTTGCTTCAGGCTAACGCAAGTTATGTTGTAACGGATATATCCGGGAACTTATATAAAAAATATTTCTCTTTTTTAAAAGCGAAAAGTTATGAAATTAAATGTTTGAATTTTGCAAATCCTTCCACTTCTGATCATTATAATCCGCTTGCATATTTATATACAGAATATGAAGTGAATCGTTTTGTGAATTATTTTTTTAAATGCACTAGAAGCGAAGTGGAAGATGAACCAATTTTTTTGAACACTGAGAAGATGCTCCTTTCAGCATGTATTTTATATTTAGTTAAATATGTTTCTGATCGTGATAATTCGACACTTTTTAAATTAATGGAAATGGTTGCAACCGGCACGGATCCATCAGATGAAACAAATTCCAGATCGCAGTTGGATTTGTTTTTCGAGGTTGTGCCAGAAGAATCTATTGCAGGAACCTATTATCGGAAATATAAAGAAACCTCAATAAGTACAAGAGCATATGCTGCTGCATCTTGTTACGCAAGGCTTCAAATGCTCGCACAGGATTCCATAAAAGCAATTTTACAAAGTGATGATATGAAATTGGAAGAAGTGGGTGATAGAAAAACTGTGTTATTTGTCATACCACCAGAAGGAAAAACCGAATACAGTCCTCTTATCACGATATTATTTTCCCAGCTGTTTGAAAGAATTATATCGAATGCAGAAAGAAAACTGACTTTTGGAGCAAGCAAGCGATTCAGATATCCTGTTAATTTCTTTGTATGCAATTACACCGATGACGATGAACAGATATTCAATCTACCAAAGTCAATCATTGCATTTATGAATGTATGCCATTCTTACAATTTTAATGTTTTGCTATGCAGTAATGATTTTCAGCATATCAAAGATGAATTTGAGACAGACTGGCGGGAAGCATGTATCAGTTTCGGCACAATGGTGCTGTTACATATAGGTGAGAGTGAGAAAGAATTTTTGCATGGACTGGGAGCATTGCAGGAATTATCAAATACATTTATCGGAGAAAAATGTTGTATTTATCGGAGAGGACAGGCTCCAATTTTTGACAAAGTCTTTAAAGTGGAAAAGCACCCAAGCTATAACGCTTTATACAAGGAGGAACCTTGATGAAAAAGGAACTAACAGAAGAACAACGGATTGAGAATCGAAAGTTTTTAAACCGATATATTGGTGTGACATCGGGGATCATATGTTCTTATTTATTTGGATATATTGGCGCTTATACATACCATTCCACTATGGGACTTTTTGAAGCATTCAGTAAAACTATGGAAAGAATCTCCGATTTCCAACTTTTATATCCGATTAATCAAAATGCTCTCGCAGGAATTATTTTAGGCGGAAGTACTGGTTTTGCAGTCTACATGTCCAATCAGTTACATGATGAAAAAATGTTGGCATATAAATCCGATGAAGTAGCCGGTTCTGCACGTTTTATGACAAAAAAAGAAATGACAGAATACCTTAATGAGTTTATAGAGCCAAATCCTGCCGATTTATCCTTGCCGTTTCCAAGCATGATTCTGAGTAACAATTTTTATCGTCCGATCAATTCACGGAAATTAATTGGAAATAATAATGTACTGGTTGTTGGTGGCGCAGGTTCCGGTAAATCTCGTTTTATTATTAAACCCAATATTTTGCAAATGAATGCAAGCTATGTGATTACAGATCCTTCTGGTGAGATGATCTATTCTCTGGGCGATGCTTTAAAAAAGAATGGATACAAAATAAAAATATTCAACATCTCAGATATGCAACACTCCAATTGTTATAATCCATTGCATTATATCCGTGATGAAGCTGGTGTAAATATGTTGATCGATTGCTTCATCAAAAATACAACAAAGGACGGTGCCAAAGGCGATGAATTTTTCACCAATGCAGAACGCATTCTATATTCTGCTTGTATTTTTTATTTAATAGAGCATTGTCAGGATGAAAGTAGAAAAAATTTTGGAAGTATCATTAATATGATAAACTCATCTGCCGTGGATGAGAATAATCCAAATACAAAATCCCCTTTGGATAAATTATTTGACGGGCTTCCGAAAGATTCACTCGCATGGAAATCTTATAAATCTTTTAAACAGGCAGCAGGAAAAACATTGAAATCCATCATTATTTCTTGTGTTACTCGTCTGCAACCTTTTTTAACACCTCAAGTTGCAAATCTGACAAAATATGACAACCTAGAACTTGAAAAAATTGGTGATGAAAAAACAGCTTTATTTATCATTACTCCACAAGCAGACCGGACTTATGCGTTTTTAGCTTCCATGCTATATAGTCAGCTTTTTGAAACATTATATACTAAAGGAGAAAATCAAAAAAAGGCTGGTGGATCTGAGCAAATGAGCATTCCTGTACGATGTCTGATGGATGAGTTTGCGAATATTGGTGAAGTTCCTGAATTTCCATCAAAACTATCCACTATGCGCAAATATAATATTTCAGCTACGGTTATTTTACAAGATATTTCTCAAATAGAAGCCATGTATAAGGAAGAGTGGAAAACACTGGTTGGAAACTGTAGTTCTATTGTATTTCTGGGGTCTCAAGAACCAAATACACTCAAATATTTTTCTGAAATGCTCGGAAAAACTACAGTAAAAAATAAAGGGCGTGGAAATAGTATGGGCAAACAAAAAAGTGCATCACAGAATATCACTAACACAGCCAGAGACCTTCGTTCAGCAGATGAATTAGGACGTATGGATCCTGATATGTGTATTGTTTTTACACAAAATAAGCGTCCGGTCTTGGATCAAAAGTATAGATATGAACAACATCCACGCTATGATTTGACTGCAGATTGTAATAATGAATTAGGTTTTAAATATGCAGATATGTCGATTTATGATAATAATCGCTTTAACATTAGAAATCTCTTAAAAGCCAAAAGCGAATCAGCCCGTATTTTAAAGGAAACGATTGCATCTGAACTTAGAGATACAAAAAAAACATATGTAAAAGAATCTCTTTCAAAATCTTTAGATCAGTTTCGGTTGAATGAATCTATGGAAAACTTGTCTTACTTACAACTATTGACTACATGTCAGTTGGAACTAAAAGAAAATTCCACTTTTCCGATAGGGTTTATCAGTTTATCTTCTGTCTCTTTAAATCGTATGATTAATCTGATAGAACAGTTAAAAACTGTAGATAAACCGGTTTTTCTTATTTCAACTTTCAAAAATGAAACAGATGTAATATGTGTTGCTTACGATAAAACGCAGGAATTATATCCATACATGAAAGATTCAATTTTGACATATTATAAGCTTCAAAATGATATTTGCATTGTGAAATATAGTAAATATAGAATAGAAGAATACAAAAATCTTCTTTTAAATAAGATGGATGGAAATGTAGCCAAGGAAAAAACATCCTTAGTGAAAGAAGGAACATTAACAAATCTGGATATTTTGGAAAGCCCATATTCTACAAAAGATGTAAATAGTATTAATAAAGTAGAAACTTCGATAGATGACTTTTTTACGATATAGAAAAATCTATCCGGGAGTTTTCATTCTCCCGGATCAAAAAGGAGTAATATGGCAGGCAAAGGGAAAAAAATAATTATAAATAATCAACCCAAAGAAAATACAGATATCAAGGATTCAACTGTTCTTTCTGTTGACTCGGAATTGTTTGATGAAAAAGAAATTCAAGATAATAATATCAAGGAAAAAGAAATAGAGTACCGGCAGAACAATAACAATGGAAATCAGGAATATTTTACAAGAGATAAAAATTTTGATTATACAAAAAATCAAAATATTGAAGATGCACAACGCAATTACGAATCCTTGATAAATGAAAAAAGGGGAATTTCAACACCAGAAGACAAGCAGAAAGAAGTATTTGTCAGCAGAATAAATTACGAACGAAGTCAGAACGATGATAAAAAAAATATCCAGAATAGAGAAATCAATTTAGCAGAATTATATGAGCGAAGTGCTAGAGGAGGAGCATCAGCATCTTTATTTACAAATGAATTTGGATTATCTCAAGATGATATTGAAAATTTAATGTCTACAAGAGGATTATCACATCCTTCCAGTGTTATATATAAAGTTAGCAGTTATGGACAGAATAATATTCGGACGGTTACGGAATATGCAACTGGAACAATATTTGCTGGCAATGATACTGGACAAGGATTACGTCTGACGAAAGAAATCCTTTCTCCGATGATGTTTGTCGCTTCTGATATGGCACTTAGAAGTATCACAAAATCTATGCAAAAAAATCTAGCTGATCGTTTAAATAATCAAGCAAAAGAATTTAACGTATTCGGAAAAGATACGGTTTTTATTGATAAAGCTTATCTAGGCATTGATACACATGAGTTATCTGTATTAGAAAAGGAATTGGCACTAAAATTAAATAATGCAGGAATTTCCGGTCTGTATGGCAAAGACAATGATGGAATCCTTCTGCAAAATAAAATACGAGCTATACTTAAAAAGAACAACGCAACTTTAACCTTAGAGGAAAAAGGTGCTTTGAATATGCTTATGAGCGTAGCGAAGACCAAAACATTAAATCAGTCTATTGCGAAAGGAAAAATACGATTCCGCAGAGATTTAGTAAAAAGATCCTTCCGTATGATTCAGCAGTCAGATGTTGGCGCTGGGTTTGTTTTGTCTTACAATGTTATAACACGGACAAGCAAATCTATTAAACTTGGCTCCAGAGCAATTCGCTATGGAATAAAATCAGCCGCATTGGTAGGGAAAAAAACTGCCCTGGCAGCAGTGAAAGGTGCGGTTATGTTAGCAAAAAGTAAAATAGGACAACAGATTATGCCGGACAGTGTGGTGAATGCTACAAAGCAAACAGCTCAATCCATAAATAGGATTTCTACAGGAATTGATACTCTAAAACAGAATATTCGCAATAGCAGAAGTAATAGAATGCGACAAACTTTTTTACATAGGAGAGAAAGAATCAAAGCATTCCGCAAAGATCCTTTTTCTTTGAAGCACAAACGTAGGGTTCTTCTGCAAAATCTGCGTAAAACTAAAGTTGGAATGGCAGTAAATGGCGTGTTTCGTCCCGTATCACTCGCAAAGCAAGCCGCGGGATATATGATTTCTACAGTTATGAGTATAGTTTCTGCAATTATGTCTGCAATTATGGCAGCATTCGGTGGAATATTATTATTATTTCTGGTAGTGGTCATTTTTATTGTCATAATTGGTTCCATCTTTTCGCTATTTGATTTTTCGGCACATGATGAAAAAATACAAGAAGCAGCTTTTGCCCAAATAAAACAATGTTATCAGGAGCAAAATAACCAAATACAATCGTTTTATTCACAGTACCGTAATGTTACGATTAATTACCAAGTCAAAAAAGATAATGAGCTATATGCAGATGCATCCATGATGACAGATATATCAAGCAATACAAATGCTGCAGAGATTGTATCAATGGCGGTTGTCTATTTTGATTTTGATCTTGGCAAAGCAGGTGAAGAAGAAGTAAAAAATTATGTGCGCAAATTGTATAACGGAAGTCATCAATATTATGTATCAGAAACACCTGTTTATAAGACAAATAGTGAAGGAGAAAAATACCAGATTGCTACTGATGCCAATATTACACTTACTACACATTATTTTAATTCCATTTTTGATTGCGCATTGGCAGAAAGTAGTTATGGAGGAACTGCATCTTTCGGTTCAGATATGACCGGTGGAGATGTCGCAGAAAAAATGTTCAATTATTTTAAATCCGCCGGCTGGTCAGATGAAGCTGCTTGTGCTGCGATAGGGAATGCTGCACAGGAGAGTGGTGGGACTTTGATATCTGGTATTAATCCTGCAATTGTAGGCGGAGGGGGACGTGGTGTATTTGGTTTTACATATTCACCAGATTCTCATTCGGCTGATACAGGTATGGGACTTGTTCGATATGCGAATTCAATTGGAAAGGATTGGACTGACCTTGAAACACAATTGCAATATTTTATTCTATGTATGAATGGTACATGGGGTTCTATGTGGAATATTAATTCATTCACTGCTAAAGAATTTAAAAATGCGGGCTATCATGTCCCAAAAGTTACATTCCAACAATTTACACAAATTTCAAATCTGGAAGATGCAACAATGGCTTTTCTATGTTCTTACGAAAATTGTGGTATTAAAAATGCAAGATGGGAAACTAGGATGAGAGAATCCCGAAAGGCATATGCCTTATACGCTAACCAAGAATAATATTCGAAAAGGAGTCATCTTAAAGGTGATTCCTTTTTATCGTAAAAACTCCCATATTAATAACGAGATTGAGAAAGGAGAGAATGGAAAATTGAATACCAAGAAGTTTCGAACAAGACAAGAATTCCAAAAAAAGAACAGTCCCAAAGGAAAACATTACATTATCGGATTAGATGCAGGATATTCAGCAATGAAAGTTTATTATGAAAATGGATACTTTTGTTTTCCGAGCTTTACAAAGGCAGTTACAGAAAATCAGCTTACAGTTCCGGGTCCAAATGACATTTTATATCGAGACATAGAAACAAATGAACTTTATATGGTCGGTAGAACGGCCCAGGAAATGGTTTCGTCTATGGATACAAATGACACGGAAGGAGAACTCTTTTCAAGGAAACGTTACACGCAGAAATCCTTTCAGATTTTGTGTACAGTAGCAATTGCGTTAGCATTACCGGAAAAGAAAGATAATCGTGAACTGTTAATCCAAACAGGGCTACCAACAGCTTATGTAGATGGAGATTCAGAAGCTTTAAAACGTGCATTATTAAAAAAACATAGCTTTGAAATTAAATTTGGAACACAACCATGGCGACAATATCAATTTGATGTGAAGCGAGAAAATATATATATTATGCCACAACCTGCAGGTTCACTGTATTCTACATTAATTCGCAGCAATGGTGAATATATGCCAGACGCAAAAGATTTTCTATTTAATAATGTGTTGGTGTTGGATATTGGAGCTGGAACAGGAGATATTTATGGAATTAAAAGTAGAACCATCGTTTGTAAAGAAAGTGTTGATAACATTGGGATGAGAGCAGTATTAAAACACACGTCTGAACAGATATTAGATGAATTAAATGAGGATATCCGATTATCCGCCTTGCAGAAAAATTTAGAGACAGGTACTGTTGTATATGTGGATGAAGAAGCAATGCAAACAGAAGAAAAACCTCTGGCTCAATATTTGGAAAAAGCGAATCAGATAATTTTTCATAATGCTATGGAAAAAACAAAGGGTATAACAAATGCTTTTCGAGATTATAAATATTTGATTGTTGGTGGTGGGACTGGTGAAGCATGGTATGAGATGATTCAGCAATATTTATCAAAAATGCGTACACTTCAAATTATCCCAAGCAATCGTAATGATTCATTACCTTTTATCTATTCAAATGTGCGTGGATACTATTTATATCGATACTGCTTAGATAAACGATAGGAGAATGGACATGGCGAAGAAAAAAATATTACTGCGTTTATATAATCCTCACGATATAGACCTTATATCATTGATGAGTCGGCATCAAATGGATATTGTAAAAGCAATATACTGTGCCATTACGGCATTTGCAAAAAAGGAAAGTTTTGTAATAAAAATCCCTCCACTCCGAGAGCAGACGTTAAATCCCAGAAGAATATATTCCAGACATTTAATATTGGATTCTGAAAAGGATAAAAAAGTTGTACAGCTATTAGATGCTATAGATCCGGGATATCGTAATAATTTTTTAAAAAATATATTGCGGCTTTATTTGTTTCATCCAGCCACCGAAATATTTTTTTCCGACAAAAGAAATATAGCAATATTTGAAGAACATTATCAGTGTTTAACACAAGGAAAACGCTATGTAAATGCAGCTGTCTTTAAAGAAGCAACACTAAAAAACACTAGTCAAATAAAATATATAGATTCACCTCCAAAAGAAAAGTCTTCCGTATTTTCTGAACAAAAAGAACATATTGAAGAAAATGTGTTGTCTGCTTCATTTTCGGTTGCCCAACCTATGCTTCCAAATTCAGATACACCGGAAAATGAATCCCAGAATCCAATAAATGTAGATCCGATACAATCGGACGAATCCTTGCCGGGAATGAACTCACAGATGCAGACAAATGATGATCTCACGGATCTATTCACCGCTTTGTTGGGATAAATTAATCTGATAATTTAAAAAATCAAATAATTCATTATGAGGAGAAGATATTTATGCTAAAAATCAACGTATCTAAAGAAGTAAAAGCACAATTAGAAGAACATATGAATATGATTATGGAACTTGCACAAATTCACAATATTCCATTATTTTTTTCCGCAGCAATTAACGATTCAGAAACTGAAACAGAATATATGCAATATGTCTATTCGGCGCAATCTATCAATGTTCACTTAACAGACGATCACATCAGAAAACACATATTAGTAGAAGCTGGATTTGAACCGGTACCTCCAAGAGAAAATGTTACAGTAGATATGGAGGATTTATACAGTGAGTAACAGGATTTTTCTTGCATCATATAAAGATATCCAAGTTTGGGGAGGGCGTTCTGATCGACTACTTAGCACATTGGAAGAATCTGACGAGATTTTTTTATTGAATCCGGGAGAAGAATTAAAAAAGCCCAAACAAGAAATGATTGAAAAGATGAAAAAGATAGCCCATGTGCACATCATAGAATGTAATGGAAATACAGGTGTCATTGGAAAAGATATTTTATTGAAATATCTAAAAAAAGAAGAATCTGCACGCCAGTCTACCCTGTATTTTATTGGTTCTGATCTGAATTGTTTATACAACGAAAAACAAGAGTTCAAAGAATATGTATATGCTATAAAGAAAAATCACAACTTTCAGGTCAAAAATTTAAAAGAAAAGTCTATACAAAGTAGTAATCAAATAGATCTTATGGATATGATAGAAGTTTTAGGTGATTCTGATAACTTGAAAGCGCATGATATTGTAGAAAAAAATGTATTTAAAGCAGAAATTCAGCCAGAAAATTCCAACGTTGCACCGTCAAGAAATCTAAAAAATCAAAAATCAAAGAATAAAAATCAAACAGATTCTGAGGTATCTCGATCCAATATGTCACGAGTCACACAAGAACAAACAACTGTTGAACGTGAGATTTTTGGAAATGTATTTGAAAAAAAAGAATATAAAGAAGAATATTCTTCTTTACAAAATGCAAAAGCAAAATTAATACTTGAGTATAATAATCGTCTAAAGCGTCATATCAGTTCAGACTTATTTCAAAAAAAGGAGACCATTCTTTTAACAGAGAACCAGCTTTTTACGTTTATTTTGCTTTTAATCTCAACATCAAATGCAGAAGAATTCAACGAATCATGGTCTGCCAGCGAGGCAGATCCTAAAATTGAAATGAAAGAAGATATGTATCAAAAATTTCGTGCAGAAGCTTTATTTTATGACCAGCTATGTACATTTATCTATGAGGATGATATATGGGGACCATAAAGGAATATAATGATTCGATTTGGCGTGGGATATTTCGATTTTTTTACCCTATTACAGATAATGTGTATTTGGTAATTTTATTTGTGTCAATACTTTTTGCATTAATTACGTTTTTGATTTCTTATATTGTTAAAAAAAAGTGGAATATTCATTTTATGTCTTTTGGATTGCTTTCTATGCTCATGATATACTCTATTGGATACATGACACAAAGATTACCAATGGTTCATCCCCGAATGCAACGTTCTCTGGCAATAACATCAAATATTATTGCTGCATCTAACGAATACAAAAGTTCGTTTGAAGAAACGAGTGGAATACAGATAGAAACCGAGTTAGATATAGCCACATATCTATATTACCTTCCGGAAAAGGAGAGATTACTGTGGAATGCTCAACCCGAACAGTTATACGATTCCTTATTTTCGACATTCGATCAAATCCGTGGCGGTTTTTTCCTTAATGATGTAAATATCGCTTGTTATGGAGAAAAAAATTTTTCATTCATACTTGTACCTACAGTTTTATTAATGATTGGATTTAACATTCTATTTGAAAGAAGAGAAAAATTCATATCATGTATAATCATATTTTTTTTACAATGTGGATTTATATTATATATAACAACCTACTCATCTGGAGCTGCACTTGGTGCTATATGTATGTGGTTAACAGAAGATACACTGAGAAAATATGAACATACAAATTTTCAAATAAGGCAATCACAAAAACATAAATCATGAAGTGATTACAACCTGATTCACTCAACTGTTCGGCAATGGAATTGCAGAAAATTTCCTCTCAGATTTTCTAAAAAAACGGAACCGGGTTCCTTTTTCTCATGACATAATGAAGCCCCTTATGAATCTTTCATATTATTCATGAATAATTCAGAAAGGAGCTTACAAATAAAATGAATGTAATGGCACAAAAAACAAACACAAAAAAACAACTGATTGCATGTGGGATTTTAGTCTGTTTAGTAGCATTAGTGCTCACCATTGTACCCACATTTGCAACTGCCAGCGCACCGCCTGAGCTGAGTAAACTTATGGAACAAATGATTGGATATGTTGGTTTAATCTTTAGGGTGGTTGGTATAATCTTGGCAGTTTATGCAATTGGACAGATGATTATGGCGTTTAAGGATGAAAATCCGGATGCAAAAACAAAAGCAACTACATTACTGGTTGTATCTATCATCTTAATCAGTTTGCCATCCATTATTGACCAGCTTAACCTTCAGTCATTCCTGAAATAGTGTGAGAGGAAAGCTTCTTTCTCTATTTCTTAAGGAAAAAGAGAGGTATGTATGAGTAAATTAATATTTAATGCACTTTCTGCGATTTTTGATGGATCTCTATCTACAAAAGTATTTGCATTTATCGAAAGTCTTATGAATGCATTAGTTGCAGTTTTTTCAAATAATGAAATTATGCAAGGGCTTACGGTTTTGCAGGCGGTAGCGGGTTCACTCTTGATTATATTCTTTTTTGTCGAACTGACGGATAATGCATCTAAAGATATGATTACATTAGAACGATTAGTGTTGGCTTTTATCAAATTGTTGATTGGCATGTGCTTGCTGATATTTTTGAAAGAAATTATTGCTGGTGTGTTTGCTTTTATTTATGGCATATATCACAAAGTAGCAAATGCCGGTGTAGATAATATCTCTTATGGTATTACTTTTTGGGGACAATCAACTTTTCCAGAATCTTTTGAGTCATTAAGCGAAGCAGATCAGAATTTTAAGGGACTTGATTCAAATCCAATTAAAGCCATTATGGGATCCATTGGTTTAATGGTTAATAGTTTGGTTTTAACATTAGCTTCCTGGATTGCTCTTGGAGTTTCATATTTTGTTGCAATATCAAATGCAATATCATTAATAACTAGAGCAACTTTCTCTCCGATTGCAGTCGCCCAGTGTTTTAATGACGGACAAAAAAGTAATGCAATACGATATTTGAAAAAATTCGCAGCGGATGGACTTACCATGGCAGTTATCGTAGGCATTTTATATGCTGCATCAGCATTACAGGGTGAGTTAGTTTCAACATTGATGGCAGAGGAGTCTATCACATCAATTAATTCGGATAATGCAATTAAGGTAATGGAAAATTTTAAAGTACTGCTATCTATATTCGCTATAAATTTTGGTGCTATTGGTGCTATTATGAAAGCACCATCTTTATCTCAAGATATTGTAGGTGCACATTAGGAGGATGCAAAATGATTGAAGTGAAGACACCCAAAAATATTCTCGTTTATAAAACAAAAGTATTAGGACCTTTGACAAGTAAGCAATTAATATGTTTTGTTATTGCAGGTATTTTAGATTTTTTCGTGTATCAATCAATTCTTAAACCACTTAATGCCACAGAAGAGATCATACTTTATGCATTAATGCTGATTGATGTACCGATTTTGGCTTTTGGTTATTATGAACCAATGGGGCTACCATTAGAGAAATATTTGAAGATGGTGTATAACACAGCGTTACTTGCTCCAAAGTATCGTAAAAACACATTGATTCTTTATAAAACAAGATCAGTTGCAACAAAAAAAGTCAAAAAGTCAAAAAAATATAAAGCCTACAAATAAGAAGGGGAATTTCCCCTTCTTTTTTTGTAGGTAAATTCAAAAACTCATATTAAATGTATATCATGAAAGGAGCCAAAAAATTGAATAAAAAAGATAAAAAAAAGAAAAAAACTCCAACGATTCCCCAGTCAGTATTAGAATCTATTCCATATCTACATGTATTTGAAAATGGAATCATAGAGATTGAAGAGGGCAAATATTCAAAATCATATCGGATTCCAGCTGTAAATTTCAAAACAGCAAGTCAGGAAAATCAATGGGTTTTAGTTCAAAGATTTAGTGACTTTTTAGGTGCAATAGATGCAAATGTTGGAATTCAAATTAGTTTATATAATAAAACAGTGGATATTGCTACATTTCAGGAAGACGTTTTACTTGAGATGAAAATGGATGCGCTGAATGAGTATCGAGAAGAATATAATGAAATGTTATTGGAAAAAATGACTGGGGCAAAAAATAATCTGGAAACTGAAAAAATTTTGACATTAACCATTGAATCTCCGAATATTGATGATGCTGTGAGTAGATTTACACAATTAGATGGAATTGTCACTGAAAATATGACAATGATGACTAAACATAATGCAGAGTCATTGACTCTAACTGAACGTCTGGAAATCTTAAATACTATCTATAACCAGGACTCTACAGTACCTCTTTATCGTAAGCAAAATATACAGGGGCATGAAGTAGAGTCATTTTCGTTGGAAAACTGTAGAGTACAAGGTATTACTACCAAAGATGTGATTGCACCAGCTTATCTATCATTTACATCCAAATATATTAATGTCGGAAATACGCTGGCGAATACATATTATATCTCTAATTACCCCACATGGCTCAAAGGAACACTATTGACAGACTTTACTCAATTACCAACTAATATGATTGTATCGGCATATTTTAATGTTATTCCACAGGAAGAGGCAATTAAACTGGTAAAACGTCAACGTGTAAATATCGGAGCGAGCCTTGTGCAAATTCAAAAAAAATCTGCGAGGGATGGCATTGACGCATCCTTAATATCACCTGATTTAGCAGAAGCACAATATGAAACCAACAGTTTGATGAGTAATATCACAAAAGATAATGGACATCTGTTTACTGTAACTACAGTTATCACTTTGTTTGCACCTGATGAAGATACTATGAAAACGTATGAAACTCAATTAATGGCAATTGCATCAAAGAATATGGTAACTGTAAAATCCTTGGGTATGCTAAAAGAGCCTGGATTTAATTCATCTTTACCTATTGGTAATCAATCTTTGGATATTCAGCGTTTGATGACTTCCGATACGGTTGCAGCTATGAACCCATTCGATGTGAAAGAAATACGACAGAAACATGGTCTGTATTACGGATTAAATGCATCAAGCCGAAATATGATCTTGTATGACAGAACAACAGATTTAAACCCTAATGCAATTATTTTGGGTATGCCAGGAGCAGGCAAATCTTTCACTGCAAAAAGAGAAATGATTAATGTATTATTAAACAGTAGTACACAGGATGATGAAATTTACATTTTGGATCCGGAAAATGAATATCGAAAATTAACACAATCATTCGGTGGGACAGAGATTAAAGTTGCAAATGGGTCCAATGTCTATATCAATCCTTTCGATTTAAATATTGAAAATGCAGAAGATGGTGGAGATCCTGTAAAAATCAAAACAGACTTTATTGAAAGTATATGTGAAATTGCTATTGGCGGCAGATATGGACTTTCGCCTATCCAGATTTCGATTATCAATAGATGTGTAATGAAAATTTATGAACCATACATGGAGCATCTTAAAAAAACTGGTCTAACTATTGATATCAAAGAATCTCCGACAATGGAGGATTTTTATAATGAATTACTGAATCAGCCGCAGCCAGAAGCTCATGATCTTGCATTATCTTTGGAAAGATATGTCAAGGGAGCGCAAGATATCTTTTCGCATCACACAAATGTTGAAATTGAAAATAGATTTACCGTATTTAATATTAAGGATCTGGGATCGGGCTTAAAAGAACTGGGATTACATATCTGTCTGGATCATATCTGGAATAAAATGATTCTGAATCGTGCAAGAGAGAAACGAACATGGATCTACATTGATGAATTTCATATGTTAATGCAGAAGCCGTCTTCCGCTGCATACATTGCACAAATTTGGAAAAGAGCAAGGAAGTGGAATGGTATTCCTACAGCAATAACGCAGAATGTAGAGGATATGTTAAAATCAGAGGACGCAAGAACAATTATTAATAATAGTTCCTTTATTATTCTTTTGGGGCAAGCACCTATCAATAAAGAACAGCTGTCTAATCTGTTAAATATCTCCAAAGAGGAACAGAGATATATCAGTTCTGCTAAACCCGGCATGGGGCTGATCCGTATTAAAGATGATATTATCCCTATGGATGATACCTTCCCTAAGAACACAAAGCTGTATAAAATTATGACAACGAAGCCGAATGAAGAATTGGAGTAAAAATATAATGGAAAGTAAAGAGATGCAATTACCCATAGATCTGATTTTAAAAGTTTCGAGCGGCAGGGATTCCGATGGAATCCCTCGTTCTGCTAGTGCAATTGGAATAGAAAAAATTTCAGATGCTAAAGGAACCGAAAATATCGCTGAAATATGTATGGAGGATGCTGTCACCTGCATATATCAATCAGGAGGAGCTACAGTTCTCACCTTTGATTTCAAATACAACGCACTTGGAATTTATCGCAAATGTAAGGAATTGTGTGAAAATTGGTTAAAAAATACAGAAACAAATACAGATCAACAGTTTTCTTTAACTGTGGCTCCATATGCATTAGCCGGTCAAATTATTTTGGTATTCACTAATTTAATGTTTATCGATGGATATGACTATAAAACAGAACAAAATCAGGCAGGTTATCGACTAATTTTAGGATTTGACAATAACTCATCTTTCATTATTGAGACGAATGATATTAATTACGCAGAAATTCAACACGAGATCACTGAAGATCTAAAACGTTATGAAGAAGATATTGATGAACAACTGGAAAAACTTGCAGAAGAGGAACGAAAAATTAAAGAGTATGAAAATCAAATGAATCAGAATTTGCATGAGAAACTGAATAATCCATTAGATGAAGTTTTAAGCAAAGAAATACGTGGAAATGAAGATAAAAGAGTACGTTTTGTGGAAGATAACCAAACTGTTCGTTACACCGATGACTAGGAGGAAACTATGCGAAGATATTTATTTATATGTGCCTTTATCTATGTCGGAATTCTATCTACTCCTGTGTATGCAGACAATATTGAACAAGGGACAATTTCTATCGTCACTACATATGATATTGATCTTTCTCCGGACGAAAATGATTTGTTTCAAATCGAATTAAAAAATTTGACCTCAGACAATATAATCAATATCAATATTAATGCATATGAGGCAAATAAAACTGGCATAAATATAATTCTCCCATTGGATTCTTATATAATAGAAGATGTTACATATCAAGGAAATAATGAAGAAATAAAGCAGTCAGGGTATGGGGTACTCTCACGATTTGATGTAACATCAGAAGCAAAAGAGATTCCTCTATCTATTGGGGATGAAGAATTAGAGCAATTATTTTGTGATTATAAAGATATTATAGGAAAGAAGAATGAAGAATTTGTTATGTATCAAGATCTAATGAAGTCAAAAAATGAAACAGAAATTGATTCTATAGTACAGGATTCTTTTGAATCAGAAGTAATCAATGAATCTGTTGCTGATGAATTTGCATCTGAAAATCAGACAGAAAAAAATGAGAAGAGTAGAAATGAAGAAGAAAAATCAGATTTTGAAATCAAAGATGTATTCGTATTCACAAAGAACCGTAATTATGTAACAGTTACACTTCCTATCGTAATTTTAGCGATAACAGGGTTTGGGCTTATTTTTTATCTGCATAAAAAAGGAAAAATATAATACAAAGGGAAAAAATAAGGTACATTATACGATGTGCCTTATTTTTTCCCCTTTGTAATCTCATATTAACTCTATATATAAACATGAGTTTTATGTGAAAGGAGCCGATTTTATGTCTAAACTAGAGAAAACCCAATATGATTCTATTATTTCAAATTCAAGTGAACTTGGATATAAGAAAAATCAAATCAAAAATACAGGTCACATAGAAATAGACGAAAAGAAAGAATCTACTTTTTTTTCAGTAATAAATACGGTGTTGGTATATAGTATTGCAATTGGAGCGGTCGCATTTCATGGCATCAGTGTGTTTTTAAACAACATAACAGGTGGACATGAATATTTTCAGCCCGGGAGGATTTTCAATCAAGCCATTTCGAGCTTTGATATGAAGCAGGAACAAAAAAATTTACAAGAAAAAGAGAAATTTAGAAAAGAAAAACAAATTAAGGAAACGGATGCCCACAAAAAGACATCCAAAAAGGAAATCCCTTTATCCTCTACAAAGAACGAAAGGATAGAAAAGGAAAATCCACAGGAAGCGATAAGTAATTTAAAAAAGAAGATAACCTATCAACCACCATTTTCCCCTTCAGATTTAATTCCTGCAAATACACTTTCTACAGGTGATTCAGAATTAAAAAAAATGGAAGAGAAGATAGAGCATACAATTCAAGGCATTGCAAAAAGCAAAGAAAATATGGATCTGGTTATTAATGAATTGTTTGCACAGCCTTCTATAAAAAATATTTTTAAAGAATTAAAAATAACGCCCGAATGTGATATGGAGTTAGGACAAATTTATCTTTTTAGTAATGTGAAAGAGATGAATATGGATAAAATCCCAGTAATCCAAAAGGAAGATCTTTTCTATGGAAATGCTTCGTCTTTGGCCAGTGCAATTTATTCGTCCCAGGATTCATCAAACATATCCTCTGCGGAATGTTCCGCAAAGGCTTTATTGGCAGCAGTAAAAATCAAAACAGAAATATTTGCTCGTGATTATAATGAGATGAGACAAAAATTATCAATAGATAAACCAGAACGATATGTTGTCGCAAATGTGCTTTGTGAGACAGAAAAAAATTATGGTGCAATGTATGCTGCATTATCCTATGAAAAAGACTGTATTGATTTGTATTATAAGGATAGATTCCTTACTACAGTAAATATTTCTACGCCCATCGAGCAGTCTATTTATGAGATAAACCAACGAATTGAAGAAATAGAAAAGGAAAAAGACACTGTAATATACCAGCTAAATGAAAAAATTTCATTTGGAAAAATTGGAGATTCTACGCTTTCTCTTATGATCAATGGAGAAGTTGAAAATTTTCCACTCACAGAGGAAAATGATTTAAAGGCAGTGGCCGATTATATACGAATAAAATGTCCGGAAAAGAATGAAGTGGCGGATATTGATGCGATGTTAATGGGGATCGCTGTATGTCCATACATAAATAAGAGTGTTGACGTTTCTGAAATAGAAATAAATCCATTTACAGGTCAGCAAAAATATACAAGTGATATTGTAATTAGTCACAAAAATGGACTGCATTACATTAGCGAACAACAATTACAAGAATCCAGCCTGGGCAAAGGTTATACTCAAGAGCCAATTGTGTGTATCGAACCATATGGAGCACCTATAGACTTTGAAAAATTAGAACAGATCATTATCGAATATCGTAAGAAACACCCATCAGAAGAGCGCAATGAAGAATTTTTCATAAAAAATTCTATTCCTAGTTTTATCGATATTACAAGAATTCCCAGAGCGATCGAAAGTCCTGAAACAAAAAATGGAACTCTTGCCTGGGAAAAACTGGAAGAAAAAAGCTTGTTAGATGGGATTGATATTTCTTATATATCATTCGAAAAATATGAAAAAGAACCATTTGAATTTAAGAATTATTTTGAACACGTTGAGGACGAGCATATAATGGAATTATAAGGGCAGAGCAATCTGTCCTTTTTGTTAACAGGGTAGCTATTCACAAAATATCATATTAAGAGTATCGGAGATAAAAAATGTAGTAGAGGAGAGGAGAAATATATGGCTACTCATAACCAAGTACGTGTAAAAGGATATATATTAAATGAAGTAAAAATCATTGGAAATCCTGAAACAGGAACAGAAAAAGCTTTTATTAATCTAAGGACTACACATAGACATGTTGATAATTTTAAAGGAGAAAAATTTGAGGATATCCTTATCTATTATGATGGTGTAGATGAAAGAATGATGGAAAAAATAAAAAAATTAAATGCATTCGATATCATTGATGTAAAAGGAGTTTTTAATATCCTTACGATGAATAAACGTTCTAAATGTTCATCATGTGGTGCAGTTAACATTAAATATAATAGTTCTGCAACTTTTATCTATCCTATTGATGTAGAAAAATGCAATGCTTTAATGACAGCTTATGAACATGATGAAGAACTTCCAGAAAAACTATTAGTAAAGCATTATACAGAGACATCAAACCAAGCTCTGATTATTGGAACTGTAGTAGGTGAGCCAAGACTCAGACAATATAAAAACCTTCCCTGTTGTCAATATATGTTAGGCGTGGATCGAAAATATTATATTAAAACACAGGGAGAACTCACTGCGGATTATCCATGGATATACACTTTTGGACAGCAGGCAGAAGATGATTTCCGGCATTTGATAAAGGGATCCGTTATACTTGTAGATGGGTTTATTCGTACTCGAAAAGTAAATATTAGCATTTCATGCGAAACCTGTGGGACGAACTACGAATATCCGGATTTAGTTACCGAATTCATTCCATATTCAGTCGAATATCTCAATAATTATTTAACAGATGAGGATATTGCAATTACGGAAGAAAAGAAACGACAAATGGAATACGAAAATGCTAAAAAAGAAATCTGGGAATAACATCTGGTCATTTTGACCCAATGTTTCGAGAGAACGAAAAAAATATAAGAAAAAATATCATATTACAAATGAAATTAAAAGGGAACATAGGAGAAAACAATAATTGCTTTCACTATGTTCTTTTTTTGAAAATCAAAATAGGAGGAAATAATATGATTTTGAAAGAAGGGACAAATTGTGAGGAACTTATGGAATTTCTGGAAGAAATGGAATCCTTGACAGAAACAGATTCTTTGATTCGCCGGGGACAAAAAATCCGGATAGAATGTATGAAAGAAAATGGTAGATTAAGAAATTGGACTATACATGGTGATGTGTCGTTCAAAACGAAACCCTACGCCAAAGGAAAGACATTACGTCAATTCAAAAAACAATTAGAAAATATTCATATTCAGGATGAAACAAATATGTTTGACTCCCCAGATTGTTACATCTTGTGTCGTGTAGCCACTAAAATTTCACGAAGTTGGGATGGAAGAATATTATCGAATTGGCTGAAGATCGATCCGGCGCTTCCTTATCAAGTCGAAAATGGTTTCCCTGTTTTTGATTCGATGGAAATTTCAATGACGGAAAATGAATATGCAGCAATGAACACCGTTGGTCTTGCCTTTTATAATGAGAAAACAGATATTTTTTATCCTTTTACAGAAACAGCTTATGCCTCTTTAGGACGTTTTTTTGATTGTTCTATGGCATTCAAAAATGTTGATCAGCATTTACTTGGAACGGCTCTTTTATTGGCAGAAAAAATTTCCAAAGCGAAATTTGTGCGTATATTACATCGCCACAAAAATGAACATGTAAAACCAATATTATCTGTAATCGGAGGAAATTATCATCTTTTTTCTCAAAAACATTTTTTTGAAACCGCCATGGCTCATGGCGCTGCTAAATTGGGTATTTATCATGTAAAAGAATGGATAATTACAGATGAGAAAACATCTTTGGTTTTAGAATATCCTGAAATTTTTGATAACTTTCATTTTGAATTGGAATTGTCTACTGGAGACACGCCAAACAACCCAATTACAGTTGTATTAAAAGCAGTCATATGTGGGATAGCATTTCCAATCTGCAAAAGAACACGAGTGCATAAAGGAATTATTACTGATTCAGACACGAAAGATCTTGTTCAAGGGTTGGATATAGAGATGGAGACTTTTCGTCTTAATTATGTTCAATTTAAGTACCATGATTGTGATTACAGTATTTGTTGGACCCAAGGATTGCAAAAAGCATTAGGGAAAAAACGTATAAGTACATTGGTTCCAGTTAAATCAGGAATCTATAACGCAGAAGATTTATTCCAACGGATATTGATGACATACTATATGCCAATACCTGAGCGGCAAATGCATGATTTAGAAAATGAGTTTTTCAACCTGTATAAAAAAATTTCTGGAAATTTCATAAAAGAGGAGAAATAATATGTGGAGAAATGTAGAGAAGACAAAAAACGAAATTATGTCACTGTTTTATGCAAATAAAAGTATGATCCTATTTGATACAGAGACTACTGGATTAGGAAGTGACGCAAAAATCATTCAATTTTCTGGCATACGATTTCAGATAACAGACAATATGGAATTGAAAGAAACGGATATACTAGATGTTTACATTAATCCCGGTGAACAATTAAAGGATCGTATTGTA